>ERZ1370068.6314-contig-5304_pt1 | contig 19245 bp, 30 predicted proteins | sample MGYA00561227_ERZ1370068 | MGnify/ENA primary metagenome ERZ1370068 (study PRJEB38410, sample SAMEA6850437) | metagenome | study: Metagenomic assessment of the ecological functions of the soil: analysis of the soil microbiota associated with the...
TGTACCGGTTTCTTCGCCTGCCCTTCGCGCAGCACCTGCGGGAGCTCTACGATCGACATGCCATGGAGCTGCCGGATCAGTATCGCGAGCTGATTCAGGGCCTGCTCGATCCCGATCTCCGTCGCCGGTTCGAGCGTTACCGTGCCACCGCCGCCGCCTTCCCGCAGGATGGCTACGTCCGTTTCGTCTATGCCGACGAGTTGTTCCACCGGGGCCCGCTGGTCGGGTATCCCCTGGATTCGGCACTGGCCCAGTTCCGGGCGGCGGTGGCGATCCGAACCCGACCTGGAGCAGATGCCGGCCTACGATCACCTGTTCTACGGCTACGTGCGACTGGGCCGCCGCCCTCAGGCCGATTCCGATGCTCATCAAGTACCGGGTGAGCATTCCACTCTCCAGTGAGGCCGAGGATCAGCAGCGCCGCCGCTTCTTCAAGTTTGCCTACGATGCGCGATTTCGTCCCTGGGTTGCGCCGATCGAAAACTGGTACATCGGTATTCGGGTGGATTCGGCGACACTCGGTCGGATGAATCGGTACGCCCAGGTTGGGCTATTCATTCGACGTGCCCCAAGCCCAGGCGACACTGGGCCGGATTGTCGCCAGGAAGGCGCCGGACCCGACGGAGCAGGCCAGTGGTCACCTGGCCCAGGGTCTGGCACTCATGTTTCTCGGCCGCCCAACCGCGGGCGCTGCCTCCACTTCGACTCCGCTGCCGCGCTCGCGAGGTCGCCCCGACAGTCAGCTTCTCCGTGCCGAGTGGAGAGTTCTGCCAGGGCTTCGGCCTCCGGGAATTCAGAGCAGGGCGCGAAGCGGGCCTGTCTCTCTGGCGACCTTCGACACCAGCAGCGTCAATGGGATTCGTGCACGCTGGGCCCTCGCGGTGGATGCCTTCTCTCCGTGGCGATACAGCGGCCGCGCTTCCCAGACAACTCATCTGACCACACCAGCCGCCCGGAGACTCCGCGCTCTGACCGACGCGATGCAAGCGGCCGCGCGGGAAACCAGGCGGAGGCCCTGCGTCTCTCTGACTCGTCTGATCTCCTACGATACGACGGGTGCGGTGCAGGACCCGTTTGCCCGTTCGGTGCTCTACCTGCAAAGAATGGCCTGGCAACTTCCGCTCCTGGGGTGACGAGGAGGCCGCCGATAAGTCCCTGCTCCTGGGCCTACAACACCGACTCCGGTATCGAGGGATGGCCCCAGCACGATATGGAACCCGGCGACGTGGACGGGATGATGGCGGTGTACCCGCTTACTCGAGGCCGAGTCGGCCGGAAGGCGAGCCGCCTCGCTGCCGCCTGTCCTCTCGCTCAACGAGTTCGCGGAGATCTGGCGCGACGCGAGCCCTCGCTTCTCCGCGCTCAAGGTGCCGCTGATCACGCCGCCGACGGGTGTCCCCGTTGATTCGCTGCCGGTCGCTGGGTCGGTTGAGGATTACCGCCGACGGTGGTCCTGCGGCCGAAGTGGCCTATCTGGTCGGGTGGGACGGTAGAATGGCAGTGTGCGACGGCTCGGCTGCTCGACGTCTGGGGCTCGGCGTGGGAGGACGAGCGCGCGCCCGGCTGGGATAGGGACTGTGCGACTCGCCCGCACCCGTCTGGGGGAGTAGTTCACGCGTCTCCCCGCCAGCCCAACGGTGCGCTGAGTGGATTCCGCCTTGCTGATGGAACGGCTGCCGCGCGTGCACCGGCACCCGACCACACGGTCGAACGGCTGCTGGGCAGCGGCGGCATAGGCGCGGTGTTCCTGGGCCGCGATGTGGCGCTGGACCGTCCGATCGCGATCAAGGTTCTCCAGCCCGAGATGTGTCACCGCCGCACTGGCCGACGCGGTTTCTGCGTAGCGCGGTTGCTCGCCAGCTGGCACCCCATCCGCACATCGTCTCGCATCCACAAGGTCCGAGGCCGAAGCAGCGGCCTCTTCTACTACACGATGGATTACCTGGGCGAGGAAACGCTCGCCGACCATCTGGAGCGCGGGCGGTTCTCCCCGATGCGCGCTCTCCGGTTGGGCGTTGGATCTGCTGGGTGGTCTTGCCGCCGCCCATCGGATCGAGGTGGTGCATCGAGACATCAAGCCGTCCAACATTTTTCTGCTCGAGGGTCGGGCCCTTATCGCGCGATTTCGGCATCGCGCACTCTCCCCGCCAGGCAGCGGAAACCGAGCTCACGGTTCCAGGCCAGCCGATAGGCACCATGCGGTACATGAGCCCGGAACAGGCGTTAGGCGCAGCCGGCCGACCCGCGATCGGACCTCTACTCCGACGGGAGTCGTGCTGTACGAGGCGCTGACGGGGCGGCACTGGCCGCCGCTTCACGTCCGCCAAGCGCAGGCGATTGGAGCCGAGTGCCTCGTGGTCTGGCCACGCGTGCTCCAGCGGGCGCTGGAGCCTGCTCCCGACCACCGGTGGGCCACGGCGGCGGATTTTGAGAATGCGCTGCGGCGCGCTGACGCGCCGCCGAACGGCTCGGCTGCAGGCCCTTGGGATCTCCATCGTCGTTGCCGTGGTCGGGGTTTGGATCTTCCGGCCCCCGGCCCGCCTGTCCTTCTGCCGCCGCCCGAGCGCCTCCGACCTGGCCTTTCTCCCGTTCACTGCGAGTGGTGAGGCTCCCGGAGTGGGCGGTAGGGACTTTGCGCAGATGGTCCAGTTAGACGTGGAGTGGTTCCGCCGCTTGCGGGTGACCCCGGAGGCCACGGTTGCCTGTTGGGCCGATTCGGTTTCCGCTCCGCTGCGGGATGCGCGTGCGGTGCGAGATCTTGGCGCCCGCCAAGTGGTTTCCGGCTCGTGCTGCGACAATCAGGGGGATGGGCGCTGCGAATCACAGTTCGGGACAGTGAGCCCGAGCCGTCCATGGTGCTGACTGTTCCTGGCGACCCGGCGGATGTGCCCAACTGGAGCCGTTCCGCGGCCGACTCGATCGTCCATCGGCTGTTTCCGGCCTATTGGAATTACTACCGGGAGATCCGACCGCGAGGAACCGCGGATCGCCAGGTCTACGACGACTTCTTCAAGGGGAGCGCGAATTCCAGCGTGACGCCTCCAACCGGGCCCGCACCTATTACGAAGCAGCCCTGGCGCGGGACTCGACGTTCATCCCCGCCGCCTGGCGGCTCAGCATCGTCTACCGCTTCCTGCGAGTGCCGTTGGAGGACTACCTGAGGAAGCTCTACGAAACCCGGGGTCCGGAGCTTCCTGAACAGTACCGGGAGCTGACCGCGTCCCTGCTGGACGCCGACCTGCCCCGGCGTTTCGAGGCGCTATCGCGCGACGGTCGCGAAGTTCCCCGGGATGGTTATGTGCGCTTCGTGTACGCCGACGAGCTCTTTCATCACGGTCCGCTCGTGGGCTACCCGCTTGACTCGGCCATGGTGCAGTTTGACTCCGCCGTGGCGATCGATCCGGACCTCGACCAGATGTGGGCCTACGATCACCTGGTGTATGGCTACTTGAGGCTGGGTCGGCGGGCCCAAGCCGATTCCAGCTTGGCTCGCAGGCTCGCAATACCGCCATCGGGGGAGCGGGAGGAACTGCAGCGTCGCAGATTTCTCAAGCTGGCTTACGACGAGCGGTTCCGCCCATGGCGCGCCAGCGTCAAGCGCTGGTACGCCGATCTGACTGCCGATTCCACCACCATGGAAAGCATCAATCGCTTCTGCCGACTCGGCATCTCCTTTGATATTCCCGGATCCACAACTCGGGCTTGGCAAGATCCTGGTGCGGACGGACTCGATTCACTCGCGCGGGCGAATGGTCACCGTGCGCAGGGGATTGCGCTTCATGGCCTTCGGCCGTCCGCTAGGCCGCGCTGCCTCAGCTCGACACGGCAGCCTTGCGCTGGGGCCGGCCCGACAGTCTGCTCGAGCGTGCCGAGTGGAGATTGATGCCCGGCATCCTTGGACTGCCCGGGGTACCTGCGACTGCGCGGGAGTGGGGGTTGGCGCGACTCAAGGAAATCGCCGGCCCGGACGCGGTGGGGACCCGCGCCTTATGGGCCCTCGCGGTCGAGGCACATGCGCGAGGCGATACTCTCGCGGCGAACGAGTACGCGAGCCGGATGACGATGCCCGGCGCGGCGAGGCTCGAGCGCTGACCGATGCATTGCAGGAAGCGGCCCGGGGACGGATGGCTGAGGCTCTCGCCAAGTCGGAACCACTCATCGCTGACGCTCCGGCCGACGTCGTTCAGGATCCGTTTGCGCGCTCGTTGCTCTACCTCCGTCGGCTGGACTGGCAGGTTGCCCTGCACGACAGCACGGCCGCGGATCGCACGCGGCTCTGGTACCTCAATACCGATATCGAGGGCTGGCCGCAACATGACCTGCAAGCAAGTGAGGTGGACGGCACGATGGGTATGTACGCCAGGCTGCTTCAAGCCGAAGTGGACCGCGCGCGGCCGGGCGCACCGCTTCCGCGTGTGATCTTGCCGCCCGGGTCCGTGAGCTGTGGCGGAAGTCGGAGCCCGCGTTTGCGGAACTGCGGGCAAGGGCGGACCAGTGCCGCCGAGGGATGCGTTCAGTGATTCGCTGCCGGCTGCTGGGTCCGGTCGAGATCACTGCCGACGGCGGTCCAGCTCCTCCTGAGCTTCTCTGGCGGAAGCACCTGGCACTCCTGGTCTACCTGGCACGCTCACCCGCGGCCGAACCCGCGATCACCTCGTCGGGTTGTTGTGGCCGGAGAAACAGGAAACCGCAGGCGCGCCATTCTCTCAATGAAGCGCTCAGAGTGTTGCGTCGCGCCCTGGGCGAGGAGACGCGGTACGAGAGTGATGCCCGTCGAGTGCATATCGTGTCTGCCTTGTCTCGACCTGGATACCGAGCGATTCGAGACGCCTGGCCGCTGGTGGAAGTGGCGCGAGGCGCGGCGAACCTGGTCGAAGGAGATTTCCTCGAAGGATTCAGAGTCCCAGGAGTCTCCGACTTCGAGGACTGGCTGCGACAGGAGCGCGAAGCCTGGCGGCGGCTCAGGGATCGCAGGCCCTGACCCGTGCCGCGAGCGGAGAGTCTCGTTGCAGGGACGGTGCAGCGAGGCGGTGGGGTTCGCGCGCCGGGCCCTCGCGCTCGATCGGCTCGCCGAAGGCGCGGTTCGGCGCCCTCATGAAGGGCTGGCGATCAGCGGAGACCGCGCGGCGGCGCTGGCGGAGTTCGATGGCTTGAGCGGAGGGCTGTCCCGGAGCTCGCGGGCGCCCCCGAGGCGGGAAACCGTGGCGCTGGCGGAGCGGATCCGGCGCGGGACGAGGATGGAACCTGGGCCCCGATGCGCGCGAGGCCGCGAGCGCCCATTCGAGGCGCGCTCCGCTCGTGGCTCGGGGAGACGAGCTCGGCCAACTGCTCCGAGGCTTGGACGGCGTGCCGCGAGGCAGAAGCGCGGGCCAGTGTTGCCGTCATCGAGGGTGACTCCGGGCACCGGGAAGACCCGGTTGCTCGAGGAACTGCTGGACCGGGCCCCGCCTCGGATCGGGCCGCGGTTGCCGCGGTCCGCGCTGTGGAGGCGGACTCGACCGAAGCCATTCGCGACATTAAGCGAGGACTCGCCCGGGCGCGGAATGCTCGACATGCCGGGACTTTCCTCGGCAACACCGCAGAGTCTTGGTGTCCTCGCGGCCCGGATTCCGGAATGGGCGGAGCGATTCACTCCGGTCAGGATCAGGACCGGGCAGTAGGCCGAGCCTTCGCGGAAATCCCTGAGTTCCATCACTCAGGAACAGCCGGTACTACTTGCCGTCGATGACCTGCATGGTCTGACCGGGACTCGGTTCTCACCCTGGCCGCGGCCCTGCGTGATGGCCACTCAGCTCCGCTCTTCATTGTTTTCATCACGAGCCCTGCTCGGCGCGCGGCCGGAGATCGACGACCTTCGAGTTCGGATACCGAGGGACGTTCCCGGTGTCGTAGTGAGCCTCGGCGGGTTACCGGTCTCGGCCATCCACGAGTTGGCCCGGTGGGCGCTTCCCCGTTACAACGAAACCGGCTTGATCGGGTGGCGCGCCGCGGTGGCGATGGATTCCGCGGGCCTGCCCTGCTGGTCATCGAACTGCTGCATGCCGTGGCCCTGGGGCTCGATCTTCGGGAGGCGAAGGGGCCCGGCCGAGTCCACTGCGGACTCTCAGTGAGACGCTGCCCGGAGATCTGCCCGATGCCATCGTGGCGGCCCCTCCGAATCGGGTTCCGAAGACTCACGCCGGCCCGCCCAGCGGGTGCCGCCGACTGCCGCCCGCGGTGCTGGGAGACCGAGTGTCGGCCCCGCCGACCTGAGCGTGGAAGCGGCCAGACTGGTGCACCGAACTCCACCAGAAGCCCTGGATGAACTCGAGTGGCAGCGCTGGCCTCGTCGCGGAGCCTCGGGGCTACCCGTTCGTGGCGTTGAGCATCGCGAGGCACGTAGTCGCGCGGGACACGATCACTCCGGGCCAAAGAAGCCGTCTCGCGTCGCCGCGGTCGCCTGGCGCCAGCGAACCCAATCCGCCTGACCCTTCTGCAGGGCCGACTCAGAACTGTTGATCGAATGGCGTCGACGCCGAACAGACTTGATCCTCTCCTTCTTGATGCCCGGGCGCATTCTCTGCCTCGTGGTGATTCAGGGATCGTCCTGGATCGAACTCGTCCCACGGCGCGGCGTCCCAGCAAGGAGATCGTGGCTTCCACGGCCACAGGAATCCTGCGTTCCGGCGCCAGATTGTCTCCGGCGCGCTGGCTCTATTGTTGCCTGCCTGCACCACGTGGCGAAGGTCGGCACAACCGGGACTCCCGCTGAATTCGTCACCAACAAACACCCAAAACCCGGTACAGGTTACCCGGACCGACGGCTCGAGAAATTCGATCTTCGGTTTCCGAGGGTCCTGGAAGATTCACTGATGGGGAAAGCCAGTCGCGGGAGGACTGGCGCAGCAGGACTCGGCGTGACTGTCGGTCTCCCACCCAGCGACGTTCAGAGTGTGGCCGCCCGGCGAAGACCTCGGTAGGAAACACGGCGGCGTTGGATAGGTGGCGTCTGGCTGGGGCTGGTCTCGTTACAGCTAGCAGTGCGGAGATTCCGGACAGCCTATGGTGGGTGCCAGAGCAATTGCCTACTTCCACTCCACTTTCACCACTCAACCGTGCTGGTGAGGGACAGGAGGAGCCTGCGCCCCAGCGGTGGCGTAGTTGAGGGAGCGATAGACTCGCGCCTTCCTGGACGAACCCTTCCGGATTGAAGTTCGAGAGGAACCGATCCAGGGTCAGCTCAACTCCGACCTCCCGGGAAGCACCAGCGAGATGTCTCCCAGCGCAACGGCCAGCGTGATGGTCGCGTCTCGCTTCCAGGCGCCGGTGAGGTCGACCAGCACGCCACCCACGCCACCATCCAGCCGGATGGTCTCACAATCATCGTTGCCGGGAGTTGATAGGCCGAAAATTCCGCTGCGCCCACGCTGATGCTCAACTGTTCGCATTGGACCCGGTTGGGTGAGCTGAACCGGAGCGTGGTCTCGCTGGCGCCGGTCCGAATCCCGGCCTGGGAGACCGAGCCCTCCCAGGTCAGGTCGGCCTGGGGTTGCGCCCGAGCGAAACGTCCAGCGAGAGAATCGTGCGCGGATTGAGCTCGATCAGCCCATCCTGGGGACGATCATTCTTGAGCCCCACGCTGATGCCGGCCTGGCCGCTGCTCTTGATGCCAAGGCGCAGATCGGTCCCGGTGCTGTCCACCTTGCTGAGCGGCGCGAAGCGTTCCGGATCGTAGGGACAGCTCCATGCGGTAGGAGCGATCCGGGGGATCCCGGCCGGACTTTGAGCACACCGGCGGCGAATTCGATTTCCGCCTGGAGGCTATCCTGTCCGCGGTACTGCTTGGGACAGCGTCACGGTGCGGTAGTCCCTGGGCGAGCAGTGGTCCGCCGAGCGAAGTCAGCACAGAAGAAGGGCGGAGGCCCCGGGAGTACGACGCATTGGGTTAACGGTGAGGCGGGGGCGGGGTCCTGGTGCTCGGCTTGCTCTGGGCCGACTCAAACTGCGGGTGTCGCCCACAGGAATTCGTCGGTGAGCGCCTCGGCGGGCAGCAACTGGCCCGCAAACTCTTCGCGATACGCCTGCGCGGCTCAGCAACGCCGCGCTGAATCCAACCGTAGGCCAGCAACCAGGTCACCAGCGCCGCCGCGGCAAGCAGCAGGGTCCCCGCGACAGGCACCCAGCCGAAGAAGACCCAGACAGCCCAAAGGGTCAGAATGCCGAGCAACCCGACGGTGACGTAGCGATAGCTGTTCGCCGTGCTGATGGAAGCGCCGAGCGCCAGCTGGCGCCGGGTGTAGCCGTTCTCCCATGGCGTGGCTACCGCGAGGAAGCCACTCAGCACTGCGACCACGACCAGCAGTCCGTACCACGATGACGGCAAAGGGCAGCGGCAGGATGCCGGCGACGCTCAGGATCAGCCCGACGACCAGACATGCTGAAGGTGGGGAGAAGCAGAATCTGACCGAGGAGCCCTACCAGGAACGCCCGCCCGAACGAATGCGCCACCGTATCCGACGACCACTTCGAGCGGCGGCCTGGCGAACATCACCATGCCGGTCCCGATCAGAAGCAGGGTGATGAACACTCCGGCGAGCCCCGCCGCATTTCGGGCGGTGAGCGCGAGACCGCTTGGAGCGCTCACGGTAGGAGTCGCTTGCCGGACAGGAGAGGGTTGGGCGCGCAGGGTCCTGATCTCCTCGCGAATCTCACCACCGCGATCGCGCACGTCGCCAGCCACCGCGAGCACATCTCCCGCGTCACGACTGCGCCGGGGTACACGGTGACGTTGCCATCTACCGTAGCGAGGTTGCCTTCGAGGAGTTCCGAAGACATCGGCATCGCCTCGGATTACCAGTGCAGCGGCCCGCTGACCGTTCTCACCGGAACCGATGCTGAAATGACCAGCACGGGCCTGACCTCCTGGTACGGTCACCTGTCAACGGAGCCCCGCAGTCCCGCCGCCTGGCGGAGCAGTGGCTCGAGGCGATCCGGATCGCCTCAGGTCCGGAAAGGTCGATGACACAGACCACTCGCGTCGGCCGGGGTGGGACGACCTGCGGCAACGCGACTCCCGGCTGGGGAGCGCTCAATAGGGACAGTCGCTCCTGCAGCAGGCGACACCAGCCCCTGTTCATCGCCGCTCAGCCCGTCCGGCTGCCAGGTCCTCGCGAGCGTGAGCACTTCGCCGGTGCCTACCCGTGCCGCTTCGAGAATGAACTGCCGCCAGGCTGTCTCCAGCGCCCCACCCTGGGGGAATCGGCCCACGACCCGATCGTCGATCTGAAGCTGTCCATCATGCATCGAGAGGCGCAGCGTCCCGCCGTCCTCGTAGTCGAAGACGAGCGAGCCTGGCCTGCGGCGAAATCGAAACGATGCGGTCCCGAACCACCCGAGGAGTGTCTCGTCGTGGAACAACTTGGCGGAAGAAGCTAGAGTGGAGGCGGAGAACGTGTCGCTGAACCGGTCGCCCGGATCACCGACGGCGTGCAGCGGGCGGGGCCAGAACCAGCGCCCACCCGAGACCGAGAATCAGTGTTTCTCTATGGAAGGGCACGGAGCCACTGCGGAGCGGGCAGGGCCAGGAGTCGGCGCATCGCGACGAGACCGCCAGTATATAGCGCGGTCGCTACCGCGGCGAGCGCCACTATCCGGCCCGGCTCGCCGCGGAGCGAAGCTCCAGGACCCAGGGCTGCGCGAGAATACGGGAGCCGACGCCCCGTGCCGCGGCGAGGGTCAATTGTGTCCGCAACAGTTGTTGCCCGAGCACCCAGCGCGGCGAGAGTATCCTGGTGTGTAAGGCTCCATGCCACGCTGGCACCCATCGATCCTACGACGAGAGCTGCCCAGGCCGGCCGCCAGCGCTACCGTGCGGCGGCTGGCGAAGATCCGGGACCGCCAACTCTTCGGCAGGGCCTACCTTGGCCATGACCCGTTCCTCGAACCGCGCCCCTGGCTGGAACAGTGGCAGCTGTTCGAGTCGATAGACCAGCGCCCGCTCCGCATCAGCCAGCTGGCGGCACTCGGCGCAGGCCCACAAGTGATTCCGGCCTTCCTGATGCGAGCGCGTCTGCTAGCCAGGCATCGAGATCATCCGCGGTGAGATGGTGGCCTATGGAAAGCGGTGCGACCCGCACCGAGGCCATCACCAGTTCGGAAAACCCGGCGGGCGGCTCCCAAGGCCGGCAGGGCGTTCAGCTGCGCCACAACCTCGCGCAACTCCTCCAACGCGCTGCGGCATTCCTCGCATGTTTCGATATGGGGACGTCCGATGATTGGCGAGCCTACCCTCCAGGAGCAGATCCAGCTCATCGGGCCGCAAGTGCAAGGTGTGATCCGTCATAGACGCGTGACTTTACGGCGGGGCTGTGGACATGGGTTTCACTGTTTCAGGTGGTGCGAGAAGGTCGCGGAGCTCATGCCGTGCACGATGGATGTACGTCTTCACCGTCCCCAATGGCAGGTCGAGCGATTGGGCAATTTCTTCATACGCCAGACCCTCGACGTGACGCAGCAGAATGCAGGCTCGATACTCGGTCTGAGTTGCGCGATGGCACGCTCGATCGCGCTGCCCAGTTCCGCGGGCCTCGAGTTCTTCGAGCGGGGTTTCCCCGTCGTCGCCGACTTGAAGGGCGGTCGCTTCAACTTCTTCGGGTGTCGCCGCGTGCGGTGCCCCGTCGAGCGACAAGGTGTCCAGCTCGCGACGGCGCAGGTGATCGATGGCGGCGTTGTTCGCGATCTTGAAAATCCAGCTGGAGAACTTGTACTCCGGCCGGTACTGACCCGATCGCGTTGAGGGCCTTGATGAAGGTTTCTGTGAGAGATCTTCTGCGAGCTGCCGGTCGCGCACCATGCGGAGGACCAGCGGGAAAACACTGGTCGTTCGTAGCGACGGATCCAGCTCGCGGTAGGCAGCCTCTCGGCCATCCCGGGCGAGGACAACAACTTCCCGGTCGGTGAGAGCGGCCAGTTCCCGCGGCTCAGCCATGTAGTTTGCCGTCGGCTTGCAGGAGCCGGTTCGCCGGGGACTACATTGCGCGCCTATGTTAGCTACACACAGATAGTAAGTTACCCGTCCCGCCCGGCGCTGAAAAGCGGTCGTACGTCCGAGCGATGTTCACCGCGATCGCCCCCGCTACGATTTTCTCAATCACCTGCTCAGTCTCAATGTGGATACCAGCTGGCGGCGACGGGCCGTGGCCCGGCTGGACTGGCGCACGGACACCCACCGGAGTGTTCCTCGACTTGTGTGCCGGGACGCTGGGACTTGGCGGCGGCGCTGGCTAATCAACGGGGATTCACTGGTCGGGTGATTGGGGCGGATTTCGTGTTGCTCCATGCTGCAACTGGGACGGGAGAAGTCCGACCGGGTCCTGCCGCTCAATGCCGATGCCCTGGATCTCCTGTTCGACAAGGCGGTTTCTTGACGGGGCCACCGTGGGATTCGGGGTGCGCAACTCTGGCAGATCTGGATCAGGCCTGGCTCGAGGCGGCACGGGTACTCAAGAAAGGGCACGGTTCGTGGTTCTGGAATTCACCACTCCGCCCCGGGAGCCGATGCGCTCCTGGTACTCTTCTACTTCAGGCGGGTACTTCTCCGTGATCGGACGGCTCATCTCGAGACATCGGGACGCCCACACCTACCCTACCGGATTCGGTGCTCGCGTTCCCGGGACCGGATGAGCTCGCCGCCCGGATCAGTAACCAGGGTTCCGCGACGTGAGCTACCGCTTCGGTATTCGGTGGCATCGCAGCGATTCACGCGGGAACCCGAGCTGAGCACGACGGACCTCAGGCGAATGCGGCGCCTCGTGAAGGCCAGACCTTTCAGCGGCGAATCCCCGCTGGTTCGCTATGCCATCTGGGTCAAACTGCCGCACACCCTGTTCGCGCTCCTTCGCCCTGCTCGGCGTTCTCGAGGCATCGTTTCAGCGCGGCGTCACCTGGCGGCAGGTGGGGCTCGTGGTCCTGGCATCTCTCCGCCGCTCGCCGGGTCGCCATGGCCTTCAACCGGATTGTCGATCGGGAGTTTGATGCAGCGCAATCCGCGGACTCAAACCGAACTCCCGCGGGACACTGGAGCCTACCCAGGCCTGGGTTTCGGTCGTGATTGCGGCCCTGTTGTTCGCCGCCGCCGCCGGTCTCAACCGGCTTTGTCTCTACCTGAGCCCCTTCGCGCTTGGCTGGATCATGTTGTACAGCCTGAGCAAGCGATTCACCTGGTGGCCGCACCTCTGGCTGGGGATGAGTCTGGCGATCGCCCGGTGGCGGATACCTGGCGATCACCGGCGAATGGAGCCGGCCCTGGTGGACCCTCATCGCGATCAGTCCTGCGGTCGCCACCTGGGTCGCGGGATTCGACATCTTCTGACGCGTTGCCGGACCAGGCCTTCGACAAGGGTGAGGGACTCCGCAGCGCCGTTGTGCGACTGGGAGAGAAGCGGAGCATCCTGGTTGCCAAGCTGCTGCACGGGGTGACGATTCCAGCCTGGTGCTGTTCGGACTGGGAGCGGGGTTCGGCGCCTGGTTCTATGCCGGAGTCGGTGTAGCGGCGTTGATTCTGGCCTACGAGCACCGGCTGGTAAGACCCGGCGACTTGTCGCGGCTCGATGCCGCCTTCTTCACCATGAACGGAACCTCGGCGAGTCTCACCGTTTTTGCCTTCGCGCTGGTGCGGATCGACTGACATGAACTACTGTGAGAGGAGAGCCATGTGAGCGGGCCCGATGAAGAAGAGAGAACAGGAGTCCATATTCTGGAGGCGGACGACTCCCATCCGACGCAGAAGGGCAAGCGAGGAGGAGAGCGAGTCGCTCCCCGGCGACCAGCTACCCCCGCTCACCCCCACGGCCAAGCCACTCCGGTGAGGAACCCCACGCCCAATCGCCGCGGACGCCGAGCTGCGCTGCCGATCGTGCTGTGGCGATCACCGGCGCCTCGGGGCCCCTCACGCGGTCCGACTATTGAGCTTTTGGCGCGCCATCGGTCGCCGGTCTGGCTGATTGCGACCAGCCACGCGGTGGTTGTCTCAAGGCCAGAGTGCGACATCAGCCGTTGACGAGGCGGGACTCCGCGCCGCCACCGGCGGAGACTGGTCGAGTGTCACGGCTTCACCCTGACGACGATCGCGGCGCCAAACCGGACAGTCGCGTGTCTCGGCTCGTCAAGACCGGTGGCATGGTCATCTGTCCCCGCTCGATGGGCACGGCAGTGGCCGCGATCGCCGGAGGAACCAGTCGGTCACCGGGTCGAGAGCGCGCCGCCGATGTGACGCTTCAAGGAACGGCGCAAGCTGATCCTGGTCCCCCGGGAGACTCCACTGTCGCTCGTTCACCTTCGCAATCCCGTGTCGGTCACTGAGGCCGGTGCGGTGGTCATTCCTGCCGCTCCCGGTTTCTATCACCGTCCGACGCAGATCGGGAATCCTGGTGGATTTTGTCGTCCAACGGGTGCCTCGATCAGCTGGGGGTGGAGGTGGACGTTGGGAAGAGGTGGCAGGGAGGAAAATTGATGATTGCGGATTCAAGATTTCAGATTGAACTGCTCAAGCCGGGTTGATATCGTTCTGATCCACCCAATCTTCAATCTGAAATCTTCAATCTGGAAATCTCCTCAATCTTCCCCGACCCCGCCGTGCGCCCGGCATCATCTCCGGACACACCACGGCCTTCTGCGTCCGGAAGTTTTCGAGGTCTTCCGGGAGGTGGACCACATTCTGCACGCCGGAGACATCGGACCGGCGGGTCTGCTGGATGAGCCCGGAGGCCATCGCGCCGGTGACAGCCGTCTACGGGAACACCGATGACTTCGATCTTCGCGCCTCGCCTCGCCCGAGGTGGTTCAGACCGTCAGGATCGAGGGGCTCGATTTTCGCGGTGACCCACGGGGATCTGCCCGGCTCTCGCACGCCCGGAACCGCTGTACGAGGCCCACCCGGAAGCCGGCGATCGTCTTCGGCCACACCCACGAAGCCGCTGCTCGTCGCCGCCGGATGTCGTCGTCACCGTGATGAACCCGGGAGTGGGCGCGGGGCGTCGGCGATTCAATCTCCCTCCTACGGTGGGCATCATGGAGCCTCGCTGAAGGCTTCGGGCTGCCGCCGAGGGCACGCCCGTGGTGCCGCTGCTCGGCCTGGATGAGGACTGAGAAGTCGGGAAATGATCACCGCTCTGCTGGTTCTGGGGCTTCGATCGCGCGACACGTTGCGGGCGAGTACCGTGAAAACGGCTCCGGTCTCCGATGGCCAGTGCGACGGTGGCGGAGTGGGGACGCCCTCCCTGTCTCATCTGTCCAGCGTCCCGGTGGAGCCGTGCGTCTCCTGGCTGGTCCGGTGGGAAGCCAAAGCGTGTATCTCGCCGCGGAAGCGGGAATATGAGACTCGACTCCGCAAAATGACATTGCAAGGCGACGACCTGGTCATCGCGCCTCGATACCCAGGGCGATGGATCCCCAGGCTCCGGACCACGACGATGATTCAGTGGTATCTCCGTCGGGCGATCGACGGCAGCGTGATCCTCCGGGGGCCAGAATGGAAAACCGGTGCGTGCCGCCAAGGGGGATCCGGACTGGCGACTGGGGGAAGGAGAGGAAGGCGGTGGTGGAATCCGAACCGAGAATCGTGCGTCGGGCTGGTCGCGCTCGAGCTCGCCAAGATGGACCAGGAGTACGTCTCACGAAGCGAAAGCCGGAAGCTTGCCCCGAATCGCCGCCTCGGGTATTCGACGATCTGACCCCAGGGGTGGTATACCTGGCCTCAGGTCGTCGGTGCGGTTCAACCCACCATGGTCGAGCGGCGGCCGGACTGGTGGGCGCCGGTTGTCCTCGACGGCGGGTCTTGAGAGCCATCTGGGGGCTCTCCTGCGTCCTGCGATTCACCCCAACTTCCTCGCAGTCGTCGCTTCCTTCCCGTCTTCCGTCACCACTCGTACCTGGAGTCGGTAATTTCTCTGCCCGGCTTCACATTTCCGATGTCGAGCGATCGCCGCACCCGGAGTGGGGCGCCGGAAACTCTCCTGCCGGTAGCTCAGCCGCAACGCGCTTCGCGCGCCTTCCCGACTGATCCGCACCTCGGTCCGGAAACCGGCTCAGACTCTCCAGACCGTACACCTCGAAGTACAGCTCAACCTGGTCCCCAGGATCGAAGGTCGCGCTGGGGATTGAAGAGCGCGGGTATCGCCGGGCGCGTCGTGCAACCCATTCGAGTCCCTTTCGATCTGCTGGTTCCAAGCACCAGGCCGCTTACGGACAGGGCGTGAGGCCGTTGACCGGCTCAACCTCGGATGGAATCTCGGGTACAGACAATGCCCGTCGAGTCGTTGGTCCCGACACTCAGGCGGTACAAACCACTCGCCCAGGCTGAACGGCCAACTCCAGGTGGCCCCGGGCCTCGAGACCGTCCTCCTCCGTGAGTCCGCACGTCAAACACCGTGTCGCGATCGATCGCGGGGCCGGGAACTCCGCCAGTACATCGGGCAGAAGCCGGCCCGAATCCGGACCGGAAGATGGACCTCCCCGCGCCTCCGCGGGTTGATCGCTCGCCAGCGGAATGGCAAAGACGAGGCAGAACCAGCGCGCTAAGCCTTCCCGGTCGCCACAAAACCCGCCACGGCGTCGGCCTGGGATTCGATCCCTCTCGGATAGTGCCGCACGTTGGCATCGGCGGACAGTCGCCACCTCGATACTGCTCTCCACGATTTCGTGCTCCCGGTCCCGCAGCGCGGGCCCGAAGCGTACTGCCCCCCAGTTGAGGAACTTCGCGTACACGTCCAGCAGGTCCGCCCGGGAGGCGAGCAGCATCTGGATCTCGAGCTTCCGATCCAGCTCCCCAGGTCGAAGATGCTCCGCACCAGCCGGTAATCCCGGATGTCGCCGTACCCACGGTGCAGCACGGCGCGCGCCGCTCTTGAAGTGGAGCAACAGGTCGCCTTCTTCGGATAGCGACGATAGACCCAGGTCTCATTGGGCACTCATGCCGGCCAGCGTCGGGCTGGATCACCTCGTCCGGCTCTCCTGGCGCAGGTAGACCGCGCCGCGGTCGTCGAAGCGAGATCTCCAGAGCGTGATGTCGTCAGAACTCGAGCGTCGATTGGTGAGCAGCGCGAAGTGCCGTTGGGCATACGTGCGGCGGCGGAAACGCTCTCCGCAGCCGCTGGCCGTCGGTGCGGAGGTCGCGACGGTCCCGCACGGTCCAGAAGCGTCGGAGGGATTCACTGCGAGGCTGCTCCATGGGTGGCGTCGAAGGCTGTCAGGGCGCTGTCGTCGGCCAGCAGCTCGAGGTCAGATGGCGGTAGGCGGCGACCGCATCCGAGTCGTCGGATTCGGCGCCCTCGTAGTACACCCGCTCCGCGCCTTCGTCCCCGCCAGCGCCGCGCCCTGCCGGAGCTGATGCAGTGCGACGCCGCTCCGGTTTTCGAGTGCCGCGTACACCCGGAGGGCGGCCAGGGAGGAATCGGCATCCGCCATGAGCCGCTCGAATCTCGCTCGCGCCAACAAGACGCCGGCCTGCTTCCCGTGTCTCCGTGGCCGCAGCGTGACGAAACGGCCGGCAATGCCGGTGCCGCCGATCAACGTCGTGTCCTGGAGCGAGCGAGGCGACGTCACTCCAAGCGCGCGCAGGGCGGGGGAGGTATCCGGGATCGACGGCGAGAGCGCGCGGATGTACAGGTTCGCCGCACCGTCAAAGGCACTGAAGCCAACCCAGGTTCCGAGATTGACCCAGTCTCGACGCGCCAACGCCCCAGCTCCTGAGAGGCGAGACCATTCAGGTACCGCCGCGGCAGGCCAGTCTGGCTGCAGTTTCGTGGCCTGCCGGGAGAATCGTTGGGCGGCGCCAAGAGTCCGGCCATCGCCGAGCTGACCCATCCGGATGCGAACCAGGCACGACGGAGAGAAGTCCGCCGCCTCGAACTCGTCCCTCCTGCGCCGGCTTCGAACCAGCGATCCAGGCGACGGAGCGCGGAGGTGTCATCGATCGTCGCGAGTGAGTCCTGAATCGCTCAGTGGCCGCATCGCCTGGCGCCTCCTGTGCCCCGAGGGCGAAAAAGGGGCACTGACCGCAAGGGCCAGAAGCAGCCTCCAACGCACTCAGGCCACCCGGCGAGTTGAGCTGGAGTGGTGCGCCGAAACGCCTGGGATGGCGACGGAACCACGACATCACGAGCGAGGATTTCATCCAGAGTGTCCGGAGCAGTAGGTCCTGGCGGAGGGCGCCGGCCGGTCCAGTGTGGATACGTGGACCCACCGCCCGGAAGGCTTCCTGTTCGATCGGTGTCGAAGGAAAGGATAGGACGCGAGGACCACACCTTGCCGAATCAGATAGGCGCGGTCGTCTCCTCGGAGCCCTGGATCACGATCAGACAAAAGCTCAGCGCCTCGACCCAGCAAGGCGCGGGACCGGGCAATCGCGGCGAGGAGCCATGCCAGTCGCCCGAATCGCCTCTCCAGATGGTCGCCCGCTCGAATTCGCCCGCCTCGGCCGCCTGCTGCATCTCGTTGATCACCCGGTCGAGGGGCTGAATCGTTCCTGCCTTCGAGGAAGGCAATCGCCGCTCTCCACCCGGCCGTGGTAGTCCCTTTCGGTCACGAAGCCGGCGCAAGGGGCCGGTGCAGAAACCAAAATCGTGACGCACGACAGGCGGCTCGCCTCGACATCGAACAGATCGGTCTGACTCGGCCGAACACCATCGGCAGGCTGTTGGGCGCGCAGTCACGGAGACCCAGGAGGTCATTCCATATGCCGCGAACGGCCTCGCGAACCCGTTCGGCGCTGATGAACGGCCCATGGCACCTGACAGTCTCATCCAGCGGTCCCCGGCCGATAGGCGAGGCGCCGGTCCGCCCTGACCCGGATGAACAAGGGTCTCCCTCGTGCGATTCATCCGCTGGTTGAACATCGGCCGGTGGCGGACGATCTGTCGCAGCTCAGCCGAGATAGGCCGCGAACTCACTCGGCACGTAGTCCCAGACGATATCGGAAGCGGCGTGGAGAATGCGAGCGGCCTTCTCGTCGGGATGATCGGCCCGGAAATAGGAGAGCGAACCGGGCTGCGCACCTGCTTTCGGCCTGCCGACGTAGATCACCCGTCCCCGCGGGTCGAGCATGCGGTAGACCCCCGGCCGATCCTCCGCCAGGCGACTGGACCCGTTCCCTGAGGCGAACGAGGTCGCGTGGCCGGGAGGGCGAGGTGGGTGATCTGGTCATCAGGGCGACCGGTTAAGGTCGAGGGTTGAGGTCAGCGGTTGTGGGTCGTGGGTGGTGGGTGGTGGGTAGTGGGGCGCGGCAAGAAGAGCATTCCCCCACTCCCCACACCCCACAACCTACTTCCCGCCTATTTCACCACTGAGCATCTATAGCAGAACACGGAAATCCGCGCATCGATCGCGTGAGTCCCCACCAGTCGCGTCCCGCAGCGCCGGCAGGGTTCGCCTCTCGCGGCCGTAAACCAGCAGCTCCAGCTGAAAATTACCCGGCTCGCCGGTTCCGGTCCGGTAATCGCGAAAGGTGGTGCCCTCGGCCTCGATTGCCGCGGTCAGGATCCGCCGCAGCTCCACGAAGAGCCGCCCATACTGGCCTGGCCTCAGAGACGCGGCGGACCGGGATGGATCAATGCCGGCCGCGAACAACGCCTCATTGGCGTAGATGTTCCCGACGCCCGCAAATCAGCTTCTGGTCCATCAGGCGCCTCTTGATGGCTCTGTCGGGTCCGTTTGAGCGAGGCATGAAACGCCTCGGCGGTGAAGCCCGGCTCCAACGGCTCTGGGGCCGATGGCCGCGTCATACGCTGCCCATTGCCGTTCGTTGAGCAGCAGCAGGGTGCCCAGCCGCCGGACGTCCTGGTAGACCAGCTCTCGACCGGAATCGAGAGGCGCCGGAGCACGGCGTACCTGGCCTCGTCCCGGGTCAACGGGCTTGCGGTGCACGGTGAGAGACCCGGTCATCCCCGGCTGGATCACGAGTCGGCGCTGGCCCAACGCGATGACCGCGTGCTTCGCCCGGCGAGTCACCACTGCGAATCGCGGCGCCCTTCAACGCCGCGAGCAGTTTCCGGCCGGGTTACGCCCCGCAGCACATCGACGTGCGACAAAGAGGCCCGACGGATAGTGCGTCCCGACCAGATCGGGTCGAATGTCCTGGACGATGGTCTCGACTTCGGGCAGTTCAGGCCGTCCGTCCCAATCTATAGTCGGCGGCAAGACCATCCATGGATCGGCGACGCCGTCGTTCCGTCCCTGAAAAAAGCAATACGCCGCAATTGAACGGGGGCACAT
>ERZ1370068.3761-contig-2863_pt1 | contig 19244 bp, 26 predicted proteins | sample MGYA00561227_ERZ1370068 | MGnify/ENA primary metagenome ERZ1370068 (study PRJEB38410, sample SAMEA6850437) | metagenome | study: Metagenomic assessment of the ecological functions of the soil: analysis of the soil microbiota associated with the...
CACCTCCGCATTCCGATCGCGCCGTAAACTGGAAATTGCGGTATCCTCCTGCGCGGAGGTCACCGTGGGCCACGAACAACCGGCAGGAATGACGAGGCGCGACGCCCTCAGCCTGCTCGCCATCGGAGCCGGCGCGGCCGTGACGTCGCTGTTCGGATTCGAGGCAGAGCTTCTCGCCGGGATTCTCCAGGGCCGCGGGTCGCAAGGTCCAGCGCGTTCCCAGCGGGCAGCGATCGTCCGCACGCTTCTCAGCGGACGTCGCGCCGGCATCGCTGGCGGGCGGACCGACGCTTTCCACGAGCACCTCTCGATCAACATCTCCGCAACAACGCGCCGCATTACACCGCCGACGTTGCCCTGATGACCGCCGAGGCGCAGGCCGCGCTTCGCGACGGCATCGCCTGCATCGTCGACGGCGGACATCCCGATATGCGCCGCGATCTCGACGCGCTGCGCCGAATCGCCAGCGATTCGGTCTGCCGATTGTCGCGAGCGGCGGGTATTACATGCAGCGCACGTATCCGGCCGACATCGCCTCCAGGCCGGCCGACCAGATTGCCGACGACCTGGCGAAGGAGGCCGCGGCCAGGGCATCTCGGCGCGTTCGGCGAAATCGGACAGCAGGGCGGTGAACTGACCGCCGACGAGCGCAAGGTGTTCGAGGCCGTCGGCAAGGCGCAGGCGCGCACGGGGATTCCGATCTTCACGCACAACGCCTACACCGGCCGGCGTCAGGTTCAGGTTCCGGTGCCGAAAGACGCCAGCCGCTGCGCCAGCTCGACATCTCGAGAAAGCGGGCGCCAGGCCGGCGAACATCGCGATCGGCCACGCCTGTTGCCTCGACGATCCGAAAGCCGAGATCGCGATCGCCATCGCGAAGCGTGGGCGTCGGCTTCGATCGCGTCACGCTGACGACGATGCCGCGATCCCGACCGCGTGATCATGGCGATGGCGATGGCCGAAGGGCTACGCCGACAACCTGCTGCTGTCTTCGATTTCTATTCAGAGCGCGCGCTGAAGAAGAACGGAGGCCCGGGCTTTCAGACGGCGACCGCCCGGCCCGATGCTGATCAAAGCCGGCATGAGCGCAAGGAATGCTGCGACGCATCCTTATCGACAATTCGCGTCGTTTTCTCGCGTCGTACTCTAAAGCCTCGACGATGAATTGTAGCGGGTACCTGCAATCGAGTAATTGATTGATCGATTGCCGACCAATCCTCCAATGCAATTACCCGACTACCAGATTTCATCTCAATTACCAGATTCAGGCGCGTCCTACCGCTGAACTGCCTCACTCACGACGCGCTCGAAGCGCTCCATCACCGACTGCCGATGGCTGTGTCAGCTTGAGGCAGTCGTCGTCCAGCTGCACCTGGTCGGGCGAATGCCACGTCGATGACTTTCGCCGGAGATAAGCCGCGGTATGCCGAGCGGCAGGCCCACTCGAGTCCACGCCACGGCACGCGAGCAAACCGCCTCGCCCGTGCTTGACGGCTTCGAGGCGTCGCAGCGGATGGAAGGGGAGCTGCGGCGACCCGGCATCGTGAAAATTCGGATAGAAACGGATGACGAACGGGCTTGCCGCGACGAAGGTCTGAAACATCGTCGCGGCCGATCAGCGGCTTGAGGTGCACGATCTGGCTGGCGCTGAACAGATCCTGCTGTTCAAGCGACAGGCGCGAATCGCCAGCACGAAGTTGACGCAGACGATGCGTGCCGGCGGCGGAGCAGCTTGGCGAGCATGACCGCGGCGACCGCCAGGCCCAGACCCGCCGCCCGCGCGTCACGATGAACAGATCGAGATCGCCGTCGCCTTCGAGGTTGAGGTGCGCGATGCTGCCCGAGAGCGCGACCATCTTCACGTAAGGGATGGCGCACACCAGCGAGAGAAAGAGGCCGTGACGGCGCAGGAATGCGCGGCCCGCGCTCGCGACCGCTTTTCGTGGTCGTCGATCAGATCTCGCCCGTCCGGCCGGGAAGAAGAAGCCATCCTGATAGTCGATCACGTGCTGGAGCGCAGGGCTGCGGTCGTAGGCCTGAGAATTTCCGACGGAGTCTGGGTCGACTCGATGAGCGACTGGCGAGCTGCGAGCGTCAACGGTAGTCGAAGAGCGACGACTAGCAGCACGCTTTCGGCAATGGCCATCTCCGCTCGCGTGAACGCGTGGACGCCGGCGAGCGCGCTCGGCGGTCGGCGGTCCGGAAAAGACGGGCGGGCTGTGCCGTCACGATGTCACCGTCACGCCCGTGACCTGCAACGGGCTCGCCGGCTGCACCGGCCGGCCGCGCGGCGAAGGCCCGCGATGCAGCCGATGGTGAGGAGCGCTTCGGTCAGAAGCGTCGACCACGCCGCGCCGTCGATCGACATCGCTGGAATCAGCTTCGCGCTGAGGGCGACGTTGAACACGAGCGCCGCGCCGGCAATCAGCGCGTAGGCGCGCTAGGCCGTTCCAGGCGACGAGCTGCCGGGTGAGCGTAGTTCAGCGACATCAACGGAAATGACAGGAGCAGAATCCGGAATGCCGGTGCGGCGCCGGCATAGATTGTCCGTAGACCAGCGGCACGATCCGTCCCGCAATGCAGCACTAGTAGTGATCGCCGATACCGCGACCGCGAACCTGGTCACGGCCAGCCGCCACCATCGAGAGTGCGGCTTCATGTTGGATGCGCGGCACAGGGCCGGCAGCATGACCGCGAGCACCGCGGCCGGAAACAACCGGCAGCGCTTCGACCAGGCGAAAGACCGGCGTTGTAGGCGGCAACGGCCTCGATGCCCCTCCACAGTCTCGATCGGAGGAACACGTCGATCCGAAAATAGAGTGCCGAAAGCACGATGCCGAGGCCGATCGGCATGACGTCAGTGAGAAACGACTCGCGCCGGAAGATCGCTGCTCGTGCGTGCTTCCCTGAGAGCGCAAACGCCAGCTTCAGGCTGATCGCGAGCGCCGCACGATCCCCGGATCAGCATCCCAAGCGCCAGCGTCGTGACGTCGGGCACCCACGAGAGGCCTGCGACGGCCAGGACGAGCATGCCCAGGCGGTGCCACAGAGTCATCGTCGACTCGAGATCGTTTCGCGAAAGCCCGGCGGTAGAAGTAATACAGGAACTGATGAGGCCGCCTCACGACATAAACGAGCACGAACAGCCACAGCGCCGCTCCGGCTTCGGCAGAGCCCGTCGGGTCAGCGAGCTCCGATGCCGTTGCCGCCACGAGCATCAACCGCCGATGTAGCAATTCGAACCCGAAGCCAGAAGCCGAGAATTTTCCGAGCGCGATCTTTTCTGCGGGCGACTTCGCGAGCGACATGAAGCGCGATCCCGAAATCGGCGACGACGGCAGCCATCCAGCCGAGCGTGGTGCCGAGCGAGAAAATGCCGAAGCCCTCGCTCCGAGAAGAGACGCGCGGCGAGCACCGTGACCAGAAAGAACGCGCTCTTTTCCGGCCACGTCGGAGAACGCGCGGTAGGCCACGAGCACGGCTTCCCGAGATCGCGTGCAAGTTGTTCCTCGGCGGGAACTCTTCGCCCCGCGAAAAGAGATTTCCGGCGCCGTAAGCGAAGACGCGGCCTCGCATTCTGATTGAGAGCGTGAGGTTTGCTCGGGGACGCCTTGTATGCACCGGCCGCACCCGACGAGTTCCGACCGAGGCTCTAGCGTGGCAAGGTTCTGGAGCACCCCAGGGATCGATGTCCGTTTCCGCAGTCGTGATCGGCGGCAGCTCCCACGTAACGGGCGGCGTCACGGCTGCTCACACCGGATCCCGCTCGGGTTTCGTCGCATGGTTGGGCGTTTGCCTGTCGATCCTCGCTGCGCCGCTTGCAGCGACCACGCCACTCATCAGTTTTCCCGGCCAGTCGCTCAGCGTCCTTGAAACGCTTCTGCTGCTCGCCGTGTTTGCGTGGCTGGCGGCCGCCCTTGCCGACGGGCCCACGCGTTCGTGATGCCTGTCGTTCGAGTGACTCAGACTCCGCTGACCGCGCCATGGCTGGTGTTCTTCTGACGATGCTCGTCGCGGCCCTCGCAGGAGTGGGATCGATCAACGCGCTCCACATGACGGCGCGCTTTCGCTGACGCTTTCAGTACCTCGTCGCCGTGAATGGCGTCACGAGCGTGAAGCGGATGCGCGGCGTCGCTCGTCGCCGCGGCCATCGCTGGAATCGTCGTGGCTGTGCTGGCTGTGCTCGATTATTATGAACGTCCGGCCGGTTCAGCAGCTGCTCACGGTTTTCCGTCCACGGATTTCAGTCATCGGGACGCAGGTTCGCGCGGGCGGACCGTTTCAATACCCGACGATCGCGTCAATGTTTCTCGAGATCGTCTTTCCGCTGGTTCTCGGATTGATGCTCTGGCGATCGACGGCGGACGCGAGCGGACAGGTCGCGACATGATCATCGCGGTTGGGCTCGCGCTCGCGGCACTGCTGATCTCCGAAGCCGTGATGCTGACCTTCACGCGCTCGGGCCTGATCACGATGGCTGCGAGTCTGACGATCCTGGCGTGCTCCGCGTATGGCTCAGGCGCTTCGATCGCGGCACGAAGATGCTGATCGCGGTCGCGGCCCTGGTCGTGGTCCAGATTCTGACGTCGCGTTCGTTCGAGTCGCTTCGACTGCGGCTGACGACCGAAGGACAGGAGGCGTGGTATCAGGCGCAGTTCGAGGCGCCGGAGCGCATCAGTTTGCAGACGGGTTCGATCGTGTCCCTGCCAGTCACCGTGACCAATAGCGGACGAAGCACCTGGGATTCGCAGGGAGTCGTGCCGTTCCGGGTGTCGTACCACTGGCTGCTCTCGAACGAGGATTCGATCGTGTCGTGGGAAGGCCTGCGCACCGAATTTCCCGTCCGATCCCGCCCGGCGGCAGCATCACGATGAACGCAGACGTCGAGGCGCCGCCCGAGCCCGGCGATTATCGACTGATGTGGGACATCGAACAGGAAAACGGTTGTGGTTCAGCGGCGAACCCGATGCGGACCTCTGGACGTCGGAGGCATCGGTCCGAGGTCCGGCTGTGACGGGCCGTCCACGGGAGCTGCTCCGGCCGTTGCCGCGGATTTCGGCCGGCCCGGCCGCGGCGTCTTGTGGGAGCCGCATTCACGGATTCTCGCGGCCTATCCGATTCTCGGAGTCGGGCCCGACAACTACCGCCTGATGTACGGCAACTACGCCGGGATCCCGAATTTCGACGAGCGCGTGCACAGCAACAACATGTACCTGGAAGTGCTCGTCGGCGGAGGACTTGTCGGCGGCCTGGCCTTCGGCTGGTTCTGCTGGCGCGGCGTGCCGGCGCGTCGTGCGGCCTGTCTTCCGGCCCGCCGATTCGAGTCTCGCCACGCTTGCGGCAGCCGTCTGCGTGTGCTGCGGCGGCGATTGCCGTGCACGGCATCGCCGACAGCTTTCGGGTTTACGGGCACGTCATATTCCCATTGCGGTCGTCCTGGGCCTTGCCGTTGCGGGCGACTCGCTGAACGAAGCCGATGCGCATCGCGTTTGACGGCACCACGCTTCGGCCTGGCCGCACGGGAGTCGGCTACTACAGCGAGCACCTCCTGCGTCATCTCGTGTGCGAGCGTCGCTGAACGACGAAGTCTGATCGTCGTCTCGAATCAGGCCAGTCGATACGACGAGCCCGCTGCCCTCGCGTGTCCAGGTCGCGACCTCGTCCTGGCGTGTGCCGCGCATGGTCTGGATGCAGATGCTGGCGCCGCCGGCTGCTGGAACGGCTCAGCGCCGATGTCGTGCACTTCACCAACGGCATGGTGCCGATCGATGTCGCGCGTGCCGACGGTCGTGACGATTCACGACATGAGCCTCACGCTCTATCCGCGATATCACCCGCCGCGGCGCGTGCTGCTCAACCGGCCGCTCGTCGATCTCGCCGCGCGCCGTGCCGACGCGATCATCACCGTGTCGGAAAGCGCGAAAGACGACATCGTCGCGGATCTACAGGCTGTCGCCCGAGCGGGTCCACGTGGTCCACGAAGCGGCGCGCGCCGTCGTTCCGGCCGATCACGGACCCGGCGGTCTCGAGACGCGTCCGCGATCGATACGGCCTGCGCGGATCGGTTCATCCTCTTCGGTCGGGTCACGATCGAGCCGCGAAAGAACCTGCCGGCGCTCATCGAGGCATTTGCCAGCGCCGGCGCAAGACTGGCGATCTGCCGCATCAGCTCGTCTGTGTCGGGCCGCATGCGGATGGCTGAGCGCGCGACCTCGACGAGCGCGATCGAGCGCCTGCGGGTCTCGAGGACGCGATTCGGTTTACCGGCTACGTGCCGTTCGACGATCTGCCGGCGCTCTACAACCTCGGCGGAGATGTTCGTCTTCCCGTCGCTCTACGAAGGATTCGGCTTGCCGGTCATCGAGGCGATGGCGTGCCGGCACGCCGGTGGTCACCGACGCGGATGCGGATCGCTTGGCGGAAGTCGCCGGTGATGCCGCGCACCAGATCGATCGGCTCGACGCCGGAAGCGCTCGGCGACGCGATGGTGTCCAGCTCGCGCACGACCCGGTCCGACGGCACGAGCTGGCGCACGCGCGGACTTCTGAGCGGCACGCACGTTTTCGTGGACCGCGCCGCTCGCGAGACACTCGAGCAATCTACCAGCATGTCGCTGAAGCGCGGGCCACCGGCGCAAAACGGACCAGGCGGGGAATCGACGTCCTCTTCCGGACAGGCGCATTTTCTCCATTTCGATCCGAAGCTTCGTGATGCGCGAGCAGCCGTATCCGCCGCTCGGCACGCTCTACGCGGCTGCGGTGGCTCGCGCGCGCGGGTACCCGGTCGCGCTCTTCGACGCCATGCTCGCTCAGTCCGCGGACGAATGGGCGGCGGCGCTCGATCGCCACCGTCCGCGCGTCGCCGGTGCTCTACGAGGACAGCTTCAACTACCTGAGCAAGATGTGCCTGCTGCGCATGCGCGAGGCGGCGCTGACCGATGATTCGCGGCGGCGCACGAGCGCGGCATCCCGTCATCGTCGTCGGGATCGGATGCCACCGATCACCCGGCGATCTACCTCGACGCTGGCGCCACGCGCGTCGTCCTCGGCGAGGGCGAGGTCACGCTCGCCGAAGCGCTCGAGTCGCTGCTCGGCGGCGCGCGCATACCGATCGACGCGATTGCGGGCCTGGCTCGGCAACACCGCGACGGCGTGCTCGCGAAGACAGCCGCCCGCGAGATCGTCCGCGATCTCGACGCGCTGCCGAGACCGGCCTGGGATCTCGTGGACGTCGATCGATACCGCGCGATCTGGAGCGCGCGCCACGGCTATTTCTCGATGAACCTCGCGACGACGCGCGGCTGTCCCGTACCACTGCAACTGGTGCGCGAAGCCGATTTACGGCCAGCGCTACGCGATCGCGCAGTCCCGCAGCACGTCGTCGACGAGATGACGTGGCTCAAGCGACACCTACCGGCCCGATCACCTCTGGATCGCCGACGACATCTTCGGCCTGAAGCCGGGCTGGATCGAGCAGTTCGCCGCGCTCGCGCGCCGAGCGCGATGCGCGTGGTGCCGTTCAAGTGCCTGCTGCGCGCGCGACGGCGTCACCGAACCGGTCGCCGCGGGCGCTGGCAGCAGCCGGATGCCGGACCGCCTGGATCGGCGCCGAGTCCGGCTCGCAGCAGGTGCTCGATGCGATGGAGAAGGGCACCGCGGTCGAACAGATCCGCATGGCGGCCGAACGTCTGCACGCGCGCGGGCATCGAAGTCGGCTTCTTCCTGCAGTTCGGCTACCCGGGCGAGACGCTCGAGGACATCGCGCTCACGCGGCAGATGGTGCGCGACTGCCGGCCCGACGACATCGGCATCTCGGTGTCGTATCCGCTGCCGGGCACGCGATTCTACGAACGAGTGAAGGCCGAACTGGGCGCACAAGCAGAACTGGGTCGATTCCGACGACCTGGCGATGATGTATCGCGCGGCCTACGTCCCGCAGTTCTACCGCGACGCTTCATCGTCGGTGGTGCACGCGGAGTTTCGCGCGCGAGAGCGCTCGCAGCTGTCGTGGGAGCTGTGCGGCGTCCGCAATCCATGCGACGCCATCTCGTCCGCGAAGCCGTCGCCGGCGTGCGTCACGCGTGCAGATTGCCCTTCCTCGAGCGGAGACTCGATCGGCAGTCCCGCCAGGTGCAGTCTGAGCCGGCGGTTCATATCACGCACGTGTTGAGCCGGCAGGCCGCTGCCATGCCGAGCGACCCCTCGACCGAGATCTTCGATCTCCATGCGCGCGAGGTGGAGCAGCACCAGTGAGCCTCGAATCCACGATTCGAACGGCGATGCTGATCCGGCTCACCGAGGTGACGAACCGGACGTTCGTCCTGCCGCTCCTCATCTTCTATCCGACGAGCCGCTGCAACAGCCGCTGCGTGTCCTGCGACTGGTGGAAGGCGAGCGGCGACGGCGACCTGACGCTGCACGAGATTGCGGAGTTGGCCGACGCGCTGCCGTCTCTTGGGACCGAGATCGTGCTCTTTCGGGCGGCGAGCCGCTCCTCCGGCCGGAAGTCTTCGACGCCGCGCGGATGTTTCTCGCGAGCGGGGTCAAGCTGCATCTCCACACGAGCGGCGTGCTGCTCGAACGGTGCGCGCCGGACGTCGCCCGCCACTTTTCGCGCGTCATCGTGTCGCTCGATTCGACGACCGAGACGGGCTACCACGCCGTCCGCGGCGTCATGGCGTTGACGACGGTCGAGCGCGGCGTGGCCAGGCTGCGCCAGCTGGCCCCGGGCATTCCGGTGACCGCGCGAACCACGCTGCATCGCATGAATTTTCGCGAGCTGCCGCAGTTGATCGAGCACGCACATGCCATGGCGCTCGACGGGATCTCGTTTCTCCCGGCCGATATGTCTTCGACCGCGTTCGGCCGCGAGCACCCGGTCGATCGGCCGACGCTCGCGCTCGGCCGCGCCGAAATCGGCGAATTTGCCGACATCGTCGAAGAGGTCATTGCGCGGAAGGCCGAGGATTTCCAGTCGGGCTTTGTGGCCGAATCGCCAGAGAAGCTGCGGCGCCTGCCGCGCTACTACGCCGCTCAGGCGGGACTGAGCCCGTTTCCCCGATCCGCCTGCAACGCCCCGTACATGTCCGTGGTGGTCGAAGCCAACGGATCGGTCCGGCCATGCTTCTTTCACAAACCGGTCGGCAACCTGCGCGATCTCCCGCTCACGACGATCGTCGAACGCAATCTGCCGGCCTTCCGGCAGGCGCTCGACATGGATCGCGATCCGGTGTGCACGCGCTGTGTCTGCTCGATGAAGACGAGTTGGAGAAGCGCGCCGTGGCACTGATCGAGTCGGCGCTGGCCGACACGCAGCAGGCGTTCGACAGCGTGGCCGCTGGCTACGACCGATCGAACGCGGCCAACCCGCTCCTCGCCGCGATGCGAGGCGTGTGCTCGCTGCCATCATCGCGCACACACCGCCGGCGGGAAGGGTTCTCGACCTGGGCTGCGGTCCGGGCGCCGACGTAGCGGCCCTGGCCGAGCGCGGCCATCGCGTGACGGCGATTGACTGGTCGGCCGCGATGGCCGAGGAAACAAGGACCCGCGTCGCGCGAGCGGGGTTCGCCGGCAAAGTCGACGTCCACCATCTCGGTATCCAGGAGCTCGATCGGTTGGCGTCCGGCCGCTTCGACAGTGTCTATTCGAACTTCGGCGCGCTGAACTGCGTGCCAAATCTGGCGGAGGCGATCAAGCTCGTGGCGGATCGCATCGTTCCAAACGGCGTCTTTGTCGCGTCGGTGATTGGGCGGGTGTGTCCCTGGGAGATCGCGCTCTTTGCCAGTCGCGGGGATTTTGCTCGCGCGGCTGTCCGCTTTGCCCGGGATCTCACCCCCGTGCCGCTCAACGGACGCACGGTGTGGACCCGGTATTACACGCCGGCTGAATTCGAGCGCGTGTGCGCGCTTCGGCCTCAGGCGTCGGTCGCTCCGCGCACTTGGCGTGTTTGCGCCGCCACCCTACATGGAAGGCTTCGCCGCACGGCGCCCGGCATGGATCGCGCTGGCTGCAGCGCCTCGAGGATCGGACGGCGAGCTGGCCGATCGTGAGGAGCCTCGGCGATCGCTTCCTGATGGTGTTGAAGAAGTCATGACGGTCACGTGGCTGCCGCGACTCGCGTGTCCCGACTGCGGTGTCGAGGTCGAACGGCTGGCACCTGGTGCACCGTCTGTCTGCAGCGCCTGCGGCGCGGTTTTCGAAGAGCGCGGCGGCGTACCGGTGTCTCTCGAAAATCCGGGCGCAGGCGGCCGAGTCGTTCGAGCAGCAATATCGCCTGGTTCGGGCGCGCGACGGTTTCCGTCCCCAATCACCGGATTACTACCGGATGTTGCCGCTCGTGACGCCCGGCGATCGAAACGCAGGCGTCTGGCGCATCCGCCGCGAGAGTTTTGCGCATCTGCTCGACCGCGCAAGCCGTTTGTCGAAGGGCGCGCGCTGCGCATTCTCGATCTCGGCGCCGGCAATGGATGGCTGTCACATCGCCTCGCCGAAGCTGGGCATCATCCGGTCGCCGTCGATCGCCTGGACGATCCGGCTGATGGTCTTGGCGCGTGCCGCCACTATCCGGTTCGATTCCCGGCCGTCCAGGCCGACTTCGACGCGCTGCCGTTTGTGCCCTCGCAGTTCGACCTCGTCGTGTTCGACGGCTCGCTGCATTACTCGCCGGACCCTGCGGTGACGCTCGCGAACGCACGCCGGATGCTCGAGCCCAGCGGGGCGATCGTCGTCATGGACTCGCCGATGTTTGCACGCGAGAACGATGGCGAGGCGATGCTGAAGGACCAGCACCGCAGCATGTCCGCCGAGTACCGGGCTCGTCGATCCCGTTCGGCCCGGAGCGGGATTCCTGACGTTTTCTTCCCTCGATCGGGCGACAGCAGCGGTGGGCCTGCGCGGTCTGTTCGTCCCGTCACGAGGTCCGGATTGTCTGGCGCCTGAGCGCGCCGGCTCGCGCAGCTCAGGCTTGGCCGCGCGCCGGCCGCGTTCGGCATGTGGGTGGCCCAATGATCATCCTCTTCAATCCACTGTCGACGACGCCGGGCGAAGCAGCCGTTACCGCTTTCGGTCATGGCGCTCGCGGCCGTCCTCGAGGGGCGTCATGAGTGGACGCTCGTCGACGGCAACATCTGTCCGACGCCCGCCAGCGAGATCATCGGGCGCTCTGGACAAACGCCGTCATGGTCCGTCGCTCCTGGCTGTCTCGGTCATGCCGGGGCCGCAGCTCACCCAGGCGGTGGACGTGTGCCGCAAGATCCGCGAGTCGCGGCCCGACACGCCGATCGTCTGGGGCGGCTACTTTCCCGACGCAGCACGCCGACACGGTTCTCAAGTCGCCGCTGGTCGACTTCGTCGTGCGATCGCAAGGCGAGAGCGCCGCTTCTCGAGCTGATTCGAACCCTCGCCGACGGCGACGATCCCTCGAAGCGTCGCAGGCCTCTCGTGGAAACTGCCGAACGGCCAGATCATTCACAACCCGGTCGGCGCCATGACGCAGCTCGACGATCTGCCCGAGCTGCCATATCACTGCGTGGAGATGGAGGACTACATCCATCCAACCTATCTGGGAAGCCGGACGGTTGCGCACAACTCGTCGTTCGGATGCCCGTTCGCGCTGCAGCTTCTGCGCGGTCGTGGCGATGACGAATCGGCGGTGGCTGGCCGCAGAGCCCAGAGCGGATGGAACGCGTCCTCCGGCCGGCTCGCGCGCGACTACCGGGTCGAATGCCGTGCAGATGCACGACATGGACTTCTTCATCAGCGAAGCGGCGGGTCGCGGAGTTCGCGCGGAGCGAATCACGCACGCTCAACCTTCACTGGTGGGCGCTCGGCCGCATCGACACGCTCATGCAGTTATTCGGACGCGACGTGGCTGCGATGGCGCGCTCCGGGCTGACGATGGTGTTCTCCGGAGCGGAGTCGTCGTCCGACGCGGTGCTGGCGACCATGAACAAGGGCGGGCAAGTGCATCGGCGCGGCTGGCGATCGATCTGGCCCGGCGCATGCGCAGCTACGGTGTCGTGCCCGAGTATTCGTTCGTGCTCGGCTCGCCTCCCGATCCGGAGCGGGACATGGCGCAGACCTTCGAGTTCATCCGGGACATCAAGAGGCGTCAATCCGGCCACGGAGATCGTGCCTATACCTACACGCCGGTGCCGATGGACGGCGCGCTCTGTCGCGCAGGCGTCGAAGCTGGGTTTACGCTTTCCAACGACGCTCGAGGAGTGGGCGTCGGACAAGTGGCGGCAGCTGATGATGCGCCGCGGCGACGGCATCCCGTGGCTCGATCAGACGGTCCGCACGCGTGTCCGCAATTTCGAGCGCGTGTTGAATGCGTTCTATCCGACCGTCACCGATCGCCGGCTCACGCCCGCTCGGCGCGCACTGCTCAAGACCATCAGTGCCTGGCGGTACGCGCTGCGGTGTATACCGGCTCCGTACGAGCTTCGCGCGCTCCATCGGCTGATGCAGTATCAGCGCCCCGGAGACAACCGGATTCTAGAAATTAAGAATTAAGAATTAAGAATTAAGAATCGCGCACATGTTCGAGAGATTTGGGCGGCTACTGAAGTTTTCCGGGGCCGAGATGCTGCCGGCGCGGGATGCCTATGCGCTCTGGGCCGACAGCTATCCGCCGCGGCCGCACAACCCGCTGATGGAGGCCGAGCAGTCGGTGCTTGCGCCCACGCTCGTCGGAATTTCGCACGCGCTCGCGCGCGATCATCCGCGGACCCGCCGCGCGCTCGACATCGGCACCGGCACGGGACGCTATCTGCCGCTGGTCGCGCCGGCCGGCATGAAGCTGACCGCCGGGCTCGATCTGTCCATGCCGATGCTCGCAGCGCCAGACCTCCGGCTGCTCGCGCATTTGCGCCGATGCCTGCACGCTGCCTTTTGCCGACGGGAGCTTCGACGTCGTGTGTTCGTCGCTGATGGCCGGTGACGTGGAACGCATCGATCGGTTCCTCGGCGAGGCGGCGCGCGTCCTCGCGCCGGGCGGACATCTGGCTACTCCGACTTCCACCCGTCCTGGGTGACCGAGCACTGGCGCCGCACGTTTCATGCAGCGGACGGCCGGTTGATCGAGGTGTCGTATTTTCCTCACGCCATCGAGGCGCACCTGTCGGCCCTCGAAGGGTTGTCGCTGCTCGGTTCGCACGATTCGCGAGCCTCGCATCGAGGGGCGCCGCGCGCCCGTCGTCGTGGTGTTTCACGCCGTCAAGGTCCGCAAGCCGTGCTGAACTGGATGCGCCCGATCTCGTTCGTGAACGCCCGGGTCGTGCTGCCCGACGGCGGCGCCTCGTCCATCCGCTTCGCTGCGCGCGTCCTCGACATCGACGCACCGCCGGCGGCGAACGATCTCGTCGTGGATCTGAACGGCGCGTTCGTCATGCCGGGCCTCGTCAATGCCCACGATCATCTCGAACTGAACCACTACGGACGGCTGAAGCGGCGCGATCGCTACGAGAACGCGTCGGCGTGGATCGACGATCTGCGGCCGGCGCTTCAAGGCGACCGATCGATTCGCGAGAACACCGCGCATCCGCTCGCGGCGAGGCTATTCATCGGCGGGCTCAAGAACCTGCTCGCGGGCGTGACGACCGTCGCGCATCACAATCCGCACTACCGGGAAATCGGCCGGCGGTTTCCGGTGCGCGTCACTCAGGCGCTACGGCTGGGCGCACTCGTTCGGCCTCGAACGTCGGCCGGTGGGCGCGCATGGCGAGCCAGGCGGCGACGTGCGCGCGCGCGCGAACGCCACGCCGCCAAACGTCCCGTTCCTGATCCACGTGGGCGAAGGCGTTGACGAGGCGGCGGCGCTCGAACTGCCGTGCTCGAGAGCAGTCGGATGCCTGCGGCGGAATACGGTGCTCGTCCACGGCGTCGCCTAGGCGCGTCGGACTGGGACCGCGATGCTCGCGGCCGGAGCCGCGCTCGTATGGTGTCCGGCTTCCAACGCGTTTCTCTTCAGGCGGACCGCTCCAGGTCCGGCAGTTTCTCGACGCGTCCGATCTCTCGGCGACGCACATCTGCCTCGGCAGCGACTCGCGTGTCACGGGCGCGCGCGACCTGCTCGACGAGACTGCGCGCGGCGGCTGCGGTGATGCCCGTCACGCATCGTGAGCTCGTCCGGATGGTGACCACGGTTCCCGCGCGCATTTTGCGCCTGCCGGACGCCGGACGAATCTCGATCGGGGGACCCGCGGACTTGATCGTCCTGCCGTCGACCAAGCCCGATCCTGCCGACGCGCTGCTCAGCGCGTCGCGAAAAGACCTGACGCTCGTGCTGATCGAGGGGCGTCCGCTCGTCGGATCTCCAGCCTTCGAGGTCGTCTTCGGCACGCGGCGGACTTCGACCCGCCCGTTGTGCGTGGACGGGGCAGAGCACGTGGCCGATGCGATGCTCGCGAGGACGATCGCCAAGTGCCCGATCCGTGAGCCTGGCGTGGAAGTGATCTGAATCTCGAAGTAGGCTCGGGTCTTTCCGCCTCCGCTCGCGAGAGAAATCGTGCGAGCTACGGCGAGACTCGCCGAAGCGCAGAGCGCGAAGGTGGTAGACCAGCGCTGGGGCGGGTGCTGAAGACCCGCCCTACATCCGGTTATTCCGTGAGCCGTTGATAAAGCTGCTCGAACTGAAGCGTTGTCCAGTCGGCGTCGTGCGCGAGGCTCCATGCGCGGGCGGCGGCGGCCATTCCCGCCGCGCTGCGGGATCCGCAAGCGCGCGCTCGATCGCATTGGCCAGCGATGACGGATCGCCGGGAGCCACCGTCAGCGCCTTCGGCGGTGCGCCGCTCGTGCCCAATCAGCAAGGTGACCCACACGGCTGTCCCAGCGATGGGGACGCCGCTCGCCGCCGCCTCCAGCACGGCCACGTTCGCGGCTTCATGACGCGACGAGAGGACGAACAGGTGCGCGCGCTGATAGAACGAGGCAAGCGCCGCCGGTTGGTTGAAACCGTGGAAGCTCACGCGCGATTCGAGTCCGAGCCGGCGCACCAGATCCTGAATGGCGCCACCCATCGTGTCCTCGCCGACGATGTCGAGCCGGACGTCAACCGAGCGGCTCACGAGCTGCGCGCGACCGCGCCAACGAGGGTTGCCTGATCCTTCACGGGGTTCAGGCTCGCGACATGGAGCAGCGTCCACGGCGGGCCGTCGCTCGGTTCTGCGGGCGGAAAGGACGTTCGATCGACGCCGATCGGAATCACCGCCGACGTGATGCCACGGCTCTCTCCGAGTTGCTGCTGGTATTGGCTGCAGACGGTGATAACCGTGGCGAGCCTCGCCGCCGCCGACACCGCAAACCGTTGACGCGGACGCCGCTGAAGGCCGTAGCCGGCTCCAACGTCGGGTAAGGCCATCGAACTCGCCGCTGTCGAACGTCGCCACCGACGGAACTGGGACAGGCGCCAGCCTGCCAGGGCGGCGGCAAGGCCCGACGGGAGCGCCTGATAGCCATGAACGACGTCAGAATCGGCCCGTCGCGCCGCATCGCCGAGACGAGCGCCCGGTATCGAAACGCCAGACGCCTCGCGGCGATCGCAGGTCGTGAGGCGGCGCCCCCGAGGAGAGTTAGCTCCGGGTCGATCGTGATAGCGCAAAACGTAAACAATGACGGTCATGGCGCCGGGCCAGGCGTTCCGACGAGCCAGAGGAGCGCGGGGAGTGACGCGGTCGCGGGCGCTCTCGTCAAATCCGCCTGCCGCCACCAAGGCGATGCGCATGGAGAATCTTAGGGCTGACGGCTGAGGCTAAGGGCTGAGTGGAGGGGTTGAGGAGACTCACTTCCCTCCCCTTAGCCTTCAGCCCTCGGCCCTCAGCAAACATGCTTTCATGAGATGTAGCGGTCGTTAACCTTCGCCTACGACGAGCGCCTTCGAACGCCCGAGGAGGACCTGCTCGAGCGCTGCCACTCGCTGACCGGGTGGTTGTGAGGCGCTCGTTGCGGCGGGGTCGCATCTCCGGTGACCGTGGTGCAGCGGTTTCGGCGCGGGTCCCGTCCAGCGAAACGGGGTCAGATGCGCTTTGTGCAACGGGCGGCTTCTGCCAGGTTCCGCTGCTGCGGCGAAGATCCCTGTCACGTCAGCTGCCGTGTCGCAGGCGGTCAGGCCGACATCGTGCACGTCAACACGGCCTCGACTCTCCCTTTGAAGACCGCGCTGCTGCGGCGGGCGCTTCGATACGGACTGCGCGCGCTCATCGTTGCAGAGACACGCGAGCGGCGAGCCCGGACCCGCCGGATCGGAGGCGCGCACGCACGCAGCCAGGCGCAGCATCCGCCGGGAAGCACGGTGCTGGGCCGAATCGATGGTTTCGCTTCCTTCCGCGTCTGGCCGCGCAATCGGACGGCTGGCGGCGTGCCGGTCTCGATCAGCGATCGACAGCCTGTGGCCAGCGAAGTCGCGAGGCGAGCACGCCGGTTGAAACGAGTCGATCCGGACGGCGGCCAGGCGGGAAGGAGGCGGCCGATCGGCGGGGATCCGGCGCTGCTTCTGGGTGGGAGCGTCTCAACGCGAAGACAAAGATCATCCGATGACCGTGCTCGAGGGCTTCGAGAGCAGAGTGTTGCGCGCCTCTGCCATCCTCGCGAGCTGTCGATGATCTTCAGCGAAGGGGAGCTGCTCGGCGCCGTGCGCAGCCGGATCCCGCCCAGCGTCGCCGGCATTGTCTGCCCGCGTCGAGTTGTTCGGCAAGGTCGCGCCGGAACGGATGGCGTCGTTCTACAGCGCGGCGGACACATCTTCGTGGTCGGCAGCCATCACGAAGGCGGCGGCTACACGCGCTGCTGGAAGCGATGCGCGTGGACTGGCTCCGCGTGGTCGCCGACATTCCTGCGTTCCGCGCGATTACGGATGCCGGCGCGATCGGCGCCCTCTGGCCCGGCGGGCAACTGGCGGGCGCTTGCCGATGCCGATCGTGCGCACCGCGGGGCTGGATCGTGTCGAGGCGCGAAACCGCGTGCTCCGCCAGGATTTCGAACGTGCAGACGCTCCAGCTGAGATCAGCCGTCGGGCGAGCCGCGATGCGCGCAGTATGCGGGATGTCGTCGCGCGGCGTCGCGCCAAAACCGCACGTGATACACTACGCGACGCGGATGCGTGCACTCGCCTCACGGATGCACACCGCCACGGTCATGCCCCTCACGCTCGCCGAGGCTCCAGCGCGATGCGGCGCGGGTCGCCTCGCCTCGTTGGTGAAGACCGGAGCGTCGCCAGCGATTTCGATCGTTTCAAGCCGAAATCTTCCGGCGGGCGCGCTTCTTCGTGGCGCTCCGAGGAGGCTGAACGCTTCGACGGCCCACGACTTTTGCGCAGGCCGCCGTGGACAGAGGCGCCTGCGGCCTGCGTCGAGCGTGAGCTGCCGGTTTCCGTGCCGCAGATCGTGGTGTCGAACACGCTTGAAGCGCTCACGCTCTGTGCCCGTGCGCAGCGCCAGCGCTTTTTCCGGCCCCGTCCTCGGCATCACCGGCAGCAATGGGAAAACCACGACTAAGGAAATGGTTGGCGCCATCTGGGAGATCGGCGCCTGCCTCACCAGGGAAATCTCAATAACCACATTGGTGTGCCGCTCACCTTGCTGGAGTTGCGCCCGGAGCACCAGTATGCGGTGATCGAGATGGGTGCGAATCATCGCGCAGAGATCAGCGCATCTCGCGTCGATCGCGCAGCCGACCGTTGGACTGGTGACCAATGCCGGCCCTGCTCACCTCCAGGGTTTTGGATCGGTCGAAGGTGTTGCCGCCGGAAGAACTGTTCGCCGGCTTGCGGCGAATGGTGTCGCAGTCGTCAATGCCGACGATAGGTTCGCGCCGGCATGGCGTGAGCTGGCGGGATCGAGACGCGTGATTACATTCGGTCTCGATACCCGGCTGATTTCGCGGCTCCGCAACATCCGCTCGTCGATTGGCGAGAGGGGACCGGAAACCGCCTTCGATCTCGTCGCCGCTCGGTTCGGCCTATCAGCCTGAAGCTTGGCGGGCTGCACAACCTTCAGAAACGCACTGGGCGTGGCGGCCGTCGGCGGCGAGGCGCAAAGAGCTGGCCGAAATCGCAAGAGGCGCTTTGCTTCGGTGGTGCCGGTCAAGGGCCGAGCTTCCGAGCTCGCCAGCGACCGAATGGCGCGTTTCTGGTGGATGACACCTATAACGCCAACCCGGGCTCGCTCAAGGCGGGTCTCGGCTCGTTCAGCGCCGCTTACCAGGACACGGCGGCTGGTGCTTGGCGACATGAGCGATGGAGCTCGGCCCAACGGCCGATGAACTTCATGCGGACGTCGGGCCGCGACGCCAGGGCGGCCGGGATTTACCTGGCTGCCAAGGCGCTCGGTCCCATGGCGAAGATTCGCCGTCGAGGCCTTCGGAGAAGGTGGCCGCTCTCGTTCGACAACATCGACGATCTCAATCGCCGAGGCCTCCGCAGAAGCCTGACCGCCGGATGCGTGATCGTCCTCGTCAAAGGATCTCGTGTGAATCGCCTCGAACGCGTGACGGCGGCGCTTGCAGCACCGCCAGGGCAGAAGGCATGAACCCCCGCGCGCATCACCAATCCCGCCGCGTTCGGCCGCGTCGCCGTGCTGATGGGCGGGACCTCGTCGGAGCGTGACGTCTCGCTCAACTCCGGTCAGAACGTGCTCGACGCAGTCGCGCCGTGGCGGCGCCGAAGAGGTGGACGGCATCCAGCCGCTCGTCGCGGCCCTCGGCTCAAAACGCTACGACCGCGTCTTCAACATCCTGCACGGGCAGCATGGGGGCGGCGGAAGACGGTGGTGGTGCAGGGCCTGCTCGAAGCGCATTCGGAGTGCCGCATAACCGGTTCGAGATGTGCTCGGCACCGCGCTGGCGATGGACAAGATCCGCACGAAGCAGGTCTGGCTTTCGCTTGGTTTGCCGACACCGCGCTACCTGCGACTGTCATCCGGGCGACGGCGTTGTCGAGCTCTCGCGTCCAGCTGGGCCTGCCGGTGATCATCAAACCCTCGTGTGAAGGATCGAGCGTGGGCGTGAGCCGCGTGCTCACCGAGGCGGACCTGAAAGGCGCAGTCGATCTGGCGCGCCGTTACCCGGGGACTCTGCTGATGGAGCAGCTCATCGTGGGTGACGAGCTGATCCGTGTATTCTCGGCGATACGGCGCTTCCGAGCATTCGCATCGTGCCGGCTGGCGAGTGCCACGTTACCACGCGAGGGTAAATATCGCTGGGGAGCGGGCGGTATCACGTGTCCTACGGTCTCCGGGTCGGGATGGGTGCGCG
>ERZ1370068.7598-contig-6506_pt1 | contig 19239 bp, 28 predicted proteins | sample MGYA00561227_ERZ1370068 | MGnify/ENA primary metagenome ERZ1370068 (study PRJEB38410, sample SAMEA6850437) | metagenome | study: Metagenomic assessment of the ecological functions of the soil: analysis of the soil microbiota associated with the...
TTACGGCCGAGGAGGTGTATGCTGCCGCGCGTCGGATGGCTCAGAGTGGGATAACAGAAATGGAATCGCGATGATCCTGTTGATTCAGGAGTGCGTTCATGTGTTTCCAAGCCTCAATAGTAGGAGTCTCGCGTGCGGTAAATGTGCAAGAGTGTTTCTTGGGAGGGAGAATATTCATGACATTGCTTGATCGGTTGCTGGTCCAGACAGTTGTGAGAACTTTTCGAACTTGGAGAACCAGTTCTCGAGATCGGCTCCCATCAACTCAAGGAAGGTGGAAATCCGTATCAGGATCTGAGGCCATTTTTCCCAGGAAGGAAATATATCGGATCGGATTTTTCGCCTGGCCCTGGGGTCGATTGTGTGGCGGATGCTACGAGGCTCGGAATACGAGAACGATCGGTCGGCACCGTTGTGATGGTCTCGACAATCGAACACGTCTTTCCGTGTGTTCGATGCATTCGGAGAGGTTTCAGAGAGTCTTGGCGGCACACGGAGCTGTCGTGGTGACCTCTCACATGGATTGTGGAATTCATGCGTATCCAAGCGACTATTGGCGGTTTACTCCGGAGGCATTTGCGAGACTACTGGACCATTTTCCAGCGAAGATTGTCGGGTATCAGGGGCTCTCCTATAACCCATTTGTTGTCTTCGGAATAGGATTCAAAGAAGTGCCTCAAAACTTCGACCGATTGGCCGCGCAGTTTCGTTTGAGCTTGAACAATCGATGAATACTGCGAAAGGTGCGCTGCCAATGAAATACAAGATATCCCGGATGCGCCGTCTCTTCTTGTGGCGTCTGTTTGGGTCGAAGGATTCCTTTCGCAAGCTTCGAGATGAACATGTGATCGGATGGCACAGCCAAGTGACTCATTAATTCACCGTTAAGGACGTTCAAGACCATGTGGCGCATCATGCCGCTTCGATGGAGCTGTGCAGCTGGATGATCATGGAGCATTCAAGTGGCATCAGATCACGTACACGACAATGAGCAAGAGGCTACGTCGCAGCGCATGGAAACTGTTCCCTGCGATCTGTGCAGGTCGGACCAGAGCGACCTGTTTATCCGGCAACGAGATCTGCTGCTGGCTGTCACGGATGAGGAATTCACGATCGTGCGTTGTCGGCAATGTGGGTTGGTATATCTCAATCCACGTCCATCGCGCGATCTGATCGGCACATACTATCCCGCAGTCTATTATCCTCCGACTCCTTCGAAGGCGCAGCCTCAGTTTCAACAAAAAACGAAAAGAGCTTCTAGAGGGATCAAGCGGTGGGTTATGGAGGACTACTATGGATATCCCTCCACCTGTCCGACGGGGTTCAGACGAAGCATACGCAGGCTCACGCTGTGGCCTGACAAGTTCCTTCGTGAGTTTCGTGGACGACATATTCTCCCTTGGCGAGGAGAAGGAAGAGTTCTCGATGTGGGATGTGGTGCCGGGGGAACTTGAAAACACTCCAAGACCAGGGTTGGGATGTCTACGGCATCGAGATCAGCGAACTCGCAGCCGCCCATGCCCGTAATCTCGTTGGGGGCCAGATCCACGCGGGTACGCTGGCGACTGCTCCGTTTGGACTCAAGATGTTCGACATGATTTTCATGAGTCATTCCCTCGAACATCTCCCCAGCCCCGCAGACGCATTACAGCGGGTCAATGCGCTGCTGAAGGATGATGGGCTCCTTGTCGTGAGTGTTCCCAATGTCAACAGTCTAGAAGTGAAGTTGTTCGGATGGTGGTGGTTCGGCTGGGATCCTCCCCGGCACTTCTATCACTTCGGCAAGACGACGCTGACCGAGTTGTTGACCCAGACGGGGTTTGAGGTGCAACAGTTTCGAACCGGTGTGAAGACGGTGTTTTTCATGGAGAGTTTGGAACGAGTCTGGAAACACCGGTTTCGGAAGGATGTCCCGTTCCGCAAATTGATCGACCGTCTGATTGCCAGGCCGATATCGTTGATGGCCGGCCATCTTGGCTACGGTACTGAAATCACGGTCTATGCTGTTAAGCAGCAGGATGGTATATCTACTTCTCCCCGCGTACGGTAGGAATTATTCTTCAGGCAGGTCCAATCAGACATCCTTATTTCTAGACAGTGAAAGCGTCGCCACAGATTCAATTGGGACAAAACTGCTTGACAGGTTCGCTTATTTTGTTCATATTCTGAACAGCGCAATAATTTATCCGTATAAATCATGGATTTACAAGGTCAACGAGACCTTCTGCTCCTGAGCGAGCTCGACCGAGATGGCAGGGCCACTCAGCGGACACTTGCCACCAAACTTGGTGTCGCGCTCGGCCTGACCAATCTCTATCTCAAGCGTCTGGCTCCGCAAGGGCTACATCAAGATCACCACGATCCCGCGCAGTCGAATCAGGTATCTCCTGACACCACAGGGTTTCACGGAAAAGTCACGCTTGACCTATCTCTACATGCAGTACTCGCTGTCGTACTACCGTGACATGCGTACGCGGCTCAAAGAGATGATGTCCACGTTCGACGGCTCTCATGGCCAGCGGGTTGTGATCTATGGGACGGACGAGTTGGCCGAATTGGCCTATCTGTCGCTTCGAGAGATGAATATCGACTGTGTGGGATTCATTGACGGAAGCTTGCGTGAGTCATTTCTTTCCTGTCCGGTTTCTTCACCGGACAGGATTAGCCGACTGGCAATTTGACCGGGTGTTGATCACTGATCTCGAGCATGCGGCAGCGTGTGAAGAACAGTTGGTCCAGTCGGGAGTGCCACGGGAAAAGGTCCTGAGACTCGGCCTGCCCGAATAAGGCCTGGCGCTTCCACGCGTGATAGGAACTCGGTGTTGTGGTGCGATGTGGATCTGTAAGTGAAAGGGCGGAGCTGTGTCCAAAGCGGTCTATCTGGTTGGTGAGGTCCATCTGGTCTGTCTGGTGGAAGAAGTCTATTCTGTCTTTCTAGTCAACTGATCGCACAGGCAAGACCCATCAGATAGACCGTTGCCAGATAGACCAGACAGGACGCAGACGAGATTAACCAACAAATGAAGCTCTCAAGATTTGAGGACCTCGATTGTTGGAAAGAAGGAAGACAACTTACGCGGCAGATCTACGAAGCGATAGGCCGGAACCAGACTTGGCAAAAGGACCGTCGTCTTTGTGGGCAAATTCAAGGAGCGGCTGTCTCCGTCATGGCCAATATTGCAGAAGGATTTGTTCGGCATTCTGATAAAGAATTTGCGCAGTTCTTGTTTATAGCCATGTCTTCAGCGGCAGAAACTCAGAGTCATGCCTACGTGGCTCTGGATCAAAAGTATCTCTCCCAAGAGAGTTTTGATTCCATCTATGCACAAGCTGGGAAAACAAGTCGAATCATTTCAGGCCTCATTAAGTATTCCGAAACAAGGCTGGACAAGATCAGATAGACCAGACAGACCAGATGGACCAGACAGACCATCCACTGCGTTGGTATGCGCTTACGGACGCGGTCGCGTCATGAAAAGATCGTGCGCGAACAGCTTGCCAATCAAGGCATTGAGCCGTTATTGCCGACGGTCAAGCGTCTGAGTCAATGGAAGGATCGAAAGAAGGAAATTGAAGTCCCCCTCTTCTCAGGATACTGCTTCGTCCGCTTTGCATCGGAGCAAAAGCTGCCGGTGCTCAAGACGATCGGCGTGGTCGATATTGTCGGGGCCAGCCATTGCCCGGAGCCGATCCCGGACGAGGAGATTGCGGCGATCAAGACCCTGATGACGAGTGTGTTGCCCTACGACCCGCACCCGTATCTGCACGAAGGCATGCAGCGTGGAAGTGGTTCGAGGTCCGCTGCAGGGAGTTCACGGGATTCTGTTGCGCAAAGAAAAGCGCCACCGCTTGGTGCTGGGTGTCCGCCTCATTCAGCAAGCGCAGCGGCGGTCGAGATCGATGTCGCGGATGTCATATCTGTCTAATCCGTATATGAGGACGACGCATGATGGGTGGGCAAGGTCATTGGATGAGTTTATTTTATTTATTTGATCTATTGGATGTGTGTGGGTTGAAGTAGACTAACCAAATGAGCAAACCAAACCGGATAGATCAGACACATCAGATAAACCAGGCCAGCCCGTCGAACCAGCCTCGCTCGGCTGCCCTGCGGAGTCTTGCCGCGATGAACCCGGTCGCTGTGCCCTCGCAGCTTTCCCAATCATAAATCTTTTTGTAAGCCAAGCAATACGTAAGCGCTCAGTGCTTCGTTCAGTTACGTATTGCTAGAGGAGTTGCGAGAACTCGCGTCGGCTGACGAGGTCGCCCGCGGGCGGAGGCAGAAAGCTGGCAAAGAACGCGCTGCGCTAGCAATTCAACCGCATAGAGAAGCGGCTGCCCGAACAGCAGTATTCGTCGAAAAACTTTCTTCGAGCAGAGCGCGCTGAGGTTCTGTGGGTAATCCGGATTGATCGCGACAAGCGCAGCTTGCGAAAGCCCTGGCGTCGCCTCGATCATTTGGCGCTCATGCAGCCCTATCGTCGAGCGGCCTACGGACACCGCCCTTTCACGGCGGTGACACGCCGGGTTCGGGCAATCCCGTTAGGGTCGGTCTATCGTGATACCGCGAATAATGGCAGTATGCATAACAAATCCGTCAAAATTCGCCCTTGTTCTCTGGTGTGCAGGATCGCGTTCCTTGCACGGGCTGCGAGTGGGAATATTAAATTCGTGCCACGGACTGTGGTCGATCAGTAGGATTTTCCCGAACAAGATTGGTTATTTCAGTGCTGTTTGACCTCGTCCGCAAGCCTCGCGCGCGTCGGAATCGTTCGGAACCAGCTTGAGCATCCTCTCGCGCGCGTGGGCGGTCAGGTGACGGCTAGTGCCTCGGCTCTTTCTTTCCTTAATGGGATTATTGGGCGCGACCCGCCTCCGCCCTGTTCAGTCAGCCTAACGAGATCACGGCTGTCTGCACGCACGTAGCTATTTTCAGCAAAGTAGCTGTTGGTTATGCGCGCACTGTGTGTGTGTGTGCGCGGCGATAGTTACGATATCGAATGCATAACGCAGTCGAACCGGTTAGTATCAGGACGCCTTTAAAGAGATACAGGCTGCATCGTTTGGGTTAGGCCCCTTGTCACCGGAATTCATCCGCGAATCTGGCCCTCGCCGCGGATGACGTACTTGTAAGTCGTTAGCTCTTCGAGTGCCATCGGCCCACGCGCGTGCAGCTTGTCGGTGCTGATGCCAATTTCCGCGCCAAAGCCAAATTCGGCGCCATCAGTGAATCGCGTCGATGCGTTCCAGTAAACTGTGGCGGAATCGACCTCGTTCAGGAATTTCTCAGCACGCGCGACGTCGCGAGTGATGATGACGTCGCTATGATGAGAGCCACATTTTTCGACGTGCTCAATCGCGTCTTCGATGTTGTCCACGGTGCGGGCAGCGAGGATGAGATCGAGATATTCCGTGGTCCAGTCTTCGTCGCGGGCGGGACGGAGCGGCTGATAGCTGAGAGCTGAGAGCTGATGGAAGCTGTCGGGATCGGCGCGCATTTCCACTTTCTTTCCAGCCAGTATCGGTGCGATTTTTTTGAAAAAGGGAGCCGCGATTTCACGGTGCACAAGCACAGTCTCGATGGCGTTGCACACGCCGGGACGCTGCGTCTTCGCGTTGACCACTATCCGCACCGCCATATCGAGATCGGCTTCCCTGTCCACATATGCGATGCAGACCCCGACGTAGTGTTTGATCACCGGCATCCGCGCATAACTAACGACCGTTTCGATCAATGCCCGGCCGCCACGCGGGACGATGAGATCGATGTATTGGTCCATCTCGGCCATGTGGCGCACGGCATCGCGACCAGTTTTCGGAATGAGCAAGATACTGTCTTCGGGCAACCCCGCGCTGGCTGCGCCTGCGCGGAGCGCTTCGGCAATGGCGATGTTGGAGTGAATCGATTCCGAGCCGCCACGCAGGATGACTGCGTTTCCCGTCTTTGTGCAAAGCACCGCCGCGTCGCTCGTCACGTTCGGGCGCGACTCGTAGATGATTCCGATAACGCCGATGGGGACACGCACTTTTGAGATGTGCAATCCATTGGGACGGGTCCATTCGGCGATGACTTTTCCCGCTGGATCCTCGAGTGCAGCCACCTGACGAATGCCGTCCGCCATCGCCTGAATGCGTTTTTCGTCGAGCCTTAGCCGGTCGATCATCGGTACGGAAAGCTGGTCGGCGGTCGCTCTTTCGACGTCCTTACCATTCGCGCGCAGGATTGCGCCGGCGCTGGCGCGAAGTTGATCTGCCATGGCGAGCAAGGCGGCGTTTTTCCGCTCAGTGCTCATCCGCGCGAGCGCGCGCGGCGGCGCGGGCGCGCTTGCCGAAATCCAAGACTTCACTTCTTAAATCGTCCATTTCAAAGCAGGTGAAACTAATCGCTTGAATCTCTCACTTTCGCCGATCAAAGCGAGCGTGCCTCAGACTTCTCCGCCCGCAATAAGAAACAGTGTTCCGACTCGCTCGCCCGCCGCGATCCGCGGGATGATTCCGGCGCGCCGGCCGTTTGCGATCACTGTGGGAATTCCGGCTGCGGTCGCAAGTTTTACGGCATCGAGTTTCGAGACCATGCCGCCCACCGAGAACCTGCCTTTTTCGCTGCGAACGAAACGATCCGCGTCCGTGACATCGGCGATCATCGGAATCCGTTTGCCGGCATGATCCATCAGTCCGTCAACGCTTGTAAGCATAATGAGCAATTCGGCTTCCACCAGCACCGCGACTTCGGCAGAGAGGCGGTCGTTGTCCCCGAAGCGCAGCTCCTCCACTGCCACCGAATCGTTTTCATTAATGACCGGCACGACATCCTTGCATTCGAGCAGACGCTCTAGTGTGTTCTTCGCGTTTTGGTGGCGGGTGCGACTGTCGAGATCGCCATGCGTGAGCAAAAGCTGCGCAACGTTAAGCTGATGTTTTGCGAACATCGAGGCATAGAGATGCATCATCTTTGATTGACCCACCGCGGCGCATGCCTGTCCGGTCGTCAAGTCGTGTGGACGCTCCTTCAGCCCGACTACGCGCATTCCGGCGGCGACCGCACCGCTGGAGACGATGATGCACTTGCATCCGCCGCGAACGAGTTGCGCTAGCCACTCGGCTGGTGAGACGCGCAAATTGTTTCGCGTCGAGCGCGTTGGCGCGCGGCCGGGTGAGAATGCCGGAGCCGAACTTGAGGAGAATGCGCCTGGGTTTTCTGGACATGCGGAGCTGCTAAGCAAATCGGAAACGAAAGCGCGCAAGAGTATCTCGTCCGACGGGCACGCAGGAACATAATTATTTTCGTGGTTGGGTTGCTGGGCGACGCAGCGGCAAAGGGGTAAACAATACCAGCGCTATTTCTCCGGATAGGCCGCACGGTCCCGGCGGGAATCGCTTCGAACCGCAGGCGTCTTTCGCGATAAACCTCGGCTCGATTTCGCCGCCTCCAGCGAAGATCCGAGTCGGCACCGATATTCGCATCACGACCGGAGTAATTGCCGTGGCTAGCGTGAAGGAGCGCACTCGACTGCAGAAACTTGGTCGGTGCGCTATGTCGCAGGCCAGCGGCCAACGCGCGGTGGCAAGCGCGCGGCAACGCAAGCTCCTCCGTTAGATTGTGCGGTCAAAACAGGCGTTTTACGCTCGCGGTTTCGGCTCGGCGTGCGGGGTTGCGCGATTTCAAGGGCTGCCGCTCACCGGCGCGTGCGCGATAGGCGTGCGCGATGGAGCTGTGGCGAACGCGGGCTGGCGGTCTCTACTGTTTGCCCTGGGGCTTGAGCACGATCCGTCGGGCCGATTATCTCCACAGCGATAGGAGTTCTATCATCGGTTGCAGTGATTTCCTGAAGTCTTTCCACGACACCTCGACGCTGGAGTCGTCGCAACGGCTCGACCACTCGCACGTAGAAAGCATGAGCATTCTCGGCAGAAGGATTGAATTGCCAAAACCTTCTGCCGACCTTGATTTCTAGTAACACTTTGTAGTAATCCGGCTCCACGATATTGGCCTGGAGTAAAGCCATAGGAAGCGCGTGGTCCACTTTTTTCTGCACTCATTCATGCCGCCGCGACAGAGACCGCGCCCGCCGCAGCATCCACATCACTAACTGCTGACAAGCACATGCTGCCGGCTTTTCGTGGGGTTATTGCAGCGCCGTTACCCGAGATGGCTGGCGCTGGATCGTTGGACGCCCATCGGCGAAGGATCGCCGCTACATCTTTATTCTACGAGCTGCTGAGCGCCTTTCTTAGAGCTGGAGAGCGACGTTGCTGTAGGGTTTTTGCCATCCAGAAGTGTAGGATTTTGCTCGACAATAGGGTCGCGTTCATGTCCAAAGACGCCCTAAATTAGCGCCTAGATTGGGCCGGGACGTTTTCGGATGATGTGAACAACCGGCATCGCGGATACAAGGTAGCAGACTAAAAGATGCCTTATTGAGCGGTTCGTTCGTCCCGACGTGGCTACGGCAGCCCAAGCGTCACAAGCCGTTGGGAGGCCGAAGTAGAACTATATATTTAGACTGTGACACATTCACACCGTAAGCGTCACACGAACTGTCAGAGAAAGGCGGCCAAGCGTGGTAGAAATCCCCGGACAGACATGACGTGTTGTGAGCACACATAGTGACGGACATGTCACAAAGTAAGCGTCACGATAATGGCGACTTACAAAATCTTTGACGCTGTGACGCTTAGAACTTTCGTCACGAGGAGCGCCGCAAAGCGCAACAAATCAATCCATCAAGTCGCCGCCAATTTGCACTACGGTGACTTATGGCCCACAGCCGATTGTAGATCTGAGGAACAAGATCGTTCTTCTATGGAGTGCAAAAGCAGGTTCCGTTTTCGCGATCAAATGGATGTTTAAGCATATGGGACTGCTTGAAGAAGCCCCTGGCCTTTCACCCATGGATTCACTGTTACCGGATGAAAGTTTTCTGTGTTAGTGATCGATATAAAGCGGCGGTAGAAGACTTCTTTTCAGTCACCATTGTCGTATCGCGTTATCAAGTTCGTGCGATCGCCATTTAAGCGCGCTGTAAGTTCGTACATACATGTCTTACAAAATGCTGAAAGGAACTCGGATTTGGTCGAAACCCTCGTTGGAGCCGAGCAGAAGTTCACATTTTCATTCGATCAGTTCGTTGGCTATCTCGGCACTATTGATTTGAGAAATAGCGACGTTCACTATCGAACTCAAACACATCAACTGGAGCGTGAGTTGTCACCGGGATCGGTGTTTCTATTAAATCTGGACCATTCAATGGAGTCGTTACCGAAGCTCGAAAGCTATCTAGGCTTGCCGCAGACAGATCCACAACAATACCGAGATATCATCTCATCACGCTACTCGCTCCCTGGGCGCTCCCGCGCAATTTATTGGCGATCAACTCTTCGAGTTTTCCGATCGTGGCCAGGCTTCGGTTCCAGACTACCGTAGCTTCTATAACCGTGACCTGGAGCAGCGCGTTTACCATCTGTATGCAGAGGACTTTCTTCGCTATGGATTTTCGACAGTTATAAATAGGCGAGATCCGTAAAGCTTTGGTTTAAAATAGCCGTGCAAAATAGCGAACGCGTTATGTCGAAATCGACATCACGTTCGAAACGCATGTGATTTTAGTTGGCCTTTACCGTCAATTCAATTCCCCGGCCCGCAGATGGGAAGGCAATCGATTTCCGGCGAAAAACAAAACTTGGCAAAGGCCAAGGTGATTGCGGAGATATCTAAAAGCAAAGCCGACGAGCCGGAATATTTCATTAACCTCGGCCACTTCGAGTCGAAGATTACTTTTATTCCGCAAGAAAACCCCAGTGGCAACCGCAATCGATCCGACTGTAAACCAATTCACGCCAGCCCAGGTGTTGCGATCCAAATGGACGCGGAAAACTGGATTGTATAACGCGGCCAACACCCCAAAATCCAAGCCCAAGTCACGCGATTCAAGGTGACCCTGTGAAGTACTGGGAGGTGATCGCGGATCGGTTACACGCAGAGGGCTGGTCGTGGGGTTATTGCAGCGCCGTTACCCGAGATGGCTGGCGCTGGATCCTTGATGCCCATCGCGGAGACGGGCGCCGCTACATCGTTCAGTCTGATGAGCTGTTGAGCGCCTTTCTCGAGCTGGAGCGGGTGACAATCGGGCGCATGAGCCCCCGCAGATTAGGCTGAAGTGTGTTCGATCTGTGCGGTCTAGGTCTCGAAATGATACGAAGTCTTGAAAATGATCTTTGCGTTTTTCTCCGTCTACAATTGAAGAAGTAACAGTTCCCCGGTCACCCGATAAGGGAGCTGCTCTTCCAAGCACCACATGAGTTGTTCCATCTTCGCGCGTGAGGGCCTTACCGGTAAAATCAATCGCTCGCCCAGACTGCAGCCTCCGAACGAAATCCTCGGATACGCCCAGAACCAGAGTGCCTGTCTCGCTCTTAAAGAAATAGGGCCTTACCTTGAGTTGATAATCGCCGATATAATTACCACCCCGACGGGTAAGCGGACTGACGATCAAGGTAGCTTTCCCAAGCGGACTGAAGTGGAGCTGGGGTCGATAAACAGTTTACGCTTAACTGGGTCTGATATCTCGGCAGTCGGTTTAGACTTTTCCGCATGGATGCAGTTTGTCGAACCCAGTGCTAGAAAAACGGAAAGGGTAATCGTCAGCTTCATGATTGGAGAGAAGATCGGCGCGGAAAGACTTAATTCCTTCTTGGATCTTGGCCCTCCTTTCTCTTATATCGCGCTCGGGACCGCCGTTGGTTTCGCAGGAAGCAGCAGCAGTGAAACTTCCGATACCTTGATATGCAGAAAAAAGCCCCTGGAATTCAATGCGCACCGCGATGGAAAACGATTCATCGTTAAAGCCGATGATTTGTTGACAGCATTTCTTTCGCTGGATTCCGCCTTTTCTGCCGAAATGACGTTGGAGATCTTATACATCAAGAACTGGTGATGATTTCCATCCTGGCTTCGATTCGCGCGGCCCGTAGCTGGTCCGTGTCGGCTTGAGCGAATTGCTAGCTGCCATCTTTGTATTAGTCGCCCTCTTGTTGCCATCTATATTTGGATCCATCCCAATAAATTACAGCACTCGCAGTCTCCCTCTTTCAACATACAGCTGGTCTACTTTACCTGAGTGCCGCATTGACCAAACATCCATCCAGCGAAAGTCGTCTCCGCCATTCCCAAAAGATCTACCGGCGCCTAATATCTTAAATTGGTTTTTGCCGCTCTCCAAGTATTGCTATGCCGACCTTGCCCGTCGTTCTTTCCTTAATTAGCAGGGCAACATCTGATCTCCCATCTCCATTGAAGTCGCCCGTAAAGAAGGAAGGCTCCATTTTCTGAACAAGTTCGTATCCTGCGATTAATTTCTCATTGAATACCCTTATCGCCCATGAAGGTAGTTCCTCGACTGCGCGCACAGTTGAGACAGACTAGAAGCTTGCAGAAGAAAGCCAGACATTAACCGCTTCAATGCTGCGTCCCCTTCAATGGCGCTAACTGTACGGCTCAGCCGCGCCACACCGACGCGCCGAGGCGGGATGGCGTCGGGCTGCAGCGCGTTGTTAGGCACAAGCCCTATCCCTTCAATATTTTCCAAAGCGAACGCCCGTCCTTGTATTGAATGTCAGCGATGCGCCATCCCATTTTCGTTCGCTGAAGTGCGAAGATGATCTCTTGGTCGACCCCGCATATTCTTAAATCGGGCCGCCACGTACCTGACCCTTTTTTATTCGGGAGCACGACCAGGTTGAAATCCGAGATTTCAAAATCCTGAGCATCGTAGAGGGGTCGAAGTCGATCTTACCCACTTCGCCTTCTGAGTCCTCTTGGTCCTTAAGATAGAGGTCAAGGAGCGGTTTGTAAAAATAGTTTGGAAGTAGTTTCTTGCTGGCTGGAGTACTGCAACGGGTCTGACTTTCCAGAGTGTTCCTTATACAGCTGGGCAACCAATTCCTTTCCTGTGTCGAGGTTTGATGACCCAGGTTGCGCCGAAGCGAACCCTGCGACCAGCGCCAAAATTGCAACGAGTGCAATTAATCGGTTCATAGATCCTTGTGCCTAACGAGCATGAAGCTCAGCACACGGCTCGGGGAGTGCAAGTGGCAATCCTCTGCGGCACACTAGCTAGGCTTGACATAGAAAGCTTGGACCTGCCCATCGCGACGGAGGCCGTCGGTACATTGTGCAGCCTGACGAACTCCTAACTGCCTTTCTCCAATAGAAGCCGCTTGTCGTGAGGCCTAACGAGAGAAGAGATAAGCCACAGCAGGGTGTTGTGGGGCAAGCTCACCGAAGGTGTTCGGTTGAGGGGCCGTTGGCTTCATCGGCCGGTTAGGCGCTCTAGAGTTCGGAAAGCTTAAAGTAAAGTGTCTTGCTGTTGCCATCGGCAGTAGTGTGGATGGAAGGCGTCCGGGAACAGTCCGCGGAGAAACAGTGAACACTGATCTGTTCGTCCGTCCGCTTCCCTAAGGTGTGAACGGACGGATGGCAATGGGCGATTGGTTATGCGCGCAGCTTTTACGCACGCGATCAAACAGCTTTTCGGCTTGCTCTCGCCGGGACTCGTCGCTAAAACGTTGCGACGAAATAATTGGGGAGGCCGTTTGAGCATGAAGACACAAATCCCAAACATCGATATGGTTCGATCCGCTTGGCGCCGAGTCAAAAAGGACATAAAGGACGCCATAATTCGTGACCTGAAGCCAGTAAAAGACGTCAAAGGTGGCGGCGGTGTTGCGGGCAAATCCAAACCCACCACAGGCGGCACTGGCACCACGGGCAGCCACTAAAAGGAGAAAGAGTTGCGCGCCGCCGGCGTCGCTCCGTCCGTCCGCTTCCTAGGGATGTGAACGGACGTGACGACCGTCGGCGGTTCGTTACGCGCTCAGCGTTAATGATTGTTGGCGACCCTTGCCGACGGAAATGGCGAAACCCCGATTATTTCGCGTTGCCTGACGCGGTGAGATTTTGGAAGCGCGGATCGCGGCTGCGACGATTCCAACTCACCCGCTGGTCACCGCTTCCATTCGTCATAGCTATCGCGCGCTCAAGGATCGCTTATAAAGCGCCGGCGACAGCTACCCTGCGAAGAATGAGAACGGCTCCAAATAATGAGTCGCTGGAGCCGGCCTGCCCACCGATCGGAAAAGCGGGAGTAAATGTAGAAGATCAGGATACACATGGGATTCTATTTGGTTAATTGTTGGTTATCACGTTCTGGCCTCCATATGAACACATTGCGCGCCAACTTTCATAAATCCGGAATTCTACAATCCGATTTTTTATCCCTGCAACGTAAGCCGCTCGAGATAAGCAAAATACAAATCATAGTAGAAACGTTGTATCGAGCCCGGGCAGAAAAGGGCCTTCGCGATTCACGGACTATTTATGATACAAATGGCCTAAAAAATGAGACATGTTGTGATGCACTCTTTTAACCGCGAATTAAGCCCTGCCGCATTGACGAGTGTTCGCGAGGTGGTAGGCGCGCGCGCACGGGCAGTGGGCAATTTTCCGGACAATTTCGGACACGAAGAACTGCGTTAATCTCGCGCAATTCGCGCAAACCGCTCAACTCATCCGTCAGAGCCGTTAACACGCTGATAACGGCAGCATTCCGCACGAATCGGGCGATGCCGCGAAATGCGCGAAGTGGGTTCGAATCCCGTTAGGGTCGCTTCCCCTCGTGACGGAGAATCGCTGGGCAGCGTTATCTTTACGATCGCCAATACGCGGGCAGCGCCAGTATCAGGGCCTGTTTTCGTCAACACGAACCTGTTCGACGGTCATAATTGGCGCGAGCAGCTGGGCACTTCCTTTGATACTAACGCGATGCACCACTTCTGAATCACACAAAACGCAAGCGAGACGCTTACGTTACGTTAAACAGCACCCGCAGGTGGTGCTCCCAATCCGAATTTCGTATCAGCTATCCAGCCAGTATTCATCGTGAAGTTAAAACCATCACTCACTTGGCTCCTTCTGTTCGTGCCGATCGCGATTGTATTGCGGTTCTGGCCGGGTGCGGAGAATCCCACGGCGCTTTTCATTTGCTCGGCCATCGGCATTATTCCGCTGGCGGGATGGATGGGGCGCGCGACCGAGGCGTTGGCCGCGCGAATGGGCGAAGGAGCCGGCGGATTATTGAATGCCACGTTCGGGAACGCGGCGGAACTCGATCATTGCTGTGGTTGCGCTCTCGAAAGGCCTGAGCGGCGTGGTCAAAGCGTCGATTGCCGGCTCGATTATCGGCAACATTCTGCTTGTGCTCGGACTGTCGATCTTGTGCGGCGGGCACAAGCTACAGCGAGCAGCGGTTTAATCGGACTGGCGCGCGCACCTCGGCGATCTCCTATCCCTGGCGGCGATCGCGCTGATCATTCCGACGGTATTTCACATGGCCGCAGAGCGCAGCCCAGAGTGGCTGGAGTCCGATAATGGAGCAGCGGCTTTCCCTGGCGATCGCCGCTGGTGCTTTTTATCACCTACTTTTGCGTGCTCGGTTTCTCGCTCAAGACGCACCGGCATTTCTTTCAAGGCACTGAAAGCGAACTGGAGGAAAAAGGCGAGTATTGGTCGCGCGGCAAAGCGATCATGGTCCTGCTCGTTGCCACTGGATTCGTGGCGCTGCTTTCGGAATTTTTGGTCGGCACGATCGAGAGCATACGCGCGACATTCGGCATCACCGAGACTTTCGTCGGCATCATCGTCGTCGCGATTATCGGCAACGCCGCCGAGCACTCGACCGCCATTCTCATGGCGTTGAAAAACAAAATGGATCTGAGCGTTGGGATCGCGATTGGATCGAGCTTGCAGATCGCACTCTTTGTCGCGCCGCTGCTGCTATTCGTCTCCTATTTGTTTGGCAAGCCGATGAACCTCGAGTTTTCGCGGCCGGAAGTCTTCGCCGTAGTCGCTTCGGTTTACATCCTGTTTCAAATCAGCGGCGACGGCGAAACCAACTGGATCGAAGGCGTCCAGCTTCTCTCCGTTTACGTCATCCTCGGCATTTTGTTTTTTATCTGCCGGAAGCTGTCGCGCACTAGCTCATGGGAGCGAGTGCGGGCGACTGATTCGCGTTTATAATCCCAATTCAACCTAATCTGGGGCCATTAGGGTGTCTTCTCCACTTGGCCACCGTCGGCGCCGACGCTTTCTCGGCTCGTCAGTTTCCCCGCACCGGAGGTGCAGTTTCAAGTCCAGAATATCGCAGTCGATTTCAGCTTCCAAAATTCTGAGTTCATCCGTCTGTTCACCCGGAACCAAGTACTTTGAGCTTGTTGTTGTCGATTTTAATGTAAGCCGACGCTCCGCTCCCGCAGATTTTCTCAGGTACCGGATATGTAACCGACTCCCACGGCGTTGGGCTAGTTCGCCAAGCAACCTTGCAAAATATCCGTGGGAACAAACGGAGCCAATCAAGTTAACACAGTTTGTGCTGGTGCCTTCGATGGTTTTCGGACACTGGGTCGTAACTCTGCGCGAATCTGCAATAGTGCGACGTTAGCGAATGCGATTAACGCTCTGATTTCTGCCGATTTGACCGGGGCGTGGGAGGTCTGCGAAGTGATCATCAGATCGACATCTTCAGTCCACCGAAACGGTGACGGGAGCGGAGGGGATGCCATTAGCGACGACAACAAGCTGGCTAGGGCCCGCGCTCCTGGGTTGCTGGCACATCGAAATGAGTCGATACGAGACCGTTGAGATGCAACGGCCATGCTGCTGTGATCGTGCGTCCGGCTATAAAACACGTGTCCAGTTGCGTTGTTGGTGATGCGCACGAGCGGATAGTTCGTTGCCGATTGCTGATCGTCCCCGTAAGCAGCCCCTTGCGACATGCCGTTGAAACGATGGCCGGAGATAACATACGATCCCCCGGGACTAACCCTGGCAGGGGCAGACTGGATCCGTGGTGCCCAGGCCGGATTGTATGTTCCCGAAGGGTTGTAAACGGACACGAAGAAGAAGTCGGTGAAAAGAATCTGGCCGGTTGGAAGGACTAACATGTTGCCGTAGAACGACGAATCGTTCGCCGCGTTGGGAGCCGGGGGACTGTCGTCAGGCTATTCCCGTCCCACTCCAAGAACGTCGACGGGGTTTGAAAGATGAACGGGCTTGCCATCATCAGGACCTTGCCGTTGGGCTCGAGCGCGGCAGGACCATCGGCGATACCCAGGTCGTCGGGAAAATCCGGACCCGCTGTCCAGCTTCCCTTGAAAATCGCGGTGTGGGCGGCACCGCAGGCGTTAGCTCCGGTGGCGAAGACGCTCCCGTCGTTCATCAAGACCGCGGGCCCTACCTCGAATGAGGCGAAACGGCGTCCGCCGCAATCTGCTGCGGAGTCCCAGAGTTGCACCGCCGTGCCCCGCCGGGACTGCTCCACTTGCCCGACGCGGGATTGTAGAGCTCGAAGTTCATTCCGGTAGGGTCGTGCTGACCGACGTAGGCATCGACTGTCAGCACCTTCTTATTGGGCAAAAGCGTCCATCCTTCCTCGTCATTGATGTCGAACTTGTTTTTGCCGGTCGGTGTCCAGGTGAGAGTGTCTGCGTCGAGCAGAGCTGCCTGATCAGTGCAGCAATTGGCCTGCATGAAGGTTCCGTCGAAGAGAACCACACTTTGGGCATCGCCGATCGTTCTCGGAAAAGGCCCAAAGCCCCAAAAACGGAGGAGGAGCCACGAGAGTCCAAGTGTTGGCCAGCGGGTCATAGATGGCGCCCTGATCTGATCCAGACTGGGTGAAGACTCCGTTGGAGAAGATGTATTCTCCGCCCTCAATTATGAGCCGGCCGTCAGGAAGAACGGCTGACGAGTGATACAGGGGGCTGTAGCCGTCTGGCAGGGACGCCAACTGAGTCCAGGTCCCATTCACATAACTGCCGAACTCGTCTGGGGTGAGCTTCCACCAATCCTGGCACCCATTATCTGCTAGCATAACAGTGCCGTCGGTGAGTAAAATCGGGTTGCCAGGGCCGCAATCGAAGTAGTCAAGAACCGGAGGTTGGTTTGTCAGCAATTGCCAGGGCGAGCCGGCCGCGAGGGTGGCGGTGCGGCGAGGGCAGTTGAGATTCCTTTTCGGCGGAAGAGCTTTGGCTTGGAGGAAGAGCCTGCGCGCCGGTGGACTGCGCGACGACGCTAGAGGTGGGCCGCGAAGAACGCCCATTGCCGCCGCCGCGAAGATTAGCGTGACTGCAGTTGCGATACGCAGACGTAAGCGCGATTTCGAGTAAACCAATGAGGAGTTTTCATATGTTTTGCCGATAACGAGTTGAATTTTAGCGAATTTGCTGGTTCCGAAACTCAAACAAATCCAGAAGAAAATGTCGACCATTTTGGTCGTTTTCCTTTACTTTTTCTTCTCGCGCGGCGGGCGTAATTCGGATGGACGTAGAAAGCACCTGATTTTGCGGCGTCTGTGCCGTGGATCGTCAATAGACCCGTCACAGCCATCGGCGCGCGCGCGAAGGTTTCGACAAATTTGGACAAGAAAGCGTGTAAATCTGCGCTATTTCCGCAAGAGCGTCATCTCAGCCATGTTCAAGTAGCCGCTCTTATACGCATTGCGGGCTTAATCGCCTAACGACGCGAAAGCACGTAGAGAGGTTTCGACTTCCTTAGGTCGCTTCTTGTTTACGGGGAACGGCTGGCCACGATCAACCCGGCAAGGAGAAAGACCATTGCCGCTGAAAACAGACAGTAGCGGCAGAACGCGTGAAGAATGAATGCCTGAGTGTAGAGCAGCCAAAGAGTAACTGCGAACATCGACCACACCGTAAACAGCAGGAAGCGGCGGACTCGGGCGTAACCAAAGGCGGCGAGAATCGCGAAACTGAAAACACTAAAATAGGCGACGACGGCACCGACCGAGGGCGAGCGGAACTCCTCCGATGCGGGCATACGGGCTACCCAACACCTTGAAACAATCGGGAGATCCACCGCAGACCATGGTCTCGCCGGTCAAGGCCTGGACCGCTAGATAGGTTGCATCGGCCAGGCCGGCTAACGAGATTAATGCAACTATCCAGTAAATTACGATTTGAGAACGCGGTATAGCGATGGCATCGCCTCGCCGACTTTGAAGTCGCGCGTTTGTTTTTCATTTCAAGAGCCGTTGTCTTTGTCCTATACCGCGGCATCGATCGCAGCGCGTAAGGCGACTGGATTCAGTGAGGTGGGAGGGACCGACTGGTTATTGATGAAGATCGTCGGAGTATTCTTAACTCCCAGCTCCTCGCCTCGTTTCCGGTCGGACTCAACTTTGGCTTTCACCTGTTCGCCCCCGCGTCCTTTTTGAAGCGCTCGAGGTTTAGTCCGATCATCCCAGCGGTAGGAATCAAACAGCGGCTGGACATCCTTGGTTTTGGCCCAGACCGCCTGCTCGCGATAAAGCAAGTCGTGCATTTCCCAGAAGCGTCCCTGCAGACCTGCCGCTTCACGGCATAGGCAGCCTCGTGGGCATGCTCATGAATGGTAAAAGGGAAATTGCGGAAGATGACACGTAAACTCGAGGCGTAATCACGCTCAATTTGCTGGAGGGGCGCTCTAATCCGCCGCAAGGAGGACATTGGAAATCCCCGTATTCTTCCAGCGTGACCGCGGCATTAGCCGGACCGCGCGCGTACTCTTCGCCGCCGCTCTTGGAAGCGGCCATTGCTTTCGGAATGGCCGTCGTCTGAGGGCGCTTCGCCCGGTAAAGCACGATGCCCGCTCCGAGAGTGACGAATCCGACCACGCGCCACGATGATGAAAGGAAGAACGCGTTTCAAGGTTGTCTCGTTGAAGAAAAGGTTGAGTAGTTTAACCAACGCGCAGCAGAGTGCAAGGTTAATTCATGTGCAGGATTTAGTTGACGCCGTAGGCCTGCACGTCGTGTAGCTAACATGGAGCGACCCTTGGGGCGTCAAACCGCCCGAAATCCTGTTCGACTTGCAAGCATTGCCGGTCTCAAACGAGGCGTCCACAGTCGATAGTCGCGTTACAGTTACGCCAGTTGGTCGGGTTCAGGCACGACGAACCGAACTTTCTTGTCATAATCGCGCTGAAGCTGGTTCAGTAGTTCCAGAAGGTGCACCGCACTGGCAGACGCACTGAAAATGCGCAAATTCCTCATGACTGTCACGGCAGCCTTTGCCGGACCCCCTCGCCCGCTTACCGCTTCACCCTTTGCCCCTCAGCCTGTTCCTTCAGAAAGCGTCAGCACCTGCGGCCTGCTGGGCGCGGCACAGCGCCGCCCGGTGCCAAAAAGTGAT
>ERZ1370068.6613-contig-5586_pt1 | contig 19238 bp, 33 predicted proteins | sample MGYA00561227_ERZ1370068 | MGnify/ENA primary metagenome ERZ1370068 (study PRJEB38410, sample SAMEA6850437) | metagenome | study: Metagenomic assessment of the ecological functions of the soil: analysis of the soil microbiota associated with the...
CGGTTAGTGAAAACGGAATTGGTTGGTTGCTGCTGAGCCACGACTGATACACTCGACGCGAATAGCAGTCGGCAAGAAGAAAAACAGAGGAAGGCGGGATTTGCTTGTAAGCAGCATCAATTCGGAACAGAGTGCGGAATGTTTGGATTTCCAGGAACGATCTTCCTTTTGGCAGCGACGCTGGCTTTGCCACCGCCAACGGCTGCCGAGGTAAATGTTTATGCAGCGGCCGAGTCTCACCGACGTGTTGAAGGAGATCGCTGCTAATTACGAAAAACAGAGCAGCGACAAAATTGTCTTTAATTTTGCCGCTTCCAGTCATGCTGGCTCGACAGATTACCGAACGCGCACCGGCTGACATCTTTCTTCAGCCGACGAAGCAAAAATGGACGACCTGCAAAAGGCGGGACTGATCGTGAACGATACGCGACGCGATATGCTTTCGAACTTCGCTGGTCGATCGTCGTGCCTAACGACAGCCAGCTGACGATCACCTCGCCGGACGATCTGCTTACTAAAACACAAAAGATCGCGATCGCCGATCCGCGCGCCGTGCCGGCTGGCATTTACACGAAAGAATATCTCAGCGGACTTGGCTTGTGGGACAAACTTGAATCAGAAAATGGTGCCGACCGAAAATGTGCGGGCCGCGCTCGCAGCGGTGGAATCCGGCAATGTGGATGCCGGTTTCGTTTACAAGACGGATGCGGACATTCTCGAAAAAAGTGAAGATCGCGTTCAGCGTTCCGACTCGAAAAAGGCCCGGCGATTCGCTATCCGATCGCACATCGTTAAAGAGGCAAAAAACAAGAGCGCGGCAGAGAACTTTCTTGCGCTATTTGGAATCGGACGAACGCGCGAAAACTATTCGAGCGATACGGATTCATTGTGAAATTTTAGCGCATGTGGCTTACGCCGGCTGAATGGCAAATTGTTCGGTTCACGCTGGCCGCGTGCGCGCTGAGCACGGTGATCATTTTGCCCCTTGGTCTGGCGGTGGCCTGGCCATTGGCACGCCATCGCTGGCCGGGAAAGCTCTTAGTCGAAACATTGGTGACATTGCCACTGCGTGCTCCCGCCCGTGGCAACCGGCTTGCTTCTTTTGAAATTGTTCAGCCGACGCGGTGGAGTGGGTCAGTTTCTGCACGAACATCTGGGGATCGACGTCGTCTTTACGTGGCGCGCTGTTGTTGCCGCGGCTGCGGTGATGTCGTTTCCGCTTTTGGTCCGTTCGGCGCGGGTTGGTTTTCAAAGCGTGAATCAACGCCTGGAACAAATCGCGCAAACACCTGGCGCCAGCGACGCTGCGCGTCTTTTTACCATTACGCTTCCGCTTGCTTCGCGTGGCATCGTTGCCGGAATCGTGCTGGCATTTGCCCGCGCAGTTGGAGAATTCGGTGCAACGATCCTTGTCGCCGGAAACATCCCAGGAAGAACGACGACGCTTTCCCTGGAAATATTTGAAACTGTGCAGCTCGGACACGACGCCAGTGCGTATCGGCTTCTTATCGTCTCTGTCCTTATCGCGTTCGGCGCGGTTTGGGTCAGCGAAGCGCTGATGAAGCGATCGGCCTTGCGATGAAGTTTGGAGATTCGTCAGCTCACCCTCCGCCTGAAGCAATTCACTCTGGAAGTGAACGCCGATCTTCACTACGCGCGCACTGGAATTTTCGGGCCCTCCGGCGCGGGCAAAACATCGTTGCTCGAGACTATCGCCGGTTTGCGCAAGCCTGAAACGGCAAAGATCCGTCTCGATGGCCGTTTGTACGAAAATACCGAGCAAGATTATTCGTTGCCGGTTCGGCTGAGAAGAGATCGGCTACGTTCCGCAGGACGATTCGCTATTTCCACATCTTTCTGTTCGGCGAAATTTGCTTTATGGCAGCAACGGCAAATCCGAGCACGTGACATTCTCTTTCGATCACGTTACCAGTTTCTTGCAAATCGCGTCCGTTGCTGGATCGTGATGTTCGGTCTCTTTCCCGTGGCGAAAACCAACGCATCGTCATCGCGCGCGCTTTACTTTCAGCGCCCCGTCTCTTGCTTCTTGATGAGCCGCTGACTGCACTCGACGCAAAATTAAAGAACGCAATTCTCCGAGCAACTTCGTTCCCTGCATGACGAATTCGGTATTCCGATGCTGTACGTAACTCACGATCCCGCTGAAGCGATCGAAATTTGTGAAGAAGTATTGATGCTCGAATCGGGTAAGATCACCGCGCGGGAGTCGTCCAGGAGAGCTTCTTGGCTAATCGGTAAACGAAGTTTTGGCGCCGTTTCCGGCGACCAGGGATTGGTCTTGTAATCGGATTCGACGATCCGATCGGCGAATCCGCGCAACAGCTGACAAAATGCGGCGACATTCAAGCCATGATGTCGCGGAGCAAACCGTGACAGGTTCTTATTCGCGAGCCGGAACAGACGAACGGCGGGAGGCAAGCGCTCTGCTGTGCTTCGCGTGCAACGGATGCTCGAATCGCTTTTGAAGATGAACGAAGGCCCCGGCGGCCTGAGATCAATCCTTTGAAATAATCTGCATCCGGCGATTTGGTCGTTGAGCCAAAGCTGTTCCAGGACATCGTGCGCCTCGTAGTACCGCTGTTCGTTCCAGCAACGAAAAACGCGCGGTAATACGGGTGTCTTTCCACGTCTGTCCTGGTCCGGGTTCACATCTTCCCCAGTCGCTTCGGCCAACCACTGTGAAATCCTCTCGCGTTTGTTCATCGGGAGCTTTAACTTGCTTGCGGCTCAGAGGATGAGCAAACCACGAACCACCAACTCTTCGGAGGGACGTCGTCCGCCCTCCCCTGTCCCTCGCGCCGGAAACGCCACGCAAGGTGCGTGGGGTTTGGTGCCGCAAAAATGAGTGCCCTTACTCTGGCCGTTGTGCTGGGCGCCATCGCCATTTTGATCTTCTGCTCCGCGCTGTTTTCCAGAGTGGAGACAGCGCTCTCTTTGCTGAAGCCGCATCAACTGCGCCGCCTCGAAGAGAATCATGCGGGACTTACGAATTTCATACAGCTCTTCCGCGAAAATCCGCGCCGCGTTTTGAATGTGCTGCTGCTGGGAGACGGATTAGTCAACGTGCTTCTGGTCATATTGTGTCTTTTCTTTCTGTGGGAAGGCCCTCTGGCAGGGACGCGTTCCGCAGTGGCTGGCCGGCATCCTGATCTTCGCCATCGTGGTGTTGCTCTGCGACCTGGTGCCGAAACTGGTGGCGCTCGCGGCGCCCTCGAAGCTTTCAGCCATCGGCGCTTTCACCTTGCAAATCGCGATGCCGTTTCTCGATCGCATCGGCCGCGGACTCGAGACCATGAGCGATTATGTGATCGATCGTTTCACGCCAGCGCATCTGCGCAGTCGACCGCGCTTAAGCGACGAGGAACTGGGAACACTGCTTCAAATCGGTGAAGAGGAAGGCACGTTGTACTCAAGGCGAAGCCGAGATGATCCAGGAAATCATCAAGCTGGGCGATAGAACGGCAAAGGATTGCATGACGCCGCGCGTGGACAGTTTCATGCTGCCGGATGATTTAACTAACGAGGAAGCAATCGCGCGTCTAAAGGAGAAGCGACATCGGCGCGTCCCCGTTTATGCCGATACGCCTGATCAAATCCTCGGCATCATCGACGTAAAACTTTTCCTGCTCGATCCGTCGGAACATTACACCGAGAAACTGATCGCGCCGTCGTTTGTCTCGGAGACGATGCGCGCGGTGGAATTGCTCAAGCTTTTCTGACGCATCCCCAGGGCATGGGCGTCGTGGTTGACGAATTCGGCGGCATTGAAGGAATCATCACCATGGAGGATATCGTCGAGGAAATTCTCAGTGGCACCGCGCCGCGCGATGGTTCGGAGTTTTACATCGAGCCGCTCGGCAACGGCAAATTTCTCGTGAGCGGCAACGCGCGCCTGGACGATTTGACCGAACATCTTGGCTTTCAAATTGACGCCGAAGGAATCGACACCATCGGCGGATTTGTTTTTACGCGCCTGGGTTATGTGCCGTCTTCCGGAACGAAACTCGAGATCCCGGGCCTTGCGATCACAGTCCGTCGCGCCGCGCGCAAGAGAATCGAAGAAGTCCTGCTGGAGAAAACCACAAACGCATTCGAGGAGGCGGCATGACGGCCGCGATCATCATCATTGTTTGCTGCTGGATCATTTCGTTTTTCTTCAACGGAATCGAAAGCGGCCTGCTGTCGATCGATCCAGTGCGATTGCGGCAAAATGTGAAGCGCCGCGTGCCGGCGGCTTTGCAGTTGAATCGCCTGCTCAAGCGCCCCGAACGGTTGTTGGCGACCGTTCTGCTCATCACGAATGCGGCGGACATCGTCGCTCTGCTCTTGCTGACAAGCCAGCTGTTTCGGTGGTGCGGCTATGCCGGGTTCTTGTTCGCCTTGGTCATTGCGCTTCCGGTTTATCTATTTGTGTTGTCGGTTCTCCCTAAGTCGCTGTTCCGGCGATTTCCGTTTCGCGCGCTGGCGCGGCTTGCCGGCGTGCTCGAATTCACGTCGATCATTATTTTCGCCGCTCCTCGAACTCGGCGCGCGACTAGGCAAGCTACTCCTGCCAGGTCACGCTGGGAAACGGGGCCGCCTTTTTGCCGCGCGCGAGGAACTGAAACAGATCACAACCGAAAGCGAGCGTGAGGGCGCTCTTACCGCGACCGAGCGTGCGATGATTCACAGCGTCGTTGACTTTCGCGGCTCCAAAGTCCGCGACGTCATGTTGCCCTCGGCGAAAGTTGCCGCGCTACGCTCCGGCGCGTCAACACAGGAAGCGCTCGAGCTTAGCGCCTCTACCGGTCTTGATCGTTTGCCCGTGCTTGCGCCCGACGGCCAACCGGCCGGGCTGGTCAATGTTCCGGACATCCTGCTCGAACGAGACGGAAACAAACCGCTGGGCGAATATGTACGGCGCATTGTAACAACCACGGACGATGAGCCCGCCTATCGCGTCATGCAGCAACTGCGCGCTGCGCGGCTCGGTCTGGCGGCAGTCGTCGATCGAAAGAACAACTTTCGCGGAATCGTTGCCATCGAGGATTTAATTCGCCGTCTCGTTTCCGCAGGCAACGCTTAGCGCCAAAGGCGCGGCAATCATCGTGAACACCTGTGGGCATCGCTCCAAGGCGCGCAATCAGAAGCCTGCAGCGCCGAACATGCGCGAATTCACGCTAGCGCGAAGCGCTGCGGTTGCGAACGACCCGGTAGTGAATCGCGCTTCAGCGCTGGCCGATCCGGGAATCGAGTTCCTGGGGCGTTGCCCCAGGCTCAAGCTGACGTGCACCTTTGGCGCTCAGCAAACCAGCTCGTGAACGCCGGCGCTCAATCGCGTCGCGCCAGGAGCATGTCTTCATCGCCGAGAATTCGAGCGCAACTTACCAAGGCGACGTGCGAGAAGGCCTGAGGAAAATTTCCCAGCTGACGCTTTGCGCGCGGATCGTACTCTTCCGAGAGCAGTCCAAGATCGTTACGCACATCGAGCAACCGCTCGAACAATTCGCGTGCTTCTTTCTTGCGGCCGAGCAGATGCCAGCAATCCGCCAGCCAAAAGGAGCATGGAAGAAATACTCCTTCGTCGCCAGGCAATCCATCCACGCCCGTTTCCTGTGGCCGATAGCGTAGCACGAAACCATCCTGCATCAGTTCGCGTTCAATCGCCTCAATCGTGCCGCGAACACGTTCGTCAGTGACCGGCAGAAAACCGGTGAGCGGCATTATAAGCAGGCTCGCATCCAGCGCATCAGACCCATAAACCTGCGTGAAAGCTTTCTTCTTCGGGTTATAGCCGCGCTCGCAAACTTCGGCGTGAATTTGATCGCGAATTTTTTGCCAGCGATCGAAGTGCTCATAAGCCGCGCAGCCGCAGTTCTCGACCAACTTGATCGCGCGATCGAATGCCAGCCAGGCCATCATTTTTGAGTGGGTAAACTGCTGGCGGCCGCCGCGGACTTCCCAGATTCCTTCGTCCGGCTCCTGCCAATGCGACTCCAGGAACTTCATTATCGCGACCATGAGCGACCAGTCGGGATCGGTCATTTTGATTCCGGCAAGATGACCCTGCCATGCCGCGGCTAATACTTCGCCATACACGTCGAGCTGAAACTGGTTCGAAGCCGCATTGCCTACCCGCACCGGCCGCGAATTTTCATATCCTGACAGCCACGGAATCTCATGTTCAATAAGTCGGCGTTCGCCGCTCACGCCGTAGATCGTTTGCATTTGCGCCGGGCTGCCGGCGATGGCGCGCAGAAGCCATTCCCGCCAGGATTTCGCCTCCTCGCGATACCCTGCGCCGAGTAACACGAGTAAAATCAGCGCCGCATCTCGCAACCAGCAGAAGCGATAATCCCAGTTACGTACGCCTCCTATTTGCTCTGGTAACGAAGTGGTAAGCGCCGCAACCAACCCGCCAGTTGGCGCATAGGTCAATCCTTTGAGCGTTATGAGTGAGCGCACTATCGCATCGCGCCACTTCCCTTTAGTTTCAAATCGTTTGGCCCAATCTCCCCAAAATACTTCCGTGTCGCGCAACGCGTGCTCGGGATTGATCTTTCTCGGCGGATCTGTGTGAGAGGCGAACCATGTAAGCACAAACGGAATGCGGTCGCCTTTTGCCACGGTGAATTCGGCTACCGTGGTTAAATCCTTCCCGTGAGTTTCAACCGGCGTTCGTAAGATCAAGGCATCAGGACCGGCGACTGCTTCGAGTCCGTCGGAACGCTTACGCAGCCGCACCCACGGCACGATGTGCCCGTAATCGAAGCGGATGATCAGTTCCATCTGCATCGAGACTTTTCCGCGCAAGCCTTCGATGATGCGGATGATGTCCGGGTTCTCGCCGCGCGGCGGCATGAAATCGATCAGGCGCACCGCGCCATTTTTCGTTTCCAATTCTGTTTCCAGGATGAGCGTTTCGCCACGGTAACGGCGACGCACCGCTGTTACCTCGTCGTCAGGAAAGAACCGCCAGTGCCCATTTTCCTTCCCTCCGAGCAGCGACGCAAAACATGCCGGCGAATCGAACCTCGGAAAGCAAAGCCAATCGACACAGCCGTCGCGACTCACCAGCGCGCCCGTTTGCGTGTCACTGATAAAACCGTAGTCCTCGATCTTTGTAGTCGCCTGCGCCATTCTGATTCTTGCTCTTACTCATGCTCTGCTCGTCCGCTACCTCATCGGAGTTCGCTAATTTCGCGATCTCATCGCGCGTTAATCGAAACACGGTCCATTCATCCATCGGCTTGGCACCAATGTGCCTGATAGAATTTGATCGCCGGCTCATTCCAATTGAGCACCGCCCATTCCATCCGGCCGCAGCCGCGATCGCGCGCAATCTTCGCAAGCTCGACAAGCAAAGCGCGACCATAACCTTTCCCGCGCTTCTCCGGCTTCACGAACAAATCTTCGAGATAAAGCCCGGGTCGCCCGAGCCAGGTGGAAAAATTATAAAAGTAAACTGCGAACCCGACCGGCGATTCCGCTTCAAAAGCGAGCAGCACTTCCGCCACAGGCCGTTCACCGAACAAAACATCAACGAGCTGTTCTTCGGTCGCAGCTGACTTCGTCCGGCGCGCGCTCGCATGTCGCCAGATCGCGAATCAATTCCAGGATGATCGGCACATCGTCCACGCGCGCCGAACGAATCTGGAAATTTCCAGCCGCGTCATTTCGGCAGTTCTGCATTCTCCATGAGCAGCACGAAGGCGCAACCGATACGAGTCATGTTGAGCGCAGCGTAACATCTCGAATTCCGGTCGGATGCTTTCGGGCGCAGCAGTCAATTCAGACGACCTCGACTTCGCTCGGAATGACAGACTGAGGCAAAGGCGGCGTCGTTTCTAGAGAGAAAAAGTCTCGACAGTCTTTTGCTATCGCACTTAGCATCGAGTGCTGATCGGTATTCCGCACCGCAAGCGCGAGCTAGGTGAAAGCGAACATTAGCTCCACGATTAAAGCGCATCTTATCCGAGGCGCGGTTTACCTGCTCTTACTACTCGCCGCATGCGTGATCCCATTCGCGCTCGGGCAGCGAACCACTGGCGAGCGAAGCACGACGGCGAACATGGCGCAGCTTCCTGCCACTTCTAGCGACAGCGGCGCTGGCGCTCTGGCAATGCCAGAATTTCCAATGGCGCGGCGTTTGGAATCAGTACGACAACCCGGCAACGGAACCGCCTCTCGGCATCGGCTCGCAACAGTTCGAGCCGGCACTTTAACACACTTGACGATCAGGTTGCTGACGACTTTGTCCTGACTGCCCCGCCGCCACCGATGTACTTCTACATTACCGGAGTGCGCGTGATGGGCGAATATTCTACGGGAGGCGGCCCGGCGTCATCGTTCAACGTTTACCTTTACGCGAATGGGGCGGGCAACCTTACCCGGAACGGACTGATCGCCTCGTTCCTCAACCGGCCCTATACCGGAACGCCCCCTGATTTTATGATTAACCTGGTGAACCCGTTCACCCTGCCCTCCGGGAACCTATTGGGTCTCGGTGCAAGCGCGCGCAAGATTTCAATACAAACGGTCAATGGTTCTGGCACAACCGGACTGTTCAAAGGAACGCGGGCGCTGCCTGGCAGAACCCGGGCGACGGTTACGGCACCGGCTGCATCACTTGGAACCGAAAGAACGCCTGCATGCCCGACCAGGTATGGCCCGACCAGGTGTTCCAAATCCTCGGGCTTCGCTGAGGGTCCCCGCCTACGGCGACGCCTAACAGCCACCGCCTACACCTACACCTAGAGTTATCACCGGCTCCGCGGCCGCGTCCTAGCCCACCACCGCGCCCGTAGCTTCTATCGATAAAAAAGAAACACACCGCTCAATCCAAGTTATGAAAAAGCACATAAACGCAACCATTGAAGCGCATCTTCTTCGAGGCGCGCCTTTACCTCCTTTTACTGCTGGCCGTCTCCCTGATCCCATTCGCGCTCGCACAGCGGACCACCGCTAAGGGAAACCGGCCTGCCAACCACGATCACGGTCACCAACGCAAACGATAGCGGCCCCGGCTCGTTGCGTCAGGCGCTCGTCGGATGCGAATGACGGCGACACGATTAACTTTGCGGTAACTGTACGATTGGCCTGACCAGTGCCGAGCTTACGATTAATCATGACGTTACGATTTCAGGCCCAGACCCAAACTTGCTGGAGGTGACGCGATCTTCAAACACTCGCTTCCGAATCTTCTACATAATGCCTGGCCACAACGTCACAATACGCGGTCTAACCGTCAGTAACGGCTATTTTAGCGGCGGCGGGATCTTCAACGACCATAGTGATACGACTGTTGATAATTGCACCGTGAGAAACAACAGCGGAGACAGTGGCGGAGGCATTTTTACCGACGGCCAAAAGGGCAACGCCACGTTGACCATCAGTAATACGACCCTGAGCTCTCCAACCTTTCCACTGGCGGATATGGCGGCGCGATTTTCAACGGCGGGTCTAATGGCACCGCAGTGGTGACGATCAGCGACTGTCTTATAGACTCTAACTATGCCCCGTTCTTTCCTCCGAACTCCTACGGCCAGGGTGGTGGCATCTACAACGATCGCGGCACAGTGACGATCACTGAGAGTGCCATCAGCCGTAACATCGCCGGTTATGCTGCAGGCGCCATCTGGAATGCCCTTGGGACACTCATGATCGCCAATAGCACGCATAAATAACAATACCGCTGGCGACCCGTCGTTTTTCTCAGAGCGCGAAGCGGGCGGCATCGAGAACCAGGGTACTCTGACAATCACGAACAGCATTGTTAGTAATAACAGGGCGCTCGGAGGCGATATCAAAGGTCCGGGAATCGGGGGCGGTATTGTTAACGGTGCGAATGCGACGATCACTAACAGTACTATAAGCGGCAACACGGCAACCGGCGGCGGCAGCCAGCCAGGAATCGGTGGCGGTATTGTTAACGACGTTTTCGGGGCGCTGTTGATCGCAAACAGCACTCTCAGCGCTAACTCCGCTCGACAATGGAGGGGCCATTTGGAACAATCGGAGGATTTGAGATCGGAAACAGCGTCCTGAATGCCGGAGCTTCGGTGCAAATATTTTCAACAGCGGCGGAACTGTCACCTCGCACGGCTACAATGTCTGCAGCGATGACGGCGGTTTCTTGAACGGCCCCGGCGACCAAATCAATACCAATCCATTGCTTGGGTCTCTTCAAGACAATGGCGGACCCACTTTCACGCACGAGCTGTTGAAGAGGCAGTCCTGCAATTGATGCAGGGGATCCCAAATTCAGTCCACCTCCAAATTACGATCAACGTGGCCCGGGATTTTGGCGTGTGCGTAACGATCGCATCGATGTGGGTTCGTTTGAAGTTCAGGCGGGTTCGGGAGCGACGCCGACGCCAACATCCACAGCGACACCTACACCCACACCTACAGCTAGCGCGACAGCAACAGCTACACCGACAGCTAGTCTGTCGCCAGCTCCAACAGCAACATCTACAGCAAGACCTTCACCGACGCCGAGACCGGCGCTAACACCCAGGCCGCGTCCTACGCCGCCACCGCGCCAGTAACTATCGATGAAAACAAAACACACTGCTCAATCCGGCTCCTTTAACCTGCAGCTAGTCCTTTGCTCAGCGGCAGTCTGCTCGATGATCACCGGAACACTGTTAGCTTTCTTCCATCCCGAAACGCCAGCAAAGCTTCTCATCCCGCAGTCGCCGGACTGACGTTTGCAGAGCGTGTAGCTTATCAACGCGCGATTGAAGACGTTTACTGGCGTCACCGGATCTGGCCAAGAGAGCGGCCCGATCCCAAGCCATCGCTCGATGCAGTGATGTCCCGAGGCGCAGCTGGAAAACAAAGTCACAGATTATCTGCGGAAGTCGCAGGCGTTGGAGGATTACTGGCAACGACCAATTACCGCTGAGCAGCTGCAAGCTGAAATGGATCGCATGGCAAAGCACACCCGACAGCCTGACGTGTTGCGTGAACTCTTTGCAGCGCTTGGTAACGATCCTTTTGTCATAGCCGAGTGCCTTGCTCGACCAGCACTAGCCGAGCGCTTGCTGAGAAACTGGTACGCTCGTGATCAGCGCATTCATGGCGATCTGAAGAAGCGTGCCGAAACTGATTTGCTGGTGCATTTCGCTGTCGACCAGATGAAACACATTAGCGCGACGTACAGCGAAATCGAATTAGTAAGAAGCGACAGACCATGTGAGGAAGCTAGCGAAGGTGCTGAACACGATGTGAAGTTGAACAGCCACCAGTGGGACGAAACCGTGGAGAAACTGGCGGCAACATTCTATAACCGTGGCGCTGCTTCCCAAACCTCCGGAGCCATGCACCATAGGCGTATTAAGCCCGTTGCAAGAAGAGGAGACTTCCTACTACGCGACGGCGGTTATCGCGAAAAGTGACGACCATTTAAAACTACGCACAATTACATGGCACAAGCAGCCGCTGGAATCGTGGCTAGCCAGGGCGGAAAAGCAACCCGCGATGACGGTCGCAGCGGGTGTTAGCTATTTGCTTCCCAAAATATCGGATACGGCAGATAGCTGCATTGATGATGCTTGGACAGCTTTGCCTGGCCCGCCCGATGGCCGTGCCGACCACACGTCACTCTGGACTGGCAGTGAAATGATCATCTGGGGCGGCGATGAGCGTAAACGCAGGCGAGTACGTAAACACAGGCGGGAGATACAATCCCAGCACGGATAGCTGGACACCCACCAGCAACATGAACGCGCCGTCTCCCCGACGTCTTCACACGGCAATCTGGACCGGCACTGAAATGATCGTCTGGGGTGGTTATAACAGCAGTAATAACGGCACTTGGTTGAATACCGGCGGGAGATACAATCCGATTACGGACAGCTGGACACCCACCAGCACTAGCAATGCGCCAGCCGTTCGATCCAGTCACACAGCAGTGTGGACAGGCAGCCAGATGATCGTTTGGGGCGGAAGTAGCAGCAGCGGCTATTTAAGCACTGGCGGGAGATATAATCCCAGTACCGACGGTTGGACAGCCACCAGCACCACCAACGCCCCTCCAGGTCGAACTTTGCACACAGCACTTTGGACTGGCGGTGAAATGATCGTCTGGGGTGGGTCTTTTATGATGGCAACCAGCACGTTTTGAACACTGGCGGGAAGTACAGTCCCGACACGGACAGTTGGACGCCTACCAGCACCGCCAACGCTCCCTCCGCTCGAGACGTTCACACGGCAGTCTGGACTGGCGCTGAAATGATTGTCTGGGGTGGTGAAGACGATACCTTCTTGAACACTGGCGGCAGATACAATCCCAGTACCGACAGCTGGGTGGCCACCAGCACCAGTAATGCGCCTGAGGCCCGAGCTTGGCACACAGCAGTCTGGACTGGCAGTAATGAAATGATTGTCTGGGGCGGATACGGTGGTGGTCCGAATGAACTGAACACTGGCGGGAGATACCATCCCGGCACGGACACATGGACAGTTACCAGCACGATTAACGCACCTATCGCACGGGAAGGCCATACGGCAGTGTGGACTGGCACTGAAATGCTGGTGTGGGGTGGAGTTACCGGTCAGAGCCCTCCTTTTTCGGATGACGGCGGGAGAGTACGATCCTGCCACAGACAGCTGGACGCCCGTCAGCTCCGGCAATACGCCCGCTTGCCCGGTTCCGGCACACGTCAGTATGGACTGGCACTGAAATGATCATCTGGGGCGGGCAAGTTGGCTACAGGTCGTATCTAAACACTGGCGGAAGGTACATCCCAAGTATCGACAACTGGTCAGCCACCAGCACCACCGACGCACCCTCCGGCCGAGACCTTCACACCGCAATCTGGACTGGCACTGAAATGATCGTCTGGGGCGGAAACGAGTTCGGATCCCATTTGAACATTGTCGCAAGAAACAATACACAAGCAGTCCCAACAACTCCGACGCCAACTCCAACACCAACAATTCCGGCTACCGGCGGCAGATACGATCCGAGTACGATGCTTGGAGAGCTACCAGCATCACCAACGCGCCCAGCGTCCGCGAGGATCATACGGCAATCTGGACCGGCACTAAAATGATTGTGTGGGGTGGGAGTTGGCTCCATATTTAATGGCCGCGAATTTTTCAATAGCGGAGGCCAATACGACCCCATTACGGACAGTTGGTCGGGAACGGGCGGCTCCGGCGTGCCCGATCCCCGAGATTCACACAGCGCAGTCTGGACTGGCACTGAGATGATCGTCTGGGGCGGATACGGGGCCACCATCCATTTGAACACCGGCGGGAGGATGCAATCCGGTCACTGGCATTTGGACACCCACAAGTGTGACCAATGTCCCCACTGCTCGTCGCTTTAACACCGCAGTCTGGACTGGTAATGAAATGATCGTCTGGGGTGGATACGACGGTACGAGCTATTTGAATACCGGTGGTAGGTACAATCAAGCATTGACGGTTGGACAGCACACTAATACCGCCGACGCGCCCACTGGTCGGCTGGGCCATACAGCAGTTTGGAACGACAGTGACATAATCATCTGGGGCGGACAAGCCAGCACGGACCCTCCCACCATAACTTTCAACACTGGCGGTCAGTACAATCCCAGCACAGATAGTTGGACAGCTACTAGCCTAACTGGCGCACTGCGGCACGATCACTTCACACGGCGATATGGACCGGTAACGAAATGATCATCTGGGGCGGGGAACTTGTGGGAGCCCAAAACACCCACACTGGTGCGAGATACTGCGCACAATCTGGTCCAACGCCAACCGCGACCCCGACTTCTACGGCAACCGCTACGCCTAGTTCGACAGCGAGACCTTCACCGACGCCGAGAGCGGCGCTAACGCCCAGGCCACGGCCCACTCCACCTCCGCGCCCATAACTTCTGCCATGAAAAAGAAACTCACTGCTCAACATGTCCACCGTAGCCTAGGCGAAGGCGGATCCGCTTCTGCCCGCCAGCCAGCTCGCGAAAGCTTTCGGATGCGCTCGGCGAAGGCGGGTTCTCAAATCTGTGCATTTTTGTTGGCTTGCTCGTCTTTTCGCCGGACTGCTTCTGGCGCTGTTCGCTGCAGCGAACCCGCAGCGGCTGCCTCACGACGACGCGCGCAATGCGGGCCGTCACATGCGTCGCGTGAATGGGCCACCCGTCGCCCCAGCTGGCGGAGTGTATGCAACTTGGGTCGCTGGTTACAATGGACCGGGAAACGGCGGGGACTCAGCCTCCGCCATCGCTGTTGACGATTCAGGGAACGTGTATGTCACGGGAGGGAGCGACGGCATCGGGTCCGATTACGCGACCGTCAGATGCGACTCTGCCGGCCAACAACAGTGGCTCGCTCGCTACACCGCATATGGTAATGACACAGCCTACGCCATTGCTCTGGATGCTTCAGGGAATGTCTATGTGACAGGACGAAGCCCCGGAGCAGGCACTGCAGAGGATTATGCCACGATCAGCATAACTCCGCCGGGCAACAACAATGGGTGGCGCGCTATAATGGACCGGCCAACTTTACTGATGTTGCATACGCCATTGCTGTTGATGCCTCCGGCAATGTGTACGTGACGGGACAGAGCGATAGCGGTGGCCAGGGCTCTAATTACGATTATGCCACTATTAAATACAACGCCGACGGGCAAGAGCAATGGGTTGCCCGCTACGATGGACCGGCTAATGATGGCGACGCAGCTTATGCGTTGGCTATTGACGGCTCAGGCAATGTCTATGTTACCGGAGTTAGTGTCGGCTCAGGCACGGGAGCCGATTATGCCACCATCAGAAGTACAACCCCGCCGGACAACAACAGTGGGTGGCACGCTACAACGGACCGGTGAATGACGATGATTATGGCTATGCAATGGCTGTGATAAGTCCGGGAGCACCTATGTCACCGGATGGAGCCGCGGATCAGGCACCGACTTCGACTACGCGACCGTCAGTATGACTCCGCCGGTCAACAACAATGGGCGGCGCGTTACGCTGGACCGGGGTGGCTTTTGCCAAGCCCAGGCTATCGCTATTGATGATTCAGGAATGTCTCTGTGACGGGACACAGTCCCGGAGCAGTACTGAGAGGATTACGCGACCATTAAATATGACTCCGCCGGACAACAACAGTGGGCCGCCCGCTACAATGGGCCGGCAAATAGCGCTGATGTAGCCTATGCCATTGCTCTGGATAGTTCAGGGAACGTTTATGTAACAGGACAGAGCGGCGGAGCAGGCGGCGATACCGATTGCGCGACAGTTAAGTATGACTCCACCGGGCAGGAAGAATGGGTGATACGCTACAATGGACCGGGAAATTCTTACGATTTCGCATTCGCCATGGCCGTGGATAAATCTGCGAATGTTTATGTCACAGGAGAGAGCAACGCTGATTACACCACAATAAAGTATGTCCAGGGGCCCACGCCTACGCCCACTGCGTCGCCGACGCCCACCGCAACGGCAAGTCCCTCACCAACGCCAACCGCGCCAATACCGTTACCTTATCCACGCAAGGGTGGTCAGCCGGTCCGGACATGCCAGCAATACTGGCGTGCGCATGGTTGGCGTCTATTTCCCGATTAACGGAAGTTCTATGCAGTGGGTGGGCGCAGCATGGATGGGGTGGGCAATGATTTCGCGCATCCGTTTGAGTACAACCCGGCTTCAACATCTGGACTATCAAGTCAGCGACTTTCCCCGACAACCAGGTCAGCGACATGGCTTGCGGCGTGCTTTACGACTCGAGCACACCTTACATCTATTGCGTAGGCGGCTCGGCAGGCGGACAAACCACGGCTACTAATCGCGTGTTTCGTTATAATCCTATTACCGATACAATGGAAAGCCTTGCTGCTCCGTGGCCTGGTGACTCCGACGGGATAACACTTCCTGGTGGCTTTACGGTGCTTAATAACAAACTCTACATTCTCGGCGGATTCCGGATCAACACAGCGACGACCAACCAGATTTGGGAATTCACTCCCACAACGAATGTCTGGGTGCAGAAGAGCGCGGTGTTGCCCGTTGCGCGTGGGTATATACCAACCGTGAATTACTTTGGCTTTATTTACACCACTGGCGGCAGCGATTGGGATGGCACCAATCTCGTCGATACGAACGATTCATTCAGATATGATCCGGTGACCGATTCAATTATCGCCATTCCCAACATACCGAGGGCAACAGGCGAGACCCGGGCACTCAAGTTTGCGGGCGGCGTGGGGCGCTGTGCACCGGCAATATGGGTCATGGGCGGGGAAGGACTCACCAAACCCCTCAAACGAAGTGGACATCGCTTGTTCTCCGTGGGAAACGGGTCCGCCATTTGTTACTCCGCGGCGAAACTTCCCCACCGATACCGACGGCGGTGGAGTTAATTTCGGCAGCGGGCCGCCTCTGGCTGGCAGGCGGCTATGGCAGCGACGGGACGCCACTGAGCTCGATGGAAATCTACTGCCATACCGTGCCGACGCCCAGCTCGCCACCGATGACGCCTACATCAACCCCTACGGCAACTCCGACATTAACTATCACGCCTGGGGTTACGCCGACACCAACTGATTGTCCTGGCGGTTGTACACCATCCCCAACGCCGACGGCAACCGGTGCTGCCACAGCTACTGCGACGCCGACGGCCACACCGACACCTTCACCGAGGCCGAGATTTGCGCCAACACCCAGGCCGCATGCTACGCCGCCACCGCGCCCATAACTATCTATGAAAACGAAACACACTGCTCAATCCAGCGCCGCGCGTCGCGCCTGCCGTAGCCTCGGCGAAGGCGGGTTCTTGAATCTCTGCATTTCGCTTGGAATACTCGTCTTCCTCGCCGGAATCCTCATCGCGCTGTTCGCCGCAACGGGTTCGCAACCGCTCACCTACAAGCGCGCACCGCACGCTCCCGTCGGCGACGTTTATGAAGCCTGGGTTGCCCGCTATAACGGAACCGGTAATGGCAACGACGAGGCCAAAGCTGTTGCCGTGGATAATTCAGGCAACGTCTATGTGGCAGGAACGATGTTCGGTTCAGGGAACACTCAACGATTTAGCTACGATCAGAATACGACTCGGCCGGGAACCAACTATGGGTGGCCATTTATAACGACTTCGACAATCCCGATGCCCAGCTCAGCGCCATGACGATTGACAAATCAGGCAACGTTTATGTGACGGGATGGAGCGGGACGCTTTACAGTTACCACGATTGCACCACCATCAAGTATAATTCAGCCGGGCAGGAACAATGGGTTGCGCGCTATAACGTGCAGCCTCGCGCTTATGCCGAGGGCATAGGCGTTGCGGTGGACGATTCAGGGAATATCTCATGTCGCGTCGCGTGTGGAAGAATCTAACACGACGTTCTGCGCCACGATCAAATACAACGCGGCGGGCGCAACAACAGTGGGTGGCGGAATACCACGGGGAGCAAATAATGACGCGCCTTCGGCTATCGCTATTGACCACGCGGGTAACGTCTATGTGACTGGCAGAAGCATTGATCTGCCCGAATCAGTGATTACCTGACGCTCAAATATAATTCGGCCGGTCAGGAACAATGGGTGGCTCGCTCAACGGCCCCCAAGATGACTTTCGATGAGGCATATGCCATCGCCGTTGACGACTCAGGCAATGTCTATGTGACGGGGTTCAGCTTCTTCGGCTACGCGACGGTCAAATATAATCCGGCCGGACAGCAACTGTGGGTGGCCCGTTATGACGAGGGTGGTTCTAACTACGCCTACGCCATTGCCGTTGACGCCTCGGGTAACGTGTACGTAACGGGGCAGGTCGGCCCTGGCTATCCCGATTACGGCACAATCAAGTATAACTCAGCCGGTCAACAGCAGTGGGTAGCACGATACAACGGTCCCCGGGAAATGGACCAGATATTGCCAGTTGCTATCGCCCTTGATGGCTCAGGCAACGTTTACGTCACAGGAAGCAGTTCGCGAACAAATTCTCGTTTTTGGTGATTTTGGCTACGCGACAATCAAATACAACGCGGCAGGGCAGGAACAATGGGTTGTTCGGTATGACGAGCCACAAAATGCTAGTAACGAAGCCGCAGCCATAGCCGTAGATAATCTGGCGAATGTTTACGTGACGGGTAAGGGAAGATCCGGCAGCGACAGTGATTATTTGACGATCAAATACGGACAGGGGCCTACGCCTACGCCTACGCCTACGGCAACTGCAAGCTCACGCCAACACCCACAGGGACATCGACACCAACGACGACCCCAACTGCAACGGCAACCGCTTCTCCGACTCCAACCGCTACCGCTTCACCCACAGCCTCCACCGGTCCTGAGGTTCCGGACCCAACCGCCACCGCTACCGCGACGCCGACTCCCACGCCTATGCAGACTTGCTGCCAGTACGTAACAAGCAGCGGGACTGGCACGATCGTGCCGGAATCAATCGACACAGGCAACCACTGCGATAATTGCCTTACCCAAATTGCGTTTCCATTCCCAGTGCAGTTTTACAATGAGACCTTTAGCCAGGCGTACGTCAGCTCCAACGGCAATCTACAGTTTGTCGGCAACGAGGCCTACCTCGGCACGTCGTGTCCGTTGCCGAACAATTGTCTGAACGCTGTTATTTTTTGCATATCAGACTGACCTGCGGACTGATGGCGCAAACGGTGGCATATTCACGCTGGTCACTGGCACCGCGCCCGAACAGGGTCTTTAACATTGAGTGGCGCACGACTTATACTGGCAGAATGGGCACCGCCCACTTCGAAATGCGGTTCTATGAGAATCAAACCTCATTCGACATCGTTTACGGAGCTAATACCGATAGCGGCGCCGCAGAAGCCAGCGGCGTACGCTAAGTGGCATGGGCGGTCCGTGCGACGCCACAACTTTCTCGTGTCAAACACCGATCCTCACAAATGGCTTGAAAGTCACTTACGTGGTGGTGCCTTGCGGAGCGGCAAGTCCAACACCGACCGCGACTCCTACATTGCCCCCGCCCACGCCAACTCCAACCGCTACCTTTACTGCGACGCCGACAGTAAGCCCGACACCTACAGCTCCTGTAGGCCTGACAGGTCTCCTCGGCCTCAGGCCAACGCCGGCACCGCGGCCGGAGCCACATTCGCCAACGCCCACTGCCACGGGCACGCCAAGTCCCTACCCTACACCGAGCGCTACGCCTGTAGTGACGCCGCGGCCTCGGCCTACGCCACCACCGCGCCCATTAGCTTCGTCGATGAAAAACAAACGCGCTGTTCAATTCGGTTTCCT
>ERZ1370068.3856-contig-2954_pt1 | contig 19237 bp, 24 predicted proteins | sample MGYA00561227_ERZ1370068 | MGnify/ENA primary metagenome ERZ1370068 (study PRJEB38410, sample SAMEA6850437) | metagenome | study: Metagenomic assessment of the ecological functions of the soil: analysis of the soil microbiota associated with the...
GGGCGAAAGCAGATTCAAATGCGCGGGAGCCCGCGCGGTGCAGAAGTGGCAGAGAACGCTCAGACGATCACCAGACGTGCGGTATCAGGCGATACCGCACTCTTCTGCCGATAGCCTGACGTAGCCCGGCAGGTTCTTCGCCAGGAAATCTTCTTCGTCGAGCAGGCGTCCAGACCAGCGCGGGTGAAATCACCGCCAGCCTCGAGCACGCCCCACCATGAGCCAAGGGCGATCGGCGTGCCGAGCAGCATGACCAGGGCGCTGGCATACATCGGGCGCCGCACGAGGGCGTAGGGACCGGTACGACACGACCGTCTGGTCGGGCGCCAGTTCGATGGTGGCCGAGGTGAAGCTGTTCTCGCGGAACACCAGGAAGATCCCGAGCCAGCCCAGCGCCACGAGCGCATCGCCGGCGAGCGAAATGCGCTGGCGGCATATGTGACCAGGCCGAAAGCGCCGATCGAGCGCAGGCAGCGACGGCTGGAGGCCGATGAAGGCCGACCGACGCGAAGAGCATGATGATCTTCTGGGCGCCGGCTGCTTTTCTGCCCACGGCCCGCCGCGCATCCGTCGCTCGAGGAGTTTCGGATCCTTCGTCACGAGATAGAGAGTGAGCGCGAGCGACGCGCCGAAATAGACGGCCAGGAAGCACCCAGGCCTGCCAGTAGTCGAAGGTCCAGGGCGGCCGAACAGCAGCGCTGCCATGACGAGGAAAAGGGCGACAAGCCCGATGAACGCTTTCCCCGTCAGACCGATCATCTCGCGCCACCCGATCAGGCGCCGTTCCTTGCTCTGGTGATAATGCCGCCGGGCCTTGGCGCGATTGCCGCAGGCCGACATCGAGCACCAGCGCCGCTTGCCGGCGCGGCTGTCGTCGAGGAACAGCCAGCCGCATTCGGGATTGGCGCAGCGCTTGACGCGGTCGAGCCGGTCGCCGGTCAGCAGGTCGCCCGCCGACCACAGCACCGGCGCCAGCAGCGCCGAGCGCCGTGCCCGACCTTGCACTCGACGTCCCAGTCGTAGCCGGCCCGCGCCCGCGCTTCAGCGCCGTGCGCGCGCCGGCGCGACGGGCCAGCGCGTGGTTCAGCACCTCGAGGTCGCGCGGCTGCCGCGCGCCTTGCCCTGGGCCGTGCGCGTCGAACAGCCGATAGATCGTCTCCGCGCAGCGCCACCGCCTGCTCGAACTCCTTGGCCGTCGGCGCTGCTTTGGCCGCCTTGCGCCCAGGCCGCGAGGTCGGCGCGGCGCCTTCAGCGTCTCCGTGGACGTCGCCTGGCCGCGCCAATAGCGGGTGTTGGCAAATTCCAGGCAGAGGTCGGGGCGGGTCATCGAGTGACAAATGATAACCGGATGACCGGTTGACAAGCGCAGCTTTCTTTATAACTATATAACCGGTTAACTAGTTATCAGGAGAGAAAGATGTTCGACCATGTTTCGATCGGCGTCAGCGACATCAAGCGGGCCGGCGCGTTCTACGACGCGGCCCTGAAGCCGCTCGGCTACACGCGGCTCGTCCGACGGCGAGAGCTCGCTGGGCTACGGCGGCAAGGGCGTCGGGCTGTGGCTCTGGCGCGACCAAGACAGCCGGTCAAGGCCGACCTGGAGTCGGGCCTGCATTTCTGCTTTGCAGGCGCCCGAGCCGCACGGCGGTCGACGCCTTTCATGCCGCGGCGCTCGAAGGCCGGCGGCAAGGACAACGGCAAGCCGGGCGTGCGCGCCGACTACAGCCCCAAATACTATGCGCGCCTTCGTCATCGATCCCGACGGCTATCGGATCGAGGCCTATTGCGGCAAGTAGGCATCCTTCGCGGCATCGGCAGCGTTGCCACCGCATGCTAAAGGGCTACCTGTGCAGCGCATCCAGGACGAGACGACGGCGTCGCCCGTGAACGAGACGGTCTGCCATTGCTCGATGTGCCGACGCGCCGCCGGCTGCCGATGGTGGGCTGGTTCACGGTGCCGCGCGGCTCCATCGCGTCGTCGCCGGCAACCTGCGATCTACCGCTCATCGGAGAACGTGATCGCACCTTCTGTGCGACCAGCGCGCGCCCAGCCTGCGTCACGTTCTAGATCGACGCGCTACCCGGATGAAACCGATGTCGACCTGTTCGCTCACCGATCCTGAGCAGGTGCCGCACGCGCTGACCAACGTGGGTAGCGGCGGACTGCCTGACCGATATCTCGGCACACGCCGGAATGATCAGGCGCCGGTGATTTCCTTCAACAGGCCGAAGAAGCCGCGCTTGCGCCCGAGGAGATCGTCCAGTCGACCGGCAGCGACTGGAAGCCGTCCTCGAAGCGCTCGCGGCTCATGCGGTAGTCGAAGTAGCCCCAGCTCGCGCCGACTTTCGACGGCGGCGACGAAATGGTTGTCGGGCTTGTCGAACTCGAAATGGTCGTCCTCGTTGTAGACGATCGGCTGGCCGCGATAGCCGGTGCGCGCGCGCCAGCTCGCGACCTGCAGGCGGATGCCGTGCGGGCTCGGCTGGAAGTGTCCGTCGGGGCCGTGGACGCGGTTGCCGTGCGGCAGCAGGAAGTCGGCGGTCGCCACGGATGGCGGCCGGCGGCGCGTCGAGCACGATCAGGCTGGTGCTCACCAGCAGCTTGCCCTGGCCGCGCTTCTGCGCCAGCTCGATCAGCTCGTGGCAGCGCGGCGGCGGCGATGATGGGATGGGCCCAGCACGTTCTCGAGGTCGACCTCGTTGCCGATCTCGATCAGCACGTTGGTCGCCGCCTTGTCGAGCAGCCAGTCGACGGTGTTGGTGACGGCGGCCTTCACCGCGGCCTCGTCCTTCAAGCGTGCCGCTCTGCTTGCCGTAGAACAGGCCCAGGATCACGACCATGCCGAGCCGGTCGCAGGCCGTGATCACCTGTCCGAGCCGCGCGGCCCAGGCCGGCTTGATCGTGCCGTCGGGCGTGAAGCCGCCGATCTTCCACGGCTGGTGCCAGGAATAGCCCTGCGGGCTGCCGCCCTGCAGGTTGAGGCAGACCGCCAGCAGGCCGTGCGCGCGATAGGCGGGCAGGGCGGCGATGAACTCGCGCGTGCTGCGCTCGGCGTCCCAGTCGCCGTCGGCATAGGCCCAGGCGCCGCGCGTCGCCGGGTTCTCGTCGTCGGCGATGGCGTTGGCCATGCGGCTGTTGAACAGCAGGCCTTCGATGCGATGGCCCTTCCAGCTGCGGCCGGCGTAGGTCGGCGTGCCGTTGATCGCGAAGCCGCCGTTGGCGATCGAGACGATGGTGGTCATGGTCTGCCAGCGCACCTCCCCTGCGGGAGCGCTGAGTGAGTCGCGCGACAGCCGTGCGACGCTCGCAATCGCCCCAGCGAGGACGGAGTGTGCGCGCTCTCAGCAAAGCCGACCGCCGCGCCGTCGCGGCGGCTCTCCGAGGCGCCGAGATAGGGCCGCCCTCGGGAAGCGCCAGATGATCTGGCTCGAGCCGAAGTCGAAGCTCGGCCACTTGGTGCGCGTGAGCTTGTGGCCGCGCGCCTCGAGGCCCGCTCGCGCGTCGCGGCCGGCATGTGCTCCTCGGTCCACACCGTCTTGTCGAGCTCGTGCACGCGCCAGCGCGGGCCGTCGATCGCGGCCTGCGGGTTCTGGCCGTAGTCGACGATGCGCGAGAAGACCTGCATGTGGCCCTGCGGCTGCATGGCGCCGCCCATCAGGCCGAAGGTCGCCACCGGCTTGCCGTCCTTGGTGATGAAGGCCGGGATGATGGTGTGGAACGGCCGCTTGCTTCGGCCCGACCTGGTTGGGATGGCCGTCGGTCGTGCACGAAGCCCGAGGCGCGGTTCTGCAGCGCAATGCCGGTGCCCGGCACGACGATGCCCGAGCCGAAGCCGGTGTAGTTCGACTGGATCAGCGACACCATCATGCCCGAGGCGTCGGCGGTGCCGAGATAGATCGTGCCGCCGTCCTTGGGCACGCCCGGGCCGAAATCCTTGGCCTTCTTCGGATCGATCAGCTTGGCGCGGCTCTTGAGGTAGTGCTTGTCGAGCATCTGCGCCGGCGTCACGTCCATGAATCGCGGATCGGCGACGTAGCGCCAGATGTCGGCGAAGGCGAGCTTCATCGCCTCGATCCTGCAGATGCGCCACCTCCGGCCCGTCGCAATCGTGGCCGGCGAGGTCGAAATTCTCGAGGATGCCGAGCGCCATGCAGGCGGCGATGCCCTGACCCGACGGCGGGATCTCGTGCAGCGTCGTGCCGCGATAGGTGAGGCCGATCGGATCGACCCAGTCGGCCCTGATGCTCGGCGAGGTCGTTGCGGCGCAGCGCGCCGCCGGTCTGCCTGGCGTGGCTGTCCATCGCCTCGGCGAGCTCGCCGCGATAGAAGGCCTCGCCGCTCGGTCTCGGCGATCTTGGCGAGCGTCCGGGCCTGATCGGGGAACTTCCACAGCTCGCCCGGCTTGGGCGCGCGGCCGCTCGGCATGAAGTCGCGCACCCAGCTCCTGCTGGCCGCGCAGCCGGTCGATCGGCGCGCGCCCACTGCCGCGCCACCATGTAGGAGACGCGGAAGCCGTCGCTGGCGTACTTGATCGCCGGCTCGAACAGGTCGGCGAAGGGCAGCTTGCCGTAGCGCTCGTGCAGCGTCGACCCACAGCGACACCGCGCCCGGCACGCTGACGCTGCCCCAGCCGGTGCTCGGCATCTTGTCCTGGCCCTTGTACTGGTCGGGCGTCATCAGCGCCGGCGAATGGCCCGAGGCGTTCAGGCCGACCAGCTTCGGTGCCGTCCCACAGGATGCAGAAGGCGTCGGCGCCGATGCCGTTCATGGTCGGCTCGACCACGGTGATGGCGATGGCGCTGGCGATCGCGGCATCGACCGGCGTTGCCGCCTTGCGCCAGCATGCGCAGGCCGGCGGTGGCGGCGAGATGCTGCGAGGAGGCGACGACGTTGGCGGCGAAGACCGGCAGTTTCTTGGTGGCGTAGGGAAAATCGTAAGAGAAAGACGGCACCCGAAAGTCCTTTCTATTTCTTCTTCGACGCCGCGAGCGCCTCGATGCGCGCCACGAAGCGCGGCGCCTGCAGGAACTGGCGGTGCTCCGCGCTCGCTCTTGCCGAACAGGCGGGAGAGATCGAACACGCCGGAGCCGGCGATCTCGCCCATCCGCCCGGAGAGCGTCACGCGCTCGCCGAGCCGCAGGGTTTTTAGCGCCGCGATGGCCGCGTCGGAAAGGCCCGGCGGCGGCGCCTCGCGCGATCGTGTGGAGAAGAGGTCGGCGACGCGAGCCGCGCGGCGGCCAGCGGTCCAGTCGTTGAACGCGTAGAGCGAAACTTGGCGGCCGATATCGACCGTGACGGCGACGGTCTGGGCGTTGCCCTCGATCCTGGTCGAGCGTGCCGCACCAGTCGGAGAAGGCGCCGACCTTGTCGGCCAGCGCCACGCTCTGCTTGGCCGCTTCCTCGACCTGCAGCGGGTTGTTGGAGGCCAGCGCCGGCTTGGCGAGCGCCCGCAGCCCGTCGAGGAAGGCCTTCTGCGCCGGGTTGCGCTCCTCGCACGGCGTGTCGAAGCAGCCGGTGAGGGCGAGGACGCGCCGCCGAGCGATGAGCGACGCGAAGCATCATGACTCGTCCTCGCGTCACGCGCGAGAGCAGGAAGTGAAGGCCGCGCATCGTCGCCGAGTGAGGCTGGGTCATGCGACCTCTCAGCCCTCACCGGACCTGCCCCGAGGTATGAGGAGCATGATCACGCCGCCTTGGCCTGCGCCTTGGCGCGCTCCTCTTCCTTCAGTTCCTTCTGGAGAGCTTGCCGACCGGAGTCTTGGGCAGCTCGGCGCGGATCTCGAGCGCGACCGGCATCTCGTGCTTGCCGATCTTGCCGTCGAGATGCTTCAGCAGCTCCTCGAAGGTGAGCGAGGCGCCGGGCTTCAGCTTGACGAACACCTTGGGCGCTTCCTGGCGGTAGCGGATCGGGAATGCCGATGACGATGCATTCGTCGACCGCGGGATGCTCGTAGACCGCCTCCTCGATCATGCGCGGATAGACGTTGTAGCCCGACGAGATGATCAGGTCCTTGGAGCGGTCGACCAGGAACAGCCAGCCGTCGTCGTCCATGTAGCCCATGTCGCCGGTGCGCAGGCCCTTCCAGTTGCTGTTGGGATGGCTGAACAGGACCTTGTCGGTCTCCTCCTGCTTCTTCCAGTAACCCTTCATGACCTGCGGGCCGATGATGCAGACCTCGCCGACATGCTCCTTGCCGGCCGGCAGCACGCGTGTCGCCGTTCTCCATGTCGCGGATCTCGATGATCGTGCCCGGCATCGGCACGCCGCACGAGCCGACGCGGCGCACGCTCTTGTCGACCGGGCAGATCGCGCCGGTCGGCGAGGTCTCGGTGAGGCCGTAGCCCTCGATCAGCGTGGCGCCGGTCAGCTTCTCGAAGCTCTGCTGCACCTCGACCGGCAGCGGCGCGCCGCCCGACATGCAGATCTTGAGCGACTTGAGGTCGAGGCCCTGCGCCTTGGGATGCTTGAGGATCGCGGTGTAGAGCGTCGGCACGCCGGGCAGGAAGGTCGGCTTCTTCGTCGGCGAGGTCGCTCGACGATCATGTCGATGTCGGGCCGCGGATAGAGGATGAGCTGGTTGCCGTTGCGCACCGCGCCCAGCATGATTCCCGACAGCGCGTAGATGTGGAACAGCGGCAGCACGCACACCACCTTCTCGGTGCCCGGCGTCGTGTAGGGCGTGGTCCAGGCCTGGCCCTGGCTCATCGCCGCGACGACGCAGCCGTGCGTCAGCATGGCGGCCTTGGGCAGGCCGGTGGTGCCGCCGGTGTATTGCAGCAGCGCCACCTCGTCCCACAGGTTCTCGCTGCGCCGGATGGGCGTGTACTTGCCGTCGTTGGCCAGCAGGTCCTTGAACGACATGTGCCAGTCGTCGCGCGGCCAGGCCGAGATCTCCTTCTTCTTGGCGATCGGATAGAGCCAGTTCTTGGGCCACGGCAGGTAGTCGGCGATCGAGCCCACGATCAGCTTCTTGAGCCGCGTCTTGCCGCGCATCGCCGCCATCTTGGGATAGAGCGCGGCGACGTCGAGCGTCACCAGGATGTCGGTCTCGCGATCGCCGATCTTGAACTCGAGCTCGCGCGCGGCATCGAGCGGGCTGTAGTTCACCACCCGGCCGCCGGCCTTCAGCACGCCGAAGAAGGCGATGAGGTAGTGCGGCGTGTTGGGCAGGTAGAGGCCGACATTGACGCCGGGCCCGACGCCGAGCTTCTGGAAGCCCGCGGCGGCCTGGTCGGAGGCTTCCTTGTAGTCGCGGAAGGTCATCACCTTGTCGAGGAAGTCGGTGAAGGGCCGGTCGCCGATACTGCGCGCAGCTCTCCTCGAAGATCTGATGGATGGTCTTCTTCGGAACGTCGAGCTCCCACTTCACGCCGGGCGGATAGCTCTTCTCCCACGGATAGTTCGCCATTTTTTGTTCCTCCCGTCGCGCGACTATTGAGGCAGGCGCGAGGTCAAGGCCGTCAGAGCGCTGGTAGCACGCGATACTCGTAGGCGTAGACGGTGCGGAAGCCCTGCGCGGCGTAGAGCGGCAGCGCCGCCTCGTTGGTCGCCACGACCTGCAGATAGGCGAAGCGCGCGCCGTGGCTGCCAGGCCCAGGCGCACGAGGCTTTCGGTGAGCCGCCGCGCCAGGCCGCGGCGGCGCGCCTGCGGCATCACCAGCACGTCGAACAGGCCCGATGTGGTCGCCGTGCGACCGACGCCGATGCGCCATGGCCAGGCGGCTGGCCGTCCTGCCTCGACCGAAGGCGAAGCCCGACCGGCGCGGCGATCGCGCGCAGCATGCGCTGCCATGGTCGTCGCGATGCTGCGGCGCGCACCGGGCTGCAGGTCGAGCAGAAGCCTCGATCCAGGCCAGTCGGTCGAGCCGCGGGTAGATCCGCACGTCCGGGTCGGCGGCGAAGCGCTCGTGGAGCGGCGCAGCGCTGCACGCAGGCTGCGCTCGATCGCGCCGGTAGCCGCGGTCCGCCAGGACGCGTCGGCGATGCCGGCGGCGCAAGCGGGCGTCAGCCGCCAGATCGGCGGCTGGCCGCGCTCGCGATAGGCCGCTTCGAGGTCGGCTGACGGTCGCAGGGTCGATCTCAGGCATCTGGGCTCTAACGCATTGATTGAATTGGCTCTTTCGGTGTAGCCGCCGGCAGAAGCGCTGAGCGCCAGCCGGCGATCGTCCTGGGCTTCCAGGGCAGGCCAGGCCGCGGAACGCCAGCTCCTCCAGCCGACGGACCTCGGCAAGGTCGACGGTCAGTGACATTGTGCATCAATTCGTGTTAGATAATAAATCAAGTAATAACAGATCATTTATTTTACCTACTGCAAGTTATGCATGAACATGATCGACATCCCCTCCGTCGATGTTCGTGTTTGCTGGCAGCCGCCCGTCCTGCGTTCCTCCCACGCGTTCGGTCTCCGGCTGCCAGCGATCCTTCTGCTCGCCCTCGTTGCATGGACGCTGGCCGGCTGCGGCGGCAGCGAGCCAGCGACGGCGGCGGCTATGCCGAACGTCCGCCGTCCGACCGCGTCGCCTACACCGCCTGGCAGGAATGGACGCAGGTTCGGCCGCTCGACCGTGGTCTATGGCGGCAGCGCCAGCGGCTACACCAACCGCAGCGGCGTCACCGAGCGCAGCGAGCCGCTCGCCAGCCAGGATCGGCGACTACTGGGGAAGCTGCGGCCATCCCGACTGGAACGGCCGCACCGTCCGGCAAGCCGTGGTCGGGCGCCTTCGTCGCCTGGGTGATGAGCCGCTCCGGCATCAGCCGCCAGCGACTTCCCGCGCGACCGGCCGGCATGGCCGGCTATCTCGCCGCGCTCTACGATCACGCAGCACAGCGGCGCGCACGCCGAGCCTTCGCGCTGCATGCGCCCAACGAATATGCGCCCAAGCCGGGCGACCTGGTCTGCACCGGCACCGCCGGCCCGACCTGGCGCTATGCCGATCCGCGCACCGCGCGGCGGCGCATCGACAGCACCGCGCAACCATTGCGACGTCGTCACCGACGTGCGCGGCGGCTACGTCCAGGCCGTCGGCGGCAACGTGAAGAACAGCGTGACCATGAGCCTCTATCCCGTCGACGGTCGCGCGGCCATCTCGCCGATGCGCCGGGCAAGACTGTGGATGCTGGTGGTCGAGACAGTCCGACGCAATCTTACCTCTGCGACTGGAGGTGGCAGATCGGCGCTGTTCACAGCACCTTGCCGGAGGTCATGAGCAACGTTGTGATGTCTGCGCGACCCCCGCACTCGGCCTCGCGGTCCGAAGGGGAGGCACAAGCTCGGCACTGCATGAAGGCGCGACGCGCTCGGCGATCATGATGGTGGGCGCGTTGGTGTTGCCGCCGACCAGGGTCGGCATCACCGAGGCGTCGACCACGCGCAGGCCCTCGAGCGCCGCGCACGCGGCACTGCGTTGTCGACCACCGCCATCGGGTCGTTGTCGGCGCCCATCTTGCAGGTGCCGACCGGGTGGTAGATCGTCTCGCACTTGGCGCGCGATCCACTGCTCGATCTCGGCGTCGGTCTTGACCGCGCGCGCCGGGCTGGAACTCGTCGGCGCGGTAGGGATCGAGGCCGCGACTGGGCGAAGATCTCGCGGCCCATCTTCACGCCGTCGATCAGCGTGTCGAGGTCGCGCCGCTCGGCGAGATAGTTGGCGTCGATCAGCGGATGCTCCGTGGGATCGCTGCTCTTCGAGCCGGATCGTGCCGCGTGCTCTCGGGCCGCAGCGTGCAGACATGCAGGCTGTAGCCGTTCTTCTTCATCTGGTGCGGCCGTGGTCGACCACCAGCACCGGCAGGAAGTGGAGCTGGATGTCGGGCGCGCGCGAGGCCGGCTCGCGTGCTGAGGAAGCCGCCGACTCGGCGATCGGCGAGGTGCCGGGCCCCTTCTTGTTCGGCGCCAGTACTGATAGAGCGACCACAGCTTGTTGGCCGTGTCGTAGGTGTCGCGCGTCTTGCAGAACTGCAGCAGCGGCGGCGTCGAGATGGTCCTGCAGGTTGCCGCCGACGCCCGGCAGGTCGTGCAACGGCGCGGATGCCGAGCGACTTCAGGTGATCGGCCGGGCCGATGCCCGACAGCATGCAGGAGCTGCGGCGAGTTCACCGCGCCGCCCGACAGGATGATCTCGCGGCTGCAGCGCGCGACCTCGTCGCGGCCGTCGACCGACGTAGCGCACGCCCATGGCGCGGTCGCCGTCGAGGATGATGCGCTCGACCAGGGCGTTGGAGATCGACGTGGACGTTGTTCCGGTTGCGCTCGACGGCCGGCCGCAGATAGGCGCTGGCCGCGCTCCAGCGCTGCTTGTCCTTCTGCGTCACCTGGTAGTAGCCGACGCCTTCCTGGCTGGCGCCGTTGAAGTCGTCGACTGCGCTTGTGGCCGGCCTGCTCGGCGCGCCTTCGAGGAAGCGCTTCGTTGATCTTGCGGCGGATCGGCCTGGTCGGCGACGTTGAGCGGCCGCCGGTGCCGTGGAAGTCGTCGGCGCCGCGCTCGTTGTTCTCGGCCTTCTTGAAGTAGGGCAGCACGTCGTCGTAGCTCCAGCCCTCGTTGCCGAGCTGGCGCCAGTGGTCGTAGTCCGAGGCATGGCCGCGCACATAGAGCATGGCGTTGATCGACGACGAGCCGCCCAGCGTCTTGCCGCGCGGCCAGTACATGCGCCGGTCGTTGCAATGCTTCTGCGGCGTCGTCTCGTAGCGCCAGTTGTAGGGCGTCTTGTCGCCCAGGCTGGCGAAGCCCGCCGGCATCTTGAGCATGAACGAGTCGTCGGGCGGCCCGGCCTCGAGGATCAGGATGCGCAGCGCGTAGTCCTCGGCGAGGCGGTTGGCGATGGCGCAGCCGGCCGAGCCGGCGCCGATGATGATGTAGTCGTACGGCCAGGACATTCTCGTTCTTCCTAGGGCAGTCTGTTCTCGATCACGGTGAAAACGGCCGGCCGGATATGGGCGACAAAAACCCGTTGGCGTCCAGTGGAAAGACGCTGCGGCTGACCGAGTCGCGCCACGTTGCCGCCGATGGCGTGCACTTCGCCGGGCCGCACCTCGACCACGATGTCGCAATGTCCGGCGTCCGCGATTGAGGTTGTCCAGCGTGGTGCCGCCGCCCGCGCGCGAGGCGCAGATCAGGTCGCCGACCTGCGGCGCGCGCTCGTTCAGCATGGCGTGGCATGAAGGCGGCGCCCGGCCGGCGCGTGCGCGCTCGACCATGCGCTCGACATAGATCGTGTGGCGTGCGTCGGGGCAGAAGAGGTCGCGCGGCACGCCGGCGCTCTCGATGTCCCACGAGATGAACGCCGCCGACCACGGCACGTCGGTATCGAGGCCGCTGCGGTTCGGGCCGGCCGACGCTCTTCCAGTAGTCGTTGATGCGCTCCGGCGCATCGCGTTCCTGCACGCCGAGCTGCTCGGTGCGTGGCAGGCCGCGTCGGCCGAATAGGTGATGACCTGCCGCGCCGTAGCGGGCACCATTCGCCGCACCGCCAGCAGCACCATCGAGGTCTTGGCGCTGGCCGTCGGCGGCGGCGCCTCGGGCTTCCACGACGAGGCGGGGCAGGGGCCGAGCGGCGCCAGCGACGCGGCGCTCTTGCGGCGCTGGCGGCGGTGGCAGGCGGTGCGTCGGCGCGCAGGCCGCGGCCGTCAGCGACAACAGGACGAGAAGGGCGAGGCCGCGCATGTCCGTACCGCTAGTGTCCTGATTTTGAAGTTCATGCGACTTGTACTTGGCGTTTGCCCACAAATGGTGTCATCCCGAGCGACGCGAGGGATCCTGAACCAGTGCCAGTCAAGATCCCTCGCGTCGCCGCTCGGGATGACACGGCGTTTGAGTGACACATCCTCTTCAAGTGATCCCACGAACGCTTCAAAAATCGGAGCACAGCATTGCGTCGATTCCTCGGCCGATGAGGTCGGGCGTCTGTTCGGCACTGCCAGTCGCGGCCGATCTGCACGAAGTCCGCCGCATCATCGTGGCTCATCGCGGCGCCTGATCGTTGACCACGATGACGCCGCGCGGCGCAAGGGTCAGCGCGACCTTGTCTCCGGCCGTCGAGCGGCCGCTCGACACGCGCGGGCAGGTCGCGAACAGCGTGCCGGCCGCGGTGTCGATGGAATATTCCATGTGCGTGCCGAGGTAGCTCGCCTTGGCGATCGGTGCCGGCCAGCGCGCCGGCCGGACCCGGCGCAGTCTCGACGGTGATCGCCTCGGGCCGGACGGCGACCGTCGCCTCGCCGTCGGCGGCGGTCGTAGTCGGCGATGTCGATCTCGGACGTCGCCCAGTCGCAGGCGCACGCTGCGCCGGATCGAGCCGGCGCACGACGCCGCGCGCCGGATTGGACTCGCCCATGAAGCGGCGAGGAAGGGCGTCGGCCGGCCGCTCGTAGAGGTCGCGCGGCGCGCCCTGCTGCTCGATGCGGCCGGCGTTCATGACGATGATGCGGTCGGAGACCGCCATCGCCTCCTGCTGGTCGTGCGTGACGTAGACCGACGGTGAGGCCGAGCCGCTGCTGCAGCTCGCGGATCTCCTCGCGCATCTGGCGGCGCAGCCGGGCGTCGAGGTTGGACGAGCGGCTCGTCGAACAGCAGCACCTGCGGGCTCCAGCACCAGCGCGCGCGCCACGGCGACGCGCTGCTGCTGGCCGCCCGACAGCTCCGACGGCTGGCGCTCGCTCATAGCCCGTCAGGCCCGACCTGCGCGCAGGCCCTCGCGCGCGCGTCGCTGGCGCTCGGCCTTGCGCGACGCCCGAGCGGCGCAGGCCGTAGGCACACGTTCTCCAGCACGCGTCATGTGCGGGAACAGGGCGTAGGACTGGAACACCATGCTGACGTCGCGCTCGGTGGCGCTGCAGGCTGCGTGACGTCGCGGCCGGCGATCAGGATGCGGCCCTCGCTCGGCAGCTCGAGGCCCGGCGATCATGCGCAAGGTCGTGGTCTTGCCGCAGCCCGAGGGCCCGAGCAGCGTCACCAGCGTGCCGGCCTCGACGGTGAAGCTGACGCCCGCGACGGCGGTCGCCGCGCCGTAGCGCTTCGACGACGTCGCGGAATTCGACGCTCATGCGCGGCCTCCACGGCGAGCTGCGACGGCGCGGCGTCGCCGAGCCGGCGCTCGCCGACCAGCGAACTGGATCAGCAGGATCACCGCCAGCATCAGCACGATCAGGGCGCAGCTGTAGGCGATGGCGAGCCCGTAGTCGCCGTTGATCGACGCGCAGGATGATGTAGGTGGTGGCGAGCTCGTACTCGGCGCGTCACCAGGAAGACCACGGCGCTCACCGTCGTCACGGCGCGCACGAAGCCGTAGACCAGCGCGCCGACGATGGCCGGCCGCAGCAGCGGCAGCACGACATAGACCAGGGTCTGCGGCGCGCGGCCGCGCAGGGTGAGCGAGGCCTCGTCGAGGCTGCGGTCGATCTGGCTCATCGCCGCCATGCCGGCGCGCACGCCGACCGGCATGTTGCGGAAGACGAAGCAGAGCACGATGATCATCGCCGTGCCGGTGATCTCGATCGGCGGCACGTTGAAGGCGAAGACATAGGCCACGCCGATCACCGTGCCGGGCACGGCGAAGCGACAGCATGGTGGCGAATTCGAGCGCGGCGCGGCCGGCGAAGCGCTGGCGCACCAGCAGCCAGGCCGCCAGCAGGCCGAGCGCGGCGGTGAGCGGCGCGGCGATGGCGGCGAGCTTCACCGTCGTCCAGAACGAGTTCCACGCCGCGCCCGACCAGATCAGGCCGTCGGCCGTCGTGCTCGATGGCGAAGGCCTTGGCGTAGTGGTCGAGCGTCGGCGTGTAGTCGCGGCCCCACACCTTCACGAAGCCGCCGACGAAGGCGAAGCCGTAGAGCAGCAGGGTGAAGGCGGCCCACGGCAGGGCGATCCACTGGCAGCGGCGCGGCGCGCGCGGTCGGGCAGCGGCGTCGGCAGGCCGGAATCGCCCTTGCCGGAGATGGTGGCGTAGGAGCGCGTGCCGACGACGTGGCGCTGCAGGAAGAAGGCGCCCAGCGCGAAGACGAGCAGCAGCGATGCGCCAGCGCGGCGGCGCGGCCGTAGTCGAGCTGCGCGCCGACCACGGCGAAATAGATCTCGGTCGACAGCACGCCGTAGTCGCCGCCCAGCACGATGCGGATTGCCGAAATCGGCGATGCTCTCGATGAAGCCCACCAGGAAGGCGTTGGCGAGGCCCGGCCGCATCAGCGGCAGCGACACCGTGGCGAAGGTCGCCCAGCGGTCGGCGCGCAGGGTCTGCGACGCTTCCTCCAGCGTCGGGCTGACGCCCTCGACGACGCCGATCAGCACCAGGAAGGCGACCGGCGTGAAGGCGAAGAGCTGCGCCAGGAACACGCCCTGGAAGCCGTAGATCCAGCGCGTCGGCTGCGATGCCCATCGACCATTCGAGGAACTGGTTGACCAGGCCGGAGCGGCCGAACAGCAGGATGAGCGCCAGCCCGATCACGAAGGGCGGCGTGATGATCGGCAGCACGGTCGAGCACGCGCAGCGTCTGCTTGAAGCGAAAGACGGTGCGCGTGGCGATCAGCGCGAAGGCGAGCCCCAGCGCCGTCGTGCCGGCGCCGCAGGCCAGCGCCAGGAACAGCGTGTTCCAGGCCACGCCGCAGCGGCCGCCGCCGGCGAGGCAGCGCAGGCTCCAGATCTTCTCGGTCGACAGGCGCTCGACCAGCAGCGCCGGCATGAAGGCGCCGTCGCCGTCCTGGAAGGCCTGCACCAGGATGCGCAGGATCGGCCAGGCGGTGAACAGCAGCGATCGAGGCCGCCACCGTCGGTCACCGCGCCGGCGACGAAGGCATCGCCGCCGAAGCGCGCCGCGCAGCGCCAGGCCGATCGACAGCAGCGACAAGCAGCGCGATCAGCACCAGCGCGCGCGCCGGCGCCGATGCCCGACCTGGCGCGCTCTCCGAGCTCGCCGAACAGCGCGGTGAGCCAGCCGTGCCGTCCAGCCGCGCAGGCCGATGCCGAGCGCCTGGGCGACGAACAGCACGAGGCCGATGACGCTGGCGATCAGCAGAGCAGCGGTGCCGCGCCGCTCGCGCGCAGCCGGCAGCAGCGGACGGCGCAGGCACGCCAGCGAGCGCCAGCAGCACACGGCGCCAGCCACCATTTGCCGTGCGCGACGATCTGCGCGAGGCCCGAGGCGTAATCCTCGGACGACCACAGGCCGCCGAGCCAGGCGCCGGAGTCGAGACCTTCCTGCAGCGCGTACCAGGGGAGCACCGACGGCCGACGCAGCAGACCCGCGAGCCGACCACGAGCGAGGCGCTTAGCCGACAGTTGGGCGCCAGGCCGGCGCGCGCTGGCATGATCAGGGCACGGATCATCGGGGCCGGAGCGCGCCCACCTCGGCGTCCCAGCGCGCGATCAGGCGCTTGCGCTCCGGCCGACTTGCCGTACTTCGGCCTGGTCGTAGTCGATCAGCTTCATGTCGGCGAACTTGCGGCGCTTCCGGGCGGCACCGGCGTCGCCTTGTTCGACGGCACCTGGAACTGCTTGGCCTGGGCGCCGAGCTTCTGCGCCTCGGGCGTCAGCGCCCAGTCGTAGAACTTCTTGGCGTTGGCCATGTTGCGCGCGCCCTTGACGATGCTCATCGAGCCGATCTCGTAGCCGGTGCCCTCGCAGGGCGTCGCCGTCTTCACCGGGAAGCCGGCCAGCGCCTCGGTCACGCCGTCATGCACGAAGCTGATCGACGACCATGGTCTCGCCGCGCGCCACCGCCTTCATCGGCGCCGTGCCCGAGCGCGTGTAGGCGTTGATGTTGGCGTGCATGCTTCTTCAGGTAGCTCGAACGCCTTGTCCTCGCCCATCAGCTGCACCAGCGTGGCGATCGCCGACGTAGGCCGTGCCCGACGAGTTGGGGTTGGCCATCTGGATCTCGCCCTTGAACTCGGGCTTCAGCAGGTCGGCCCAGCAGGCCGGCGCCTCGGCGTTCTTCTTGGCCAGCAGCTCGGTGTTGAAGCCGAAGCCCAGCGCGCCGGCATAGATGCCGACGGTCTTGCCGCCCGGATCGGTGTTCTGCTTGACCGCCCAGGGATGCAGCTCGCTCAGCTTCGGCGACTTGTAGGGCTCGGTCAGGCTCTTCCTCGGCCGCCTGCAGATGCGGATCGCCGGTGCCGCCGAACCAGACGTCGCCGCTTGGGGTTCTGCGCCTCGGCCTTGAGCTGCGCGATGGTCTCGCCCGAGCCCTTCTGGGTCATCGACACCTTGATGCCGGTCGCCTTCTGGAACTCGTTGGCGATCAGACGTGCACCATTCGACCTGCACCGAGCAGTAGACGTTGATCACACCCTGCGCCGAGGCGGGCGACGCCAGTGCGAGGGCGCCGATCGCGCGCCGAGCCAAACGGTTTTCATGTTTCCTCCGATATGACGGTTTTGTGACATCCGTCGCACGCCGGCGCCCGTCGCGGGCATTCACCAGCGTCCGATGCCGCCGATGCACGATGGTCGGCACGTTGGTCGGTGTGGCTCGTGCACGGTGAAGACCTGGCGTGCCCGGACGCCGGCCGTCGCGCGGCGTCGGAGACGTCGACGCCGGCTGTCTTCAGCCGCGTCGTTGGCGCGTGGCGATGTCGGGCGTGCGCCAGGAGAGGCCCCACAGTTCGTCCGGCGCGTCGGACACGCCCTTCTTCAGGTCGTGCGCGATCTCGACCACGAGGTCGCCGCAGCGGAAGAACAGCAGCCGCGAGCCCCAGTCCGGGATTGCTGCGGTCGAGCCGAAGATCGAGGCCGAGCCGGCCGGCATAGAGGGCGATCGCGCGCTCGGGATTGGGCGTGCGCATCACGACGTGATCGAGGGCGCTGATCGACGCGGCTTCACTCGCTATCTGCGAGCGGCGAGGGTGCGGCGCTTGTCCTTGCGCTCGATCAGGGCGATCGGCACGCCGTGCGTGGCGTCGCGTCGACAGCACGAGCTGATCGCCTTGGCGCTCGGCTGGCACCGCGCGCCGCTTCGAGCAGGCGCTGCCGCCTTGTCGAGCGAGGCGCGTGGCGAACACCATCGAGGAGAGCGTGCCGTCGCCGCATCGTCCTCGATCACCAGCCCGACATTGCCGATCCGCAGCCGCCATCCGTCAGCCGCGGCGGCCGAGCAGCGTCTCGTAGGCGCCGACCGCACCGCCGGAACGAGGCGCGCAGGGTGAGATGGTCGAGCGCGTCGATCACGGAGCTCAGCCGATGCGCTTGAGGTCCTCCTTGTACATGGCGCCGCGCGTGCACGTAGCTCAACGCGTCCATGCGCATGCGGGTCGATGTTGTCCTCGCTCACCTCGCGCGCCGACCTTGGCGGGCGAGCCGAAGATCACCGAGCGGTCGGGGAAGCTCTTGCGCTCGGTGACGACGGCGCCGGCGCCGACCAGGCATTCCTTGCCGATCACCGAGCTGGTTCAGCACCACGGCCTCGATGCCGATCAGCGCGCCGTCGCCGATCGTGCAGCCATGCAGCATCGACTGGTGGCCGATGGTCGACGCCCTTGCCGATCGTGAGCGGCGCGCCCGGGATCGCTGTGCAGGCACGCAGTTGTCCTGGACGTTGCTGTCGTCGCCGATCGTGACCGGCTCGTTGTCGCCGCGCACCACGGCGCCGAACAGGATGCTCACCCGCTCGCCCAGGGTCACATCGACCCGATGATCGTCGCGTTCTCGGCGCGATGTAGCAGGACGGCGGGGATGACCGGGCTTGTTGCCGTCGAGCTGATAGATCGCCATTTTGTGCACACTTCCTCTGTACTGCGACCGCTCGACTATCCCAACCAGTTGCGCCATCGTCCTGGTCCTGCCAGTGCGCCGGCGCGCGGGATCGCCGGCTGTATCGCACATCGGAAAGTAGGGCCCTTTCGCGACCCTGCCATCAATGCATAATCTCGCGGCTGAAGTTCAATCGGTCACGAGGGGAAAACATGAGCGAAGTCGATGGCGCTACCCTGATCGCGAGGAGCCTCAAACAGCAGGGCATCGATCACCTGTTCGGGGTCGTCGGGTTTCCGGTCACCGCGATCGCCGCGGCCGCGCAGAAGGAAGGCGTCGCCTATCTCGGCATGCGCAACGAGCAGAGCGCCTCCTACGCGGCGCAGGCCTACGGCTATCTCACCGGCCGCCCCGGCGCCTGCGTCGTCGTGACCGGCCCAGGCGTGGTGCACGGTCTCGCGGGTCTCGCCAATGCCCAGCAGAATTGCTGGCCCATGATCCTGATCGGCGGTGCCTCGGAGACCTATCGCGGCGGCATGGGCGCGTTCCAGGAAGAGCGGCAGGTGCTGATCGCCTCGCCGTTCTGCAAGTTCGCGCACGGCATCGAGAGCGTGCAGCGCATCCCCTACTATGTCGAGATGGCAACCCGGCACGCGATCTATGGTCGCCCCGGCGCCACCTATCTCGACGTGCCCGACGACATCATCAGGGGCAAATGCGCGCTCGACAAAGTCGTCGAGGTCGAGCGCGTGCCCGAACCGCCGCGCATGGTGGCGCCGACGGAGAACGTCGAGGCGGCGCTGAACCTGCTCGAAAGGGCCGAGCGGCCGCTCGTTCTCCTCGGCAAGGGCATGGCGTGGTCGCGCGCCGAGGACGAAGTCCGCGCCTTCATCGAGCGCACGCAGACTGCCGTTCCTGCGCTCGCCGATGGGCAAGGGCGTGATGCCGGACGACCATCCGCTGTCGGCCGCGGCGGCGCGCACGCTGGCGCTGCAGCAGGCCGACGTCATCTTCCTGATGGGCGCGCGGCTGAACTGGATCTTTCACTTCGGCCAGCCGCCGCGCTATGCGAAGGACGTCAAGGTCATCCAGCTCGACATCGCGCCCGAGGAGATCGGCCACAACAAGGCGACGGAAGTGGCGCTGGTCGGCGACGGCAAGGCCATCGTCGGGCAGCTCAACAAGGCGCTCGACAACCGCCAGTGGTTCCATCCCAAGGACACGCCGTGGCGGCAGGCGCTTGCCAAGAAGACGGCCGATAATGCGGCGCACGATCCGGCCGCAGATCGACGACGATCAGGCGCCGGCCGGCTACTACCGGGCGCTGCGCGACGTCGCCGCCTGGATGCCGAAGAACGCGATCCTCAGCGCCGAGGGCGCCGGCACCATGGATATCGGCCTCACGCAATTGCCGAGCTTCAACGCCCGTTCCGTGCCTCAACGCCGGCACCTACGGCACGATGGGCGTCGGCCTCGGCCAGGCCATCGCCGCCTGCGTGGCGCATCCCGGCCGGCCGGTCATCCACCTCTCGGGCGACTCGGCGATCGGCTTTTCCGGCATG
>ERZ1370068.7889-contig-6781_pt1 | contig 19224 bp, 30 predicted proteins | sample MGYA00561227_ERZ1370068 | MGnify/ENA primary metagenome ERZ1370068 (study PRJEB38410, sample SAMEA6850437) | metagenome | study: Metagenomic assessment of the ecological functions of the soil: analysis of the soil microbiota associated with the...
CTGAGATCGTTGGGGTTCTTCTTCACCGCCGCCTCGAGCGGATCGGTCACCGTGGCCACCTCGTCGGCCGCCGCAGCCGCCGCGTACATTCTTTGCTTCTCAACGGCGGTCAGCTCGTTGCGCATCAGCTTCTCGACCAGCAGGGCGAGGGTCGCGTGCGCGGCCTTCGCCTCCCCAGGTTTTTCTTTGGCTTCGGGGTCGCCCGGCTCGCCGCCGCGTGCGCCTCGACCCGCGCGAGAGCCTCCTCGGCCGCCGCGAGCCGCTTCTGAGCGCCTCGAGCTCGGCCGGCGACGCCCCGGCGGCGGGCTGCGCCTTCGATAGTTGGGATTGGGCGGCGACGAGGAGGTTGAGCCGCTCCTCGATCCGCGCGATCTTCCTCCGAGCGGCTTCAGGTCGACCGTGGGCTGGGGCGCCGCCTGCTGCGGGGCGGCGGCGCCGCGCATCCCCAACCAAAACCCGCCGCGGCCGCCGCCGCGAATCCCAACAAAACCGGGCGCATCCTCATGGCGCGCCCGCGCTCACGCGCCCACCCGCGGAGCCGGCTCCATGACGACCGCCGTCCCATACGCGAGGACCTCGGTGATCCCCGTCGCGACTTCGTTGGCATCGTAGCGAACCCTAATGATCCCGTTCGCCCCCATCTGGTCCGCGTGCTGAACCATCAGGATCGAAGGCCTCCTGGCGCGCGTGCTCGCACAGCTCGGTTGTAGAGGGTGATGTTACCGCCGAAGAGCGATTGGATCCCCGCGCCGATATTGCCAACGATGCTGCGCGAGCGGACGGTGATCCTCGCACGACGCCGAGCGAGCGGGCGACGCGCGAGTTGGGAAGCTCGAAAGAGGTGGTGATGTTGGAGCGGTTCATCGGTCTGGTCGCGGCGGATCGCCGATCGCACCTTCGCACAAATCTCCGGGCGCGGCCAGCGATCCTTGGTTATGGCGCCGCGAATCTCCACAATCGCGCGCGATGAGCCCCGCCGCCGAGACCGCCCGCCCCGCCGCACCGCCGGCCGCGTCGCCGCTCGCTCGCAACAGTGTGCTCGTCGCCGCGTGCGTCGGTCTCTCGCGGGTGCTCGGCTACGCGCGCGACTCGGCGCTCGGCGCCCTCTTCGGACGCCTCTCCCACCTATGAGGCGCTGCGGCTCGCGTTCAACGTCCCCAACTTTCTTCGGCGCCTGCTCGGCGAAGGGGCCTTCACCGGAGTGTTCCTACCGATGTTCCAGCGCGCCTGCGCGCGCGTGCGGTGACGGCGCCGCCCGCGAGCTCGTGCAAATCGTGGGAGGGGCGCAGCTCGTCGTCCTGTGCGCGCTCGCAATTAGTGGGAAGCACGATCTGTGTGTTCCTGCCGCCGTCGGTGCTCGCGCACCTCCTCGAGAAGGATCCGGGCGCGCGCCGCTCCTGCTCCAATACTTGGCGATCCTGATCCCGTACCTGGTGCCGGTCTGGTCTCTACGCCTTCGCGATGGCGATCCTGAACGCCCGCTCGCGATTCTTCGTGCCGGCGATCGCGCCCTTCTTCCAGAACGTCGTGGCTCTCGGCGCCTTTTGTTGGCATGGGGGTGGCCGGCTCCTTCGCCGACCCGCGCACCCTCACCGAGGAGCAGCTCGACCTCGCCGCGCGGATCGTCGCCGTCGGATTCTTGGTGGGGGGAATCGTGATGTTCGCGATCCAGGTCCCCGCGCTCGCGCGGCGAGGGAATGTTGGGATGGCCGCGGCCGAGCGTCTCCCACCCCGCGTTCCGCGAGTTCGTGTGGCGAAGCTCCTCCCGCTCGCGCTCAGCACGGGGTGGTCCAGGTGGCCGTCCTCGCCTCCTCGTTCATCGCGTTCTCGGTCGTGGCCCACGGCGGGAACGTCTACCTCGACTACGCGGCGCGGATCTTCAACTCCCGCAGGGAGTCGTGGGTTTCGCCGTGGCGACGGCCGCCTTCCCAGCGCTCGCGGAAAGTTGGCAATCGGCGCGCTACGCGGACGTGCGCTCTGAGCTCGATCGCGGCCTGGGGCTTGCCACATTTCTCGGCGCGCCGGCGGCGGCGGGGCTGCTGGTCCTCGCGCGCCCGATCGTGACGGTCCCTCTACGGCTACGGAAAGTTCGGCGATGAGGCGTGCCAGCAGACCGCGCGCGTTTCCGAGATGTTCGCCCCCTCGATCCCGTTCCTGACCGCGGTGCCGCTCCTCGCGCGCATCTTCTACGCCGCCGGCAACACCAAGACTCCGAGCGTGGTGTCCGCGAGTTTGGTGGTGTTCGACGTGGGTGGCGCCTACGCGATGGCGAAATGGTGGGAGTCTCGGGGATCGCCGCCGCGACGACGATCACCGCGATCCTCAATTGCTGTATTCTTGGGATCCTCCTGCGCCGATTCCCGCTGCCGGGGTCGCGCGGTTTTTCTGGCATCTTGCCAAGATTCTTGCGGCCTCCGCGATATGTGGGATCGCGGCGTTCGGCGCGCGCGCGGGCTTCGAGGCGGCCTTCGGCGGATCGACGGGGCGGGGGCTGCTCGCCGTCGAAGTCTTCGGTTCGATCGCCGCCGGCGCAGGCGCCCTCGGCCTCGCGGCGTGGGCGCTCCGCCTCCCCGAGCTCGCCGATCTCCTGCGCGCCGTGCGGCGGCGCTAGCCACAGCGCCCCGGAGGCCGCTTTTCCGGAAAAACCCTCGTTGATATCAACGAACCTGTCTCCCGGCTGACGCGTTCGCGGACCTTTCCCCACCGATTGATGGGGTGGCGTCGGTCGAGTCCAGCTCGCGCTCGGACCTCCATGGCCGAGGGTGTCCGCTTTCGAAACGCATTCGGAGAGCACCGCGACGTCATGCGCGCGCTCGAGCTCCGGATCCTCGGGGTGATGGTCTTTTGGATCCTTGCGATCCTCGTTGGCTTCTGTGTCTTCGGCGCGCTCATGCCGCCGCACGGGACGCTTCCCAACTAAACGATCTCCGCGGCGCGGGGCACCAACCGCGTCCGGCGTGGGTGTGGAAACGGAAGGGACTCCGGCGTGGTGCTCCGGCGCGTTGGGGGCGGCGATACAGCCCCGCTCCCGCTTCCCCGTTCTCACGCCGTCGGTCTGCTTCCGTGAGCTGTAAAGCGAGCCGACCACTCCTGCTGCCTCGCTCCCGACGGCTTTTCCAATACCAACAAAATGATTCCCACAGAAACCGTCGACACAGAAACCGGAGAGATCATCAGCGAGCCCAAGGCCGTCGCTGTCATCCCCGCGTCCGCAAACATCCTCCCCTCGAGCATTGCCATCGAGGATCTCACGCGGCACGTCGACATCATCGAGCAGGTTGCCAACAAAGTGATGAAGCAGGAGTGCACTTCGGCCTGATCCCGGGACGAAGAAGCCGACGCTCTACAAGGCGGGCGCCGAGGTCCTCCGGCTGACCTTCAATCTCCGCGCCGTCACTGGAGGAGAAGGACGTTCAGCGGGTCGACCACGAGGGCGGCCACCGCGAGTTCATCGTCCGATGCCACATCATCACGCCGTCGGGTATGGAGATCGCGATTGGAGTGGGGAGCTGCTCTACCCTCGAAGCCAAGTATCGCTGGCGGAACGGGGAGCGCGTGTGCCCTCAATGCGGAAAGCCAACGATCATCAAAGGCAAGGACGAGTACGGCGGGGGCTGGCTCTGCTGGAAGAAGAACGGCGGATGCGGGACCAAGTGGGACAATGGCGCCGCGGCGATCGAGGACCAGGAGGTCGGCAAGGTGGAGAACACCAACATTGCCGATTGTTACAACACCGTCCTGAAGATGGCGAAGACCCGCGCGTTCCGCGACGGGATGCTGATGGCGACGGCGACGTCGGGGCGGTTCACGCAGGACCTCGAGGACCCGCACGCCGACGAGGAGGGCCACTACGAGGAGGAAGACCATGGCGGGGGGCGCGCGCGCCAGGAGCAGCCACGCCAGGAGCGCAAGGCCGCGCCGGCGCCGAACGTTCGGCCGCAGGAGTTCGCGCGCGCGGCGCAGCGCCAGACCGAGGCGAAGGTAACAAATATGCGCGGCGGCGCCTTGCCGGTGGAGGACGAGGCTGCGCTCTCCGCGTCGGGGAGGAACCCAACTTTGCGGAGGAAGAGAAGAAGGCCTCGGCGCCGAAGCCGCCGGCGGCGAGTCGTCGAAACGGCGAAGGCACTGCTCGCCGAGCTCGAAGCGTTCGCCAAGAAGCGCGCATTCGGGGAGACCGTCGAGGACCCTCGTCGGCCGCATTCTCGTGGAGTCGCGGCATCACGAAAGGCGCGGAGGCGGCGTTCGTCGGCCATATCCGCAAGCTCGCCGGCGAGGAGATGCCACAGAAAGGCCTCCAGGCTCCGGCCTGGTATGCGACGCAGCTCGCGAACATTCGGAAGTACGCACAGAGCTGGACGGACGAGCAGAAGCGCCAGTCGTGAGCGAGGATCCCCAAGTCTGCCGGATCTGTGGCTGCACTGGACGACCGCGCGTGCGACGGCGGGTGCTCGTGGGCGGAGCCGGCCTCTGCTCGGCGTGCGTCGCGAAAGCCAGAAACGGAAGAAGCCACAAAAGCCGCCGACGGTCCTGACGCCCGAGCAGCTCGCTGAAGTCGAATCGTTCGATCGAGGTTCGAGCGAGTGCTCCGCGCGGCCGTCGCCGCAGATTCGGAGGACTGTCGGATCCGCGCGCGCTCGCGCTCGACTTCCTAACGAGAGTTGCAGCAAGGCGCCTTCAGCACGCCTGAGGCCGCATTGATGGCATTGACGTTCTCGTTCATGGCATACGCCGAGCGCCGGATGAACGCGGCGCTGATCAAACCCAACGAAAGAAAACCCCGACTCTGGACACCGACATGACTCTGAATCTTGACATCCGCGGGCTCGCCTATCGCGACCCGCTCCGCGTCGAGCTCCCACCGCGCGCCGTGCTCCTCGGCCCCAATGGTGTCGGCAAGAGCACGATCCTCAATGCGATCCGTCTCGCGGCCGCCGGCGAGGCGGAGATCAAGGAGCGTGGGCTCGACTCCGGGCGCCCTAACGGCGCTCTCGGCGAATGGTGGTATCGACATCGCCCTCGAGATCCCGGCGTCGACGGCGTGACGACGTCGGTGAAGACTGCCGCGGCAGACCAAGGTCGACACGCTCCGCGGCTTCGAGTGCCGCTTCGCGAATGTTGCGCTCGGTGGATCCGCGGAAGAGCTGCGCGCCTTCTTTGCCAAGAATGTGAAGCCCACGGCGGAGTGGACTCGAGACGCGGCCGGGAAGGCGATCGCGAGGCGCGTGGCCCCCGCCGGTGTCGAGCTCCCCGTCGCGAAGCTCCGTCGTCGAGTCGCTGAATCGCGCGCTCCTGAATGCCAAGGAAGAAGAGCAAGGAGGCGCGAAAGGTCCACGCGCAGCTGAAGGCCGCGGCGGAGGGCGCGATCGCGGCGATCGCGAAGGATCCGACGTCACCCGCGAAACCGCTCCCCGAGCTCGAGAAGGAAGCGCGCGCAGCTATCGGCCGAGATCGAGGGCGTGAAGCAGAAGCTGGCGATCGCTCGCCGAGGAACACAAGCGCTACGACTCGGCGCGCCTCGCCGCGGACAACTCGGCGCGCGCGTTTGGAATCCCAACGAGAGACCCCGCCCTGCCGGCGCCGGCCCTCGAGTTGGCGGCCGCGAATGCGGAGCTGGAGGGCGCCACGAAGGAGTGCGACGAGGTCGCGGCCGACACCAACGCGCGGAGAGCTCGAGCTGAAGGAGCGCGAGGCGCACGTCGTCGCGAGGGAGATCGAACGCGGCAAAGCCACCGCGCTCCACTGCGCACAGTTGGCGGCGGAGGGCGAGCTGGGCAATGGCAACAAATGCCCGCTCTGCGAGGGATTCTGTTGGCGACATCGCGCGCGGCAGGATGGCGCTGCGCGTTCGGGAGGCCGAGATCCATGCCAACGAAAAGGACGCCGAGCTCAAGACTGCGGAGGGCGAGAGCGCGACGAGTGCGCGGCGAGCTTCACGGGATGTCTACAACCGGATGGCCGAGCTGGAGTCGAAGCGCCGCGCGATCCATCGACGGAGTCGAGAATCTCACACAACGATGCGAGGAACGCGAAAAATTGCGCTCGCGAAGTACTCAGAGAGTTCTGACCCAGCTCGAGGCGAATGCCAACGAAGCCGCGCCGGGCACTGGCGGTTCTCGCTCAGCCACAGAGCGGCACCGAGCTATCGGTGAAGCTCTCAACGAGCTCGAGGCCAAGTGTCGAGATCTCGACGCCCCGATCGCCGCGGCGCCGCCGGCGCGAGCAGTCGCGCATGACGGCCGCGGACCAGCGCAGCAGGGCGGAGAAAGCCCAACAATCGGTCGAGGGCTGCGTGGCGCTCGAGACCGCTATCCGGGACGTCCGCAACGAGGTCGTGAACTCCTCGCTGGCTGCCCTGCGCGCGAGGCGACCGCATCGGTTTGCGTTCGTGCTCGGCGCCGGCTCGGTGATCGATCTCGGGGACGACGGAACGAAGCCCAACGATCGGAATCGACCCGCGATGGGCGAACTGTTCCGTTCACAGTTCTTTCCGAGGGACAGCGCGCGATCTTCCTCGCCGGGCTCGCTGCGGCAGCTTCCTCGAGCAATCGGACGTGCCTGTCGAGCGGCGGATCCTGCTCCTCGAGGCGGGAGCGATCGACCTCGAGAACCTCCAGGCGCTCCTCAAGATTCTCGCCGATCGCAAGATTGGCCACATCGTCGTCGCGTGGCAGATCCACGCCGGCATGGCCGCCAGCGTTGCGCAACAATCTCTCGGCCACGACTGGCTTCGAAGCCCTCGTGCTCGAGGCCGCGGCGCCGCGCGCCGGTGGAGTTCTGATGCCCACGAAGCCCGATTCGTGCGCGCAGCTCGGCGAGGCCATCGTGGAAAGGTGGGATCGGAAAGGCTGGCTCACGCGCCAAGGCGGCGCTCGCGCTGCGCTGACCCTCGAACTCGCCAGCGCGCTCCGCAAGGTCCTGATCGACGGCGCGAGAGGCTTGGCCTCCGCGAAGCCAAGGATATCTGCGACTCGCAGGAGAAGGGCGCCGCGGAGCTCGGACTCCCGAACGAGGCGCTCGCCGCCAGGTGTGTCGGAAATCCCATTCTCGCAATGTCCAAGGAGTTGAAGTCGTGAACCTGAATGAATCCCAACGAAAGGCCGTCGCGAGTGCAATGATCCCCGAATCGCCGTGATCGCCGGGCCCGGCAGCGGCAAGACGGAGGTCCTCGTGAAGCGCGCGGCGCGGCTCGCGGCCGGCGGCGAGCGCGTCCTCCCTGCTCGCCTTCACCCGCGCGGTCGTCTCCGAGATGCGTCGGCGCGTCGACGACGAGCTTCTCAACGAGCTCGCGGGGGAGCTGGTCGCCGAAGACGATGCCAAGGAACGAATCGAGATCAAGACGCTCCACGGCGCCGCCTACGACATCGTCTCGACTCTCCACAGATCGTTGGGATTCGAGCATCCGCCCGTGATCGCCGGCGACGAGGAGGTCGGAGCTGCTCGTGAAGGCGGTCCGCGAGGAGCTCGGCTACGACGTCGCGCTGAAGAAGATCCACGCGGCGATGGGCGGGGACATGAGCGGCGGAGAGCAGGCGATGCTCGTCGCGAGCGAGGTCAAGACTCGGCTGCGCGCGGGGTGCTCGCTGACCTACGAGCAGCTGATCGACGCCGCGGGATCGTTGGCATCCGAATGGCAGAATAATCCTGGGCCAATCGAGGGATCCACGTTTGGGGATGAGGACCTCGAGGCGCTCGAATCTATCGAGCACGGCCGATGGGATCACGTCCTCGTCGATGAGGCGCAGGACCTTCACCGCGGTCTGTGGCATTTTCTCGACGCGCTGAAGCCCAACAATGTGTTCTGCGTTGGGGATCCTAGGCAGTCGATCTTCGGCTTCGCCGGCGCGGATCCGCGGGCGTTCCTTGCCTGGTCGGCCGACCAGGCGACGACGGTGATCCTGCTCCAGGAGAGCTATCGGATGAGCCCGCAGCTCGCGGAGTTCGCCAACCTCAACTCTCCCGACGCAGCCTCGCGTCGATTGTTGGTATCGGGCCCGAACTTCCTCTCGGCTGCCTGGCGGTCGCCGCTTTGAACGAGTTCGACACATCAACTCTGGCTCAGATCGAAGGGCCGATTGCGGCCGGCAAACAGATCGCGATTCTTGCGCGCACGAACGCCGAACTCGACGGCGCTCGAGGTGGACCCTGGCGAGAAACGCTTTCCGCTACTACCGCATTCCGCGCGTCGGTCTGGATGCGAATAAAACGATCCGGGTTCGCGCTCGCCTTCGATTGTTGGCGAACCAGTGGGACGAGGGCGCGGTCCGCATCCTCTTCAAGGCGACGCCGATCGAATCGTGCGTGAGGCGGCCGCGCAGGGGATCGCCGTTGGCCGGCACCCGGAAGTGGGGAAGCTCACCGGCCCCGACTTCTTTGAGTTCTCCCAGGAGGCTGAGCTCCTCGAGGCCGAGCGCGCCGATGAAGCGATCGCCCGCGGCTGGAGCCACGAGGACTATCTGTTGTCTTCGATCCGAAAGGAGCTGACCGAGTCCGAAGTCGCGCCGATCACGAACGCGTCGGTCACGATTGCCACAGTTCACGCCGCGAAGGGGCGCGAGTGGCCCGTCGTCGTCGTCCTCCAGCGCGGCTTCCGAATGAACAATCTCGACGATCGCCGCTGCTTTTATGTGGCGATCACCCGCGCGAAGGAACAGCTGATCCTCGTGCCATGAGCGATCGTTGCCCGTTCCTGCGGCGCAGAAGTTCGTTGGGGAATCTGGCCCGAGACCGGGAAGCGGATGCCCCTCGAGCTCGATCGCGCCGGCGACGTCCTCCTCAACGCGGATGGCGGAGTTCTTCCGCGCGCCGATTGGCAACGATCCGCCGGGAACCAGTCGCGGCAAATCACACTTTTCATCGTGTCCCCAAGCCAGGCAATGGCGTCACTCGAACCCCAAGAATCCAAAACCCCAATGACAACGTCCACTCCCCCGCCGCCGGCGAGTTCCGTCTCGATCCCGCTGAAGCAGCTCGTCGACAATCCCGACAATCCTCGTCGCCAGTTCGATGTCACTGATCTCAAGGAGCTCGCCGATTCGATCCGCGCGATCGGCGTGGTCGAGCCGATCATCGTGCGACCGAATGGCAAAGGGACCTCAATCTTCGAGATCATCGCTGGCCACCGTCGCTCGCGCGCGGCCGCGCTCGCCGGGCTCGCCGCGATACCCGCGATCGTCAAGGATCTCTCCGACGACCAGGCGCTCGAGGTCGCGCTCGTCGAGAACCTGCAACGCAAGGATCTCCATCCGCTCGACGAGGCCGCGTGCTTCGGCGCCATGCGCGGCCGTCTCAAGCTCACCGCGGCGCAGATCGCGGCGAAGTGCCATCGCCCCGAGGGATATGTGGCATCGAGGCTGAAGCTGCTCGTGCTCTCGGAGGCCGCTCGCAAGGAGTTCGCGAAGGGGACGTTCGGGATCGGCGTCGCCAACGAGCTCGCACGCGTCGAGGACCGCGGGGCGCAGGAAAAGGCGCTGAAGGGGGATCCTTGGGGAGATCCGCGAGCACGGCGACATCTCGCCGCGGGGCGCGCGCGGCATCATCGAGGAGAACCATCTGTTGCGTTTGGCAAACGCGCCGTTCGACACCACGGATCCGGAGCTCGTCGCCGCAGCGGGGCCCAATGACGGTGCCCGAAGCGCAGCGGAAACCAAAAGGCGCTCTTCCCCCGATCTCGGCGATCCGGATCTGTGCGGAGACGAGCAGTGCTTCCGGCAGAAGTGTGACTTGGGTTGGCTCGTCCACGCCGAGAAGGCGCTCGCCGAAGGCAAGGATGTCATGGACGAGGACGCGGCGAAGCGCGTGTTCGTTCGCGAACACTACGACGGAAGCCCGAATGTCGAAATATGACGCCGAGTGGCAAATCGCTTCCGAGAAGAGCTACTCCCATTCCGGAAGCTCCAACATTCGCGGCGCTCGCCAAGAAAGAGGGCATCCTGATCACAGTCGCGCGGGACCCGCACACGATGCGCGTTGTCGAGCTCGTCCCGAAAGCTGACATCGAGAAGATCACGAAGCGCGATCGCGCGAGCGATCGGGCGACAGCGAACGAGCCGGACCAAGGGACGGCGCGCAAGCGAAGAAGCAAAGACCCGCGCGCGCTACCACGACCTGGCCGTGCGCGCGATCGTCGACGCACTGCGCGAGGGCGGCGGCGCGCCGAAAGATGGGGAACGCTGGGCGGCGTCGCAGCTCGTCGAGTCGATCTGGTCGGGGCCCGTCAAAGACACAGTTCGCAGCCGCGCGCTTGGCACGACACCCGAGGAGGCGCGCCAGAAGCACAGAGGTGGCTACGTCGAGGACCGCTCGAGCGCCATCCTCCAGGAAGTGGCTTCAGGGCTGCCACCGCGACGAATGCATTGGACTGATCTTCGAGCTGCTCATCCGCCGCGGATCTCGAAAACCACGCCTACTCCATCGAGGAGAGTAACCGGCTCAGCTCGGCAGCTGCCTTTCTCAAGGTCGATCTGAAAAAGCTCGCGAAGCAGGCGGCGTCCGAGCTCGCGGCGCGGAAGCCCAAAGAAAGCGGAGGCGGCCAAGTGACCGCCCAACGCTTTCCCCTCGCGTGGCCCGTCGGCTGGAAACGCACAGATAGCGGGCGGCGTGCGCGCGCGGTTCGGCCGACGGACGACGCGCCCAGGCATGACCTACGCGTCGCTCGACTCGATCAGCGTCAATGATGCGACCGGCGAGCTGCTGGCGCGAGCTCGAGCGTCTCGGCGCGGCCGAGGGCCCAGGTGATCTCGACGAACTTGAAGCTCCGCCTCGATGGTCTCCCGCGCAGCGATCAGGCCACGCCGGCGGATCCAGGCGTCGCGGTCTACTTCGAGCTCGACGGCAAGACGATCGTCCTCGCGTGCGATAAGTGGAATCGGGTCGCCGACAACATCTACGCGATCGCGAAGCACGTCGACGCGCTGCGCGGCCAGGATCGCTGGGGCGTCGGCACCGTCGAGGCAGGCCTTCCGCGGCTACACGGCGCTGCCCTCCGGCGATGGCACAGATCCGTGGTGGCACGTTCTCGGCGTCAAGTCGCACTCGTCGACGGATGAAGTACGTTCCGCGCGCAATGCCAACATTCTGAAGGCGCACCCCGACCAGGGCGGATCCGCAGAACAGTTCGCGGCCGTCAATCGCGCGTGGGAGCAGTTCTGGCAGGAAAGGGGCTCGCGTCGTGAACACCAACTTTCATTGCCATGTCAACTTTCGGTGGACGATGTTCGGCTTGGCCTGGAGCTATTGCTCCGGAGGACCGATCGCTCGTGCTCGTCCTACCCTTCGCCGGCGTCACCGTCCAACTCCGCCGCGCGCCTGAGGATCAGAACTCGTCGGGGGCCTCATGACGGCGAAACCACAACGCTCCCCGAGAAGTCGATCCCCGAGCTCCGTCGGATGGGAACGGGCATCTTCCCGCGCGCGGGCGAAGCCGGGAACGCAAGAAACCGAGATCAGCATCTATCGCATCGACACCAAGCGAACTCCGAGCCCACTACGTCCAACCGAAACAGTACCGGTGCGCATTCCTAACAATCGCATCGGCGCGCCGAGTGGTTCTTCCTCCATCCGATCCTGCCCTTCGAAGAGCTTCGAGTGTCGGGATCGACGGTGCGCTGCGGCATTTGTGGTGTTCCGCTGACGAAGATGATGAGTCCCGACGGCCTCTCGTGTCTCCGCTGCGATCGCATGAAACGCGACGTTCGCCAGCGGGCGTTCGCGCGACAGAAGACGGCGAAGATGATCGCGGGGATCTGGGATCCGATGATCGGGATCCACGAGCGCGACTCGGTGCTCGGCCGCGAGCTGCTCGACGGATGGGAGTCGGTCGATCGCCAACTATCCGTCTTCCACGAGCTGTGCCTTCTCGGCCGCGATGCGGCGGAGTCCCGCTGCTGCGGCCGTCGATCGACGGATTCCTGCGCGCCTTCGAGGACTCGAACCTCCGCGGCGAAGGGCACGAGCTCGTGCGCGCGACGGTCGCGAGTCTCACCGGCGCCGGCGTCCAGGTCGTCGGAACCCCGCGCGATCGTCGGGACTCAAGCCGTCGCTCCTCGCGCTTGACATCGGAGAAGCATGCAGCACCCCCGTGACCGAACCCCACAAATCGCCGCCGCTCAGCCGCTCGGGAGGTCCTCGAGCAGAGGCGCGTGGACGCTCCGCGTCCGATGTCCGCGTGAACGAGATCGTGGAAGCTGTCAAACAGTCGGAGGCGCCGGCGCAGCGTTGATGACGATGCGGCCGCGCGTCGAGACGAAGCGGCGAGGAGGGAATCGCTCGCTGCGTCTCGGCTGGGCCCGTGAAGTAATCACCAAGGATATGTTCGAGCGCTTCGCTCGAGGCGGTGGCGCGCGTGGGCGGTAACGTGCGCCCCGGGGCGCGATCAGCGATTCGCGACTGGGCTTCTGCTCGACCTGGTTGGCATCTCCTGGTCGCAGCAATACCAACAAATCGAGTGGGAGAAGTTCCCGTTCGCGCAGCAGGAGTTCGCCGAGGACGAGATCCGCCGGCGCCGCGGCGATCGCGTGGAGGTCTCGAAATGAGCGACACCCCGCGCGAAGTCCCTCTCGAGCGCCAATCCGCGCTCCCTGAGGCGGTCGAGCAGCTCCGTGGGACAACACCACGACCGCGTGGCTCGGGTGGCGCGCGCGGAAGGCCGACGTCTTCGATGAGGCCAGGGCGATCCTCGTCACCACGATTGATGAGGAAAGGATTTTCGCCGCCGGCGGCGCGAAGACGAACAAGCCAGGGCGGCCGCGGATGGACGACGCCGCTCGCAAGCGCATCGGAATACGCGATCAAGGGTCTCCTCGCGCCAGTCCGTGAAGCCAAAGAAAGGCGCGCGCCGCTCTGAGGCCGGTCCCCGGACTCTCGATTGTTAGCATCGCGCGACGGGTCGCACCCGGATCCGCCTCGGGGCTGATCTGACCCTCGAGATCGAATACAACTCGACGCGATCGCGCTTCAGGGCCTCGACGGCCGCACTCTCGCGGAGCTGGCAGTTCTTCCGCGCCGTTGCGCTCCGAGCGCGGGCTCATGCTCCCCACGTTCGCGGCCGTGAACGAAGCGTGAGCCGCGCTAGCTCTGCCGCGCCCAATCGATTCTGCGCACGCTCGAGATCGCATCCCAAGAAACGGTCGACTGGCGGCGGTGAGCGCGACGCGATCCGCGGATTCTTGGCATCGAAGGACAAGGCCGCGGCCCCGATCGAGCTCCGCCAGGGCAAGGTCCTCGAGCGCCGCGACGCGTTCGATCGCATCGAGAGTTCATGTGCTTCCCGCACGACCTCTTCACCGCGGTGCGCACGCACTAGTCAACGACAACGTCGAGCGGCCGCAGATCGCGATCGCCATCGAAGCGCTCGGTGGAAAGTTCGGTGAGGCGCAATTCAGAGTCGGAAAACATCAGTGGCGTGCCGCGCGTGTATGCGTTCCCCGCCTCGGTCCTGAAGGACGACCCCTACGCCACGAATCTCGCCGAGGAGACGACCGGACCGAAGGAATCCCCGATGCTAACTTTGTCGACGCCGGCCCTGTTCAACCCGACCGAGGATCAGTGGCCGAAGACCCCCGTCCGGATGATTTTGTTTGGTCCGCCGGGGACGGGGAAGACCGGACGTGCCTTGAGTATTTGTTGCTTCCGCGCTGAGGGCGGGCATCGCGCCGGGCGAGATCCTGTCCTGTTCGTTCACGCGCGCGGCCGCCGGCGCGAGCTCCGCGCGCGCCTCGCGACAGGAACCGGCCTGCGAGGAGAAGGCGCGTGAAGCGGACGTGCTCGACGATTCGCAGCGAGGCCTACCGTCTCGCGGCGCGCCGCGTGGCCGGCGGCGTCAATCTACAAAAAGCCAAGAAAAAGGCCGCGGCGCTCGGGGAGGACGAGGAGCCCGAGGAGGGCGATCGCCATCGAGGCGCTCCGATCCCAACGATCCGGTCGCGCTTCGAGTTCGGGGCGCAGGTCGCGACGCGCGCGCTCTTCGCCTGGCACTAGCGCGCTCCTGGTGCTGGCGATCGCGCGAGGACTTCTCCCGCGCGTGCGACCAGCTCGGTGAGCGGATTCCTGCCGGCGAACTGTGGCGGCAAGCGATCGACGAGTACGAGGCGCAGCAACAAAGCAGTCGGGCTCGTTCGTCCTCGACTTCACCGACATGCTCCGAGCGCGCCCTCGCCGCCCCCGAGCTCGAGCCGCCGGCGCGCAAGCTCCTGATCGTCGACGAAGTGCAAGACTGCTCGCGCCTCCAGTGGAAGCTCATCGAGCGCTGGGCCGAGGCCTCCGAGATCACGGTCTTTGTTGGGGATCCAGACCAAACGATCCACGAGTGGTGCGGCGCCGACTACGGCGCGTTCTTCGAGCTCCTCGAGCGCGGCTTCGAGACGCGTCGGCTCGGCAAGTCGAACCGCGTCCCGCGATTGCCACAGAAGCTCGCGCTGCGCGTGCTCGGGAGCGTCAGCGATCGCCGGATCGACGTGCCCTACGAGCCGTCGGCCGCGGAGGGATCGATCGACTTCGGACATGCCAACTATGCGCTCGACTACATCCGCGAGGCTTCGCCGGCAGAAGAAGACGGTGTTCGTGCTCGCCCCCACGAAGACAGATGTGCGCCGCGTGGGTTCGCCGCCTGCGAGGCCGCCGCGCCTCCTGTTCCTCGCCGAGCGCGGGGGCGCGTCGCCGCTGTCGCGCGAATCGTCGAAGGCGCTCGTCCGCGCGCTGATCGACCTGCGCGCGCGCCGCGAGCCCGATCCGGACGACCTGAGCTCGCTCGTCGATGCGCTCCCCGTCCGCGGCACCAGACTTCCTCAACGATGTCGCGAAGTCAGCGCTTCCGTCGAGATCGCGGGGGCGGCCCCCTGCTCGGCTACGAGGCGGAGGGGCTGAAGATCGAAGCGCTGCTTTCGAGGCGCCGTCGCTCGCCGACGCGCCGCGGCGGCGGCGCCTCGATGACGAGGATTGCCGCCTCGCTGCGATCGCGGAGCGCTGGGGAAGGGAAATCCTCGAAGTCCCGCCTCGCGTGCGCGTGACCACGTTCCACGGATCCAGGGCGCGAGGCCGAGCTCCGTCGTGGTCGACTGCTCCGAGGTCCCGTTCCCAGTCAAGTCGGCGCTCGCGCGCGGCGACAGCTGCCGACGGCTGGAGGCGCGCGATCTACGTGGCGTACACGAGGTCGAAGGGACAAGCTCGTCGTGGTGGGCGCGGCTCTCGAGAACGCTCTCTGTCCAGCACCACGGCGACCGGAGTAGCGATTGTTGGCAATACTGGAGAGTCGGGAAAAATGTTTGTAGCCAACGGCACCACGCTAAGGTGGGTCGATACATGGCAGCTGACCCCTTCGGACTGATTCGCCGACGCCTCGAGGAAATCGATCAGGAGATCCAGGAGCTGAACCTCGAGGAGATGGAGCTCGGGGTCAGGTACTGGACCTCGCCCAGCGAAAGGAAGACCGCGACGCGGGTTCAGAAGGAGCTCGGGTAATTACTCGGAACAAGCAACCGGTGTGCGCCGCGGGCCTCGAAGGCGCGCCTTCATCCCGAAGAATACCAAAAGCGGATTCGCGTGGTCGTCGACGCCTGATCCGGCGCTGATGGAGAAAGCGGATACTTCGACGATCTTCAGAAATTCGCGACGCGAACTCGGTGTCAGATTCACAAGGTCCACTTGAGCGATGTTCTGCGCCGCAACGCCAACATCTTCGAGCAGAAGAAGAGGGCCGCTGGGCCCTGAGGATGGACGCCTGGCCGAGCTCGAGGACTCCTGGCAGAGTGGTTCGCTCCCGGACCTCGAACAGAATGGGGCCGCACGCGGCAACGTGGCGACCCCCAGGATCCAGAATCCCATAGTCCAGCGGGGCCGGCCTAATGGGAGGAGGACCACGTCATGGTGATCTCCGTAGCGGTCGAGCTTACCATGATGCGGCCTCTTTCAAGTGGCCCCACACACTCCAATAGGAGTTTTCGATGACTCGAAAGCCCATTGTTCGTGATGGATGCGAAGTGATCTTTAGACCGTGGATCACGACGCGTGACGGCCGGCGGATTCGCCAGTCCGGGTGGTGGCATGTGGCCCATCCGGATCCGGAAGGCCCGCTGATTGATTGAGGTCGCCTCGGCGACCAGAGGCGCGCATCCGTTTCGGCGGGCGCGCCGCTTCCATACCTGTACAGCGAGCTCTTCGCCCGGAGCACATGACATCGAATCTGTCCGCACTCGCGAATGCCCTCCACGACCTCGGCGCCTTCGTGGATGGCGACGCACTCACAGATGCGAAAGCCGGAGGCGATATCCTCACCATCCGATTCGAGAATCTCGAAGAGCTCGAGGAATGGTGGACATTGCTCCCAGCAGCGGGAACAGCATTCACCTCTACAATCCGAGGCACGCTCTGTGGGTCACGACATCGTGAGCCGCGTCCAGATCGAGGTTCGACTCGCATCCGGTTCATGCGCGCAGAAGCGGGAGGCACTGAGCGATCTCCGATGAAGCAGGCGAGCCCCGAGACCGCCGAACCGACGGGGAAGCTCGCGACGGAGAGATCGAATCGGCTCCTCAACGATCGGACGATCATCCCACGAGCAGAGAATCCACTTCCTCAGTGAAGCTCTTCTTCTGCGCATTGTGCGTCGGCGTGGTGGCAGGAGGCGTCCAGCTCGTCACCGAATGGCGGAGCTGGCTCGATGGGGCTCTCGGCATCGCTGCGTTGATTGGCGGCGGCGCCGTCGGTTTCTGGCGCACGACTGGGTGGTAGCGGCGCCGAGCTGGCGCACCCAGGGCCGCGCCACGCCCTGGACGCCATCGTGGATCCCGGAACCTGGGCCCGCAGCTCTCTCGCGTTCCCTGGCCCCCGAATCCCATGTTCACACAAGCGCTCGTCCGGCGCGCCGCCATCGCGGTCGCCGCCTACCTCGTCCTCGTCGCTGCGATATGTGGCATTGTCGCCGCCGCGGCCATCACACACCAAGTCGTTCGCGACGCTGACGTTCGAACGGAAGGCTCACGACTGCGCGCTTTCGAGATCTACCCGAACGGACTTTCCGTCTGTCTACCTGGAGAAGATCCGGGCCATCTGCCTGGCCGAGTCGGCTCCCGGGAGTCGTCGCCCCTCATTCGAACTCCCCGCGCGTCCACTTCGCGCTGGACGTGACAACCTGGGGCGCAGGTGGACGTTGCCACCTGGCCGCGTCCACTACGTCCACGCGCGCGTAGGACCTCGTGTCTCCTCCTCAGGTGGAGGACGGATCCACAAAGACATTTGGACGTGCTGGACGCAGTGGACATTTCACATGTTTTGCCACTAAATGGCCGCGCGTGAGCGAAGCATCATCCTCAGCGAGTCTCCACCGGGAGGAGGAGAGCGTGACCTCTTACGCGCGCGCGAGATGGACGTGGTTTATCTCCATCAATCCACGGATCGAGTCCATTCCGTCCAGTGGGCGCAACATTCTCCTCCCTCCGGAGACACTGGAGACTCAACCGAGTGGACGCGTCCCACTATTGGCCACCTCCCCGAAGTGCCTCGATGGCAGTCGATTGTTGGCACGGTGTCGTCGATGCTCCGGCCAGTGGTTTCGGCGCCGAGCTGACACGCGCTGACGCCCCGCGCTACTGGCCCTGGCGCGCGCCGCGGGAGGGCCCTTCGGCGCACCGCGCGGCCGGCGGGGGTGGGGTCGGAATCGTCGGGGCCGCCCCCGGGGTCAGACCGGGGTCCCACTTTTGTGCGCAAGGGGTTTTGGCGAAGGATGGGGTCGGGTAGTGTCACAACCGAGGGACCCTGACAAGAGGACTGCGATGCCCCTGACGACGAGGCCCCGAAGACCGATCCGAACCTGGCCGTGGCGTATCTGCGCGAAGTGTCGACCGACAAGCAGGAGCTCGGGCGCGGCGCGCAAAGTTGGCAATCGAGCGGTGGGCCGCGGGGGCGAAAGTTGGGATCGCGTCGATCCACGTCGACGAGGCCGCGGAGCGGAAACACGCCGTGGGAGAAGCGGCCGGGACTGAAAGGCGGCGCTCGAGGCGCTGCGCGTGACGGGCGCGGGGCACCTGGTGGTGTACAGAGCGCGACCGAGATCGCGCGGGACATCCTGATCCGCGGCGATGATCGAGCGGCTCGTGGAGCGCGCGCGCGGGCGCCCGGGAGGTTTGACGTCGACTGCCGGCGAAGGCGACTCGTCCGACGCCCGCGGGACTAAATGTTGCGTCTCGATCGTGAACGTGTTTGCGCAGTACAGAGCGGTGGCGTTGATTAGCGAAGGCGATCGCTGACGTTCCACGCGCGGCTCCGCGCGGACGGGAAGTTCCAGGGGAGCCTTCCCCACGGATACCAACTTTTCGGCGGATGGCAAAGCATCTTGAGCGGGCCGAAGACCACAAATACGTGGAGCGCGCGGCACGCGCTTGCTGCGGAGGAGGCGGTCGCTACGTGCGACTCGCCGCGGCGCTCGAGGCGGAGGGGCTACGTGCCCCGCTTCCAGGGAAACCGCTCGCGCCGGCGGACGAGTTCGCGTGCTCCACCCCGAGTCCGTCGCGGCAGATGCTCGCGCGCATCGACCGCCAGGCGCTCGACGCGATTGCTGCTGGAGTTATTTTTCTTGGGACAGCGCCCGGTATCCCCGTGTCCTTTCTTTGGGGACGATTTCGACCGACGTTGTCTTGGTATTTTTTCTTGAAGCATCACGGACCCGTACGAACCTGCCCGTCTTGTTGTTGCGGACGGCCTTGAAGCCTTTGGGATCTGGGCGCTCATCAGGAATGCTCTCTGGAGGGGATGGGAAAGACCGGTAATTGGCGGCTGCGCGCGGTTGGATGTCCAGGAGACACGCTCCCGAAGTTGACAACCCCGGAACACTTTCTTGGGTCGTGCACTGGCGACCTCGCTGCCCGGCGGCGTGCCGACGCCGGGATCTGGTAACGCCGACAACTCGGCGGGGGCTGGCCCCGTGGCGCGCGAGCTCCGGGCGGATCGAGGATCTCGCGCTGGGCCCGCGAGCGCCTCGGCCCGCAGGTGATGTCCGAGGCGCTGATCGCGAGCGCCGGCGGGACGAAGGAAGGGCTCGCGAAGCGGGTCGCCACCTATCTGCTGGCGGATCGCGCGCGGCAAAGGGACTCGGCGACGCCAAGGTCAGCACTCGAGCAGATGCGGGCGATGGACCTGATCTGGCGGATGAAGGCGGGGAGCCAGGACGCGAAGAACCTCAGGCCCAGGGCGCCAAAGGCCATGCCGGAGTCGCGCTCGCCAGGTCGGTAATACGTA
>ERZ1370068.4264-contig-3347_pt1 | contig 19223 bp, 23 predicted proteins | sample MGYA00561227_ERZ1370068 | MGnify/ENA primary metagenome ERZ1370068 (study PRJEB38410, sample SAMEA6850437) | metagenome | study: Metagenomic assessment of the ecological functions of the soil: analysis of the soil microbiota associated with the...
ATTGTACTTCGTTCAGTTACGTATTGCTGCCGCGGGACAGGTACTGGCGCTTCATTTCCTGCCGGCCCGATCGAGCGCGGAGCGGTCAGAGATGCGCGCGTCGGCGACGCCGATGTCCTTCAACGCCTTCTTCAGCGTGCTCCGCATCCGAATTCGCGCTTGTTGCCCCGGATCTCGACCTTGCTGATCGTCAGCCGCTCACTGGACGATGACGAGCAGCACGCCACCTCTTCCACTTCCGAGGCGCACGTCGCGGAAGAATCCCGTCGCGAACAGCGCCTTGACGGCGGCCGCCTGTTTTGCGTCGTCGATGCGTGTCGCCGACCTTGATCGGCAGATAGGAAAAGACCGTTGCCGGCTTTCGGTGCGCTGGACGCCCTCGACGCGGATGTCCTTCACGACGAAGGCGTGATCGCCCGGGCAGATTCGCCGCGACGACCAGCGCGAGCGCGAGCGCGCCGCGGCATGGCGTGCCGCCCGCGGAGGACACGCGTGCGGAATCGTCGGGGTGCCGCCAGCGCCGTGCTGAAAACGCGCTGCCAGGCTGGCTAGAACAATCGGGAGAGGTCATTGAAAAAGCGCCAGCGCCATCAGCACCGCCAGCATGGCCATGCCGATGCGCTGGCCGACCTCGAAGCGCGCGGTCGGAGACGGGACTGCCCTTCGACGATTTCGGCGAAATAATACAGCAAATGCCCTCCATCCAACAGCGGAACCGGCAGCAGATTGAGCACGCCGAGGCTGATGCTGATCAACGCGAGATAGCCGACGAACACGAGCATTCCCGCCTGCGCCGACTGGCCGGCGAAGTCGGCCATCGTGATCGGGCCGCTGATGTTCTTGAGCGAGGCTTCGCCGATGAGGACGCGGCCCAGCATCCGGACGGTGAACGCCGCGAGCTCCCAGGTCTTGCGCGCGCCCTGGACCGAGCGCTTCGAACACGCCGTAGCGCACCGTCACCGCGAGCCGGTCCGCGATCGCCGGATCGACCTTGAGGCGGATTCCGGCGATGCCGACCTTGCGCCCGGCCTGCTCGGAGATCTCCGTGGTAACGGCGACGTCGCGCTCGGCGCCGTCGCCTGACGATGCGAAAGTCACCGGCGACGCGCCGGCTTCGCGTTCGTCTTCGCGGCAACCTCGGCCGGCGAGGCGAACGTGGCGTCGCCGTCGATCGCCAGATTCGGTCGCCGACTTTGGAGGCCGGCTCGCGCGGCAGGCTTGTCGGCGACTGACCTCGTCGATCAGCGGCGGGCCGAGATCGGCGCGCGAGCCGAGCGTCGGGCATGAAATTGCCTTCCCAGTCGGCTCCGCGCACCGACGACGAGCGACACCGTGCGCCGCAGCTTTCGCCCATCCGGACGCTCGACATCGATCGCAGCATCGGCGCGCGCCGGAGGCGCGCAGCAGGCGCCAGCGCAGATCCTGCCAGCTCCGCACAGGCACGCCGTCGACGGCGACGACGAGATCGCCGTCACGGATGCCCGCCGCGGCCGCGGGACTTCCACGGCGGACGGCGCAGGCAGCGCCCGCTGCGCCCGGAATGCCGGCGACGTAGGTACCGGCAAACAGCAGCACCGCGAGCAGCAGGTTCGCGATCGGGTCCGGCGGCGACGATGGCGATGCGCTTCCAGACGCTCTGCCGGTTGAACGCGCGCGGCAGATCGTCGAGCGGCACCGCGCCTTCGCGCTCGTCGGCCATCTTCACGTAACCACCGAGCGGTATCGCGGAGACGGCCCACTCGGTGCGCGTCGGGCCCGAAGCGGCGCGACCACATGATGCGCCCGAAGCCGATCGAGAACCGCAGCACCTTCGACCTCGCACCAGCGCGCGACGCAGATAGTGACCGAGCTCGTGGAAGACGACCAGGACGCCCAGCACGACGAGGAACGCCACGATTCTGGTCACGGTGTCCATCAAGCCGGCAGCGGGAGTTTCAGCCACGCCACGCGCGACCGCGCGGGCCTCCGCGTCGGCGGCGAGCGCGTCGTCCGAGCGTGATGGTCACCGGCGCGCCGGCAGCCGCGTCGATGCGTTTCGGCGCACGCCGGCGCGATATCCGTGAAACGAATCCGGCCGGCGAGGAACGGCCGCAGCCGCGACCTCGTTCGCCGCGTTGAGCACTGCCGGGGCCGAACCCGCCTCGCCCGAGCGCGTCGCTACGCAAGTCGATGCACGGGAAGCGCGCGCGATCGGGCGCCTCGAACGTGAGCGCGCCGCGGCCACGACGGTCGAGCGCAGCAACGCCCGTATCGATGCGATCGGGGTACGGCGAGCGCCTGCGCGATCGGCGTTCGCATGTCGGGATGGCCGAGCTGCGGCGAGCACCGATCCGTCAACGTATTCGACCAGCGAATGGATGACGCTCTCGGGGTGGATCACGATCTCGATCGCTCGCGCGGCACGCCGAACAGCCAGTGCGCCTCGATCATCTCGAGACCCTTGTTCATCATGGTCGCCGAGTCTACGCTGATCTTGCGGCCCCATCACCCAGTTGGGATGGGCACAGGCTTCGTCAGCGCGTAACCGTCGGGAGTTCCGCGAGCGGTCGCGTGCGGAACGGTCCGCCCGACGCGGTAAGGAGGATGCGGCGCACGCCCGCAGCCGCCGGATTGCGCGCGTAGCGCGCGCGGCAGACATTGGAAGATCGCGTTGTGCTCGCTGTCGATCGGCAGCAGCGTCGCGCCGCCCGTCGGCGACGACTTGCCATGAACGCCGCGCCGCCGATGACGAGCGCCTCCTTGTTCGCGAGCAGAATGCGCTTGCCGGCGGCAGCGGCGGCAAGCGTCGAGCGCAGGCCCGCGGCGCCGACGATCGCCGCGACGACGGTGTCGGCGTCCGGAAGCGTCGCAGCTTCGACGAGCCCGGCCTCGCCGCGAGAACGCGCGTCGGCAGCCCCGGCGCCGCGAGCGCGCGCTCGAGCCATCGACGCTGCGGCGGGATCGGACAGCGCTGCGACATCGCGGCCGATGGACGGAGGCAGAGCCGCGCGAGCTTTCCCACTGGCGAGTGCGCCGTCGAGCGCGGCGACGCTAAATCGGTCCGGATGGCGACGCGATGACGTCGAGCGTCGAGTCGCCGATCGATCCGGTCGCGCCGAGCACGCTTATCGTTGCGGCGAATCATCGCAGATAAGCGAGTGCGCGAGCAGCGCCGCCGCCGGCATCGCGGCCAGCAGCGCGTCGATGCGATCGAGAACGCCGCCATGTCCCGGCAGAAGGCGCCCGCTGTCCTTCGACGCCGGCCTGACGCTTCAGCAGCGACTCGCAGAGGTCGCCCTCGACCGACAGCGCGGCGAGCGCGAGCGCGCATCCGACCCAGGCGACGACGGCGACCGGCGACACCGTGCCGGAGTAACCAGCCGCACCGCGCGAGCGGGACGAGCGCCAGCGCGTAGACGGCGACCGCCGCGAGACGCGCCGTAGACACCCTCCCAGGTCTTGCCGGGCTTATCTGCGGCGCGAGCTTGCGCCGGCCGAACGCGCGGCCGGCGAAATACGCGGCGGTATCCGCGATCCAGACGATCGCCATCGCGGCGAGCACGAGCCACGGCGAGCGCGCCTGCAACTGCACGATCGCCACCCACGCGCCGATCAGCACGATCCAGCCGGCCACCGCCAGCGGCAGCGCGACACGGGCTTTCCAGCGGATCGCGAGCCACGGCAGCGCGACGAGCAGCCAGAACAGCGTCGCGACCGCCACAGACGGCGAGCACGATGCCGCGCGGCCATCCGGCGTCGAATCCGCCAGCGGCGAAGAGCAGCAGACTGCCGCCGATCAGCAGCGTGCCGGTCACGAACATCCACCAGCGTCGCGGTCGCGTAACCGGCGAGGTCTCGCCCATTCGGTCGCGGCGACGGCGATCAGCGGCGAGCGTCGCCGCGCCCCAACCCATGGGCGGCAGCAGGAACATGGCCGCCAGCACGAGCGGAATCAGGACCGCCGCGTCAGGATGCGCGTAGCGAGCATCGCGTGCGCCAGGTTGCGCGCAGCGACTCGTGAGCGTCACGCCGCGGCACGCACGTCGCCCGCGGACAGCGAACGAGTGCGTGGGGGCGTCAACTACGCGCCTGCGCCGCCTGCACCTGCTCGCTCGTTCGGCCGAAGCGGCGCTCGCGCTGCCGATACCACTCGATCGCGGCATTGAGCGCGATCGGCGTCGAAATCGGGCCACAGCATGTCGGTGAAGTAGAGCTCGGTGTACGCGAGCTGCCAGAGCAGGAAGTTCGAGATCCGCTGCTCGCCGCCGGTGCGGATGAACAGATCGGGCTCCGGCGCGTAGGCCATCGCGAGGTAACGGCTCGAGCGCCTCCGGCGCAGCGCCGCAGCCGTCGCGCACCGCATCTCGGATGAACCGCGAAATATCGGCGCGCCGCCTGCGCGATGTCCCAGCGGCCGCCGTAGTTCGCCGCGACCGTCAGCGTGAGGCGCGTGTTGCGCGGCGGTCTGCGCCTCGCCCGCCGCGATCGAGCTCGCGGATTCGCCGAGTCGAACACCGACGTGTCGCCGACCACCTTGAAGCGGATGCCGTTCGCGTGGAGCTTCGCCACTTCCTGCTCCAGCGCGTGCAGGAACAGGTCCATCAGGATCGAGACTTCGTCGGGCGGGCCGCCGCCAGTTCTCGCTCGAGAACGCGAACAGCGTGAGGAACTCGATGTCGCGCTCGATGCACGCGAGGATGATCGCGCGCACCGCCTCGACGCCGCGGCGATGCCCGGCAACGCGCGGCAGCATCCGCTGCTTCGCCCAGCGGCCGTTGCCGTCCATGATGATCGCGACGTGGCGCGGGACGCCGCGGGCGTCGGGAATGTCGCGGGTGGAGCTCGTGAACATCGTGGTGCGATCGGGAGCCGGTAGCGACGCGGGGCGTCGTCGAGTCAGGTCGCGACCGCGCGTCCGGCCCGCTCAGATCGCCATCAGGTCGGTTTCCTTCGCCGCGAGCACCTTGTCGATCTCGGCGATGTAGCGGTCGGTGAGCTTCTGGACGTCGGTCTGCGCGTGCCGCTCGTCGTCCTCGGCCACCGCGTGGTCCTTCAGCAGGCGTCTTCAGGTGGTCGTTCGCGTCGCGGCGGATGTTGCGCACGGCGACGCGCGCGTTCTCGGCCTCGTGGCGGACGACCTTGATGAGCTCCTTGCGCCGCTCCTCGGTCAGCGCCGGCATCGGAATGCGGATGACGTCGCCGGAGGTCGCCGGATTCAGGCCGAGGTCGGAGTCGCGGATCGCCTTTTCGATCACCGGGACCATCTTCTTCTCCCACGGCTGCACCGCGATCGTTCGCGCGTCGGCGAGCGTGATGTTCGCGCACTGGCCGATCGGCATCGGCGTGCCGTAGTAGTCGACCTGGATGTGATCGAGGAGGCCCGTGTGCGCGCGGCCGGTGCGGACCTTGCCGAGGTCGTGCTTCAGCGCCTCGACCGACTTCTGCATCTTCTGCTCGGCGGATTTCTTGATGTCGGCGATATCATTGTCACTTCGCATCCGAATGAAGCCGCGACAGCATGCGGCGTCGAGCGGCCCAGAATCCTGGAGCACCTAGCAATGCACGAGCGTTCCCTCGTCCTCGCCCAGCACCACGCGCTTCAGCGCGCCGGGAACCGAAGATCGAAAACACCTTGAGCAGCATGTTCTGGTCGCGGCAAAGCGCGAGCGCCGTGGCGTCCATCACCTTGAGATTCCTGACGATCGCCTCGTCGAACGTCAGCGTCGGCGTAGCGCGTGGCCGCCGGGTCCTTCTTCGGATCCGCCGTGTAGACGCCGTCGACCTTGGTCGCCTTCAGCACGATGTCGACGCCCATCTCGCGGCCGCGCAGCGCGGCGGCGGTGTCCGTCGTGAAGAACGGATTGCCGGTGCCGGCGGCGAAGATGACGACCCTGCGCTCCTCGAGGTGGCGCAACGCGCGGCCGCGGATGTACGGCTCGGCGACCTGGTCGATCCGCAGCGCCGACTGCACCCGCGATTCGACGCCGGCGCGCCGCAGCGCATCCTGCAGCGCGAGCGCGTTCATCAGCGTCGCGAGCATGCCCATGTAGTCGGCGGTCGCGCGGTCCATGCCCGCGGCGCCCGGGCGCGACGCCGCGAAAGATGTTGCCGCCGCCGATCACGACGGCGACCTCGACGCCGAGCCGCACGACCTCGCCGATCTCGGCGACGATGCGATCGATCACCTCGCGGTTGATGCCGTACGCGTCGTCGCCCATCAGCGCCTCGCCCGACAGCTTGAGCAGGATCGCGCCGGTACGCGGGCTCGCGGCGCGGCCGCGACGATGGGCAGCGGTGACGGCGGCGGGTTTGGCGGTCATGGCGGCGGGCTCCGGTCGTGGTGGAGCGGACGCGATCGGCGAGCGGCGAGTTACGTCTTCGCCATCGCCGCGACCTCGGCCGCGAAATCGTCCTTTTCTTCTCGATGCCCTCGCCGACGACGAACAGCACGAAGCCGTTGACGACGGCGCCCTGCGCTTTCACGAGCTCGCCCGACCGTCTGCTTGCCGTCGCCCTTGACGAACGGCTGCGCCAGCAGCGTGACTTCGGCGAGGTACTTCGCGACCGCCGCCTTCGACCATCTTCTCGACGATGTTCGCCGGCTTGCCCGATTCGGCCGCCTGCGCGGCGGCGATCGAGCGCTCACTTTGCGATGACGTCGGCGGGCACCTGATCGCCGCGACCGCCATCGGCTTGCTCGCCGCGACGTGCATCGCGAGATCCTTGCCGAGCGTGTCCTGCCCGCCGGTCAGATCGACGAGCACGCCGATCTTGCCGCCGTGCACATACGACGCGATGCGCCCCTTCGCGACGCGTGCGCGCGAAGCGGCGGATCGCGATGTTCTCGCCGATCTTCTGCACGAGCGCGACGCGGCGCGACTCGACGCGTTTCGCCGGAGGCGAGCGCCGTCGCGCCCAGCGCGGCGAGATCGGCCGGATTCTCGCGCGCGACGATCTGCCGCGACCTCGGACGCAAACGCGCGGAAGTCGTCGTTCTTCGCGACGAAATCGGTCTCGCAGTTCACCTCGACCATCGCCGCCGTCTTCGCATCCGGCGCGACGTACAGGCCGATCGACGCCTTCCGCCGCGATGCGGCTGGCCGCCTTCGACGCCTTGGCGCCGCTCCTGATCCGCAGCAGCTCCTCGGCCTTCGCCGAGATCGCCGGCCGCCTCGGTCAGCGCCTTCTTGCATTCCATCATGCCCAGCCCCGTGCGCTGGCGCAGGTCCATCACCATGCTTGCGGAGATTTCCGCCATCTCGTTGCTCCGTCTGTGCGTTCGTTGCCGTGCGTTGGGCCGCGGTCCGACCGCCCGCCCCGGCTGCCGGAGCGCGTCGTGCACGCTGGCCGCGGTTCGGCGATCGCGCCTAGGTCGGCGCGTCGGCCGCGACCTCGACGAACTCGTCGCCCGCCTCGACGATCTCCTGGATGACCGTCGCTGCGGCCTTCGAGGATCGCGTCGGCGGCGCCGCGAGCGTACAGGCGGATCGCACGGCTCGAGTCGTCGTTGCCGGGAATCACGTGCGCGATGCCGATCGGCGAGTGGTTGGTGTCGACGACCGCGACGATCGGGATGCCGAGCTTCATCGCTTCGGTGATCGCGATCTTGTGATAGCCGACGTCGATGACGAACAGCGCGTCGGGCAGCGCCGGTCATGTCCTTGATGCCGCCGAGGCTCTTGTCGAGCTTGTCCATCTCGCGCTGCAACGTGAGCGCTTCGCGCTTGTTCATCTTCTCGAACGTGCCGTCCTGCTGCATCTGCTCGAGGTCCTTCAGGCGCTTGGTCGACGCCTTGACCGTCTTGAAGTTGGTGAGCATGCCGCCGAGCCAGCGCGCGTCGACGTAGGGCATGCCGCAGCGGCGGGCTTCCTCGGCGACGATTTCGCGCGCCTGGCGCTTGGTGCCGACGAAGAGCACGGTGCCCTTGTTCGACGCCAGCTGGCGGATGTATTTCATCGCCTCCTGGTACAGCTGCATCGTCTTCTCGAGATTGACGATGTGGATCTTGTTGCGCTGGCCGAAGATGTACTCGGCCATCTTCGGATTCCAGTACCGCGTCTGGTGGCCGAAGTGAACCCCGGCTTCCAGCATTTGACGCATCGTTACCGACATTGCCGACACTCCTGTCAGGGTTGGACCACGACCCGCCAATGGCTCGAACGCGTCGCCGGTTGTCGACCGGCCCGGGTTCGGGCACCCTGAGGTGCGGGTCTGCGAATTTGCCCGTCTTCGCGGCCGACCCGGGAAATCCGGGAAAACGACAATAGCGGCGGCAAGGCGAGCTAACATTCGATTTTAGCACGAATTTACCCTCGCGGCGATGTCGGCTGGCCGCCTTCGGTTACCGGAGCCTCGGCCCCATCTTGCCCCCGACACCAGCATGTCCTCCGACCCGCTCACCGACTCGCCCGTTGCCGAGCGCCGCGCCTGCTCGCAGCGCGCGACGCGTGCCGTCGCCTGCGATCTCGGACCGTTGCGTGTGCTCGCCGTAAGCGGGCCTGACGCGGCGCAGTTCCTGAACGGCCAGCTCTCCGCCGAGATCGTCGAGCTCCCGGCGAACGCCTGCCGGTACGCGAGCTTCAACTCGCCGAAGGGCCGGATGCTCGCGAACTTCGTGCGTGTGGCGCGATCCGTCGCCGCTCCGAGCGCTTCCTGATCCTGCTGCCGGGCGACGTCGCGCCAGTCCGTGGCGAAGCGGCTTTCGATGTACGTGCTGCGCTCGAAGGTGGCGCTCGGCCGACGTTTCGACGAGACCGCCCGCGCTCGGCGTCGGCGGGCCCGACGCAACGCGCGCAGTCGGCGCCGCGTTCGGCGCGGCCCCAGCGCCCTTCGAGCTGCGGACGCTTCGGGCCGTTGACGGTGCTCGGCCTGCCCGGCCCGCGCTACGTCGTCGTCGCGCCGCGCGCGGCCGTCCGAGACCGCCAGCGCCGAGCTGCTTCGACATGCGACCGCGGCTTCGTACGACGTCTGGCAATGGCTGACGATCCGCGCCGGCGTTCCGGTGATCACGGCAGCCACGCAGGACATTTTCGTCGCGCAGACCGCCAACTGGGACATCCTCGGAGGCATCGACTTCCAGAAGGGCTGCTACACCGGCCAGGAGATCATCGCCGCGAACGCAATACCTCGGGCGGCTCAAGGAACGGGCGTTTCTCTTTCATGCGGACCGGCGGAGCGTTCGTCCGGGCGAGCGCCTGTTCAGCGCCGCGTTCGGCGATCAGCCGTGCGGCACCGTCGTCAACGCTGCCGACGGCGCCCGCCGGCGGCTGCGATCTCATTGCCGTGCTGCAACTCGCCGCCGCCGAACGGGGCGACGTGCACCTCGGCTCGCCCGACGGTCCCGCCGCTCACGCCGCTGCCGCTGCCCTACGCGATCCCGGCGGCCGTCGCGCAGCGCGGACGCCACCGATAGCAGCGATGTGTCTTGCGCTGTTCGCGCTCGATGCGCACCCGCGTTACACGCTGGTCGTCGCCGCCAACCGCGACGAATATCACGCGCGCCCGGCCGCCCCGCGGCGTGGTGGGACGAAGGATGGCTCGCCGGCCGCGACCTCAAGGCCGGCGGCACCTGGTTCGGCGTCACGCGCGCCGCGCGATGGGCATTCGTCACGAACGTGCGCGAGCCTTCGCGGCACGATCCCGACGCGCCGTCGCGCGGCGCGCTGGTGCCTGCCGTCGCTGGCCGATGCGTGGCCGCCGACGGCAAGCCTCGGGCGGATCGTAGCCGGCAGCGAAGGCATACAACGGCTTCAATCTCGTCGCCGGCACCGGCAGCGCACGCTGCGTGGGGCTCGAACCGCGCCGCCGACGACGAAGACGTTGACGCGCGGGGATCTACGGCCTGTCGAACGCCGCGCTCGATACGCCGTGGCCGAAAGTGACGCGGACCAAGGCCGCGCTCGCCGCATGGTGTGAAGCGGCCGAGCCCGACATCGCGCCGCTCTTCGCGATGCTCGCCGACACGACCGTCGCGCCCGATTCCGAGCTTCCGGCCACCGGGATTCCGCTCGATCGCGAACGCCTGCTTTCGTCGCCGCTCATCGTCAGCGACACCTACGGCACGCGCTGCTCGACCGTCTTGACGGTCGAGCCGCGATGGCGCCGCGCACTTCGTCGAGCGCACGTTCGATCCGCGCGGTGCGGCGCTCGGCGACGTCGAGTACCGATTCGCCGTTCGACCCATGCGCTGAAGCCGTCTGACGCGCCCGCTGCGAGCGCATCGGCGCGCGACGAGCAGGTCTAAGGTCGGACCGTAATCGCTCAGCACGAGCCGCGCCATGGCCGTCGCGCACCGTGATCGCGCAGCGGCCGCCGACCGGCAGCGTGAGCTTTTCGGGACAGTGCCCGAACGGGAAGCCGGTGTACACCGGAACGTCGAGCCGCGCGCGAACGTGCGCGACCATCGCCGCCGCGTCGTAGCCGTTGTCGTTCGGCCCCAATTCGTAGCCGCTGAAATCGCCGAGCAGCACGGCGCGCTGGCGCACGAGCAACGCCCGCATGGTGGAGCTGGTAGATCATCCGCTCGATCCGGTACGGATGCTCGCCGATGTCCTCGAGAAACAGAATGCCGCCGTCCACGCGCGGCATGTGCGGCGTGCCCGACGAGATGCGCGACCATCGCGAGGTTGCCGCCCCACAGCGTGCCGTCGCCGGCGAAATCCGGACCGTCGAGCGCGCACTCGACTTCATACCGCGTGGCGCCGAGCAGGCCCCAGCAGTGATCGAGCGTGAACGCCGACGGAATCGTCGGCGCCGAAGTCGTACGCGGCCATCGGCCCCGCGAACGTCGTCATTCCCGGCGTGCGCGAGCGCGGCGAGCTGGAACGCGGTGAAGTCGCTGTGGCCCATCCACCGCTTCCCGGACTGGGCAAGCGCGACGAAATCGATCCGGTCGAGGAGCCGCGACCATCCGTAGCCGCCGCGCGCGGTGACGGCGAGCTCGACGTGCGGGATCGGCGGCCATGCGCAGGATCGACGCGAGGCGCTTCGTCGTCCGGCGCGGAAAACCGCTGCCATCGTGTCGAACACGTCGGATCGACGACCACGCGATGACCGAGCTCCGAGAGCCGATGCACGGCGCGATCGATCGCGGCCGGGTCGGTCACGAAGCCCGCCGGCGCGTAGAGCCCGATGCCGAACGTGCGTTGCGTCATCGGGCTCAGCCTCGCGCCGCGCGCCGAAGAATTCCGACAGCAGCGCCGCCGCATTCGGCGGCGAGAACGCCGCCCGTCACCGTCGCGTGATGGTTGAGCCGCGGCTCGGCGAAGAGATCGACGACCGAGCCGCACGCGCCGGTCTTCGGATCGCGGGCGCCGAAAACGACGCGCCGCGATCCGCGCGTGCAGGATCGCGCCGGCGCACATCGCGCACGGCTCGATCGTCACGTACAGGTCGCAGCCGGCAAGCCGGTAATTGCCGAGCGTGCGGCCGCATCGCGCAGCGCCGCGATCTCCGCATGCGCGGTCGGGTCCGTGGCGGCGATCGGCGCGTTGCCGCCGCGGCCGACGATGTCGCCATCCTTGACGACGACCGCGCCCACCGGCACTTCGCCGCGCGCCTGCGCCGCGTGCGCGAGCGCCAGCGCCTCGCTCATCCAGCGCTCGTCGACTTCGTTGTCGCCGCGCGCACAGCGCGCTCACGCATGCGATCACTCCCACTCGATCGTCGCGCGGCGGCTTGCCGGAGATGTCGTAGACGACGCGGTTGATGCCGCGCACTTCGTTGGTGATGCGGTTGCGACACGCTGCGCGAGCAGCTCGAACGGCAGCGGCGCCCAGTGCGCCGTCATGAAGTCGGTCGTCTGCACCGCGCGCAGCGCGACCGCATGCTCGTACGTGCGGCCGTCGCCCATCACGCCGACCGAGCGCGACCGGCAGGAAGACCGCGAACGCCTGCGCCGATGTGGTCGTACCAGCTCTTGCCGTCGCCGTCGCGCGCGAGCCGCAACTCGTCGATGAAGATCGCATCGGCGCGGCGCAGCAGATCGGCGTGCTCGCGCGTGACCGCGCCGAGGATGCGCACGCCGAGGCCGGGCCCGGGAACGGATGGCGGAACACCATCTCGCGCGGCAGGCCGAGCGCCAGCCCGAGCTCGCGCACTTCGTCCTTGAAGAGCTCGCGCAGCGGCTCGAGCAGCTTCAGGTGCAGCGTTTCCGGCAGGCCGCCGACGTTGTGGTGCGACTTGATCGTGTGCGCCTTCTTCGTCTTGCGCGCCCGCGGACTCGATGACGTCCGGATAGATCGTTCCCTGCGCGAGCCACCGCGGCGCCGTGCCGTGGGCCGAAGCTTCGCCGCCTCGCGCTGGAAGACGTCGACGAACAGCGCGGCCGATGATCCGGCGCTTCTGCTCGGGATCGTCGACCCCGTCGAGCGCCGCGTACATCTCGTCGCGCGCAGTCGACGTGGATGACGCGCACGCCGAGGTTGCGCGCGAACGTGTCCATCACCTGCTCGGCCTCGTTCAGCCGCAGCAGGCCGTGGTCGACGAACACGCAGGTGAGCTGGTCGCCGATCGCCTTGTGGATCAGCGCCGCGGCGACCGACGAATCGACGCCGCCGGACAAGCCGAGAAGGACACGTCGTCGCCGCCGACCTGCGCGCGGATCGCCGCGACGGCCTCGCCGGCGTAGTCGCGCATGTTCCAGTCTTCGCCGCAGCCGCAGATGTCGTGCGCGAAGCGCGAGAGGATCGCCGCGCCCTGCTTCGTGTGCGTGACCTCGGGATGGAACTGCACGGCGTAGAAGCCGCGCGACCGGATCGGCCATCGCCGCGATCGCGCACGCGTCGCTGCTGCCGATCACGCGTGAATCCGGGCGGCAGCGTCGGTCACCTTGTCGCCGTGGCTCATCCAGACGTCGAGGAGCCCGTGGCCCTCGGCGTTGCGACGGTCCTCGATATCGCTCGAGCAGCGCGCGAATGTCCGCGCGCGCGCACTTCCGCGTAGCCGAACTCGCGGATCGCGCCCGTGCTCGACCGCGCCGCCGAGCTGCGCTGCCATCGTCTGCATGCCGTAGCAGATGCCGAGCACCGGCACGCCGAGCGTCCAGACTGCGTCCGGTGCGCGCGGCGTGTCGCCCTCGGTCACGCTGTTCGGGCCGCCCGACAGGATGATGCCCTTCGGCGCGAACGCGCGGACGAACGCGTCGTCGACGTCGTACGGATGGATCTCGCAGTAGACGTGCGTCTCGCGCAGGCGGCGCGCGATCAGCTGCGTGTACTGCGCGCCGAAGTCGAGGATCAGGATCCGGGAATGCGAAGGTGCGGCCATCGTACGGCTGCGATGGCGGCACGGTCGATGAGCCTGCGGCTTGCGCCGGCGTCAGGTTACTCGACGCGATAATTCGGCGCTTCCTTCACGATCTGCACGTCGTGCACGTGCGACTCGCGCATGCCGGCCGACGTGATCTCGACGAACTCGGCGCGCGTGCGCAGATCGTCGATCGTCGCGCAGCCGCAATAGCCCATCGCCGCGCGCAAGCCGCCCATCAGCTGGTGGATCAGCTCGACAGCGCGCCCTTGTACGGAACGCGGCCCTCGATGCCCTGCGGGACGAGCCGCTCGGCGGCGCCCTCGCCTTCGGAGTCCTGGAAGTAGCGGTCGGAGCTGCCCTGCTGCATCGCGCCGAGCGAGCCCATGCCGCGATAGCTCTTGTACGAGCGGCCCTGGAAGAGCTCGATCTCGCCCGGCGCCTCCTCGGTGCCGGCGAACAGGCTGCCGAGCATCACCGACGAAGCGCCCGGCGGCGAGCGCCTTGGCGATGTCGCCCGAATAGCGGATGCCGCCGTCGGCGATCACCGGAATGCCGGCGCGTGCCGCGCCGTCGAGCGCGAGCTGGATCGCCGAGATCTGCGGCACGCCGACGCCGGCGACGATGCGCGTCGTGCAGATCGAGCCGGGCCCGACGCCGACCTTGACGGCGTCGGCGCCGTGATCGGCGAGCGCCTTCGCGCCGTCGGCCGTCGCGATGTTGCCGCCGATCACCTGCACCTGCGGATAGCGCTTCTTGATCCATCGCGACGCGGTCGAGCACGCCCTGCGAATGTCCGTGCGAGGTATCGACGACGAGAACGTCGACGCCGGCCGCGACGAGCGCTTCGACGCGCTCGTCGGTGTCGCCGCGCCGTGCCGACCGCGCGCGCCGACGCGCAGCCGGCCGAGCTCGTCCTTCGACGCGAGCGGGTGCTCGGTCGACTTGAGGATGTCCTTGACCGTGATGAGCCCGCGCAGCTCCATCGTCGTCGTTGACGACCAGCACGCGCTCGAGCCGGTGCTGGTGCATCAGCGCCTTCGCGTGCTCGAGGTCGGTGCCTTCGGGCACCGTCACGAGCTTGTCGCCCTTGGTCATGATGCGCGGCGGCCGGCTGATCGAGGTTCGTCTCGAAGCGCAGGTCGCGGTTGGTGACGATGCCGACGACGCGCTTGCCCTCGACGACCGGCAAGCCCGGAGATCCGGTGCTGCGCGCGTCAGCGCGAGCACTCTCGCGCACCGACATCGTCGGCGGAATCGTGATCGGATCCTTGACGACGCCGCTTTCGAAGCGCTTGACCTTCGCGACTTCGGCCGCCTGCTTGGCCGGGCGTCATGTTCTTGTGCACTACACCGAGGCCGCCTTCCTGCGCGATCGCGATCGCGAGGCGCGCTCTCGGTCACTGTGTCCATCGCCGCCGAAAGCAGCGGGATGTTGAGCGTGATCGTGCCGGTGAGGCGGGTTTTGAGGCTGACGTCGCTGGGAACGACGAGGGAATGCGCGGGAACGAGCAGGACGTCGTCGAACGTCAGCGCCTTCCGGACGACACGCATGCGATTTCTCCTATGCGCAAAAACGAATTATACCCGCGTCGGACCTCCGAGAGCACGCGCCCGCGCGAGGGTGTCGCCGAAACGGCAACAACTGCGCGATCGGCAGCTGGCTTTCCGGCCGCGCCGCCGGTTTGACGCCCAGGCGGGGTTGGTTTACCTTGCCAATGTCATAAGACGTGACGAGGTAGCTCGATGTCGCACCGACCGATGCAATCTGGCGCCATTTCAGGCGTACGAGCGCAGCGATCAACGCGCGCTTCGCCGCAGTGCTCGTCGCTCGCCGTCTGCGCTCGCGCTTGGCGCGTCGCGCCCGCCGGCCGCAGCCGCGATGTACAAGGGACCGACGCCAACGGCCGCGTCATCTATTCTGACCAGCCTCCCACCGGCAACTTCAAGGTCGAGGCGATCAACGCGCCGCCGCCGCCCGCCAACCCTAACGCGGTCAAGGAGCTCGCGAGCAAGGAAGCCGAGCTCCAGCAGAAGAAGATGCTGCGCGCCGACGAGGAAGCGAAGGTCGCCAAGACCAAGGGCCGAGACGGACAAGAAGCGCGAGCAATGCGCGAAGGTGCGCGGCCAGATCGCGATGATGCAATCCGACCAGAACGTCGCTGCTACTTCCGCAGCAACGAAAAGGGCGAGCCCGTCTACATGGACGACGCCGCGCCGCCGCAAGGAGCGCGATCAGCTCGACGGCGTGGATGAGGGAGAACTGCTCGAGCTGACGGGCGTTACTTCTTGTCGAGATTCGCCTGATTGATCTCGACCTTGGCCTTGGCTCTTCAGCGTGGCGACGTAGGCGTCGAACACCTCGCGGCTCTGCGCCTCGCCGATGCCCTTGCGCGCGGATCGCGAGCTTCGCGGCTCGGCTTCCGGCGGTGATTCACGACGTTGACGAGCTTGTAGATCGCGAATCCGCCGCGCTCGCTCGGCGCCCCGACGTAGCGCGGCAGCTTCGTCGGCATCGACCTGGAAGATCTTGCGTCACCGCGTCGGTCGCAAACCCCGGCTGCGGCCGGTTGCGCACCAGCGCCACGGCCTTCGCGAACGTCACGCCCGACGTCCCTGGTCGCTCTTGCCCTGCTCGAGCAGCGCGAGCTTCTCGCGGCCGGCTTTCTGCGCGAGCTCGACGGCCGCCTGACGCGACGAGCTGGCGGCGAATCTCGTCCTTCACCTCGTCGAACGGCCGCGGCGCGGCCGGCTTGTATTCGATCGAGACGGGCAGCCATCAAGCGCGTTCGGTGCCGATCTCGATCGCGTCGGTATTGCGCTTCGCGGCGATCGACTCCGGCGACAGCAGCGCCTGCACGACCTTCGCGTTGCCCATCGCGATCTGCTGCGCCTGCGCTCGCGTGACCAGCGGCGAGGTCTGGACGGTGAGGCCCAGCGCCTTCGCCACCGGCGCCGAGCGAATCCGGCCTGCTCGTAGACGAGGTTCTGGAACTGGTCGGCGGCGGCGGCGAATTTCTGCGTGATCTTCTGCCGCTTGAGATCGGTCTCGATCTGCGCCTTGACCTCGTCGAAGCGACGCGTCGCGTGCCGGCGTGATGCCGACGAGGCGGATCACGTGACATCCGAATTCGCTCTGCACGGGACCGGCGATCTCGCCCGGCTTCATCGCGAACACCGCGTCGTCGAACGCCTTCACCATCGTGCCGCGCGGGTTGCTGCCGAGATCGCCGCCCTGCGCCGCGGAGCCCGGATCCTGCGAGAACTGCTTCGCGAGCTCCGCGAACTTTCGCCGGGTTGGCCTTCGCCTGCGCCGCGATGCTCTTCGGCCGTCTTCTTCGCCGCCGCGCGCTCGGCTTCGCGTCGCGTCCGGCTTTGACGGCGATCAGGATGTGCGCGGCCTGTCGCTGCTCGTCCTGCGTGTAGGTCTTCGCGGCGCTCTCGTACTGCGCCTTCACCTCGTCGGGCGTCACCGGCGACCTGCGCCAGCAGCGCGTCCGGCGTCAGGATCACATACTCGAACTTCGCCTCCTCCGGCGTCTTGAAGCGCGGCCGCGTTGCTGTCGTAGAACGCCTTGACCTGCGCGTCGTCGACCTTCACGTCCTTGACGAACGGCTCGGCGTCGATCGTCGCGACCTCGACCTCGCGCTGCTGCTCGACGAGGTTGATGAACGCCGCGCGCGGACGCCTTCGCCACGATGCCGCCGCGCGAGATCGGGTCGACGATCTTCTCGTTGAGCAGCTGCCTGCGGATGCTGTCCTCGAACGCGGCCTCCGAGATGCCCGCCTGGCGCGAGCAGGCTCTTGTAGAGCGTCGAGCGAGAACTTGTCGCCCTGGCGAAACCGCGGGTCCGATGCGATGCGCCTCGAAGACCTGCTCGTTCGAGACCCGGAAAATGGAGGTCGTCGCGCCTTCTTCTCGATCAGGCGCTCGCGCAGCAGCTGCTGCAGCAGGTTGAAGCGCACTTCGGGATTGTCGAAGATCGCCGGGATCGACGCTTTGCTGCGCGCTCCGCCGCAGCATCGTCCTGCTGGTCGCGGATCGCGCGCGCGAACTCGCTGCCTCGCTGATGCGGCCGCCGTCGAATTTCGCGACCTCGCCCGGCGGAATCGGATCGCCGGAAGTAATAGTCGACGCCGAAAAGGCGAACGGCACCATGATCAGCGCCAGGATGAACTGGCGCGATGCGCTTGTGCTTGTGAACGATGATCGAACATCAGCTGAAGCGTCCTGTGGGCCCACGCGTGCCGTTGCGCAGTTGGTCGATTGCGAACTGCCGCTGGCTTTCGCGGCCAGCCGCCGGAGACCCCGCATCGCGCGGCGGGATGCGATAAGGGCGAACTCGCGTTCGCCCCTTCGAATTGGCGGAGTGGACGACCTCCGGATTCCTAAGGATTCAAGAGAGTTGCACGTAAAAACCGGAACCGCCCGCCTGGTAATCCCCGGCTTTTCCGGCTGGAAAGAGCCGCCATTGTACCTGACCGTCCGTCGGAAAGTTGAACGGCTGCGACGACGTCCCGGAAACGCAGCGTCCGTCACACTTGCCTGCACTTATCTCGTTAGGCGTCCCACCCCGACACGCAGCCGGCATGGATTGAACTTGAGAAGCGTTTCCTTTGAACTCCAGCCGATGCTACAGCTCTGGCGATTCCATCCGCACGCTCGACTTCCCTCGGTGGCGCCAGCGACGATGAGCCTTTGCCACTTGCACAGTCTTTTGGTCGCCCGTTTCACTACCGCGAGAAGAGCACTGACCGCGCTGTGCTGAAGCTAAATATTCGAGCAAAGGCGCGACCGACGCGCTCTGACGGCATGGCGCAGGCGCGGTAGCGCTTCAGCTCTGGGCGGCTAAGCAAAGCGGGCTGCTGATTATCGATGCCGGAAAGCATACATCGTGGCGCGGAGCGTGGTGTGTTCTGCCCACCAGTTCCCGACAGCGTGCATCGTGGCGATCGAGCCGGACCACGCCAACGCTGACAGTTGCTCGCAGCGAACACGAGCCACTTGCCGCAGGTGACGCCTCTCCTCGGGGCAAGTCGGCTCGACTTCGGTAAGCGTTTTTGCCGAATCCCAAAGCGCGGAAGGAGTGGGCTTTATCGCGTAGAGCGCAGCATGGCGGACGATGCGCCTAACGCTGTTCAGATGCTCACCATCGACAGCTTGATTCACACGATCGCACGCCGCTACTATTCAAATGCGACATAAGAAACCGGCGAGCGCGACCTCGTTCTCTCGCAACGTGCAATGGTTTGGCAGATCTCCGCCGACGGGCTAATCGAGCTGCACGATTGGCTCGCACCGGGTCAGGCAATTTCGACGCAATTTTTGGCGCGCGCGGTAAGCGAACTAAACTTCGATATAAACGATGCGCGGTGAGAACACGTTTGCGGGAACAACGACATTGCGATAAGCCACCGGCAGCAGCCCGCAAACCGCGGTCGCGGAGCACCATGAGTAGCTTCGGGCTCGCGCTGATCGACCCCGTGCAGCGCGCGTGGCAAACCGGGTGCAGAATATCGGCGCGCGATCACGTCGTCACGTCACCAGGGAGGAGCTTCATGACAAGAATTGGGATTCGACGGGAGTGTTGGTCGGGTTCGTGCTGGCGGGCATGACGGTATCGGCCAGTACGTGGGCGCAGACTGAAAGTTCGTTGCCGAGATCGACATCATCGTCAAGAGGAAACCGGCTGGCTCGAACATGGCGTGCATTGTCTGTCGGCAAGCCCTGCAATCAAGAGCAGGTGAGTCTGTTGTGGGCGAGGCGCTCAAGCGCGGTGTGATGGTGGCGCTCGCAGGGGCGGATCGGCCGCTGAAGTGCAAGACGCGTGGACGGCACGCACGCACTTATCGATGTCGTGAACTGTAAAAGTGCTGGGCAAGGCCGTCGGTACGAAGGAATTAACAACTCCTTAGTCTTCGAGTCCAACGGAACTCAACGAAAAGGTACTGCGGAACGTTACGGAACATAGCAATACGTAACTGAACGAAGCATAC
>ERZ1370068.7145-contig-6080_pt1 | contig 19218 bp, 25 predicted proteins | sample MGYA00561227_ERZ1370068 | MGnify/ENA primary metagenome ERZ1370068 (study PRJEB38410, sample SAMEA6850437) | metagenome | study: Metagenomic assessment of the ecological functions of the soil: analysis of the soil microbiota associated with the...
GGGCGAGCACGCCGCTCCCGAGGTTCGAACGGAGGCTGCTCCTGCCTAGCAGAAGAAATTTCATTACCACCACCCGTTGAAAGGCGTTCCAGCGCGTGACACCCAAACTTCACCCCAAACTTCTAAATGGAAAGTGAGATAGCAATGTCAACAGATCAGAAACAGCAGGCAGCGGCCCGTGGCGATCGTCACGGGGGCAGCGACAGGCATTGGGGAAGCGACCGCCCGCGCGCTGCACGCTGCCGGATACCGTGTGTTCGGGACCTACCGCAAGCTCCCGGCGACGAAGGTTCCGGGCGTCGACTATGTGGTCTGCGATGTGACCAGCGACCAGGCGGTCGACGCCGCGGTGCGCGAGGTCCTTGCGAAGGCCGGCCGCATCGATCTGCTGGTCAACAACGCGGGAGTTGGGTTGGTGGGCGCCGCGGAGGAGTCTTCGCTCGAACAGGCCAGGTCGGTCTTCGACGTCAACCTGTTCGGCGTGATTCGCATGACGAACGCAGTTCTGCCCGTGATGCGCCAGCAGCGGTCGGGACGCATCGTCAACATCAGCTCGGTGATGGGCCTGATTCCCTCGCCCTTCATGGCGCTGTATTCATCCAGCAAACACGCGGTGGAAGGCTACTCGCAGGCGCTGGACCACGAGGTCAGAGGCTGCGGGATCAGGGTCGTTCTCGTCGAACCGGGCTACACCCGCACCACGTTCGAGAGCAACGCGCTGGCAGCCGACCAGCAGAGCGAACACTACGCGCTGGGCCGAGCGAACGCCGAAGCCGTGTTGCGCACCGAGATCGCGAAAGCCGACCCACCGGAAGTGGTGGCCGGAACAGTCGTCACCGCCGCGACCGCCGCGAAACCGCAGCTGCGGTACACGGCGGGTCGTGACGCCACGACGGTCAGTCTGCTCAGACGCTTCGTGCCGGCGTCGGCGTTCGACAAGAGCTTGCGCAAGCGGATGCAGATGCCGGCATAGGCTCTCAACTCTAATCTTAAGATTTTAGAACCCCGCGGATTCAACCCGCTGTCCCAACGGAGCAAGGAAAATCGCCATGAAGTCTCAACGTGCTTGCGCGGCAGCCAGCCTGCTGCTCGGAGTCTCGTTATTTGCAACAACGCTTGCAGGTTCAGCATTTGCCCAATCGACTTCGTCATCCGCCGCCGCCAGCGGGCCGGCATCACCTTGGGACCAGCGGGTCAATGCGGATGCCGTTCAGGCCGATGCCTGGTTTCAGAATTACAGATTCCGAAACGGGGGACGCTGGAGCGTGTGAAGATTCATTATGCGACCCTGGGTACGCCCCATCGAAATGCCAAAGGCGAGATCGACAATGCCGTCCTTGTGCTGCATTGGACCGGCGGAGAACAGCCGGGTCCTTCTGGGCCCGACTATTCACCCAGGCACTCTTCAATCCAGGCCGTCCGCTGGACGCCAAGCGCTACTACTTGATCTTTCCTGATAGCGTGGGCCATGGCCAATCGAGGCAAGCCAAGCGACGGCCTGAAGACCAAGTTCCCCGACTACGACTACGGCGACATCGTCGATCTCCAACACAAGCTGGTGACCGAGACGACTGGGCATCAAGCATCTCCACGCCATCCTTGGCATGTCCATGGGCGGCATGAATGCCTGGCAGTGGGCTGAAGCCTATCCCGACATGATGGACGGCGTCATGCCGGTGGTCTCGCTGCCGATCTCGGTCTCGGGCCGCAACCTCTTGTGGCGGCGCATGGTGATCGACGCGATCCGCTCCGATCCGGATTGGAAGGGCGGAGATTACGCGCAACGCCGCGCGGCTGGGTTCATGGCTTCAGGGTGCTGCGGATGATGATCGACAGTGCCTCTGCGCTTCAACAACAGATTCCCAATGGCGCGGCAGCCGACAAATTCCTGACGACCACCCGCTTGCAGGCCGAGCAGGTCGACGCGAACGACATGCTTTATTCCCTCAAGTCTTCATTTAGCTACGACCCTGAACCCAAACTTTCTGAGATCAGAACGAAGGTTTTCGCACTGAATTTTTCAGACGATGAGTTCAATCCTGACGACCTGCAAGTGCTTCAGAACAACGTACCAAAGCTGAAGCAGGGCCGTTACGTGGTTCAACCCGGAACGGCAATGTCACCCGGCCATTTCACGATGACGCGCCCCGATCTTTGGGCTCAACATGTCGGCAAATTCATGCAATGGCTCGGCGATATGCCCTCCCAGGCAAAGAAATAAACCAGCCACTCCGGAGATACGTTATGAAACTCCTTCCGATGCTCGCTAACTCAAGGAATGACGCGGCCTTCCGGGCTTTGTTAGAATCCCTCTCTCCCGCCAGAACTTTACCGCTATTTCCCTGCAGCCGACGCTGGCGCGAATCCGGGCGGCACCTTGGCCCACGGCGAGCCCTTTCGCCGCGAAGTCGTAGCCCACGTCGTACAGCTTGCGCATGTACTCGTTGTCGAACTCTTCCTTGTGCGGGAAGTCGAAGGTGGACGGGATGAACGTCAGGTTGAAATCCACGCCGTCGCGCTGGGCAGTGGCGTAGATGCGGTAGAGGTCGCCGATGCCCTGGGCGTGGATCAACGAGGCGACCGCGCGCCCGGCGATGCTCAGCGTCTTGCGCTCGACCTGCGCCCAGTCCGGGTCCTGCCTGGCGTTCCTGATCACGTAGAGCCTGCGCTCGCGGGTAACACCGGCCGCCGCTGCCTCTTCCTTGATGTGGATCCCGGTGGGATAAGCGAACACCTGCGCCATGACGCCGCCGTCGACGTGCATTTCCTGGTACTGCTTGCCATCAACCTCCACGTCTATCATCGTCGGCGGGAAGCCCACCGGAATGGAAGCCGACGCGATCATGACGCTCACGAACAGGTCCAATGCCTTGGGGCCTCCATAGGTCGCGATTTTTCCCATGTCCCAGATGAGCGGGCGGCGTGCATCGAGGTCGGTGGTGGCGATCAGCAGAAAGCGGCCCTTCGCGTACTCCGCGGCGATCTCCTTCAGCAGGCCCTCATTCACGGATTTGAGCGTCAGCTTCCGCAGCGGTGCGTTGTCCGCCATCGCGTCGGCCAGCACGCCTCTGACGACGTTGCGCGGATCGAGCACGTCTTTCGGCGAAATGGTGGTGTAGACCTGCTTGAGCGTCGCGTCGTACTTCGGCCCGAGAAAGGCGAACGGCGCGATCAGCGCGCCGGTGCTGATGCCGGTGACGAGCTTGAACTCGGGCCGCGTTCCGGCGGCCGTCCAGCCGTTGAGCAGTCCCGCCGCGTAGGCGCCGTTGTCGCCGCCGCCGGAGATCGCCAGGAAAACCGCCGGAGGCAGAGGCCCTTTGCGTCCCTGCTTCGCCAGGACATCCTGTTCCTCGCGGAGCTTGTCGAGCACGACTTTGCTGAGCTCGGTCATGTCGCCGCCCCCGACATAACGCACGCCCGTCATGCCCGGAATCTCGGCTTTCGACGTCGACTCGGGCGGCACCGCCGGCAGGCGCGACGGCCCGCAGCCCTGCACCAGCAGCAGCGCGGCCGCGATCAGGAATGATCCGTGCATGTCGAAATGTCGCATGGCTTCATCTTCAAAGTAAGGGAGCTGCGATGCGCCCGGCAGCAACGAACCGGAGCCGACGCGGCACCGCGGGGCCCACAGCCTATCATGCACTCTCTCTGATCGGCAGTACCCTAGCGTCAATCCGTGGACGTTCGCAGACACCTAGTGCTAAGCCCAGGTGATTCACCCTAGGATCGCCAGGGGCCGCTAGACAGGTGACAAAAAAATACCCCGCCGAAGCGGGGTATTTCAAACTTTCGAGTGCTGGCTTACGGCGTGTGCACGGTACTGTGGTCCAACGTGACCTGAGTCTGCGCCAGCGCTCTGCCCGACCATCGTTGAGTTGGTTTGCAGCACAACCTGCGTTTTGGACAATATGGTTCCCTTGAACGCAGACGTCGTTCCAGGGTCGCTTGGCCGGCGACCTGCCAGAAGACGTTCTTGGCCTGTGCGCCGCCGCTCAAGGTGACGATGGCGGTGTTGGCAACGGTGAGATTTTGAGCGATCTGGAAGATCCAGACGTCGTTGCGCCGCCCTGGAGGTGACACCCCTGTTGTCTATGTTAAGCCCAGTCCCCCACTTATAAAGATCGGGAGCGATTGTCATCGCGCTGATATCGCCGGCGCCCAGTTCGGTAACAGGAGCAGGGACTGTCCGTCCGGCGGCGTCGGCGTACGCAAGTTCCATGTCGGATACCGCCGTGGTCAGGAATGAGGCGTCAGTCAGCTCACAAGCTATTGTTAGGGACCGGCCCCATCGACTGAATGTACTGTCCCTGCCACTTCTGCGCACGTTACTAGGATGGCAGTACCGCTGATAGGACTTGCCCCGACATCTCCGGTAATAACAGAGGCAGGAACGTCCGTGACGCCTGTTTTTGTCAGAATGGCGAAACCGGCGGCTGTTCCAAGCGCTACCGGCGCCCGGACCTCCCGCTGCTGCACCTGTTCCTGTCGTAAAGCTCCAGGTCTTGTCTACAGCCAATGGATTGCCCGCCAGGTCCTTAGCCCCAGTCGTGATCGTGGCGGTATATGAGAGTACTGGCTGCGAGATTGCTTGCTGGGTCCAAGGTCGCGACGGAGCCCGTGGAGGTCACGGACCCTGAAACAGGCGTTGCCCCTTGCTTCAAGGTAAAGCTTGTTGCGGTGATCGTCGCAGGGTCGATCGCCTCACTGAAGGTGGCGGTGAGGTTCCTGTTGACGACCACGCCGGTAGCCGTATCGGCGGGGTCTGTGGAACTCACGGTGGGGGCAGTGGTGTCTGTCGCTGCGCCGGTCGTGAAGCTCCATGTCTTATTGGCAGCCAACGCGTTGCCTGCCAAGTCGCTTGAACCCGGTCGTGATCGTAGCCGCATAGGCGGTACTGTTTGCGAGATGCTTGTTGGGGCAAAGGTCGCAGTCCTGCCGACGCAACTCGCAGCGCCCGGAACAGTCGTTACCCCTTGCTTTAGAGTAAACATGTGGCGGCGCAGGTTGCAGGGTCCATTGCCTCGCTGAAGGTGACGGTGAGCTTCTGGTTGGTGGCTACCCCGGTGGTCGTGTCGCCAGGGTTTGTAGAACTCACGGTGGGGGCGGTGGTGTCTCCTGCTGAGGCTACTACCATTGTTGCTGCTTCCACAGCCGGTCATAAGAACGGCCAGTAGCGACGTTATGAACGATACCTTATAGATTCTCATGGCATGTTTCCTCAGTAGCAATGCACTGTCGACCCTGAGCGAGCCGCTAGTCGTGACCGGCGGTTCGGGTTTCGGGAAGTCCTCGCCACGCCCGAGGACAACTTCGCAGGTGTGCGGACCGCATCAAGATAAGCGAGGAGTGTCGGCGGGTCTGTGCGGCACCGCACGGGTACCGCGTTCGGTACCGTACAAAGCAGCAGGTATGTGCGGAAACGTACGCAAAGCGCGCGGGGTATTCGGCGGTCTACTGCTGTGGGCATGGCAGAAGACCATGACTTTCCTATAGAATTACGCCGGTGAGAACGGATCCCGGAGCAGCCAGACCGGACGCACGGCATCGTCCGCTTCCACCGAAAAACATTCTGTGCGCTAGCGAACATAAGGAAGTAAGCTGTGGCCGCCCCAATGTTTTGGGGTACGCGAGACCTTGGCCTCGTCGGGTCTCCGTTTGGAAGGATTGGGAGGTCGCCGTGAGCAAGAATCTCGCCCCACCCAGAACCTCTGCACCCTGCACTCAAAACCACCTTCTCGCCGCGCTGCCGGCGGCGGATTACGAGCGCCTGCTGCCTGACCTGGAGCTTGTCCCGCTGGCGCTCGGTATGGCCGTTTACGAGTCCGGCGGCAGGCTGGACTACGTGTATTTCCCCACCGACTGCATCGTGTCGCTCCTCTACGTCATGAAAGACGGGGCGTCGGCGGAGATCGCGGTCGTGGGCCATGAAGGCCTGGTCGGCGTTGCGCTGTTCATGGGCGGGGAATCCACGCCCAGCCGGGCGGTGGTGCAAAGCGCCGGCTACGCGTACCGGCTCCCATCGAAAATCCTCAAGAGGGAATTCGAGCAGAGCGGCCCGTTGCAGCATCTGCTGCTGCGCTACACCCAGGCGCTGATCACGCAGATGGCGCAGACCGCGGTGTGCAACCGGCACCATTCGGTGGAGCAGCAACTGTGCCGCTGGCTGCTGTTGAGCCTGGACCGGCTGCCCTCGGACGAGCTGTCCATGACGCAGGAATTGATCGCGAACATGCTGGGCGTGCGCCGGGAGGGCGTCACCGAGGCGGCCGGAAAGCTGCAAACGGCGGGATTGATCCAGTACAACCGCGGGCACATCAAAGTGCTCGACCGGCCCAAGCTGGAACAGCAGGTCTGCGAGTGCTACGCGGTAGTCAAGCGGGAATCCGATCGCTTGCTGCCCGATAGGAGTCGCGGCCTGACGATTTGTCCCCGGGTCACCGGGGTTGTCTCGCATCCCGGCGTCGTAGCGACGCCGGTCACTCCAGCTGGTCGAAGACATCCCCTGCAGCAAGAGGGCGAGATGCGGTCGTTCGCCTTCCGGTTGGCGAGGAGTTTGCGCCGTGTGTACGGTGACGAACAGAAGGGGGCTCGTCAAGGGGACAATCGTGCCCGGCAATGGAGCGAATTTCAACCGCAGGAGGCTGAGATGAACCGGGATCGCCTAGAAGGCATGTGGAAGCAGTTGAGCGGGAAAGCGAGAGAGCAGTGGTGCCTCCTGACCGGCGATGCGCCGGGCATGATCGCCGCTAGGCACGATCAGCGTATCGGCTGGAATCAGGAGGGGCGCGGAATCGCGACGGAGGCGGTCGCGGATCAACTGAAGGAGTTCCTGACTCGCAACCGCGATTGGGACCTCACCGATCGCTAGATGCTCGACATGCAGTTCATGAAACTGCCTCTGCACAAGCCAATCATTCCGATCGCGGAGACCTCCAAGCCGCAGCCGGACTCGGAGCAGGCTATCGAGAGCTGGGAAGGCGAAGGCGGCAAGGTCGCACCGGCAGAGGACGCTCGCGCCGGGTCCGCCGAGCCGGGGACCCGAAGAACGTAAATTGCCCTCGGCCTGACCGCGCCGGAATCGCGGATGTCGAGCGGCATAGGCGCGACAGTCGATCGATGAGTTTGCAATGAAGACGCCTCGCGCAATTCCTATGGCACCGGGCGCAAGCCGGCCCTCGCGTGGCGACAGGGTCAAGATCGCGCTTCTTGGCGTCGCGCTGGCGCTTGCGCTCATGACGCCACGTGTCGGTCTCGCGGAGACATCCGAGGCAGAACTGGACGGATGGGTTCCAACCCCGCTCAATCCGGGGTTGCAACTGCCGCACCACCGGTACTACCGATACCTTCTCGCGCAGAGCGTGCAAGATCCGGGCAGCGTAGCGCCCACTCCCGGCAGCCTTGCGCCCACTGCGCCCGAGGCGGCGCCCGGCGCCCAGCCAGGAAAACCGGTACGAGCGGAAAGGAAACCCGACAAGAGTTACCTCGTCCCGGCCGGGAAGTCGTGGGGTTCAACATCCTGCTCAATCGGTTCAACTACTATTTCATCGACAAGGCGGTGTACGGCGTTACCTATTCCTCTGTCCATACCAATTTGACGAGCAAGTGGGTTGTCGACACCGATCCGTTCGCCACGAACCAGTTCATGCATCCGTATCAGGGATCGGTCTACTTCGGACTCGCGCGATCGGCCGGCAACGACTTCTGGGAATCCCTCGCCTATTCCTTCGGCGGCAGCCTGCTCTGGGAGATCGCGGGCGAAACGGGCCTGCCCTCCATCAACGACCTGGTCACGACTACCTTCGGCGGGGCGTTCCTCGGCGAGCCGCTGTTCCGGATGGCGAGCCTGTTGCTCGAGGGCGGAGGCGAGAGCCCGGGTTCTGGCGCGAGCTGGGCGCGGCGGTGATTTCCCCGCCTCTGGGCTTCAACCGCCTTGTCTTCGGCGATCGGTTCAAGGCGGTGTTCGACAGCCGCGACGCGGCCGTGTTTTTCGTACGTACGGCTCGGCGCGAGCAGGATCGATCACCTGACGGGCGACGCGGAGTCGCAGAACATAAGACGCGAAGCGGCGATCGTGGACTATCACCTGACTTACGGCCTCCCCGGCAGGAACGGCTACACGTACACACGTCCTTTCGACTACTTCGATTTCGAGTTCACCGCCACCACCGCCAACAAATTCGAGGACATCATGAGCCGGGGCCTCCTCGTCGGAAAGGAGTACACCTTGGGCGGCGACTATGCCGGCGTGTGGGGCCTCTACGGAACCTACGACTACATTGCGCCGCAGGTGTTTCGAGTGTCGAGCACGGCTCTTTCGCTCGGGACTACCGCCCAGTGGTGGGTTTCAGATTCGGTGGCGCTCCAGGGCACGGTCCTCGGCGGTCTGGGCTACGGCGCTGCCGGAACCATCCAGAGCTCGGGCGAACGCGACTACCATTACGGCGCCACGCCGCAGACGCTTCTCGCGCTGCGCCTGATATTCGGCGAATCGGCCAACCTCGATTTGATGGCGCGCTCGTACTATGTCAGCAACGTGGCCTCCACCGAGAACCGCGGAACCGAGCGCATCTTCCGAGGGGACGTGGTGTTCACCGTGCGCGTTCATGGCCCCCATGCCGTCGCGGTGAAGTACGCGTACTCTCAACGGGACGCACACTACGCCGACATCCCGCCTACGCATCAGTCCGTGGCGAGCGTAAGCCTGTTCTACACCTACATCTTCGGCGGAGCCAAGGGCGTGAACAATTTCGGCGCGGTCATGCGGCACTCCACGGACCAGCCCATTCCCGAAGACGCCGGGTCGCCTCCTCGCGGGTGAACCGGCGTACCGAAAGCCTGTTCTGCGCGCTGCCGCACATACAAGAAAAATATTCGCAGTAGCCTTGTCGACATCGCGCTGTGTTCCAAATGAGCCTGTCCGCAGTTCGCGCGCATGAGTTGAATGCACGCGTTGAAGAAAGGAATGATCACCATGCTCTATACGATCGCCGTCGTTCTGCTCCTCCTTTGGCTCCTGGGGTTGGTCTCTGCATACACCATGGGCGGCTTCATTCATGTTCTATTGGTCGTCGCCGTCGTGGTAGTCCTGGTCAGGGTGATAAACGGGCGGAGTCTCGTCTGACGAGTGGCTACGCCGGCCCTGAAAATCGGCACGGAGGGTTTTCGATGAACAAAGCAATCTCGCTCGCAATTCTTGTCGGCGGCGTTCTCGTCGCGATCTTCGGCATCGAGGCGGTCAACTCGACCGGCTCCGACATTTCGCGATTCTTCACCGGCGCCCCTACCGACCGGGCGATGTGGATGCTGGTCGGCGGCCTGGTCGCGGGCGTCGTCGGGCTGGGTGGACTGCTGCTGCCCGGGTCGAAGCCGGGATGAGGGCGTCCCTGGTCCGGCAGCCCCACCCGGGCGCATTTGAATGGTCTGTGCGCTAGCGCACAGAAAGCAAATGCGAGAGATGGCCCAATATCAGGGAAGGCCGATATAGCGGTCGCAGCTGGCGCGAATACGCTTCGCTCGTTGCCTTGAAAGGAGTGACCGTGAACGGGACGAAAAGCGTGGCGCCGCAACCTCTGCAGAAGACTGCCACCGGCATCCCGGGATTCGACGAGCTGAGCCTAGGGGGACTGCCGCGGAACCGCACGACGCTCCAGAACAAGAAAGGCCAGACTCCGGAAGCGGCGGTCACGACGGTCGTGGTGATGCGCCTGTACATCGCGGACAACGCGCCCAATTCGGTCCGGGCCGTCGCCAATCTCGAAGCGATCTGCAAGGAGCACCTGAAGGGACAATTCAAGCTGGAAATCATCGATGTGCTCGAATATCCGCAGCGCGCCCTGGCCGACGGCATTCTGGTCACGCCCAGCCTGACCAAGGTGTCGCCATCGCCAGGGCGCGAGGATCGTCGGCAATCTCAGCGATAAAAGCAGCGTGCTGCAGCGCACTCGGAATAAGGGAATCAGCCGAATGAGCTCCGACCAGCCCGCGCTCGATCGTGGATCGCCCTCGCCGGAACGCCGGACTCGACCCTCGGACCGCATCCTGCGGCTGGTCAGAAGCGACCCTGAGCGCCGGGCCATCGAATCGGGCCAGGTCGACGCGGTGATGGACCCCGAGACCGGCAGCGCTCTCCTGCTGCCCGAGGCGCAGGCGGCGCTGCGCGAGGACAAGGCGCGCGTGCGCAGCCTGCTCGCGCTCGTCTGCGGACTGGTGCTGGGAGCAGGACGAGATTCTATCGCTTCGTTTCGCACACCGGCGCCGCGAGCGGAACCTCCGGGATCTACGACGAAAGCATCATCGGCAAGACGCTCCGGGATCCGCCGTTCGACGGCATGAGCGAGGCCGATTGGCAGGCGCACCGAAGGCTGCTGGAATGGCGCGCCACCTTCCGCGACCTCGAGCTGCGGTGCACCGACCGCGCCGGCCAGACGCGCTGGGTCAGCATCAGCGGCGAGCCGATCTTCGACGAGCAGGACCAGTTCAAGGGCTACCGCGGGACCATGCGCGATATCACCCTGCGCAAGCAGTCGGAGGCCTTGGCGCTGAAACCGCTCCGCTTTGCTCGCGACACCCTCCACGCGCTCGCGCTCCAAATCTGCGTGCTCGATTCGGCCGGAGCGGTCGTCATGGCGAACCAGCCCTCGGCAGGTTTCGCCGCCGGCACCAAAGGCATCGGAGCGGTGATCGTCGAGGGCGCCAACTATCTCGAGCTCTGCGACAAGGCCCGCGGCAAGGAGCGCGCGGACGGAGCCGCAATGGCGGCGGGCATTCGTCGGGTGATGGCCCGCGGAGCGCGCTGTTTCACCACGAGTATGGGTGCAATTCGCCGGCCGGGCGGTGCTGGTTCAATCTGACCGTCAGCGGCCTTCCCCGGAGATGGCGCGGGGCGGGTGATCGTCTCGCGCGAAAACGTCGCCGAGCGCAATCGAGTCGAACCGATTTCCGGAAGCGGCGCAGAGCGCAAGCGCGGCGAACTTCTGCTCGGCTCGATCACAAAGCCGCAAAGGGAAGCCTCATTGCAAACGGGCTGCTCGCGGCGCTGCCCCGCAAGGACTATCAGAGATTGCTTCGCGGCTTCGAGCCGGTCACGCTGACTCACGGCGAAGTCCTCTACGAGCCCGGTGATCCGATCCGGCATGTTTACTTTCCCAACGACTGCACTCGTGTCCTTGCTGACGACGCGTCGAGGGTCACCAGGCTCTGGAGGTCGGCCTGGTCGGCCGCGAAGGCATGGTAGGAATCTCCGCCGCGCTGGGTATGGAGCTTGCGTCCGTTCGCGCCCTGGTTCAGTCGAACCGGACGGCCCTGAGGATGAACGCGGTGCGCTTTCGCAAGGAGTTCCGCAAGAGCCCGCCCTTGCAAAGCGGAGCTGTACCGCTTTATCCATGCGAAGCTGGCCCAGGCCAGGCAAACCGCCGCGTGCAACCGCTTTCACGTGTTGGAGGCGCGCCTCGCCCGCTGGCTGCTGATGACTCGCGACCGCGTGCGCTCGAACCGGTTTCTCCTGACGCAGGAGTTTCTTTCGGACATGCTGGGCGTGCGGCGAGTCGGAGTCAGCATAGCGGCCGGCGCTCTGCAGGAACGCAAGCTGATCAGTTACAGCCGCGGCAAGATCAGGATTCTCGATCGCAAAGGCCTCGAGGCGGCGTCCTGCAGCTGCTACGGGTTCGTCAAGAGTCTCGACCTCCGCCGGTCCGCCGACGCGCCGTATTGATAGAGGAACAACGCCATGAACGTCACCTTGAGCCTTGCCCCGTTGATATCGCTGATCGCCGGTGTTCTCATCTTCATCGTGCCGCGGATGCTGAACTACATCGTTGCGGTCTACCTGATCATCGCCGGACTCCTTGGGTTGTTCGGCGACATTCGCCTGAGATAATCCCGGCTTGCGGTCAGCGGCGGCGCCCGGCGCGTTCGCACCGCTGAAAATGAAAATGTCGTTCACAAGGACTGCGACGCTCGTCCTGGCGGTTCTCGCGGTGCTGCTGCTGTGGCCGCGCGCGGCGCAGCGGCGCTGGTCCCGGTGCGCTTCGCCGAGGGCGTCACCCACGGTTTTCTCATGCTGCGCTCCGCGCCCGACAACGCCCTGATTGCCTCGGGCGAGCTCCTCCAGGTCGCGCGGGACGGGCAGGTCGAGTGCCGCATGGTGTTCCGCTTCCCGGACGGGTCGGTGTGGGACGAGAACGTGGTGTTTTACCCAGGAGCGCGTCTTCACCCTGCAGACGCTACCGCCTGGTGCAGAAAGGACCGGTATTCCCGGAGGACACCGAGATCTCGCTCGAGCGCGCCTCCGGAAAGTACCGCGTCAAGACGACGGCGCACAAGGACGGGCGCGAGGCGGTGCTCGAGGGCACGCTCGAGCTGCCCCCGGACACCTACAACGGCATCGTCCTCACCGTCGCGAAAAACTTCCTCAAGGGAGCGGGCGAGACCATCCACGTCGTCGCCTTCACGCCCGCGCCCCGGCTCATCCAGCTGGAGCTGGTGCCGGCGGGAGAGCACAAGGTGCTGGTCGGTGAGCATTCCGAAGACCTGCGGTCCACTACGTGCTCAAGCCCCGGCTCGGACCCTGGCTCAAGCTCTTCGCCACGCTGCTCGGGCGCATTCCGCCGGACCTCCACGCCTGGATCGCCTACGACCAGGTGCCGACCTTCGTGAGATTCGAGGGGCGCTATGATACAGCGGGGCCGGTCTGGCGGATCGAGATGATCAGCCCGCGTTGGCCGGGCCAGGCGGAACTGCTGGCGCGCTGAGCTAGCGCCCGAGCAGCTCGCCAACCGGCTTTGAGCGATTCGACGCGGTCGCAGATGACCTTGGTGATGACGAGCAGAGGCGCGCCGAGCAGCAGACCCCAGACGCCCCACAGCCAGCCGAAGAACAGCAAGGCGATGAACAGCACCGCGGCGTTCACGCTCCGCGAAGCGGCTTTGCAGCCAGGTCGTGAACACCATGCCGACGGCCACCGCCACCGCCAGCGACGCGCCGCCTACGGCGAGCCCGTTGAGCAGCGAGCCGAATTGCAGGAATCCGGCCACGCCGCTTCCGAGAGCGATCAACGCCGGACCGAGGTAGGGACGAAGTGCAGCACGCCCGCGGCGACGCCCCATGCGCCGGCCTGCTCCATTCCAAGCGCCTCGAACGCGAGCCAGGTAGCGATGGCGACCAGGATGTTCGACACGAGCGTGGCGAGCAGATAGCGCTGGATCTGCACGTCGATCTCCTCGAGAATCTGCACGGCGTCCTCCTTGCGCGATAGCGACGGTCCGACCAGGCCCAACAGCTTGCGGCGGAAGTGCGCGCCCGAGGCGAGCAGGAAATAGGTGAGCAGCAATACGATGGGCGCCTGGCCGACGACGGAAAACAGCAGGGCGGACTGCGACGAGCGCGTAGTCGCGCAGCCAGGCGGTCGACTCGGTGTCGCGGGCCGCAGCCGCGCGCGCTCCCGGCTTCGCGCCCGCGTCCGCGGCGGCCCCTTGCAGCTCGTTGGCGGCCTCTTGCATGTTCTGCAGCGCCGTCGGGCCGCTGTCGCGCGCGTCGCTCAGGGTTTGCCGCAGCTTGCGCGCCGCCTGGGAAGCGTTTCGACCATCGCCGCGGCGTCGTCGCTCACCGAAAACGCGACCCAGGAGAGCGGTCCCGCGTGAGCAGGGCGAGCACCAATGCCGCGCGCCATGGGACGCGGAACGCGGCACAGCTTCAGCCAGTCCACCACCGGGCGCAGCGCGTAGCTCGCGAGGATTCCGAGCAGCAGCGGGACGAAAAAGGCGCGCGCCAGATAGAGCGCAGCCACCACGGCGACGACCGCAAGCACGCCGACCGCCACGACCATGCGCGAGGTGTCGACCGCGATCGCCTCGGAGTTCGCGGTTGAGGCAGCCAGGGTGGTGGAGACGCGACTTCGGGGCCGGAGCCTTGCCGCAGGAGAGGCGTACTTCGGCCACGGCCCTCAGGGCGGATTTCATCCGGCCGAGGAGACTGTGTCGCCGAGACCGATCAGGCTGCATTGGCCCGTCAGCAACGAGGACGCCGTGCGCTTTGTGGATGGCGTTCGTTCAGCGCTTCGCGGCGAGAAAGCCGATCAACATGCCGACGGCGGCGGCCACGCCGATCAGCGGTCCACGGGTTGTCCTGAACATAGTCGTCGGCTCGCCCGGCTCCGTCGATCACCGGCTGCGAGGCGTCCGCGAGCTTGGCTTTGACGCTCATCACCTGCTCGGCAAACTTCGCGCGCGCCGCTGCAAAGCCATCACCGGGCGCGCTCGCCGCGGCCTTGAGCAGATCTTCGCCGTCTCTGACGATCATCTTCAAGTCATGAGCCATCTTTCCTTTGGCGCGATTGAATCCGATTGTTGCATGTTCCATGGTGCTGTCTCCTTTGCTCTGTGCGTTCGGTAGAAATGATGGCGTGACCGAGTCCAATCGCTCTCGGTCACCGCTCCAGGTCCGGCGAGCCCGTCGATGACTTTCACGCGCTGCCCGGGCCGCAATCCGCCCGGATTCGCGTCGATCATCACGCGGCTCGATCCGTCCTGCAGTCGAATGGTAATTTCGCTGGCTTCATCTGCGTTGACGGGCAGCTTCGTGATCGTTTCCGCTTCCCGGATCGACTCGATCGAACCGCACTCCGCGCACTTCATCTGCGCGGCGCGCGAATTCTTTCAACGGTTGCGTTCCGGCGTCGATCGTGGCATCCGGCATCGCGTCCTCGATTGGGGAAACGGGGAGCGTGTTGCGGGAAGCGCCGAGCAGGAGCGGCATCCATACCATCAAGGCGGCAAATCGCGGCGCGTACTCGCCAGCGTCGTGGCTCGGGTCATGATCCACGGCAGCGGGGAAGGGCATTTGTCGGCTTGCATTGTCACGAAGGGAGTATGGCCGCCGCCGAAGGCCTTCTCCGTGCGCTGGCGCGCGTAGGGCGAGATAAAGCACCGTGCGCGGCGGTGGCGGCGTGGTGTCGTGGCGGAATTGGCTCACGGCTCCTGCGTGTGTTGGCGTACATACGGTGCGTGCCTGTTCGCGCTAGTCTCGTATCGCTGCCCGCGCCTCTGGCAGGGGCGAACAAACCAGAAAGAACCCCATGCGGGTCTGCGAGTGGAACGCCCATTGCAAACAGCATGCTTGCCGCCTTGCCGCGCGCAAGCAGTATCAACGCATGCCTCGGTGGTCTGGAATCGGTCGCATTGATTTTCGGTGACGTGCTGTACGAGCCGGGGGAGCGGATCCGGCACGTTTATTTTCCCAACGACTCCCTCATTTCCTTGCTGACGGTGGTGGAAGGCCATCTGGCCCTGGAGGTCGGCATGGTGGGCCGCGAGGGCATGATCGGCGTTCCTCTGTCTCTGGGAACGGACGTTTCGCCGGTTCGCGCGCTGGTGCAGGGCGCGGGAGCGGCCATGCGGATGAAGTCGGCGCGATTCTGCAAGGAAATCCGAAAGAGCCCGGAGCTGCAGCAAGAGGTCAACCGCTATACGGGCGCGCTGATGGCCCAGATCACCCAGACCGCCGCATGCAACCGTTTCCACGTCGTGGAGGCGCGCCTTGCCCGTTGGCTGCTGATGACGCGGGACCGGGTACGGTCGGACGAATTCCGCCTTACGCACGAATTTCTGGGGCACATGCTGGGAGTGCGGCGGGTCGGCGTCACCAAGGCCGCGCACGCATTGCAGGAAGAAAAATTGATCACCTACAGCCGCGGCAAGATCAAGATCCTGGATTCGAAGAGGCCTCGAGGCCGCGGCCTGCTCCTGCTACGAGCTCGTCAAGGACATGCACGACGGCGCGCAGGCCTAGCCAGCCGCCAAAGAAAAAGCCCGGAACGGGGTTGCCATTCCGGGCCAGGTACTTCGAGTGTCTATTCAGGGAGGGAAATAGTCACTCGACTCCGATCATCCCCTTCCGCTGCTAAAGCTTCTGTGCGCTTCCGCACATAAGGACGATATTGATTAGGCGTCGTCAGGCGTCCTGGACGGGTTCAAAGCACGGCGCTCGGCTCTCTTCGGTCGTTCGTAGGACCGCAGGATCGACGCGATCTCCCGGCCCTTCCGCTCGGTGATGTCATGTCCCGCGATGAAGGTCGCCTTGGCGCTCCGGATCGAACCGTCGGTGCCATAAGAACCATTTGCACGAGCCGTCCTTGCACCGCAAGCCGAATTCCATCGGTTCGAAATCGTCCTGAGCCAGGAGCCGGTCCACCAGCGCGGCGGCGACCGGGCGCTCATGTTGCATCAATTCGCGCAGCGGCAGGTCCAGAATTCTTGCGGGGATAGCCTAGGATTTTCACCACCGAATTGGGAGATTTGAGTTTGCCGTCAGATGACCGGCGGCGCCCAGCGGAACGGACGACTTGCCGTTCATCGATCGGATCCTCCTGTCAGCTTCGATTATCCCGTCAGCCGTAGATGTTCTGTACGGTAGCGCACATGAGGAAGAGTTTCCGCGATTCCGGCAATTTCCGCCGCGTCGCACCGGGCGGAGTCGCACTCTCACCGCCAGTTCACCGCTAGATCGCGTCCGCAAACACCACGTACCGCTGGCGGTCCGCCCGGGCGTAGCGCGTCTGAACGGGTAGCAGGTGACGAGCGTGATGCGCGTCGGTCCATCCTGGCGCGCGACCCACAGATCCGCGGCGTCGAGCACCGCGGACGGCCTCCACCCGGTAGCGGCGCCATGCGCCGTCCGGCCGCTGCACGCAGAGCTCCGTTCCCGGCTTGGTGTCGCGGAGGAACGCGAGGTGCGTGTCGCGGTGGCCGCCGATCACGCTGTTGCCTTCTTCGCCCGGCGGCGCCGTTCCGAACACGTGGCCCGGGCCGAACGCGATGGTGCGCCCGTTGGCGCCGGCGAGGACGAAGAGGTCGATGCGCTGCGCGGGCACGGAGAGGCGCGCGACCGGCCAGGTGTCGGCCCAGGGCCAGGCGTTTAGCCTGGCGCTCGCCTTTGAGCGTGCGCTCCCAGGCGTCGCGCACCAGGATCTGCGCAAGGATGGCTTTGGCGCGAATCGCGAGTCCTCCCCCGAGTTGCCACATGCCCGCGAGCAGCAGCAGCAGCGCGGCGGCGAAGGCGAGCCCGCGCCGGTCAGGCTGCCGCGATGCGCTGGCGACGGCGTGCATGGACCATCCAGAAGACGGCGGCGAGCAGCAGCAGAGATCAGGCCGGTGAGAATCTTGAACTCGCTGTCGGTCGCGCCCTGCGGCAGCCGCCCGACGATCGCGGCGTCGCCCTGCTGCGGGCCGAATATCGCGTCGTAATTCCAGCCCTCCGGCAGGTTCGTCGGCATCGCGGCCGTCTTCAGGTCGGTGCCCGCGGGCCGTGCGGGCGCGTGATCGACCGCGACGAGGCTGGTGTACTTGGTCACGAGCTGGTGGGCGAGGGCGATCTCGATGATCCTTCCCTTCGTCTCCTCGGACGAGCCGCCTTCGCGCGCGGCATCCTCGAGCGAGCCGATCTTGTCGCGCGCCCACAGCGCCCCCACCCCGGCTCCTCGAGCGGGCTGGTCGAGCGCGAGCGTTTCCACCCAGGGCGCGGCGCCGCGCATGCCGCTGACCCTCGCGAGGCCCGCTGCGCCGGTCGAGCGCCACGGTGACGACCACCGGCTCCCCGCGTACAGGTCCGGGACCTGCGCCGGCCAGGCCTCCGCAGTCACGCCCTGCGGCCAGTCGATCTTTACGCCCTTCAGCACGGGCGACTCGAGCTTCGCGAACAGCGCGCCCATCTTCTCGCGCACTTCCTCGACCTTGCCTATATAGGTGAAGGTGCCGCGGCCGATGCTCGCGGCCTTGGTCATGAAATGGCTGTTCGGCGCCGAGCCGATGCCCACGGTGAAGAGCCGCGAGTCGCCGAGCTTGGCGCGGATCAGGCGGAACAGATCCTCTTCGTTGCCGACCTGGCCGTCGGTGAGGAACACGACCTGCCGGATGCGCTCGCCGCTTTCGCCGCCGTTCAGTGCGAGGTCGAGCGCGAGCGCCATCTCGGTTCCGCCCTGGGCGCGCAAGCCCCTGACCCAGCCCCGGGCTTCCGCGCGGTTCTCGCGCGTCGCGGGGCGCGCCTCGCGGAACAGCGCCTTCGCGTAGGAGTTGAATTCGACGATGTTGAAGCGGTCCTCCGGCGCGAGTCCGTCGATCGCGAACTCGAGCGCCTCCTTGGCCTGCGCGATCGAGGTGCCGTTCATCGAGCCCGAGGTGTCGATCACGTAGATCGACTCGCGCGGGATGCGCCTTTCGCGGCCCGCGTCGGGCGGCGGCAGGATCATGAGCAAGCCGTAGGTCCTGTCGCCGCGCTTCTCGGCGAACCAGGCGGCGCGCGGCGCCGATTGCACCGCGGGCGTCCAGACGAGCTCGAAGTCGCGGTTCGCGGGCGTGACGCCGTCGTCCAGCTCGACCACGTCCCTGCGGGCGCCGTCCTTTGCCGAGCCTGACGCGATGGGTGGGGCTATCGACGCGCGAAAGCGGCACGCCGGCGTCGAGCTCGACCCGGATCGAGACCGGGTTGATCGGACCCTTCGAGGGTGAAGCACCGGTGGCGTGATTGCGGGAGGCGTCGGCGACGCGCACCGTGTCGGGCGACCAGCCGCCGCCCGAGCGCTCGGCGAGCGGCGCACCGGGATGTAGCGCGCGCCGACCGTCATCGGGAAGCGCAGCGAGAACGCGCCCGCGTCGTACCGCAGGGTCTGCTGGTACTCGATTTCGACGACCACGTCCTCCTGCGGGCCGATGTTGGCGACGCTCGTGGTGAAGATGTTGGGCCGTTCCTGCTCGAGCAGCGCCGCGCGCCGCCCGGAGTCGCGCGCCGCCTCGTAGTGCTTCTTGGCGGCGCCGCGCTCGCGGATCTCGCCCTCGACCACGCGCTCGCCGATTCGCATCCTCAGCCGGTCCACCGCGGAGCTTTCCGGAAGCGGAAAGACGTAGACCCCTTCGAACCACTGGTCGGAGGGGTTGCGGAAGGTCTGAGTCACGTGCGTGCGGGCGACGAGGCCCGACACCCTGATCTCGACTTCGGTGTGGAGCAGGGGAGCCGCGCAGCTTTCGGCTCTCCCTTGCCCCGGAAGAGCAGCGTGCCTTGCTCCGCGTCCGCGGCTTTCATCGGCACGAGCTGTTCGCGCGGATCGGCTCGCGCCTCCACGGCCGAGGCGAGGCCGAGGCACAACGTGATGAAGAGAATCGCGAGGAGATCGACGACGAACGTGCGCAGCTTCGAGGTGCTTGCTTCCATGTTCCGAGTTCCCTTCAGGCC
>ERZ1370068.2075-contig-1237_pt1 | contig 19214 bp, 18 predicted proteins | sample MGYA00561227_ERZ1370068 | MGnify/ENA primary metagenome ERZ1370068 (study PRJEB38410, sample SAMEA6850437) | metagenome | study: Metagenomic assessment of the ecological functions of the soil: analysis of the soil microbiota associated with the...
GCGACGCCGCACGACCGAGCGCACGGCGCGGCTGCCGTGCGCTTCGCGCGCACCCAGTCGGCGGCCGTCATGAGCGCTGCCGTGCCGCCGTAGCACGCGTGCTTCACCTCGTAGACGCGGCAGCGCGGTCCCACGCCGACGAGCTCGTGCACGAAGATGCCGACTGGCTTCGAGTGGTCGACCGCCGGTCTCGGTCGCGACGATGAGCAGGCCGATCGACGCGGATCGACGCCCGCCGCGCGAAGGCAGCGCGACGCCGCCGTCGCCGCGAGCGTCACGACGTCCTCGCACGCGCGGCGTGCACCGCCATCGCCTGGACGCCGAGCCCCTGCGTCATCTTCTCCGGCGCGACGCCGCGCGCCGCGCCAGTGCCGGGAGCGGTAGCGCCAGATTGCGGAACGTACGCCTGATCCCTCGATCCCGACACGTCACGACTGCCTCCCAGCTGATCGCGCGCGATACTGGCCGAGCGCCATCAGCGGGAAGTAGTGCCGGTACATGTGGTAGCGGAGGTAGAAGTGGCGCGGGAAGCCGCGTGCCGGTCCACGGCTTCTCCTCCCACGTGCCGTCGGCGTTCTGCGTCTGCAGCAGCCACTCGATGCCGCGCTCGATGACGCCGCGCGGCCCGTCGCCGGCGAGGAGGCCCATGACCGCCCACGCCGTCTGCGACGGCGTGCTCTCGCCGCAGCCGGCGAGCGACTCGTCGTCGTACGACGCGATCGGTCTCGCCGCCAAGCCGCCGTCGGCGTTCTGGCGCGCCGCGAGCCAGTCGACGGCCTGCCGCACGTGCGGCGCCTGCATGTCCTCGCCGATCGAGCGCAGGCCCGGCGAGCACCGACCACGTGCCGTAGATGAAGTTGACGCCCCAGCGGCCCCACCAGCTCCCGTCGGCGACGCTGCGTGCTGCGGACGAACTCGAGCGCGCGCTTCGCGCGGCCGAAGTCGGGGCCGTAGCCGACCATGCCCATCAGCTCGAGCGCGCGGCCCGGTGACGTCCTCGGTCGGCGGGTCGATCATCGCCTTCATGTCGGCGAACGGGATCTCGTTCCAGACCGCGTTCGTGTTGTCGGTGTCGAACGCCGCGTAGCCGCCGTTCCGGCTCTGCATGCCGAGCGTCCAGTTGAGGCCCGTACGCGACCGCGCGCTTGCCGGCCGGCGTGGCTGCGACGCGGGAGCTGCAGCGGCCCATCAGGATCACGGCGCGAGTCGTCGACGTCGGGATACCAGTCGTTCGCGAACTCGAACGCCCAGCCGCCGGGCTCGAGGCGCGGGTTGTAGACCGACCAGTCGCCGGGCCGGAAGATCTGATGCGCGACCAGCCAGTCGGCCGCGCGCGCGAGCGTCGGGTGCGGCGGCTCGACGCCGACGTCGAGCAGCGCCTTCACGTGAGCGCCGTGTCCCAGTTCGGCGACACGCACGGCTGGAACATGAGCGTGCCCTCGCACTGGATCGAGGAAGTCGTCGATGCCCTGGATGCCGCGCATGACGGCCGGGTGATCCGACCGCGAAGCCCATCTGCGCAGCGCGAGCACGCAGTTCAGCATCGGCGGCTGGATGCCGCCCCACTGCCCGGTCGAGTCCTGGCGCGCGGAGGATCCACTCGATCGGCGCGCGCGATCGCGCGGCGGCGGAGCGGCTTCCACGGGACTCTGCCTGAGCTGCTCGAGCGCGCGATCGATGCCGAGGAACGCGTTGCGTCCACGACGACGAGCTCGCGGCGAGCGCGGCGAAGCGGACGTCGGCGTCGCGTCGGCGGGCGGAGCCAGAGCTCGTCGACGCGCCTCGCCGTCGGCGAGCTTGTCCGTGCGGCGGGTTCGTCATGACGGAGCAGGATCGGACGACGGTCTCCCGCGCCCAGCTCGACATCGCGTAGATGTTGAGCGGGAACCACGACGGCAGCAGCATCGAGCTCGACCGGCATGTTCGGCATGCCGGCGGCGGGGAACTGGCCGAAGAACGAGAGCCAGATGCGCGTGAACACGCCGGCCGCAGCGAGCCCGCCGTGCCCGAGGATGAAGTCGCGCGCGCGCGCGCAGCGCCGGCTCGTCGGCGGCCGAGGCCGGCGAGCTTGAGCGCGAAGTACGCCTCGATCGGTGATCGACGCGATGACCGGGCCCGCCGCAGTATTGCGGCCAGCCGCCGTCGGCCTGCTGCAAGGCCAGGAGGCGCGATGCCATCTGGCGTCGAGGTCCGGACGCTGATCGGCCGAGCAGCCGGTTCAAGAAGACGTACTGCGACTCCATCGTCACGTTCGCCCTCGAGCGGCGCGTGCCAGTAGCCGCATGCGGTGCTGGCTCGCGGCACGAGTGCTTGCGACCGCCGCCGTCGATCGCCTCGCTCACGCGCGGTGCGCGCGTCCGCGGCGCGCTCGTGCTCGGTCGATGAGCACCACCTGTCCGTCCTTGCGTCGCTCATGCCCTCATCCTCCCTGCCGTGCCGATAACCACGCGCTCCGCGCGACCGGCCGTCCGTCGCATGCGACGTCGACGACGAGTACGGTACCCGTCGCGCGCATCGCCGTCGCGAGCGCGTCGGCGTCGTGCGCGACCGCGATGATCGCGCCGCCGCGCGCCGCCGCCGGTCAGCTTCGCGCCGAGCGCGCCGGCTGCCTTCGCCGCTGCGACGCGGGTCTCGATCGTCGGGGCTCGACACGCCGAGCGCGTCGAGGCAGCGCCTGTTGCGCTCGAACGCGTCGCCGAGCGCGTCGACGGTCGCCGCGCTCGACCGCGCAGAACGCCGTCCTCGACGACGCCGCGCGACCTCGTCGAAGAGTGCGCTCGTAGCGTCGCGCGATCGGCCTCCCACCGCTCGCGGCAATCCGCCGACGGCGGCGCCCGTGCTGCGCGCGTCGTCGCCCGCACGCGATCACGAGTGCGCAGCGGCCCGGCCGACGCGGACCGGCGTCACCGTCGGCGGCTCGCCGCGGACGAAGCGGATGCACGTCGCCGAGCGCGGCGGCCGCGGGGTCGACGCCCGACGGCGTGCCGTGGAAGATCCGCTCGAGCGCCGGCGCCTGCGCGAAGCGTCGTCGCGACGTCGAGCGATCGGCCGGCGGCCGCGGCCATGGCGCGCAGCACCGCGACCGAGAGCGCCGCCGAGCTGCCGAGCCCGCGTCCCGCCGGCATCGCCGAGCGCACGCGGACGACCGACGCGCGACGGCGCGAGCCCCATGAGCTCGGCCGCCTCGGCGACGAGACGACGCGCCGCGCGTCGTCGGCAGGCACCTCGAGACGCAAACGGGGCCCGTCGCCAGCGTCGACGCGTCGCGTCGATGCCGAGCGGGATCCCGCGTCGCGAGCGCCGGCCGGCCGTAGACGACCGCGTGCTCGCCGAGGAGGATGACCTTGCCCCCGGCGCGGCCGTGGGCGGGCGTGTGCATCAGCTTCGTGTATCGAGCGTCCGCAGGAGCTCGCGCGCGCGGTCGATCTTCACCTCGCCGGCGTCGATCAGCCGCTGCCGCAGGACCTCCGCCTCCTCGCACGCGCGCCCGCCGCGTGCGACACCGCGCGCGCGTGGAGCGCCATGTGACCCTTCTGGATGCCCTCGGTCGCGAGCGCGCGCATCGCGGCCATGTTCGACGCGAGGCCGACCGCGGCCATGATGCCGCCGAGCTCGCGCGCGCCGAGCTGACGCCGAGCACGCGGAACGCGAGCCGCACGCGCGGATGCGACTCGGCCGCCGGCCCGACCGTGCGATACCGCCATCGGCAGCTCGATCGAGCCGACGAGGTGGCGGTCCTCGATGCGCCCACGTGGTGAGCGAGCGATAGCGGCCGTCGCGCGCGGCGTAGGCGTGCGCCGCCGGCTTCGATCGACGCGCCAGTCGTTGCCGGTCGCGACGGCGACGGCGTCGATGCCGTTCATGATGCCCTTGTTGTGCGTCGTCGCGCGGTACGGATCGGCCGCACGCGAGCTCGTAGCGCATAGAGCATCCGCTCGGCGACGTGCCTCGCCGGCGCATGCCGTCGCGGCCGAGCGACGCTCGACCGGCGACACGGACTGCCGCGCGCGCGCAGGCGGCGATCGGCGAGGTTCGAGAGGATGCGCAGGCAGACGACGCCGCCGGCGATCTCCTGCACCATCGGCGCGAGGCCCTCGACGAGCGAGTTGACCGCGTTCGCGCCCATCGCGTCGCCGGTGTCGACGATCACGTGGAAGATCGACCATCGTCTCGTCGCGCGGCGTGCGGACGAGACGGACCTCGATGTCGCGCGGGCCGTACGCCGCGCCGGCAGAGGCCCGGCGTCAGCGTCTCGGCGCGCGTCGAGAATGCGCTCGCGAGCCGCGTAGGCAACGCTCCGATCGCGGCGCCGGGATCCGGCACCTGCACGAGCTGGATCTGGCCGATCATCGCGCCCGGATCGGCCTCGGCGACGAAGCCGCCGCCCGCCCGCGCGACCAGCGCCGCGTTCGACGCCGCCGCGATGACCGACGGCTCCTCGACCACCATCGGGATCACGATCGTCGCGGCCGTTGATCAGGAAGTTGAGCCCGACGCCGAACGGCAGCGCGAACGTGCCGACGGCGTTCTCGACCATGATGTCGGCAACGTCGAGCGGCAGCGCGTCCGCCGCTGCGAGCACGGCGCCGATCGTCGGACGACAGGCCCGAGCGCCTCGGCGAGCTTCTCTCGCCGCTCCTCGATCGTCATCCGATAGAACGCCGGAATCCTCGAACTACTCATGCGCCTCCTCCGCCAAGACCCACGCACGCAGGCGCGGACCGAGCACCATCGGCACTCGCCCGAGCGCGTCGACGTTTCGTGAACCAGTGAGCACCATGGCCGTGCGCAGCTCAGACACGAGGCGCTCGACGAATCGTCGGGCCGCCCCGACGCCCCCTCCTCGATACGCTCGAAACACCGGCAACGCCACGCCCGCCACCCGGGCGCCCGAGCGCGAGCGCCTTCGCGACGTCGGAGCCCCGTGCGGATGCCGCCGCTCGCGATGCAGGTCGAGCCCGAGGCCGCGCGCGCCGGCCAGCGGCCGCGGCCGTGGGAATACCCCAGTCGGCGAACACCTGCGCCGAGCGCCTGCCCGGCGCGGTCGGCGCGCATGGTCTCGACGCTTCACCCACGACGTGCCGCCCGCGCCCGAGACGTCGATCGTCCGGACGCCGGCATCGCGGCAGCCGCGCGGCGACCGCGCGCGAGATACCGCAGCCGGTCTCCTTCACGACGACCGGCACGTCGAGCTCGCGGACGAGCCGCGCGATGGCGTCGAGCGCCGCCGCGGAAGTCGCGATCGCCGCCGGGCTGGATCAGCTCCTGCGCCGGGTTGAGATGCAGGCAGAGCGCGTCGGCGCTGACCGCGTCGCGACCAGGCGCGCGACGTCGCGCCGTCCGCGCGTCCGCCGCCTGCACGACCCCGAGGTTGCGCGAGCACCGAGCGTCGTCGGCGCGTGCGGCGCGCACCTCGAACGTGTACGCGAGCTCGGGGTCGTCGCTGCATCGCGCGCTGCGAGCCGAGCCCGAACGCGATGCCGTACTCCTCGGCGACGCGACGCGAGGTCGCGGTTGATCGCCGACGCCTCGGCCGTGCCGCCGGTCATGCCGGTGATGAGGAGCGGCGCGCGCAGGCGCTTGCCGAGGAGCTCGACGCAGACGTCGACCTCGTCGACGGCGAGCTCGGGCAGCGCGTCGTGCACGAGGTCGACCTCTTCGAGGAGCGTCGTCTTGCCGGCGTACTCGACGGGCGCCCTGCTCGCAGACGTCAGGTGCGACCGCTTGCGCTCGCTGATCGTCTCAGCCATCGGATGCTCCGGATGCTCCGGCGTCCGCGCGGCGATCGCCACGTCGAGCGGCAGGATGCCGGCGTCGCGCCAGGCGGCGCGCACCGCGGCGGCGACGCGCGGCGTTCGGCGCGATCGCGATGCCGCAGTCGCCGCCGCCCGCGCCGGACGGCTTCGCGACGGCGCCCGCGCCGCGCGCCGTCTCGATCAGACGGCGGAGCGCCGGCGTGACGATCGGCAGCCCGGTCTCGCGCGCCGAAGCGCGCACGAGCAGGTCGCCCGAGCGATCGACGGCGTCGCAGAGCCGTCCGCCGTCGCCGCGCAGCGATCGCGGCGACGGCGTCGCGCGCGCGGCGGAGCGCCAGGTCGGCGCAGCACCGGCGGCGACGGCATGGTCGCAAACGCCGCGATCAGCGGCGTCGTCGGCGCGGACTCGCCGGTCCAGCCGGCGACGAGCTCGAGCCCGTCCGGCAGCGCGTGGCGCGCGACCGCGAGCTCGCTCGTCGCCGGCGCTCGGCCGCGACGACGCCGCCGTAGACCGCGGCGGCGACGTCGGCGCCGCTGCCCTGCCCGTCCTGGAAGACGCGCGTTCGCGGCGAGCGCGTCGGCGAGCACGGCGCGCGGCTCGATCGCCGCGCTCGCGAGGCGGCGCCGCGCGACGACGGCGGCGGCGATGGTGGCCGCGCTGCGCCCGAGGCCGAGCTTCCGCTCGCCGATCGAGGAACGGCCGCGAGTCGACGACGACGCGGCCGCGCATCCAGCCGAGCTGCAGCGCAGGACCGCGACCACGGCGCCGGCGTCGCCGCCGGGCATGCGTCGCCGGCGCGCCGCGCCGCGCGATGTGCCACCTTCGGCCGCCAGCGACTCGATCGGCGAGCGCGCCGTCGCCGGTCTCGGCGTCGACCTCGACGCGCACGACGCCGATCGACGGCGACGACGAGCGCCGGCGCGCCGCGCAGCACCGCCCACTCGCCGGTGAGGAAGAGCTTCCCGGCGCGGTCGCGGCGATCACGCGCAGCACCTCGACGCCGCCGCCGGCGCGCAGCGTGAGCACGCGCTCGACGCCGGGCACGTCGCGGAGCGCGTCGGCGATGCGGACGCGTCGCTCGGACTCGCAGAGCACCTTCACCTGCGGGCCGGCGTCGATCGTGACGCAGCCGCGGATGCCTTCGGCGCGGAGCGCCCACACGCGATGGATGCACTCGACGGTCGCACCGCGCCAGTAGAGGAGCGGCGGGCGCGCGGCGAGACCGATCGCGTGCATCTTGAGCGCGCTGTGCTCGGCCACGAGCCCGAGCGCCTCGAGGTCGCGTGCCGCGATCGCGCGGCGCGCTTCGGCGAGGTCGCGCTCGGCCGTCTCGACCCACGCCGGGATAGAGCGGCGACGTCGCCGCGCGCGCGCATGCCCGTCGCGCGACGACACGGCCTTGCGGCGCCGTGCTGGTGACCGCGACGACCATCCGGACGTCCCAGTCGCCGGGCGCGAGCGAGCGGCTCGGCGATCGAGTCGCGGCCGTCGGCGCGCTCGCCGCGGTGCCACTCGACGAAGCCGCCGAAGATCGAGCGCGCCGCGGATCCCGAGCCTCGTCGGCGCCAGCGCCGACAGTGCCGGGCGGCTCGAGGCGAAGCCCGCCGCGCGGCTCGTCGCGCGACCGCCAGCGACGCGAACGCCGCGGCGGACGACGCGAGCCCGACGCCCGTCGGGACGCTGCTCGTCGTCGCACGACGCGCGCGCGCCTCGATGCCGCGCCTCGGACCGGACCAGGTCGACGAAGCGCAGGACCCGACGCGGCGTCCGTCCGGCGGCCGCGTCACCGTCGATGGTGCAGTCGGTCGCGGACGTCGACGCCGAAGGCGCAGGTCGCCTCGACCCAGAGGCCGTCCAGCGTCAGCGAGATGCTCCCGGTGGCCGGGAGATTCAGGGAGGCGATCCCGCTTGCCCCAATACTTGACCAGCGCGACGTTGACGTTCGCACGGGCGGTAGTTTCGGCGCCGAGCATCGTCGAGCCGCCTGGTTCTAGTCCTTTCATCTCCCTCCCGCACCCCCTGACCGCTCGGTCTAGACCGCTCGGTCAGCGGCGTGGTCCTAACGGATGGCACGTGCGCTGTCAATGCGATCGCGCAGCCAGATTGCGGCGAAAGAGGCTCGACTCGCGCTGATAGAAGCCGCTGGGTGTGGAGCGAGTCGCGCAGCGTGGAGGTGGGTGTAGTCGAGGTGGTGGCAGAGCTCGTGGAGCAGCGTCCGCAGGAAGGTCCGCGGCGCCACGACCTGCGACCCGCTTGGCGGTGAGCATCCACAGCGTGATCGGTGTCGCGCGCCGGCGGGTCGGCCGGCGTGTAGAGGCCGTGGAGCTCGCCGCGCTGGTCGTGCGGACGGCGCTCGTTGCGACGACGCACCCAGACGAGCGGAACGCGGAAGCGCGGTGCAGATGCCGTCGGCGATCCGCTGCGCGACGGACCTGCACCTCGACGACGTTGCCGGTCGGGCAGCACCTCGACCAGCTCGTCGACCGCCTGCGCGACCGCCGCGACCCGGGCGGAACGCGAGCGACGGCACGCGATCGCTCGGCCTCGGCCACGCGTTGCAGCGCGAGCGGCAGCCGCTTGTACCAGGCCGGGCTCGTACCCGAGCTGACGCCCGTCTCCCGGCATCGGCGACGCGGATTATGAGCGACGCGCGGCGCGCGCGCAATCTGTGGCACTGTCGCCGAACGATGAGGTCCCGATCGACGAGGCCGACGCGCTGGCGCACGCGCGGCGACGCGATCGTCGACGTCGCGCGCGAGCCTGGCGCAGCCGGCCGCCGCCGCCGCGCGCGCTGCCGTTCTTCGGCCTCGATCATCGGAGCGGCACGCCGCTCGTCGCTCGTCGATGACCTCGCGACACGCGGCATCTTCCGGAAGTACGAGCACGTGCTCGACCTGGGCGGCGGCCTCGGCGGGACGACGCGCTACCTCGACGTCGCGGCTCGGCTGCACGGCGACCGCGACAGCCGCGTACGCCGCGGAGGCCGTCGCCGGGCGGCATGCTCACCGCGCGCGCCGCGCTCGACTAGCAGGTCTTCCACGTCGCGGCCGACGCGACCCGCCTACCGTTCGCCGAGGCCGCGTTCACCCACGTGTGGATCCTCGACGTGCTGCCGGCGCTCGGCGCCGAGCGTGGCCGTGCCTCGCGGAGGCGTTCCGCGTGCTCCGGCCGGGCGGGCATCTGGGCGCTGCAGGACCTCCTCGCCCGCGACGACGACGAACGCTGCCGCGCGCGGCTTCGTCGAGGAACGCGTGCGCGCAGTCGGAGCTCGCGCGCGCGAGGTTCGTCGAGATCTTCCTCCGGCGCGTGGACGTCCCGTACGCGCCGGAGCGGACCGCATGGGAGCGACGTCACCGCGAAGGTCGGCACGGACCGACGCGCTCGTCTCGCGACCGGGCGAGCGATCGAGACGAGCGTCGCGCGTGGCGCGCTCGCGCTGGTTCAGCTCACGGCGCGACGGCCGTAGTCAGCGCGAGCAGCGACCCACCACCCTGCGACCCACTGCCCTGCGACCCACTACCCTGCGACCCACTACCCTGCGACCCGCCACCCTGCCGACCCGCCACCGGAGTGGGCGCGCCCGCTGCCGCCGCCACCACCCACCGCCGCCACCCGGCATGGTCACCGCCACTGCCGCCGCCACCATGGCTCATGCTCGCACTCGGGCCTGCGCCCGGAGCCGGACCCGCGGCTCGGCGCCCGCCGCCACCACCGCCGTGTTGCATCGTCGGTCCGGCCGCGCGGCCGCCACCTATCCCGCCGCCCGGATTGCGCTCGATGATCATCGGGCCGCCGCCGGGTGCACCACCGGGGGGCCGCGCCACTGCCGCCGCCGCGATACATCACGCCGGGCGACGGCGAGCGGTCCACCCGCGGCACGCGGATCGTCGGGTTGCGGCTGCGGCCGGCTCCACGCGCCGTGCGTCGGACACGCGGGGCGCGCCGCGCTGCGACCGTCCTCGCGACCCGCGGCGGCCGCGTGAGCTCGCGGATCGTCGTCGACGCGCGGGACCGACGCGACGGTCGTCGCCGCCCTCGTGCCCCGGACGGCGCGGCACGTCGACGACCTCGGACGATTGTCGCGAGCGTCGTCGTCGCGGTTGCCGGTGCTCGAAGGTCCGACCCGTCAGCTCGCGATCGTCCTGCCCTCGGTTCCGCTCGAGCATCTGGCCGTCGTCGCGGCGTCGCTCGCCGCGATGGCGCCAGTCGTCGTTCGAGACGGCCGGCCGATCGCGATCGCGGCCCGTTGGGGCCCTGGAGGTTCGTCTGGCGGCCGGCGTGCTCGAGTCACGCGCTCGCGGCCGCGGTCCGTCGACGCGCTCGCGGACACCGGCTCGCCGCGCTCGATGCGATGGCGCACCCACGGCGCGACGCGCGTCCGTCGGCCGGTCGTTCTCGCGCACGATGCGATGCCGGCTCACCTGCTCGATGTCGCGGAAGTCCGGCTCCGCCGGCGGCCCCAGCCCTGCTCCCGATGATGGACGATGTAGGACGGCAGCCGGTCGTGGAGCACGACGACGGTGTTCACGCGCGGCGAGCAGAACGAATAGTCGCGGACGTAGTTCCAGTAGCCCGGCGCGATCGACGAAGCCGGCGGCGCCAGCGGGCACCCAGCCGACGTAGCCGTCGCCCCAGTACCAGTCGACCCAGGCGGGACCCCACGTGTAGCCCGGCGTCCAGACCCAGCCGTACGTGTTCGCCCAGCCCCAGCGGCCGTAGTGGAACGTCCAGCCCCAGGGCGTCGGACGACCCACGTCCAGCCGTACGGACGTCCAGATCCACTGTCCGTCGACGTACGGGCGCCAGTTCCAGTCCTCGTTCGGGACGCCACACGCGGCCGTAGCCGGGCAGCGTCGACCCAGTAGCCGTACGGGTGCGAGCGCGTCCTCGAACTCGCGCCGGGTCCGGGGCGATCGTCCCAGTCCGCGCGGGCGTCTGCCGGGCGCGCACCGCCAGGGCGAGCACCATGGCGGCGCACGACCAGTCAGAACGCAGCGCAGGTCATGCCGTCAAGCAACACGACGCTCCAGGCCATGGTTGCTCGGCGATCGCTCACACCCAGTCGAGGTCCTCCTCGATGACCTGTAAGCCGGGGAGCAACGGTCTCGGCAAGCCGTCGACGAAACGGGACGGCTTGCCGAGCACCATGCCGGTCGTGCGGTCGTAGATGTCGATCGGGTAGCGTCAGGTAGAGGTGCTCCTTCGCCCGCGTCACCGCGACGTAGAGGAGCCGCCGCTCCTCCTCGACCTCCTCCTGCGTCGTGCAGGTTGTGAGTAGCGACGGGAAGCGGCCGTCGACGAGCCAGATCACGAAGACGGCCGCGCCACTCGAGGCCCTTCGCCGAGTGGATGGTCGAGAGCGTGAGCAGCCCTCGTCGACGCTCGGCGGCGCCAGCACGTCGCCGACGCTGTCGGTCGGCGGCTCGAGCGCCATGTCGGCTGAGCAGCGAGCGCGAGGCTCCGGTAGCGCGCCGCGATCGTGACGAAGTGCTCGAGGTCCTTCTCGCGCTTCGGGAAGTCCTCGGGATGGATGTGGCGCAGCATCGGCGCGTAGAAGCCGACGACCGCGCGCCACCTTCTCGCCGGGCGGCAGCGTCGTCGGGCGCGACCTCGCGCGAGGAGCGTCGGCGAGGCGGCGCGAGCTCCTTCGTGTACGCGCCGCGCCGCGGGTAGGCCGCAGCAGCTCGGCCGCGCTCGCGCGAGGTCCGGCGCGGGCGCCGACGTGCGTCGAAGAGGTCGTCCGCGCGGTCCTCGGCCCGAGGCCGTCGAGGAGCAGCGAGGACGCGATGCCACGACACCGCGTCGCGCGGGTTCGCGACGACGCGGAGGTGCGCGAGCACGTCCTTCACGTGCGCGGTCTCGATGAACTTGAAGCCGCCGCGCTTGACGAACGGGATGTCGGCGCGCTGCAGCTCCGAGCTCGAGGTCGAAGGAGTGGAAGCTCGAGCGGAAGAGCACCGCGATCTCGTCGAGCGGCACGCCCTCCTCGCGCAGCTCGAGGATGCGCTGGCGTGACGAAGCGCGACTGCGCCTGCTCGTCGCCGCACTGGACGAGCATCGGCGCGCTGCCGCCGGTCGCGCGCGCGCGCGCAGCGATCTTCGGTGTGCTTCTCCGCCGCGCGGTCGATGATCGCGTTCGCGAGCTCGAGGATCGGCTGCGTCGAGCGGTAGTTCTCCTCGAGCTTCGATCGATGCGCGTGCCCGGGAAGAGCGTCGGGAAGTCCATGATGTTCCGGAAGGTCGCGCCGCGGAACGAGTAGATGCTCTGGCTGTCGTCGCCGACCGCCATCACGTTGTCGTGCGTCGCCGCGAGGCCGCGCACGATCTCCGCCTGGAGCCGGTTCGTGTCCTGGTACTCGTCGACCATGATGTAGCGGTAGGTGCGCGACAGCTGCTCGGCGACGTCGGGGTTGTCGCGCAGGAGGTCGCGCAGGAGCACGAGCAGGTCGTCGTAGTCGACGAGGTTCCGCTCGCGCTTGTAGCGTCGCGTACTCCTCGCTCGAGGCGGACGAGGTCCTCGAGGTGGTCGGCGAGGTGCGCCGTACGCCGTCCTCGACGACCTCCGGCACGCGTCGTGCTCCGGTTCACGGCCATGCTGAAGATGCTCGAGGATCGCGCTCTTGCGCGGGAAGCGGCGCTCCTTCGCGGTCGAGCCCGGCGCGGCTGCGGAGCAGGTTCACGACGTCCTCGGCGTCGCCGCGGTCGAGGATCGTGAAGCTCGGCTCGAGGCCGACCCGGCCGCGCCGTGCCGGCGGAGCACGGTGTTGGCGAACGAGTGGAACGTGCCGCCGGCGACCCGCTCGCAGCTGCGCGCCGACGAGCGCCGGCCGCGCGCCGGAGCATCTCCTCGGCCGCCTTGCGCGTGAACGGTGAGCGAGCAGCACGCTGCGCCGGGCTGACGCCCGACTCGACGAGCCGCGCCACGCGGTACACGAGCGTCCGCGTCTTGCCGCTGCCCGCGCCGGCGATGACCAGCACGGGGCCGTCGAGCGTCGTCGCGGCGTCGTGCTGCGCCTCGTTCAGCTCGCCGGCGTAGTCGATGCGATACCGCGGACGGTCTCGCGCGCATCCGGACCGCGAGCGAAGCGTGTAGGTTTCCATCGCGGCCGTCGACCGCCTGTATCGCGGCCGCGACGGACGCGCCACTTCGAGCGCCGTCTTCTTCTTCCCCGGCTTGATCGTGACGTCGTCGCGCGCCGTGATCGCGCCGACGCCGACCGCGACGGTGGCCGGCGTGCCGGGCGCGCCGCGCCCGTCACCTTCGACAGATCGCCGCCCGTGTGCGTGAGCTTGAGCGTGCGTGAGCTTCTTCTGCGACGGGCGCGACGCTGAGCGTGCCCCTGACACCGGGGCGCCCTTCCGGTTGCTCACCGGCTTCCGCCCGGTGACCACGTGCGGCGTCGAGCTTTCTGCCGTCGTCGGTCGCGACGAGCTTCTTCCCGCCGGTGAGCGCGCCCGCCGGCGCGCGGATCAAGCAGGACGGACTCGCCGGCGAGCGCCACTCCTGCACGAGCACGTCACTGCGTGCGGATCGTGGAGCAGACGGCGTCGCCGGAAAGCTTGGATCGTGGCCTTCAGCGTGACCGTGTCGCCGACGACGTCGGTGCCGCTCCGACGCGGCCAGCAGTCGTCCCGTGGGCGACGAGCGTGCTTTGCCCCTTCGGCTTAGCGCGTCCTGCGACGGGACCGGGAACTGGCGAGCGCAATGCACGCGAGCTCAGGGTAGCCCGTCGTCACCCGGGCCGACGGTCGGCGCATTCAGCAGGCAACCGGCTCGCCTGGCGACCTTTGAGAGTGCCGGTCACGAAGTCGAGCGCCTTGCCTTCGGTCGGGCAGTCGGTGCCGGCGAGGGTCACGGCCTGGAGCCCCGATGTGAGGCGGGTGACCAGGGCGCTGATCGCTTCCGGCGTCACCTCCGTCGTGAAGGCGACGGTCATGTTCGGCAGGACGACGTTGCCGGCGCCGTCGATCGCGCCCGAGACGGCGCCCGCCTTGCCCAGCGTGATGTTGCTCGAGATGCCTGACAGCCGAGATCCCAGCCGTGCGACGCTCGAGAAGTCGACGTTGAACGTGCGCCGGCGGCCTCGTCGATCGTGACCGGGGCCGCACGCCGACGAGGCTGCCCGGGACGCCGGTCAGCGTCTGGCTCGCCACCGGCACGGCCCGCGGCCGTGATCGTAACAGGTGGCCGCATGCGCGGCCAGCGCGGTGCCGGCCACGAAGGCCGCGATGATCGCGAATCGCGATGGCGAAATCCTCCGCCACGCCTTCCGCTTCTTCTTCTCGGCAGCGTGGCATCACGCTCTTCTTCGCCGCCAGGGTACACGGTTCGCGGGCGAATCGGGCGCCTCGCCGACGACGAACGCGACGGTCACGTCCGGGCTGCCGGGTGTCGAGGGCCGGTGAGATCGAGATTCTTGCCGACGGAGCACGAAGCGGCCTCGTGCTGTCGCCCTTCGTGCGGATGCGGACAGCGACACCGCGCCGTCGCTCGATCGCGCCGGCGAAGCGCGAGCGCGCGCGGCCTCCAGCGGGATCGTGCGCTCGAAGAGCACCAAGCATCGTGCCGCTGCCGCCCGGCGGTCGCGAGCTGCAGCGCGACGCCGCCGGCCAGGTCGGCCGCGACGGGCGCGCCCGCCGAACGTGCCGACGAACTCGGAACGAGGCCGGCCCGCGCGCGCCTTCTTCACCTTGCCGAACGTGAGCCTGCGTTCGTGATGGCACATCGTGCCCGGCTTTGACGACGCTGTTCCGGCGGCGCTTGGGGCCCGCAGCTCGTCGCGAGTCAACGTTCTGGAACGCGACGAGGTCGTTCAGCTGCTGCGGGGTCAGAATGTCGGTCTTGCCGTGCGGATTGTCGCCGATGGCGCGACCGGCCCCGAGCCGCATGCACTCGTCGAGGTCGCCGGTGTCGCACGGGCCGGACGACGTCGAGCAGAAGTGTGCGCGGTGCCGTCGTGCAGGTACGGCGCCGTGTTCCAGAGGTCGACGAGCGTCGGCGTCCGCCGTAGGAAGTCGAGCGAGCCGCGCGGGCGTCGGGACCTGCAGGTTCGCGTTCTGCAGGATCCGGCGGTCGAGGCCGACCTGGGTACGGGTCGGCGGCGTCGAAGATGTTGCCCGTGCTCACGTCGTGCGCGGAGGAACGGGTTGTTCCGGTCGCCGCGCGCGGGCGCTCCGCGCTGGTGAAGTCGCCGCCGGCCTGGGGCCGCTTGTCGGTGAAGAACTGCTCCCGATGTGCCGCGCTGTCGTGGCACTCGGTGCAGCGCGTGACTGGATCGCTGAAGATCGCGCGCCTGCGCTCGCGTGGCGTCGTTCGGCTGGTTCGGGTTCTGCGGGAAGTCGGTGAGCGAGCAGACGAAGTCCGGCCATGTGCGTGAGCCGCACGCCGACGTTCGAGCCCGTATCGCCGGCCGGGAGGTTCCGGTTCGGCGCGCCGAGGTCCGGCTCACGTCGGCCTTGCCGGCGCTGTTCGCCGTGCGCGGCAGCTCGGACGCCTCACCGTCCGAGTCGCGCTGCACGAGCGCCCCCATGCACGCCGTCGAGATGTCCTCGACGGTCACAGTCGCCGGAGCCCTGGAGCGGCGGAACGTGTGCCTCGAAGTCCTCGACCTCGTCGCGGTCGCCGTTCCAGTGGACGCGTGAGCATCGGGTTGAACCAGCGATCACGATCGGCCGGCGGCGATGTTCCCGGCGGATCGTCGTCGGGTCGCGCCTTGCAGAACGCGAATCGCCGTCGCCGCAGGCGGCGTCGAACGATGCACGTCGTGCCGGCGTTCGGGCTCGTCGCTGCACGTGCCCGGGCGCGAACGCCGGGCGGCCGCGGAGGTCCATCGTGTTCCGGAGCTGACGCGCCGAACTGCGAGAAGTCCCACGTGCGCCCGTCCTGGCCGCCGAAGTCCGGCGTGGCACGGTCGTGCAGGTGACGTACGAGGCGTCGTGCGAGACGCTCACGACCTCGCCCGGCAGGCTGTGGCCAACGGAGCAGAGCCGCTGCTCATCCGGACCGCAGTCCTCCCGGGTGGAGGCACTTCCTGTCCCGCCTTCGGCCGCTCGCTGCGCAGGTCGTGTTCGGCTCGCTGAAGAGCGGCGCCGCCTGGCCTGAGGCCGATGCGGCGTTCGGCACGCCCGCGTCGCGCGCGGCGGTCGTGAAGAGGATCTTGCCGTCGAGCACGCCGCCGGCATCGGGTCACCGGCGATTCCATTGCAGACACCCGACGCACAGTCCGTGGCCGACTTGCAGGCCAGGCGCCGTCGTTCGCACCGCCACGGCGCACTTGCCGGTGAGGCGTCGAGACCGGGCGGACCGGAGGATCAGCGGGACGCAGCTGCCGCACGCGTCACGCACGGGCCCGTCGCGCGCAGCGCAGTCGGCGTCGGTCGTGCACGCGCGCGCCGCCGGACGGTTGCAGAAGCCCTGGCGCCGCGCGGGCAGTCGTTGTTCGTATCCCGCACGCCTGTCGGCACGGTCGCGTCTGGCAGAGCAGCGGAGATTCGCGCGGGTTGCCGCCGGCCCGAGCGGCGCTCGGCGCCGGCCGGCGACGACGTTCCGCGAGCAGGTAGTTCGCGACGTACGGCGACCGCCTGGCCGGCGAGACCGCACCGCCGATCAGGCCCGGTGCCGATCCCGTCCGGCGCGGGCGCATCTGCGAGACGCCGCTCGCCTGGAACGTCTTCGTGTCGAAGCTCGACGCCCGTGCTGACGACATTGTGAGCGCCGGATCGATCGGGTTGTAGCCGTCGATCACGGTGATCTGCGCCTGCGGCGCGATCCGGAACGGCCCTCGGCGGTGACCGACCGGAGGGCGTTCGGCGATGCACGCCATGGCCGGGTCGGCGCCGCCCGGGCCGAAGGACGACGGCGCGGCGAAGAGCGTCGTGACGTCGCTCCCCTGCCCCTTCGTCGTGTGAAGATGTGGTAGCTGTTGAACATCCGGTCGACGACGTGAGCCGTCGCGCCGTCGGCGGAGAACTCCGATGTCAGTCGCGCTCGTTCGCCTCGTCGATGTCGAGCTTGCCGACGACGTGGCCGTCGGCGGCGTCGAGCTTGAAGATCCCGAAGCGCGTGATGTCGTGGAACGACGCCTGTATTGTTCCGCCTCGAGCCGTCCTCGGGGAACGCTCAACGTGAGGGGGATGGAAGAGCGCGGGTGCCGGGGTTCGGCACGCACACCTTCTTCTTCTTGCCCTCTTCTTGACGACCGCAGAATGCGGCCGACCTCGCTTGAAGAGGCCCTGGAGACGTTGTTCTCCTGCTCGCCGCCGACTCCAGAGCTGGCTCATGACGTCGCCCGGCGCGCCGCCGTCCGGCACGAGCGCGATCGGAGCCAGTTCGCACGCCCCGACCCGAGTTCTGCGTCTCACAGGTATCGGACGTCCGCGGTGAAGACGCCCGCGACCCACTTGTTCGCCAGGTCGACGACGCTCACGTGCCCGTCGGTGCGGGCTCCTCCGTGATGAGTGCGTGACGTACGCCTTCGAGCCGTCGCTCAATACGGCGATCGCGCGCCTTCGGGGCAGGCCTCACGCGCCTACCTGAGCACGTGCCGAGGACGACGACCTCGCTCGAACCCTGACAACACACGACGAGCCGTCCCCCAGGCGTCGCGATACCGTACGGGAAAAGCCGACGCCGAGCGCTCGGGCATGCAGTACCGAGGTCAGCCTGATCGCACCGGAAACCTCGTCGCCTTCTCATCGGCAGTGTACACCCACGTGCCCGCAACCGTGACCGTGCGCGAATACGTGCCGACCGCCCCCTCCTGCGTGAGCGCGCGCGTCATGCCCGAAGTCGAGGCGCGCCGCATTCGAGTCCGGGTTCACCACGAACACCATCCCGTCAGGCGCCGTCACCGGACCAGCACGCGCGCAGGCGCGGCCGCCGGCACGAAGGCCAGCAACGCCACGCCACCAGAAAGACCGATTCACGACACCCCCTCCTTCGACCCCACCGCCGGCGAGGCCATGCTAGCAACTCGAACCTACGGGCCTGCTCGCCCACGACCGCGGATCCAGCAGGTCCCGATCCCAGATGAGCCAGCATCGGAACGATCAGAAAGCAGAAGAGCGTGACGCCGCCGACGCTCGAGCACGACGGGTCGCCCGAGCGGAAGGCCCGCCGCCATGCTGCGCGACACCGTTACCCGCCCGCCGGGACAGCAGGCCAGGTGAATCCGGTGAGATCCGCCAGGTACGGGCCCCCGTCGATGATCTCCCAGCCAGACCTTCATCGCCGGCGGTGCTCGGCCGTGGCGCGTGAGCCCCTCGATCCAATCCGCCAGACCGATCGCCCCAGGCTCGCCGCGACAGCTCGTAGATCGCCACGAGTCCCGAAGATGCGCTCGAGACCGCCCGGTACACCGCGTCCTTCGTGGGAAATAATAGAAAAGCATGCGCTTCCGATGCGGCCCGCCCACGATCTCGCGCGTCGTCGCGCCCGCGTAGCCGCGCTCGGCAAAGACACTTCGGCCGCCGAGAGCATACGTCCGCACCTCGTCGGCCTTTGCGGCTCGCGTCCCCCCATTTCGGCCAATAGTGCAGCTGTACTGGTCGGTACGAAAGGGGCGTACCTCTGGGAAGACGGCTGTCAAGGAAGATCGAGGGCGGCGGACCACGCGCCGGCGTTGCGCAGGCTGCGCGGCCCCGCATAGATCGACGCCGGATGGCCCAAGACTGTGGCCGCGGATCGTGTCGTGATCGATCTCCGCCTCGCCGCCATGAAATATGCAGCAAAGGCCAGTTATTGGCTGGGCCGAAAGGGCCGTGTTTATGCGTGTCGCGTGTCCGCCTGCGTGGGCAAAGGCGAAGGTACGGCCGAGACGATCGCGGGCAAGCGGCGTGGAGGCAGTGACGTCGCGTGGATCGACGATCCGCGCTCGCTCATGATCCGCGCGCGCGCGGCGGAGGCGAGCGGGTATCACGTCGTGGACGTCGGCGCGACGCGCCGTGACGATCACGTTGGAAGCCGCTGGTGAAGCCCGGACTATTGGCGATCTAGAACAGCGGCGCTGCGCCTCGCGGCTTCGCCGCGAGCAGCGCCGGATTGATACGCCCCTCGCCCAGGCCGCTTCTCTCTCTGAGACGTGATGCCGGCACGTTCGGTTGGGCCGGGAACTGAAGTCAGCTGGGCTCGTGTCGATTCCGGTGCGGTTCTACGTCGCGACGCACCCGAGAATCCGAGCTTCAACATGCTGTAATAACCATGCGGCCTGCGCATCAAGCAGCAGATCTTCTGCCCGGAAGTGCGAGCGCGCATCACCGTCGAGCGGAGCGAGCCTGGTGAAGGGCTACGAGGTCTCGAAGGACCAGTACGTGACCCACCGACGAGAGCTGCGCGCTCGAGACCGCGGCGAGCTCGAGCATCGACATCCAGGAGTCTCTCAAAGGCTGGCGGACGTCGATCCTGTCTTCTTCGAGAACACGCATTACCCGCCAGCAATACGTAACTGAACGAAGTATAC
>ERZ1370068.5127-contig-4164_pt1 | contig 19209 bp, 31 predicted proteins | sample MGYA00561227_ERZ1370068 | MGnify/ENA primary metagenome ERZ1370068 (study PRJEB38410, sample SAMEA6850437) | metagenome | study: Metagenomic assessment of the ecological functions of the soil: analysis of the soil microbiota associated with the...
TTGTACTTCGTTCAGTTACGTATTGCTACCAAGGCGTTGCAGGGGCTCTGAATACGACGCGGTGTCGCGGCTGCGCGACAGCCAGCTCGGCGACGAGCGCGTCACGGACATCCGCAACTACATCAAGCGCGGCAAGCTGTGGGACGCCTTCGTCGCGGACGAGCGGCCGGTGCTGCTGATCGACGAGATCGACAAGGCCGATATCGAGTTTCCCAACGATCTGCTGCAGGAACTCGATCGCATGGAGTTCTTCGTCTACGAAACCGGCGAGACCATCGAAGGCGCGGCGCCGGCCGGTCGTGGTCATCACCTCCAACAACGAGAAGGAGTTGCCGGACGCATTCCTGCGCCGCTGCTTCTTCCACTACATCCGCTTCCCCGATCAACGAGACCATGCGGGCGATCATCGAAGTGCATTTTCCCGGCATCAAGCAGCGCCTGGTGGCGGAGGCGCTCAAGCTGTTCTACGAGATCCGCGACGTGCCGGGCATGAAGAAGAAGCCCTCGACCTCCGAACTTCTGGACTGGCTCAAGCTCCTGATGGTCGAGGACATCGGTCCGGAAATTCTGCGCGAGCGCGATCCCAAGAAGCTCATTCCGCCGCTGCATGGCGCCCTGCTCAAGAACGAGCAGGACGTGCATCTGTTCGAGCGCCTCGCATTCATGGCGCGGCGCGAGGGACGTTAAAGCGCGCGGCGGATGGCCTAGTGTGGCGGATCTGACGTTCCTATCAGATTGTAGGTTGGGTCGAGCGCTCGCGAGACCCAACACCTCGCAGCGTTTAGGATGTTGGGTCTGGTATAGAACTCCAAACCTACGCATCCCGACGCAACCTGCGGACCTGCACGATGCGATACAGGCGTGCCGACGTCGCCGGCGGTTCCTATTTCTTCACGCTCGTCACCGAGAACAGGCGCCCGCTGTTCCGAAGAGCCCGCGGCAGTCGCGCTGTTCCTGGGAGCCGTCGAGAAGGTCCGCGCCCGTCATTCCTTCGAGGTCGATGCCTACGTCGTCCTTCCGACCACCTGCATGCTCTCTGGACCTTGCCCGTGGGGACGCGAACTTCTCCACCCGCTGGCGTTTGATCAAGGAAGGGTTCACCCGCGGCTATCTCAAAACACATGAGCATCCTCAGCGCAGCGAGAGCCGGCGTGCCAAAGGCGAGCAGGGCATATGGCAGCGGCGATTCTGGGAGCACGCCATCCGCGACGAAGCCGATTTCGCCGCGCATCTCGACTACATCCACATCAACCCGGTCAAGCATGGGCTGGTCACCGCCGCTCGCGATTGGCCCTACTCGACGTTTCAGGATTGGGTCGCGCGTGGCGGTTGCATGACGAAGCGGTGGGGATCGGACGATGCTAGCCGCCGTTGCCCGACTGGGTCGGCCAGGAATGAACTCGTGGTGCCCGGACGAGGGCTGTAGGTTGGGTCGAGCCCTGCGAGATCCAACACCTCGCGTCTTTAGGATGTTGGGTCTCGTGAAGAACTCGACCCGACCTACAAGCTAGCGGCGTCTGCGACCAGCTCCGTCGGCGGGCGGCCCAGTCCTGCTGCTCGTCGTTGTCGAGCACGGAGGCCCCGGCGCGTCCGGCCGCGCGAAGCCACGGGCATCTGCAGGTTCGATGCCGGCGTCGCCGGGCTCCATCGCCGGCGAGGCGATCTCGCCGGCGGCGACGCGGATCGGCGGGCAGTTCGGCCAGGGCGGGCTCTTCGGGCAGTTCCGACCGTGGCACCACGGCCCCGAGCCGCGCCTCCACGTGCGCCTGTTCTTCTCCCGAGCGCAACGCCGCGAGCTCGGTCCCGCGCCGGTATTCCTCCTCGCGCTGACGTGCCTGGCGCGCGGCGAAGCGTTCGCGAGCGTCGAACCACCAGTAATAGACCTGCATCGCGGCCCGGCCCAGTTTGCCGCCCGCCCAGACCAGTTCGAAGGGCGCGAACAGCCGCCAGGTGTCCTCGCCCTCGGCGATCGCCTGCGCGACGATGTTGCCGGCCATGGCTGTGGTGTTGAGGCCGTGCCCGCCGAAGCCGCTCGCAAGCCAGACGCCGGGCGACAGCTCGCCGATCTGCGGCATCCGGTGCAGCGGATTGCCCAGCACGCCCGACCAGACATGCTCGATCCTCGACCTCGCCCAGCTGCGGATAGATCGCCGCGATGTCGGCTCGCAGCCGCGGCACCATCTCGTGCCGGATTGGCCTCCCACGTGGTCGAGTGCCCCGACCACAGCAGGCGGTCGTTGCCGACGATGCGGTAGTGACTGTTGGCCAGATCGGTATCCGTCACCGCGCCGCGATAGGTGACCGCCTCGGCGAGGCGCGGCCCGAGCGGCGCGGTGGTGATCGCATAGCTCCAGATCGGCACCAGCGTGCCGACAACGCGCGGCATCAGCGCGGCGAGATGGACGTTGCCGGCGAGGACGATATGGCCGGCACGCACGCGGGCGGACGGCGTGGTGATGCGCTTGCGCACGCCTTCGGCATCGATCGAGAGCGCTGGTTGTGTGCTCGAAGATGCGCGCGCCTGCCGCTTCCGCCACGCTCCGCCAGCCCGAGCGCATAGTTGAGCGGATGGATGTGAAACGCGCGCGGCAGGTGCAAGGCGTGGAAGTAGTGATCGGTCTTGAGCACCTCGCGCACGCGCTCGGTCGGCCAGCCCTCGACCTCGGCCCCGAGCTCCTGGCCATAGAGCTGCACATCCGCCAGGACCTCATCGCCGTTGTCGACCTTGGAGACTTTGAGCCAGCCGGCGATCGGCGCGACACCGGGCATCCGGGCCTCGGCGATCGTCGTGCGCACGTATCGCAGCCCCATCTCCGACAGGTCCCACAGCGCCTTGGCGTGCTCCATGCCGACGCGGCTGACCACGCGCTCCATCGACTCCGCAAAGCCGGGCAGGACGAAACCGTGGTTGCGGCCGGACGCGTTGCCGGCGATGCGGCCGGCCTCCAACACCTGCGACCGACCACCCGCGCCGCGCGATCTCGCGCGCCGTGGTCAACCCTGCAAGGCCGGCGCCGATGACGCAGACGTCGACGTCGAGATCGAAGGTCAGCGGCCCGCGCATGGCCGTCGGCACCATGGTCGCCGTGTACCAGGAGGGCGCGTAGGATGCCGGCTCGGACGCGTTCACGTTTTCTTCCTCGGAGATCAAGCCGCCACCCGCGTCATGCTAGTGCGGCGGATTTGAAGTTCCTATCATTATGGCGGCGAGCTCGTTTAGGAACTTCAAATCCAAATGCCGCACTAGAATCAAAAGATTGCTAGTGTCCCTTGATTCCGAAGTTCGCATCGGAAGGTGCCGCGAGGGTGTGCGAACTTCGGAATCGGGACACTAGACTGCGGCGCGAGAGAAATCGATGCTGGTGCCATGCGCCTGATGCTGCTGCGACACGCCAAAGCGGAAAAGGCCGAAGCCGGCATGGGCGATCATGAGCGCCGCCTCAATGCGCGCGGCCAGAATGATGCGCCTGCTGATCGGCGCCTACATGGCCCGGCATGCCCTGATCCCGGATCGCGTCATGGTGTCGACGGCCGAGCGCACGCGCGAAACCTGGCAACGCCTCGCCGAGGCTCTGGCGCGCTCGCCCGCAGGTCGAGCTTCGAGGAGCGCCTGTACAACGCCGGCAGCGAGGCCATTCTCGCGCTCGCCAAGCACATCGAGCCGCCGGTGCGCACGCTGCTGATGATCGGGCACAATCCGGGACTGCACGACCTCGCCCGGCTGCTGATCGCCTCGGGCGATGTCGAGGCGCGCGAGCGGCTCAATGAGGGGCTGCCGACGTCCGGCCTTGCCGTGATCGACTTCGCCGCTCAGGACTGGGGCAAGGTGCATCCCCGCGGCGGCCGGCTCGGAGCGTTTCGTCAGTCCCCGCTCGCTCGCGGACGCCGCTCGGGTCTGACCGGCCCGACGCGCGGGTGCCCTGATGCGCCTGATGCCTCGTGCTCCCGGCGGCAGGCGCGGCCTGTGCGTCATCGCGCGGTGAGCATCGCCTTCGCCTTCCCGCTGCCGGCGTGGCAATATGATGCAAAACCAGGGAGAGAGGGACAGCGCCATGTACAGGAACATCCTGGTTCCGATCGACCTCGCCGATCAGGAACTCGCCAAGCCCGCCGTCGCGACCGCCTTGATGATGGCGGGTCCTTCAGACGGTTCGGTCCGCTTCGTCAATGTGCTGCCGCTCACGCCGGTGATGCTCGCGGAATACGTGCCGCCCGATTTCGAGGTGCAGCAGCGCAAGACGGCCGGAGGACGCGCTCGGCATCGTGGTCACGGAGACCGGCGTTGCCCCCGGCCCGGGCGTCATCGATCGTGCGCCAGGGCGGCATCTACCAGGAGATCCTGGAGGAAGCGAACGCCATCCAGGCCGACCTCATCGTCATGAGCTCGCACCGCCAGCATCGGCACGCCATGCGCACCTATTTCCTCGGCTCCAATGCCGGCCACGTGGTGCGCTACGCCAAATGCTCGGTGCTGGTGGTGAGAAACTGACGCAAGCAGACGCCGCACCGCCGACGGCTCCGATCGGCTACGATGTGAATTTATCTATTGACTACGTAATGAAGATGGTATATAGAATCGCCATCCTCGCTCATGGAGGGGCGTCTTCCGGAGACGATCCTGAAGGCGGAGCGGGAGTGGCGTCCTGCGGCTGCGGCTCGTAACCGCGGGCTCGGGAGGTCCGGGACACCGCCCGCCAGGCATGACGACCTGGCTGCGAGGAGCTCGCTGCACGGATCCGGAGGCAATGCCGGAGATGGAAGCGCGGCCCCCGGCCGAAAATCGCCACGGTGGAGCGCCGAGAGGCGAGCGTCCCGCGTCATGGGACGCGCCGCGCCTCACTCAGCGCGGATCAGTCGCGTCTCGCAAACGCGACAACAGACATAGTGCGCCTGTCGGCGCTCCGCCCACCCCTCTTGGGGATGGACGCGAAAGGATAGAGACGAACCCGGGCGCAACAACGCGCCGCGGGAACGAAGAACACTGCGCTGTTTGACATCGTGAATGCGGCCACGGCCAACGGCTCATGCGCGAGCCGCGATCGCGTGCGGCTACCCATCCGGCACCAATTCCTTCGGCAAGGCATCGGCGACGATAGCGGCCGGGCCGATTGCGCCAGAAATACGTGCCGCTCTGCACACGCACAGAGCCAAAAAGCCGCCGATCACGGCGGCCCCCGTAGGCGCCGCTGTTCAGCGCCTGCACGATGAGCACCGCGAAGCCCACGACCACAGCCGCCAAGACTGCGAGCCCGGGCCAGTAGAGCAGAGCCGGCGAGCCGCAATCGAACACCGTCGTCGCGCCGGCGGCGCGCGATGCGCCGGTGCAGCTCGCGGACGAACGCACCATAGGCCTGGTCTTGCGCCTCCTGCTCGACCATCGATCGCCACGAGGTCGATGCGATCGAAAGCCGTGGCCCGGCCTCCGACCAGACCTCGGCAACGAAGCGGCGCGTTTGCATCGTCACCGGCCGGAACGACAGCCGCACGCGCCGGACGCGCGCGTAAGGAATGCGGCCCTGGTGCCGGCCGGTGCGCCATTCGAGTGCGTCGGGGCGCAGATGAAGCTCCCAGGGCGCGCCCATCAGCGACGGCTTGTGGATATAGACCGGGTCCTCGCCGCCATCGGGCCGGCGCGCTTCATCGTCCGGCATCGGCGCTCACGGCACAGGGCCTGCGTCCGGCGACAGCTTGTCGACGCGGCGAAGCTGCGGGAACGTCCACATCCATATCAGCATCACCGCGATCGTGCCGACGCCGCCGATCAGCGCCGACGGCACCGCGCCGAGCCAGGCCGCGATCGCGCCGGCGCGAAACTCGCCGAGCGAGCCCGAGGAGCCCGTGAACATCGAGTTGACCGCCATCACGCGGCCCAGCATGTCGTGGGGCGTGCGCATCTGCACCAGCGACTGACGGATGACCACGCTGACGGCGTCCGACGCGCCGTAGATCACGAGCGCCAGGAACGACAGCGCCGATCGAGGTCGACAGTCGCGAACAGCAGGCTCGCGCACCCCGAACAGCCCGACCGCGGCGAACATGACGTGGCCGGCGCGGCCGGCGATCGCGCGATGCGCCAGGACGATCGATACGGCGAGCGCACCGACGGCGGGCGCCGAGCGCAGCAGGCCGAGCGCCCAGGGTCCGGCGTGCAGGATGTCGCGCGCGTAGATCGGCAGCAGCGCGGTGACGCCGCCGAGCAGCACGGCGAACAGATCGAGCGAGATCGCGCCGAGCAGAATCGGATGGCTGCGGATATAGGCAAAGCCGGCAAACACCGTTTCCAGGCTGCACTTGCCGGCGCGGCTCGCGCCGTCGGAGCAATCTCGACGAAACCGATCAGCACGCTCGCGGCGATGAAGATGACGGTGCAGGTGGCGTAGACCGTGGCCGGGCCGAGCCCATACAGCAGCCCGCCGAGCGAGGGCCCGCAGATCACCGCGGTCTGCTGGCGCCGAAGCCGATGCCGCGATCGCGCGCGGCAGCAGCGCCATCGGCACCACGCCGGGCAGGAGCGCGTGCATGGTCGGAATCTCGAAGGCCCGCGCCGTGCCGGACAGGAACAGGATAGCGAACATGGCCTCGCGGTCGAGCCAGCCCTGCACGGTGCCGACGGCGAGCGCGAGCGCGGCCAGCGCCTTGCCGATCTGGCAGACGCTGGCGACCGCGCGTCGGTCGAACAGATCGAGCACCTGTCCGGCGATGACCGACGGTCGCGATCAGCGGAAAGAATTGCACGAGGCCGACGAGGCCGAGGTCGAGCGGATCGTTGGTGAGGGCGTAGATCTGCCACCCGACCGCCACCCCCTGCATCATGAAGGCGCCGTTGGTGAACGTGCGCGCGCACCAGAAGCGCACGAACGAGCGGTGCGCGCGTCAGGGACGAGAGTCGGCGGAGGCGGACATGGTTGTTGTTCGCGTCGGCTAATGGTTTCAGGGGCGCTGACATAGGCCACGCCCGCCGGATGCGATGCGGCTTCGCACCGCTACAGCGGAATGGCGAGCAGGGTGTCGATCAGCCGGCTGTCGAGGATCACCACCTTCTCGGCAAAGCGCGCCGCGCCGTCGTCGAACACCACGTGATCCTCATAGCGGCCGCTGGCGAACAGCGTCGTTTCGCCGGTGTGCATGACGCGGGCGACGATGAAAGCCGGTCTGCGGCACGCGCCCCCTGCCGCTCGTCCGGCGTCACCAGCGGCGAAGCGATGATGTGGCGGTAGCGTTGCGCCTCGTACACGTTGGCGTCGCGCAGCGAGCGCACGCGGTCGCGCAGCATGGCGCGCGAGGTCGCATAGATCAGGCCGAGCGGCAGGCCGCGCTCGAAATTCTCGGCGGTGGTCACGCGGTAGCGTCCGTCCTCGGTGAAGAAGTCGGCCACGCCTCGAGCTTGTTGTCGTCGATCGCCTGGACGTAGCGGGCGTTGAGGTCCTGGACCTTGAGCTGCAGCTCGATGTTCATGCGCGAATCTCGGACGGCAGACGCACGACGTTCAGAGCTCCGACATAGCCGCGATAGGCCTTCCAGAAACCGCGCACCGCCGCCTCGGTGACGCGGTTGTCGTCGGAGGCGACGCTGGCGCCGCCCATCTCGACCACCGAGAGCAGATCCGGCGCGGTGGTCACGCGCGCGCTGCACGAAGCCCGGCGCGGCGCCGTCCTCCATCGAGATGTAGCCGGCGGGGCCGATCAGGTTGGCTTGCCGCAAGCGGCGCTCGGTCATGTCGTCGTCGTCGGTGGTGAAGCCGAAGCAGGTCCAGACCAGCTCGGTCTGGTCGAGACCCTGCGGCACCAGCCGGCGCACCGCCAGGCTGTTGCGGGTCTGCTGCAGCACGAAGGTCGGGAACACCGACAGGATCTGCAGCCCGATGCCGTCGCCGAACTCGTCGACCGCTTCCAGCAGTTGCGGCGCTTCGAGACCGAAGCCCTCCTGCGCCGCGCGCATGCCGGCCTGCTCGTATTCCTTGCCGCCGGTATCGGCGGCGAGCGAATAGCTCACGTGGTGGCCGCCGCGAATCGCTCACCACGATGCCGCCCTTCTGCGACAGCCGGTTGAGGCGGAAGGTGGTGAAGAACGTGTGCAGGAGACTGGCGTGGTAGGTGTCCTTCACGTTCTCCATGTAGAGCTTCCAGTTGCTCGGCAGCGTCTGGCTGTAGCCGCCGAGCAGCTTCACCGGCGCGCGCATGCACGCGGCGGATGCGGGCGACGATCTCGGGCCCGAGATATTGCTCGAGCGGCGGCGCGTCGCGCCGACAGCGTGCCGAACACGAGGCCCGACAGCGTCTCGAGCCGCAGCTTGCGCGGCCCGTGATCCTCGGGCCGGCATTGCGCCGGCATGCCGCCCTTGCCGCCGAGCCCCTTGCGGAACGCGACGCCGGTGAGGTTGCCTGCAAGATCGTAGCTCCAGTTGTGATAGACGCAGATGATGTCGCGCGCCTCGCCGCTCTCGTTGAGCACCAGCAGCGAGCCGCGATGCGCGCAGCGGTTCTCGAACGCGTGCAGCGTTCCGTCCTGGTCGCGGGTCACCACGACCGGCATGGCGCCGAGGTTGGAGCGGCGATAGCTGTTGGGGCCGGGCAGCTCGGCCTCGAGGCAAAGGAAATTCCAGGTCGGCCCGCGAAAGATCCGCGCCTGCTCCTCCTCGTAGAGGTCGCGGTCGGAATAGACCCAATAGGGCACCCGCGTGAGCCCTTCCTCCGGCCAGCGGTGCGCGGTCGCTTCCATGGCGTCCTTTCGAGCATCGATCAGTCGAGCTTCGACGTTGGCGGCCTTGATGACCTTGTGCCAGCGCTCGATCTCTTCGCGCATATAGGCCGCGGTCGCCTGCGGCGTGCCGCCGATCGGCTCGGCCGAGAGTTGCGCGAGGCGCTGCACGATGTCGCTCTGGCGCAGCGCTTCGTTGACGTCGGCGTTGATCTTGTCGACGACCGCCTGCGGCGTCTTCGGCGGCGCCACGATCGCGAACCACGCCGCCGATCTCGAAGCCGGGCAGCGTTTCCGCGATCGTCGGCACGTCCGGCAGCGCGGCCATGCGCTTGGGCGTGGCGACGCCCGAGCAGCTTGAGCTGCCCGCCCTTCACCAGCGGCAGCGACACGCCGAGATTGTCGAACATGAGATCGACGCTGCCGGCCACGAGGTCGGTCAGCGCCGGCGCCGAGCCGCGATACGGCACGTGCTGGAATTTCACGTCCGCCATCATCTGGAACAGCTCGGAGGTGAGATGCGACGTGGTGCCGTTGCCCTGGGTGGCTGACGTGAGCTTGCCGGGATTGGCCTTGGCGTAGGCGATCACCTCCGCGACGCTGTTGAGCGGCAGCTTCGGCGTTGACCACGAGCGCGTTCGGCACCCGGCCCATGATCACGATCGGCACGAACTCGGTCGGGTCGAAGCCGAGCTTGGGATAGAGATTCTGGTTGATCACCAGCGGCGGCGGCGGCGCCGACGAGCAGCGTGTAGCCATCGGGCTCCGCCTTGGCGACCGCCTCGGCGCCGATGTTCCCGGCCGCACCGGTGCGGTTCTCGACCACGACCGGCTGCCCCCATTTCCGCGACAGCCACTCGCCGATCGACGCGCGGCATCACGTCGGCGGTGCCGCCGGCGGGGAACGGCACGATGATCTTCACCGGCCGCGACGGATAGTCCTGCGCGTCGGCCTGCGGCAGCGCCGCGAGCATGGCGGCAAGCGCAAGTCCGGCACCGATGCAGCCGCGCGCCGAACCGCCGGCGCGAGCCGCTGATACAACCGAGAATCATTGCGCGTCTCCTGACCCGAGCGTCGTGTGATTATTCACTTGTGATTATTCGACGGCGATCTTGGCCGCCTCGACCACCGGCCCCCATTGCTCCAGTGCTCGCCTTGATGATGTCGCGCATCTGCTCCGGCGTGCTGCCAGAGCGGCTCGGCCTCCAGCGCCAGGATGCGCGCGCGCAGATCCGGCGACTGGAACGCCTGTCCGATCGCGTCCGAGATTTTCTTGACGATCTCCTTCGGCGTACCGGGAGGAGCGGCCACGCCCATCCAGGTATCGGCATAGACGCCCGGCAGCGTCTCCGCCAAGGTCGCGACATTGGGATAGTCCTTGAGCCGCTCGCGGCCGCCGGTGGCGAGAATTTTCAGCTTGCCGGCATCGATGTTCTGCTTGTTGGCCAGCAGATAGTCCGGAACGATGTCGATGTTGCCGGCCAGGAGATCATTGATGGCGGGGCGCTTCCCGCGATACGGGATCTCCGTCATGCGGAAATTGCCCTTGAGCATCAGAAGCTCGCCGAGGAGGTGTCCGGTATTGCCCTTGCCCTGATGACCGTAGTTGACCTTGCCGGGATTGGCCTGCGCGTAAGCGAGGAGCTCCGGCATGTTGTTGGCCGGCAGCCCGACCCTTGCGAGCACGATCAAGGGATAGGTCGCGAGCACGCTGATCGGCTCCATCGCGCGCGTGTCGAATGCCGCCTTGGTGAATACCAGATGGGTGATGCTGTAGGTGAGCTGGGGCGCGCACAGGATCGGTATATCCGTCGGGCGGTGAGCGCAGCACCGATCTCGGTTCCCACGCGGCCGCCGGCGCCGCCGGCGCGGTTCTCGATCACGACCTGCTGGCCGAGCAGGCTGCTCGCCTTCTCCGCGGCGAAACGGCAAAGCAGGTCCGCGGTCCCGCCGGCGGGCAGCGGGACGACCATGGTAATCGGCCGGTTCGGGAAGCTCGTCTGCGCCTGCGCAACGCTCGCACACGCGAGCAGGCTCATTCCGCAGACCAGTCCGGTGGCGATACGCTCAAACATTCGTCCTCCTCACTCGTAGAACCCGGGCGACAGCTTCTGACTGTCGCGCTGCGCCTTGTCGTGGTTGATCCAAAGCTGCGCCTTTTCCTTCGCCATGACATCCGCCATGCGCTGAAGGGACGCGGCGCTCTTGTCCTGGCTGTCGTTGTTCTCGGGAACGCGCCGGTTGTCCCAGTTGTCCTTGAAGTGCACGGCATCGCCCGACAGCAGCACCGCGCCGGTCTTCGGGCAGTTTGACCAGCAGGCTCTGATGGCCGGGCGTGTGTCCCGGCGTCGAGATGATCGTCACACTGCCGTCGCCGAACACGTCGTGATCGCCTTCGAGCTTGGTCACGGGCTGCTCCGGTTTGAAGCGCGGACCGACCGGCGACGGCCACTCGTATTCGGCCTTCTGCACCAACAGGGTCGCCTGCGGGAACAGCGCCATGTTGCCGACGTGATCGGGATGCGTGTGCGACACGGCGACATATTTGATGTCGGACGGTTTCACACCGAGTTCATCGAGCTGCGAGACAAGGGTCTTGGGCCGCCGCCAATGAGTCGCCCGCGGGTCGGCGGGGCGCTGCCCTCCGGCATCGCGGCGATGGCATCGGCCAGGCCGGTGTCCCACAGGAGCCAGCCCTGCGAATGCTTGATCAGATAACAGCTGTCGACAAAGTCCATCGACTTGCCGACGTTCACGCCGGGCGACCAGCGCGAGATGTCGCCGGCGACGCCTTCACCGCAATTGAGGATGTAGAGGCGCTCGATGCCCGGCTTGGTGGCTTGGGCCGGCGCCGGTTGCCCCAAACTCGGGGTGGCTAGCGGCAAAGCCGCGAGAGCGGCGACGGCGAGCCGAGCGGCGAATCGGTTGCATGGCTTTCCTCCTGCCATTTGTCGTGTTTTGGCCAAACCGGAGCGGCTTAGCGAACACAATAATAACATGATCGTGAGGCGGGTGGCTGATCGCTCATTTTGGCGGCAAGGATGCCGGTCAAAGCCTCTTCTGCCGTCCCACGCCTTCTGCTAACCATGCGCCCCATTGTGAGCGAGTTCAGCCATCGCTCTGTCCATGATGAAGAAAATGCACAGCGACCACAACGGGCGTCTGCGGCCGGACACCGTCGCTCCGAGGCCAACACGAGGGTCCCATGATCAGCTACTCTACCCGTGCCGTCTTGCTGGCGACTGCTTTCGCCGTCAGCGCCCTTGCTGCCACCCCGTCCGCAGAATGCGGCGTCGTTCGACGGCCCGTGGAGCGTGCTCGTCATCACCAAGAGCGGAGCCTGCGCGACCAGTCGTACCGTTACGGCCTGATGATTCGCGGCAGCTCGGTCCTCGTATCTGGGCGGCGCGGCGGTCAGTGTTTCCGGAGCGCGTGTCGCCGAACGGCCATGTCGAATGTGAACGTCTCGGCCGGCGGCCAAAGCGCTGCCGGAGTTGGACGGCTGTCCGCCGGGCCGCGGCAGCGGAACGTGGCGCGGCCAGGGTCCGTCGGGAGGCTGCTCAGGCGTCTGGGCGCGACTCAGGGCTGATGTCGCGCGCTGCAGAGCACCGAGATCCATGCAGTCCGGAAGTCGCGCGCGCAGGAGTGACGGCGCGGCGAACATCCGCAAGCGTGAGACCGAATAGGAATGCTGTGCGTCGACGTCGGAGAAGCCACTTTGCACACGCTTCGTATAGCTTCTGCTGTTGCCGCCGGGCTCCTGCTGTGCACGGTCGCGACGTCGTTCGCGCCGTCCGAGTGGGCGTCGGCGCATGCGCAGCGGCTGGCGGAGGCAAGGAAGAAGGTCGAGCGGAGAGCGCCGGCACCCAAAGACGCGCAGAAGCAACAGACCGAGCGCACGCCCTTCACGGCGGAGGAGGAAGATGCCGCGGTCATTCCGGGCATTCCGGACGCGCGCGTGTGGGGCGATTCGGCGGCGGGTTTCGCCCGCCTTCGCCGACCACGGCCGGACCGTGGCTGGCGATCTCCGGCGGCGGTCTGACGGCGCCTACGGCGCCGGTGTGCTCACCGGCTGGACCGAGTCGGGCACCCGGCCCGAATTCGCGGTCGTGACCGGCGTCAGCATCGGCGCCCTGATTGCTCCATTCGCCTTCCTCGGGCCGCGCTACGACGAGGAGGTGCACAGAACTTCACCACCATCGGAGCGGCGGATATCTTCGAGGACCGGGTCACGCGCGACAGCCTGTTCGATTTCTGGCCGCTCAGGCGTCTGGTCGAACACCGGGTGACGGCAAAGCTGCTTTGAAATCGCCGCCGAACATGCGCGCGGCCGGCGGCTGTTCGTCGTGACCACCAATCTCGACACCGGGCGGCGCGTGGTCTGGAACATGGGCGCGATCGCTACGCGCGGCGACGAGGCGGCGCTCAAGCTTTTCCGTGAGGTCCTGCTCGCGTCATCCAGCATTCCCGGATTCTTCTCGCCCGTCGTCATCGACGCGGAGGCGAACGGCAAGAAACTCCAGGAGATGCACAGCGACGGCACCCTGACTGCGCCTTTCTTCGTCATGCCGGAAGCGATGTTGTCCGCGGGCAGCGGATCGAGCGCGCCGTTCAGCCAGCTCTATGTCATCGTGAACTCCAGAGCTCGAGGCCTGAATTCTCGATGCCGGACCGCAACATTCCCGGTGTGCTCGGCCGTTCGATCGCCGTCGCCCTCACCGCGGCGCTTGCGCGCGGAACTCATGCTGCCATCTCGGTCGGCGCGCAGAAGCATGGATCTCGCGTTGCGCGTCGCGCACGTCGGACCCGGCCTTCAATCATCCGACCCGCGGCCCGTTCGACGGCAAATACATGCAGGCGCTCTACGAGTTCGAGGTCGCCGCTGGCAAGGCTGGCACGGCTTCTTCGGTAATTCGCCGCCGGATCTTTCAATGCGCGGATCGAACAAGCAGTAGCAACACGGCTTCGGCCGCGCCGTACCGGCGAGCGGCTGTCTTTCGTAGGTCGCGTGCGACTCCGCCTCGTGGATACGACAAATCTCAAGACAGGTCCGGCCTGCCGCGGTTCCGCAGCGGGAACGTTTCGGGCAGCCGACGCGTTATCTTGCGCATTGTCGTTGAGGAATATCCCGTGCGCACCATCAGCTTGATCTTCGCAATCTCCGTGGGCATGCGCCGGCCGGCGCCGCACTGGCGCAGCCGGTCGGTACCGACCGCGTGCCTGAGCAAGGCGTGGCATGTCCGCCCGATGTCAAAGGCAGCGGTCCGACCGTGGGCAGCGGCCAGCGACGCACCGCTCAGCGACAAGCTGGCGCAGTCCAAAGGTGTGATCGTCCGCCCGCCGGCGTGGATCAGGACATCCACGTCGCGCCACCAGGGGGCGGCGAGCTGAAGGTCATTCCGCCGCCCGGTTCGCCGGGTGGTGACCCCAGGTCGAGCCGAAGTAAATCGCGGTCGCGCTCCCGCGATAACCGAGATCACCTACGCTTTGAGATTCCGTGGCGCAGCGCGCTACTTTTTCCGCGCTGCTCAACCGGCTGCCGAAAAGCGCGTTTGGTTCGGTTATGCGGATCGCAAACCGCCAAGCTCACCCAGAACATCGCGAAGTACAAGGCGATGAAGGTGACCAGGCCGGTATACGGCGTGGTGTTCCGTTCCACCAGCAATCCGACGCCGATCGAGATCGACTGGCTCACCACCAGACTTATCAGAAAGACAACAAGCAAGCGCATGGGTCGCCCCCTTGGCGTTGATTGCGCGTTGGCCAAAAGTTGACGGCCGGCGTCGGCGGGATCAACGGGGTCGAGACGATCCGTCGCGGCCACCAGGGCTGACGTGATGTCGCAGCGTGGCGCTCTCACAGGTGGCCCGGCGATGAGCGTCTCGACGGCCCTGGCAGAACTCACGCGTTGCACGTACCGGTCGACCGACAAAAAGGGGGACCCCACGATGGGTCCCCCGATGAAGCGCACGCCAGGCCGGGATGCAACGCGTCAGCGGTATTCCATGCGGCGCCCGGCGGGCGGCAGGCCAGATCAGCCTCGCCGCTTTGAAGTTGAGCCTCGCTTCCGCGATCTCGGTCAGCTTCTTGTCCGCGGCCTTCTCCTCGTCAAGGTTCCGCTGCAATACGTTCGCGCAATCGTTGCGGCCGAGTTGCTTCGCCCAGGCGATCAGCGTCCGCATCGGGCGATCTCGTAGTGCTCAACGGCCTGCGCCGCGGAAGCAAGCGCGGCATTGAGCACCTCCTTGTCTGCGATCTCTCCAGCGACGTCATCGGCTTCTTCGCTGATGATGCCGTCGATGGCCGGGCAGTCGATGCCCTTGGCTTCCACGCCGTGCATCTGAAACACCTGCTCGACGCGCTTCACCTGGTTCTTGGTCTCGGCCAGATGCGATTGAAACGCCTGCCTGAGCTGCGCGTCGGTCGCTTTGTCGATCATCTCCGGCAGCGCTTTGAGGATCTGGTTTTCGGCATAGTAGATGTCGCGCAGAGCGTGCACGAACAGGTCGTTCATCGTTTTGATGTCTCTTGGAAAACAAGCCCATGGCTTAAGCCTTTCTGGTTGGGACCCTGTGAGATGGGACGGGACCATGCCGCCATCGCCAAGCGATGCTGACGCGCATGTCGCCCTGTTCACATCGAGCCAACTGCGCAAGTGGCACGCGGTTCCCCAGTCAGCGCGTGGCGGAACTCGCTGCTGCGAATTCGTCGCGATCGTGCGATCGATGGAACAATGTCCGCCACGGCGGGTGATGACGTGAAACCGACGCGCTGATCCGAACTACGTTCAGCTCATCATCGGCGTCGCGCCGCTCGGATGGTGCGGATATCCACCTCCGAGGTCAGCGTGCGATGCACCGGACATTTATCCGCGATCTCCAGTAGCCGCTCGCGCTGCTCGGCGTCGAGGTTGCCCCGCAATGCGATGGTGCGTTCGATGCGGTCCACCATCCCTTCCTTGGTCTCCGCAGGTCTCGCAATCGGCGGCGTGGATCTCTGCTGTGGCTGAGCTCGCGACGGTGACGCGCTCGAGCGGCAGCGCCTTTGCGCTCGGCGTAGAGCCGGAGTCGTCATCGACGTGCAGGCGCCCAGCCCGGCCAGCACGAGATCGTACGGGCTCGGACCGCTGTCGAGGCCGCCGACAGTCGGTCGGCTCGTCCGCCAGGAAGCGATGCGCGCCCGACCGTGACCTGCTGCTGGAAGCTGACCGTCGCGCGTCTCGCGAACAACGACGGCGTCGGATCTCGTCGGGCAGGTCGGCGCGACCTCCGCCATGTCGAGATAGCGCTCGGCCCAGGCGTGCGATCACGCTGGCGACGTAGGCGGCATCGCTGCGACGGCTCAGCAGGTGGTCGGCACCGGCCGAGCGAGACGAAGCTCTTCGGATGCTTGGCGGCGGTGAAGATGCGCGCTCGCATTCTCGATACCGACGAGTGCGTCGGTCGGCGAATGCAAGCATCAGCAGCGCCTTGCGCAGGTCGGCGAAGGCGATCCAGCAGCCTGTGCTCCGCGATGTCGTCGACGAAGGCGCGGCGGATGCGGAACGGACGGCCGGCCAGCGCGACCTCGACCTCGCCCTTCGTGCCGATCTCCTCGAGATGCGCGCCGCGAACAGCGCCGGTCACGTGGGTCGGGTCGCTGGGCGCAGCGATCGTCACCACCGCGCGCGCCTCGGGCACATCCGCGGCCGCCGCGAGCACGGCGGCGCCGCCGAGGCTGTGGCCGATCAGGATCGCAGGCGCTCGTCGCATGCGTCCGCAGCTCGTTTGCGGCGGCGACAAGGTCGGCGACATTGGACGAAAACGTGGTGTTGGCGAACTCGCCTTCGCTCGAGCCGCAGCCCGGTGAAGTCGAAGCGCAGCACGGCGATGCCGAGCGCGGTCAGCCCTTCCGCGATGCGCTTGGCCGCAGCACGTCCTTGCCGCAGGTGAAGCAGTGGGCGAACAGCGCGTAGGCGCGCGGCTCGCCAGGCGGGCGGTCGAGCAGCGCGGCAGCGTTCTGGCCCGCCGCGTTGGGAAAATCGAAGCGTTCAGCCGGCATGCTTACCTCTTGCGGATTGCGGGCGTCGGTCCCGCGCCTCGCCCACAGCGGAATTTCCATCAGATCGTGCGCCACCACCAGATCGCGCTTTGAGGTCGGGCGCACCGCATCCGCCCACTTCTCCGCCGTCAACCCGGAGGCGTCCCCGCCGGCACCAAGTGACTGAGCACCAGCTTTTTCACCCCCGCGTCGGTGGCGATGCGTCCGACGTCTTCCGCGCAGCGTGTGAGCTGCCTTGAGGTGAGCCATCAGGGTCGCCGCATTGGGATGGCGCCTCACCAGCTCGTCGAGCGCCGGTCCGTACATGACCTCGTGCACCAGGATGTCGGCACCCTTCGCGAACGCTGCAAAGCGGCGGGAAATAGGCGGTGTCACCCGAAAAGACGACGGTCTTTCCCGGGAACTCGAACTTCTGAGCGCGAAGCTCTCGGTGATCGGCGGATGCAGATTGCGCAACGCCGTCACCTTGGCATCGCCCGCGGCCATCACCGGGCCTTCGGTATATTCATGAATGTTGACGAGCTTGCGCAGAGTCCGGCCTGCCCTCGTCCGCGATGCGCGTCTCGATGTCGAACTTATAGGCGTCCCAAAAGCCGCTGCGCGAGTTGCTTCGATGCCGGCCGGGCCGTAGGCATCGACCGGCGTCCGCAAGCCGGTCGCCCATGCATTGTAGACCAGGAGCCGAACTCGGCGTTGTGATCGGAGTGATGGTGGCGTGATGAAGGTGTAGCGCAGCGCCGGCAGCGAGAAACTTCGCTCCACCAGCTTGAAGGTCGCGCCGTAGCCGGTGTCGATCACGTAAGGCGACGTTGTTCCAGACGATGAGGTTTGCGCCGGGTCTGCTTGTACTCGGTGATGCGCGGCCCGCCCCGCGTCCCCAACAGCACCAGCCGGTTGGGTCCCAGATTTCGCTGCTGCGCCATGGCAGGGGCGAAGGCCGCTCGGCGGCGGCCGCTCCGCTATCGCCGCGCTCGCTCCCAACAGATGTCTGCGCGTGATCATCAACCGACTCTCCTGGGGTCATGGTGCCCCTTAACCGCACAGCTTGACAGCCTCAAGGCGCGGGGGCAAACGCGCCGCCGGTATCCGACGGCTCTTTCGAACTTGTTCACGCTGTTTGAACCAATTGCGGTCCCTTTGCGACTAACGAAGTGGCGCACGAAGATCACTGTTCACTGCCGTTATGCCCAGGGGCGGCGCCGGCAGGAAAGCGGGAAGGGGCATCAAATGACTTATTCCGGAATTCTGGCCCGGTCACGGGGCCTGGCGCTGTTGGCCGCGCTCTCGGCGGCGGCCACGCCTCGCGCGGCGGTTCGTTCGGCCGATGCCATGCCAGGCTACGATGGGGTCTGGAGCGTCGTGATGGCATCACGAAGAAGGCATCTGCGATACGTCCTACCGCTACCCGATCCGCGTCACCAACGGCACCTTAGAGCAATCGCCGGCACCGCGACCGTCAGCATCACGGGCAAGGTCGGCGAGAATGGCGCAGTGGTCGTCAATGTCAAGCGCCGGCGACAAGACCGCGACCGGCACCGGCCATCTCGCTGGGAAGAGCGGCGGGGGCTCCTGGAGCGGCGGCAACGGCGCCTGCAAGGGCGTCTGGCAGGCCGAGCGCCGCAGCTAAACCCAATCTGTAGGCCGGGCAGAGCCTGCAGCAGTTCTGGTGATGCCCGTGGCTTAACCCGGGCATCACTGTGTTTGAGCCGTGTCTCTTCCAGCATCGTCGGCGTTCACGGGCCCGAGCGCGAACATCTGCGCGCTCGAAAATGCTGACCTACGCCGGGGCCGTCACCTCCGGCGCTGCTGGCGGCCCTGGCGCTGCAGATCTACCTGAGCGGGTGCGGGCTTCCGACCTCGGGGCGCTGTGGGACAATCTTCCTGTCAGCGAGAAGCCTCGAAGGCGAGTCTGCGGACCACCAGGTGTGGTGGGCCGTTGCCGGGATGGCCTTCCGGTAGAAAGCGGAGCGACCGCCGCGGCGCTGGTCACGCCACCCCTTCCCGCAGCCGGTTCCGGCCATTGCGCTGGGTCCTGGGCGCCCCTGGATCGTGCTCTCTGCTCCTGCGCATATCGGCATTTCCGACGAGCGGCGGACTGCACGCGCTGGGCCTGGGTGCGTGACGCCTCGCCGGCTCAGGCCGGCGGCACTCGCGGCCCGCGGCTTTGATAGCCAGCAGCCTGGCGCTTATCTGGCGGCCTGCGGCTGACGCCGCCCAGTGCGCCAAGCGTTCGCCGGGCGCAATCACCGACTGAAGCGCCTCACCTGGCAGCGCTCCTCAGGTTGAGCGCGGGCTGTCAGAATTTCGCCCTCGGCGTCGAACCTACATGCCAGTTCCACACGCGGGGCTCAATGGAAGTCGAGCAGGGGTGCGCCAGTCTCGGAGAGAAGCTGATGGCTCGGTTGCCGATTTCGGATCGACCGAAGCTGAACCGATCTCCTCGCCGCACGAGCGACGGGGGCCGTCCTCCC
>ERZ1370068.5926-contig-4930_pt1 | contig 19204 bp, 28 predicted proteins | sample MGYA00561227_ERZ1370068 | MGnify/ENA primary metagenome ERZ1370068 (study PRJEB38410, sample SAMEA6850437) | metagenome | study: Metagenomic assessment of the ecological functions of the soil: analysis of the soil microbiota associated with the...
GCATCACCGATGCATGCCATGCTGCATGGCCAAGCAGCACGATCACGGCGAGCGCCAGCACGATGGTCGTGCTCTTCCAGAACAGCAGCGGGTTGCGCTCGATCAGCGGCGTCGACGACGTCGAGAGATAGTTCGCATTGGGATGACGCAGGTCGAACAGGAATTCCGAAAAGCTGTCGTAGCGCTTGTAGGGATTGGGATGCACGGCCTTCTCGAGCGTCCCGTCGATCCATTGCGGCACGTCGCGGTCGCCATGCGACGCCGGACGGTAGACCAGCCTGTTGAACTGCGATCGCGTCCGCGCGTTCGCGATCTGCGCGCCGTAGGGCAGCTTTCCCGTCAGCATCTGATAGGTGATGACACCGAGCGAGAACAGGTCGGAGCGCGAGGTCGCCGGCTCGCCGAGAAAATATTCGGGCGCGGTGTATTGCTGCGTGCCCAGAATGTCGTTGCGGTTGCCGGACGGCGCGGCCTCGACGACGCCGGTGATCCTGGTCGAACCGAAATCGATGATCTTCACCGTGCCGGTCGTGTCGATCATGATGTTGTCGGGCCGGATGTCCTGATGCAGCATCTCCTTGCGGTGGAAGGCGCGCAGGCCCTTGGCGATCTGCTCGACGATGCCGCGCACGGTCTCCAGGCTCGGCTTCGGATTGTCGATCATCCATTGCGTCAGCGTCTGCCCGTCGATGTATTCGGTGACGACGTAGAGGAAGTTGCGCTTGCGCTGCAGCAGGCAGGGTTTCAGCACATGCGGGCTGTCGATCCGCCGCGCCACCCATTCCTCCATCATGAACCGCTTCAGGTAGGCGGGATCGTCGCGCAGATCGATCGACGGGATCTTGATGGTGACCACGGCGTCGGTTTCGATATCGACGGCGAGATAGATGTGGCTGCGGCTGGAGCCGTGCAGCTCGCGGACGATCCGGTAGCCGTCGAAAACCGCCCGCGCCTCCAGCAGCGGCGGCAGCGGCAGTTCGTGCGGCTGCCCGAACACTTCGCTGGCGGCGCCGTCCGGCAGCTCGTCGATCGCGGACGATCTGGACGGTGAGATTGTCCTCGCTGCCGAGCTCGAACGGCCAGCTCGACGATCGCCTTGGCGGCCTGGTCGAGATCGCCAGCGCCGTCCTTGATCGCTCTTGGCGATGACGGCGGTCGCCGACATGCTCGTAGATGCCGTCGGTCGCCAGCACGAAGACGTCGCCCTTCTCGAGCCTGAACATCCGATAATCGATCTCGATCTGCGGATTCACGCCGAGCGCGCGGCCGAGATAGCTCTGCTCCGAGGAAATGACGACGCGGTGGTCGTTGGTCAGCTGCTCCAGCGTGTTGCCGGAGAGGCGATAGATCCGGCAATCGCCGACATGGAAGATATGCGCCGGTGGTCGACTTGATGACCATGGCGCTGCAGCGTGCAGACGTATCCCCTGTCCTTGTCATAGGCAGTACTGGCTGCGCCGCGTCTGCGAGTGCAGCCAGGAATTGGTCGCCTCCAGCACGCGCTGCGCCGAGGTCCGCACCGACCAGGATTCCGACGTGCAGTAATAGTCGGTCAGAAATCCCTTGACCGCCGACTCCGCTCGCGACCCGGCTGACATTGCTGCTGCTGATGCCGTCGGCCAGCACGATGGCGATGCCCTTGAGGCTCAGCAGCGGCTCGCTCGGGAATCAGAACGCCGTGAAAATCCTGATTGGTCTCCTTGCGACCTTTGTCAGAATGTTGCCCGACCGATATTTTCAGTTCGCGCGGCATGTTCACGACCAGCGAGCAAGGGCCCTCGACTCGAAGAGGTCGAGGCCCGCTCAAGTCAATCGCCGATCAGGCAGCGATGCAGCGCAGGCGACGCGCTTCGGCGCGGTCTTGACGTGCGTGGCGTACAGCGTCAGGCCGGTGAAGGCGAGGCCGCCGACGAGATTGCCGACCACGGTCGGGATCTCGTTCCAGATCAGATAGTCCATGATCGTGAACTTGCCGCCGAGCAGCAGGCCCGACGGGAACAGGAACATGTTCACGATCGAATGCTCGAAGGTCATGAAGAAGAACAGCATGATCGGCATCCACATCGCGATCACCTTGCCGCTGACGGTGGTCGAAATCATCGCACCGACGACGCCGGCCGAAACCATCCAGTTGCAGAGCATGCCGCGGACGAACAGCGTCAGCATGCCGGCCGCGCCATGCGCCGCGTAACCGACGGTGCGGCCCTCGCCGATCGATGCCGATCACCTGCGCCGACCTTGTCGGGCGGCGAGGTGAAACCGAAGGTGAAGACGATCGCCATCATCACGGCCACCGTGAAGGCGCCGGCGAAATTGCCGATGAAGACCAGGCCCCAGTTGCGCAGCACGCCGCCGAGCGTCACGCCCGGGCGCTTGTCGATCAGCGCCAGCGGCGCCAGCACGAACACGCCGGTCAGCAGATCGAAGCCGAACAGATACAGCATGCAGAAGCCGACCGGAAACAGCGCCGCGCCGACGATCGGAACGCCGGTCGACACGTTGACGCGTGACCGCGAACGCCGCGGCGAGCGCCAGGATGGCTCCGGCCATATAGGCGCGGATGACCGTATCGCGCGTCGACATGAAGATTTTGGATTCTCCGGCATCGACCATCTTGGTCACGAATTCCGAAGGCACGAGATAGGCCATTACAGTTCCCCTTGTTCGACAGAAGCGATTCAAGCCAGCGCCGGCAACAACAGCCGCGCCGATGTAAAGTGAGCCAGGCCGCCCTCACGCGCGTGCCGGATGCCGCCCTTCGGCAGAACCAACAAAGGTCTGCCTCGGCACGGCGCGGACGACACGGTCACGCTCGATCAGAAACAGAGATGCACAAGCTTTCGTGGGAAATGGTCCCGATGACTGCTCCGAAGCGCCTCGGCGAGGTCGCCTGATCCCTGCGCCTTCGCCAACGCTGGCCTTAGGCAATCCGTAGGACGGCAGTCGTCATTGACTGAGAAGCAATTAAGCAATCGATGTGCCAACCCGCGATTTTCGGGCATCAGGCTTGAAATACCCGTGATTCTACGGAGTTAATCCACCGTCATGCGCGCGTCGGCGCAGGTCGGGATGCCTTGTATTTGTGCAGTTGCACATATGTTGGCGCCTAGCCAGCCCGCATCGTCATTCCGGGGCGCATGCGATAGCGTCGATGCTCGAGAATCCATTTCGCCACCTGCTCGAAGCTCGATGGATCTCTGGGCTCGATGCTTCGCATCGCCCGGAATGACGCGAGGATGATCGATCGCCAGACAGCTCTCGCTCTATTTCGTCTGCGTCCGGATCGGCGGATCCTTCAGGCCGTTATTGTCATAGGCCTTGCGCAGCGTGCCGTTCGCGATCGCTTCGGTCAGGAACTTGACCGCAAACGCCAGCGACTGCGGATGATTCGGCGGCACCGCCACCGCCGTCACGGTCTGCTTGAAGGTTTCGTCCAGCACGCGCGTGCCCGGAATCTTCTTCGCCATGGCGTTGAGCTGGTCGCGCGACAGCGCGAACGCGTCGACCTCGCCGCTCTTCGAGCAGGCCGAAGATTTCGTCATAGGTCTGATAGCCCGTGACCTTGGCGTTCTTCAGATGCGCGATCGCGCCGCGCATGGTGGTCGTGTTGTTGACGGCGGCGACCTTGATGCCGGGCTGGTCGAGCGTTGCGAAATTCGTCACCGCCGAACCCGGCTTGACGATGTAGGTGGCGTCCGCAACCTCATAGATCGGCCCGAACGACATCCTGCCCTCGCGTTCGGGATCCTTCGGCAGGAAGGTGACGTCCCAGGTGCCCTTCGACAGCGCGCGTCGACGATCTGACCCGGAATTCTGGTGCGCGACATATTCGACGGGAACGCCGAGCTGCGCCGCCATCTCCCTGCCGAGATCGACCGGCACGCCGGCATAACCGGTTTCGGTTTTGGTCGACCAGAACGCGCCGCCGGCCGGGCTGATCGCGATCGCCACCCGCAGCTTGCCGGTCGGCGCGATCTCGTCCTTCAGTGCATCGGCACCGGCAGGCGTCGTCATCATGATAGCTAATCCCAGCAAGGAGGCCGGACATTCCCGGCCAGAGACTGGTTGAACATTGGGTGCTCCTCCCCGGCCCGGCATCGGTCGCTGGACCTTCTAGCGCTGATCCATCCGCGAGATGGTCAGCGTTTCTTTTTCTTTCGCCGCCCGCTGGGCCTTTTGGCGCCGGCGCTGCCGGCTTGGCCGGATCGGCCGTTTCGAACTTCCCGATCGCAATGATCTGGACGCGCGCATTGGCAGGCGCACGCCGGACGATTGACATCCTGCAACTGTTCCTCACCCAGACCAAGCGCCTGAAGCCGCTTCGGCGACACCTTGAAGGTGTTCACCAGCACATCCCGGATCGATCTCGGCGCGCCGCTGGCTCAGGATCAGATTGTGGTCGCGCCGGCCGGCGGATTCGACATGATCGACGATCAGATAGCGGTAGGGCCGCAATTTCGGATCGGTCAGTGCGTCGGCGATGCTGCCGATCGTCTGATAGGAGGCCGGCCGGATCAGGGAGGAGTCCTGGTCGAACACGACGTCGAAACGGATTTGCGGCAGTTTCGACAGTTGGGGCGCGATCGGCGGCCGCTTTTGCGGCTGGGCATCCGCTCTCGCCTTGATCCGTTCGGCAGCCTGCTGGCGTCAAGGCGACCAGGTCGATATCCGACTCGGCCTCGACGGCAAGTTTCTCAATGATGTCTGCGGTCGACGTGACCGTTTGCGCGCGCGCCGCCGCCATCGGCAAGGCAAACAGCGACAGGACGCCGCAAGCACAGAAACCGATGCCGTGCGCAGCTTCATTCTCCGAACGCATCAGCGATACCCCGCAGCGCTGATCGCCTTGTTGCAGTTCGGGGTCGCCTTCTTGGTGGATGTCCAACAGGCATTGCAGGCCCTTGACGGGATCCTGCCCGGACCTCGCCGCACAGATGGTTCAACTCCCAATTGCACAGTTTTGCGAGCGAGGTGCGCGCGGTAATGCGCTGCTGGATGGCGCCGAAGCGCCTGGGGAAATCGGCCTTGCACTTCGCCGACACCACGTCCTGATTTCGGCCCAGGCACTCCCGCAGGCGCGTCGCGTCGAGATTGACGCCGCGGCAATTGTCGTCGATGTCCTTGCCGCAGCTCGCGGCCAGCATGGCCGCGGCCTCCTCGAATTTCATGGACTGCGCCGCCGCCAGCGAAGGCACCGACTATCGCAATGATGCAAAGGAAAAGCCGGATTCGGGTCATGCGCGCACCTCACACAAGGAGGGTGGCGATGGTCAAGTGTTCTGTTTGATATGGCTACGTTACTCACCGAGCTATTGCGCCGCAGCAAATCGTCGCGGGTAGCCCGGGCCCGCTCACCCGGATATGCAGGCACCTCATGCCCCATGCCCAGGCCTGCCCGCACCATGACAGAGTGATGACGCCATGAGTTCGACTGCCCGCGTTCTCTGGCTTCCCTTCGCCTCGATCCTGATCGGCGCGGCCATCGGCATGGTCCTGAAGCGGTCCTTGCCGCCCGACGTGCTCGAGGGCAGGCTCGAGGGGAAGCCATCCGCCTCGGCGCGCGGGCTTCTCTCGACGCCTCGCCGCGCTCGTGATCGGCCTGATGATCGCGCTCGGCGAAAAACTCCTACGACAGCCAGAACTACCAACATCCGGCAGCTCGGCACCAATGCCGTGCTGGTCGACCAGATGCTGACCTGAATACGGGCCGGAAGCGAAAACGGCGCGCAGCGCCTGCTGCGGGAAATCATTCGATCGGCCACCTCCCGCATCTGGCTGGAAAACGCCGCGGCGCAACAGGCGGCAATCGACCTTCGTCGTCAGCGAGACCGCCAGAGCGGTTCTACAATGCGGTCGAAGGGCCTGAAGCCTGCCAACGCCGGAACAGACTTCGCTGAAATCCCGCGTATCATCCAGGCTCACCACCGAGATCGGCCGAACGCGGCTGCTCGTGTTTCACACAGGGCGACAACGCGATGCCGGTGCCGTTCTTCATCGTACTGGTGTTCTGGCTGGTGGTGATCTTTGCAAGCTTCAGCGCTGTTCGCCGAACCTGGGCCGATCGTCGATGCGCGTCAATGCTCGTTTTCGCGCTCTCCGGTATCGAGCGCGCTGTTTCTGATCGTCGATCTCAGCCAGCCCTTCGACGGCCTGATGCAGAGTCTCGAACCATCACCTGCACATGGTGCTGCCGACGATCGAGTAGAGCGAACGCAAGCCTATCCAGACCATGCGCCGGCCACTATGCTCTGCGGCAAAAGCAGAAGCGGGAGCGAATAACGTCTTGATGGGTAAATCCGGTTTGATGCGAATTCGACGTTGTCGTGGTCGGCGCGCGGCTCCGCCGGTTGCGTGCTGTCGGCGCGACTGACGGAAAATCCAACAGTGTCGCTTTGCGCCATCGAGGCCGGCGGACGCGATCGCAATCCCTGGATTCACATCCCGATGGGTTTCGGCAAACTGGTCCCGCAATCCGAAGATGAACTGGGGCTACGAGACCGAACCTGAGCCGGGTCTCGGCGGCCAGACCGTGATCTGGCCGCGCGGCAAGGTTTTGGGCAGCTCTGGCTCCATCAACGGCCTCGTTTTCCTGCGAGGCGCACCCAGCGACTATGACGAGTGGCAGCGCCTCGGCGCGCGTGGCTGGAGCTACAAGCGACGTGCTGCCCTATTTCAAGCGGATGGAGCACTGCGTTGATGGCGCCAACGCGTGGCGCGGCACCGGCGGCCCGATGACGGTGTCTAACATCAAGCGTCCCTCGACGGACGCAGAGCCTTCGTCGAGGCCTGCGAGCGCCTGCAATATCAGCGCAACCCAGATTTCAACGGCGAGCGCATTGACGGCGTCGGCTTCGCGCCGCTCAACGTCCACAATGGCTGGCGCCGCTCGACTGCGGTCGGATATCTCAAGCCGAACCTCAAGCCGGAAAAATCTCGAGCTGATGACCAAAACCCGGGTCCGCCGCATCCTGTTCGACGGCAGCCGCGCCATCGGCGTCGAGGTCGAACGCGACGGCCAGATCCAGCGCATCGGCGCGCGGCGCGAGCTGATCGTTTCGGGCGGCGCGATCAATTCTCCGGTGCTGTTGCTCGCCTCCGGCATCGGCCCGGCCGCCGAGCTGGCCGAGCTTGGCATCGAGGTGAAGCGCGATCTTCCCGGCGTCGGCAAGAATCTGCAGGACCATTATCAGTCGAGCTTCACGTTCAAGACCAACGCGACCGACACGCTTGAACGAAGCCGTGATGAGCGCCGGCCAAGTCGGTGAAACTCGCGCTCGAATGGCTGCTCAGGGGATCCGGCCAGATGCTCGGTCGGTGCGACCGAAGCGACGCTGTTTGCCAAATCGAGCCCGTCCGAGCCGGTGCCGGACATCCAGTACCAGTGTCCTCAATTTTTCGACGGACGGGTTCAAGAACGGCCTGCATCGCTGGCCGGGCTTCAGCCTTCATCTTCAGCGTCTGCCGGCCGAAGAGCCGTGGTGAAATCACGCTGCGCGATGCGGAAGGGCGCACGCCGCCGCGCATCCGCGCCAACTACCTGACCGATCCCGATGACATGCAGCATCATGCTGGCGGCGCTTTCGTATTGCCCGGCAGATCGTGGCGACCGAACCGTTCCGTTCGCTGGTGAGTCGAACAGATCAGGCCCGGTCCTGACGTTACAAAGCGACGAGCAGATCGCCGACTACGTCCGGACCAGGTCGGCTCGACCGTGTATCATCCCTGCGGCACCTGCCGGATGGGCGAGGATGACGGACGCCGTGGTCGACAGCGCAGCTCCGCGTTCGCGGCATCGATGGTCTGCGGGTCGTCGATGCGTCCGTCATGCCGGCGATGCCCTCGCCGAACATTCATCCGGCGACGATCATGGTCGCGGAGAAGAGCTCCGATATCATTGCGAGGATCGCTGGCGGGCTGACAGAGCCGAAAACCCGACGGCTGATCAATTTCGCCTGCGCCGCCGGCACCTTGATCTCCTGCGGCAGGATGATCGCCGCCACGATCACCAGCAGGCACAGCGCGCCGAACGCCTGCAGCATGGTGACGAAGCCGCCCTGCTCGTACAGCCACGCCACCAGGCCGACGGAGGCGCCCGCCGCGGTGAAGCCGATGAAATAGCGCACCGAATAGGCGCGCGAGCGCCATTCCTCGCTGGTGTATTTGCCGACCATGGCGTCGTTGACGGTGACCTGCCCGAACGCGCCCATCACGATGCCGATCGAGGCGATGATCAGCGGCAGGTTCGACAGCGTCGCCGCGAGATACAGGAACGGCGCCAGCACGAACGACAGCGGCAGCGATCACGGTCTTCAGCGAATAGCGGTCGATCAGCTTGCCGATGGTGTATTGCGTCATCGCGCCGAACACATAGACGCAGGCCGCGATCACGCCCGAGCAGCGCCGGGCTTTTGGTCAGATCGGCCAGCCGCTCCGCGAACAGCTTTGGCAGCGCCACGGTGACGGCGTTGAAGGTGGTGGAGATCGCGATCACCACGATCAGCAGCGCCAGGATCACCCGCCACATGTCCTGCTTGGCCACCCGCGCCTGCGCCGCCGCCTGCTTGAAGCCGGAGCGGTCCTCGTGAACCACCGATCCGCGCGAAGGCCACGCCGATCAGGATGGTGACGATGCCCGGGACGATGAAGGCCCAGCGCCAGCCGAGATACTGGCCGATCACGCCGGTGACCAGCGCCGACGACGCCACGCCGAGATTGCCCCAGACGCCGTTCAGGCCCATCTCGCGGCCGAGCTTGTCGGCATAGGACACGATCATGGCGGTGCCGACGGGATGGTAGATCGAGGCGAACAGGCCGATCGACGAGCAGCGCCGCGCCGAGCTGCAGCGGCGTCTGCACGAGGCCGACCGCGATCATCGAGGCGCCGATGCCGGCAAAGAAGATCACCATCATGTGGCGGCGGCTCCAGCGGTCGCCGAGCCAGCCGGTGATCAGCGAGCCGGCGCCGAAGGCGACGAAGCCCGGGGTGGCGTAAGGCAGCAGTTCCGAATAGGCCATGCCGAGCGCCGGCCCCATGACGATGACGGCGGCGGCGAAGATCAGCATCGAATAATGGTCGATGAAATGGGCGGCGTTGACGAAACCGATCACCCGGCTGGGGCTGTTCATGGTCGAATCCCGTCGAATCCCGCAATTTTCCGAAATAGGTTATACGGTGTTGTCCTGACGGGATGTCGCCAATGAATATCGCCGAAACGCCAATTGCCGCCATCATCGGACGCCTGCACCTCGACCGGCGACGGCATCCACATGATCGCGCAACAGCTACAAGAAGGGCGTCCGGCTCGACACCCACATGCACCGCGAGGCGCAACTGGTCTACGCCGCCAAGGGCACCATGCAGGTCACCACGCCGAAGGGCCGCTGGCTGGTGCCGCCCGACCGCGCGGTCTGGGTGCCGGCGCTGTCTCGAACATGCCATCGACGTGCTCGCCGATATCGAGATGCGGACGCTGTATTTCGATCTGGCCTGGCTGCAGCGCGAAGCAGCGCAGCGACGAGCCTGGACGCGGAATTCGTGGTGCGGGTGTCGCCGCTGCTGCACCAGGCGATCCTCGCGCTGTTCGACGACCGCAACGACGCCCGACCGCACCGCGCCTGCTGGTCAAGCTGGCCATGCTGGAACTGCACCAGGCCGAGGATCTCCGCGACCTTCATTCCGCTGCCGCACGAGCCGCGCTGCCGGCGCGCCGCCGACATCGTGCTGGCGGACCCGACCGGCGCCCATGAGATCGAGACGCTGGCGCGCGAGGTCGGCACCTCGGCGCGGACGCTGTCGCGGCTGTTCTCGTCGGAGACGCAATTGAGCTTCAAGAGCTGGTGCCAGCGCGCCCGCATCGCCGCGGCGATCGAAAAGCTGTCGACGGACGCCAGCGTCTCGGTCAAGCAACTTGCCTCCGATCTCGGCTATGCCAGCGTGCCGGCGTTTTCCCATGCCTTCCGGCAGGTTACCGGCAAGACGCCGACGGAATTCGCCGCGAAGGCGTGAATCATGCCTTCGTCAGAGGCATGACATATTTCCGTACGATCCATGCGCTTGATTGTGATCGGCACCGCCCTAAATCCCGTGTAAGATTCCGCAACACCCAGCTGGATTCGACCCGACCGCATGGCCAACGCCTTCTTCTCCGACCTTCTCTCGACGATATCAGAACGCGGCCGCACGCTGCTTCGGCGGGGCGAGCCGTCGGTCGCCCGCCAGGACGCCTCCGAACTGCTCGAACTGTGCGAGGCGCTGCTGTCCGGCCGCGGCGAAGCTTCCGGCACCGCGATGGCGCGCGACGTGCTCGACCGCTACCACGACCTCGACGCCGCCGGCCGGCTGACGTTCTTCGAAACGCTGGCGCGCGACTTCGGCCCCGACCGCGAAAAGCTGTCGCAGGCGATCGAGAGCTGGCGCGCCAGCCGAACGACACCGATGCCAGCGACCTTCACTTTCGCGTCCGAGCCGCGGCGGCAGGAACTGATCCGCCGGCTCAACCGCGCGCCCGGCGGCACCAGCGACCTGGTGGCGATGCGCGCCGACCTGCTTGCCCTGATGAAGGGCAACAAGGATCTGGCCGCGCTCGACCGCGACGTCGTGCATTTGCTGTCTTCTTGGTTCAACAGGGGATTTCTCGTGCTGCGCAGGATAGACTGGTCGACGCCAGCGAATATTCTGGAACAGATCATCCGTTACGAGGCGGTGCACGAAATCCGCGACTGGAACGATCTGCGCCGCCGCATCGACCCCGATCGACCGCCGCTGCTACGCCTTCTTCCATCCCGCAGCTGACCGACGAGCCGCTGATCTTCGTCGAGGTCGCGCTGACCGAGACGATCCCGACCGCGATCGCGCCGCTGCTCGCCGCCGAGCGGCAGCCGGTGCCGATCGAACGCGCCCGCACCGCCGTGTTCTATTCGATCTCGAATACGCAGAAAGGGCTTGGCGGCATTTCCTTCGGCAGCTTCCTGATCAAGCAGGTGGTCGAGGAATTGCGGCGCGAATTGCCGAAGCTGGACACGTTCGTCACGCTGTCGCCGGTGCCGGGCTTCATGCAATGGCTGAAGCAGGCCGACGATGTTCCGGTCATCCGACGAGGAGCGGACGCTGCTGGAAAGCCTCGACAAGCCGGACTGGTTCGAGAATGCCGGAACTGACCGCGCAATTGCGCGCCGTGCTCGAGCCGCTGGCGGCGCATTATTTCCTCAAAGCCCGCACGCCGAAGGGCCGGCTGATCGATCCGGTGGCGCGCTTCCATATCGGCAACGGCGCGCGGCTGGAGCAGATCGACTGGCTCGGCGACCTCTCGCCCAAGGGCCTGCGCGAATCCGCCGGCATCATGGTCAACTACCTCTACCGGCTCGAGGACATCGAGAAGAACCACGAAGCCTACGCCAACCAGGGCGAGATCGCCGCGTCCAGCGCGGTGAAGAAGCTGCTCAAGACCGAGGGCCGGCGGCTGCTGGATATGCGGCTGTCGTAGAGCGGCGCGCGGATTTCATCCGCCGCTCGACTGGAATGAGGTCGCAATGGCCGATGGCGCCACACTCCCGGCCGACAGGTCCCTCCGGAGCGGATCGACGCCATCGACGTGCTGCGGGGCATCGCCTTGCTCGGCGTCGTCGCGATCAACGTCGTGACCGATATTTCGCGTTTCGATCTTCGAGCGGTTTCTTTTCCCCAAGCCTCCTTTATCTTTATCGTCGATCGACAGCGCCGTCGAAACCGATCCTGATGCTGGCCGTCGATTTGAAGGCACTTGGCGCTGTTTTCGCTGCTGTTCGGCGCAGGCCTTGCCATCCAGTTCGAGCGGCTGGCGAACGAGCGAGCGCCGCACGTCGCTCCTCGTGCGCCGGCTCGTCGTGTTGCTGGCGTTCGGGCTCATCCACCTTTGCCTGATCTGGAACGGCGACATTCTCACCGAATATGCGCTCGCTGGATTCATCGTCCTGCCGTTCCTGTTCGGTCCGCGCTGGCTGCTGGCTGTCGCCGCGCTGGCGTCTCTCGGGCTGTATCTTGCGATGCAGGTCTTTCCGCCGCCGGGATTGTGGCCCGGCACGGCCGCGATGGCGCAGGATGTCGTGGAGGCGCATCGCATCTATGCGACGGGCGGCTTCCTCGACGTGCTGGCGTTCCGGCTCCGCGAGATTCCTCTTATCGCTGCCCTGCACGCCTATATCTTTCCGCGCACGATCGGGTTGTTTCTTCTCGGCGCGTTCGCCTGGCGCACCGGCATTCTGCGAAACCCGCCACGCCATCTGCTGCTTCTCGATCGCCGCCGCCTGTATCGGCCTTGGCGCGGCATTGATCCTTTGCCATGCCGGCGGCTTGATCGCGGGCGGCCGGATCGGCGCTCTGGCAGAACCTCTCGGCACCATCCTGCTGGCGCTGGGCTATGGCGCCGCCATCATCGGCATCGCCAATCTCGAGAGCGGAAAGAGGCTGCTCGGCTGGGCCGCGCCGCTGGGACGCATGGCATTCACCAACTACCTCGCGCAATCCGTCATCTTCGGCTGGATCTTTTACGGCTACGGTCTCGGCCTGTTCGGCCGCCTCGGCGTCGCCAGCGCGCTGGCCATCGGCATCGCCGTCTATGCCGGGCAGGTCGTGTTCAGCGCCTGGTGGCTGCGGCGTTATCGCTACGGCCCGGTGGAGTGGCTGTGGCGCACGCTGATGATACGGTTCGGCGCAACCGATGTCGCGCTTGCCCCGGCAACAGACCGCTTAGCGTGACGCTCACGCCGCCAGCGCCTTCATCTCCTTGTAGAGATCGGATTTCCCCTCGAACCCGATGCCCGGCAGGTCCGGCATGGTGATGTGGCCGTTCTCGACGCGAACGCCGTCCGGGAAGCCGCCATAGGGCTGGAACAGGTCGGGATAGCTCTCATTGCCGCCGAGGCCGAGGCCGGCGGCGATATTGAGCGACATCTGGTGGCCGCCGTGCGGAATGCAGCGGCTGCGGCGACCAGCCGTGCGGTCTGCAGCACCGCCAGCGTGCGCTGATATTCGCACGAGCCCGTAGGACAGCGCGCAATCGAACTGCAGCCAGTCGCGGTCCGGCCGCATGCCGCCGTAGCGGATGCAGGTTGCTGCGCATCCTGATGGCTGAACAGATTCTCGCCGGTCGCCATCGGCGCCGGATAGAATTCGGCCAGCGCGGCCTGCAGCGCGATAGTCGAGGGGATCGCCGGCTTCCTCGTACCAGAACAGCGGATAGTCGCGCAGCATCTTGGCGTAGGCGATCGCGGTCTCCAGGTCGAAGCGGCCGTTGGCGTCGACGGCGAGCTGCGCCTGCGTTGCCGATCTCCTTCAGCACCGCCTCGATGCGCTCGCGGTCTTCGGCGATCGGCGCGCCGCCGATCTTCATCTTCACGACGTTGTAGCCGCGGTCGAGATAGCCGCGCATCTCGCCGCGCAGCGCCGACAGATCCTTGCCGGGATAGTAATAGCCGCCGGCCGCATAGACGAACACGCGCGGATTGGCCTTGCGCCCGTGGCGCTCGGCGAGCAGGCGGAACAGCGGCTTGCCGGCGATCTTCGCCACCGCGTCCCACACCGCCATGTCGATGGTGCCGACCGCGACCGAGCGCTCGCCATGGCCGCCGGGCTTCTCGTTCGACATCAGCGTCGCCCAGACCTTGTCCGGATCGAGATTGTCGCCGGCCGTCATCGAGCAAGCGCTTTCGGATCGGCCTCCAGCAGCCGCGGCGCAAAGCGCTCGCGGATCAAGCCGCCCTGCCCGTAGCGGCCGTTGGAGTTGAAGCCGTAGCCGACCACGCGCTTGCCGTCGCGCACGACGTCGGTGACGACGGCGACGAGGCTCGTCGTCATCTTGGTGAAGTCGATATAGGCGTTGCGGATCGGCGAGGAGATCGGCTTTGTGATTTCGCAGACGTCGACGATGCGGACGGACATGGTGCTGGCTTTCGAATGGCGTCTATCTTCGTCATGCGCCGGGCTTGTCCCGGCCATCCACGTCTTTCTTGCCGCGCTACAGAAGACGATGGATGCGCCGGGCAAGCCCGCGCATGACGCATGCATGACGTCGTGACACGCTTCCATCAGGACTCACGCCTTGTCGCGGAAATACGGCTCGACCGGGCCGTGCACCTTGATGGTCAGCGGATTGCCGTAGCGGTCCTTGGCATTGCCCGCGGTGACGCGCACCCAGCCCTCGCTGATGCAATATTCCTCGACATTGGTCTTCTCGACGCCCTTGAAGCGGATGCCGACGTCGCGCGCAAGCATGCTCGGCATTGTAGTAAGGGCTGCTCGGATCGATCGACAGACGGTCGGGAAACTGGTCGCTCATGGCTTCGTTGGTCTCGTTCACAGCAGTGCCTCGATTTCTCTTCGTCAGTCCTTCGGGTGTTAGCGGTCGGGGCGTAGCGCCCGACCACCTTGCCCGACCGGTCGACCAGGAATTTGGTGAAATTCCATTTGATCGACGAGCCGAGCAGGCCCGATTTCTCGTTCTTCAGATAGTTGAACAACGGATGCGCGTGGCTGCCGTTGACGTCGATCTTGGCGAACATCGGAAACGTCACGTCATACTTGCTTTCGCAGAACGCCTCGATCTGCTTGGCGTCGCCCGGCTCCTGCGCGCCGAACTGGTTGCAGGGAAAGCCGAGCACCGCAAAGCCGCGCGGCGCAAGTTCGCGCTGCAATTGCTCGAGGCCCTTGTATTGCGGCGTGAACCCGCAGGCGCTCGCGGTGTTGACGATCAGGAGCACCTGACCCTCAAACCGCTTGAGCGGAACCTCCTCGCCGGCGAGCGACTGCGCCGTGAAATCGTAAACGCCTGGCATCGTGTTCTCTTCGAAGTCAGCTGGCGGGATCGATCGCCGCCGACGGCGTTCCGCCGGCCTCGATCGCCTCGCCCGGCGGCGAGGCAGAGGTCCTCGCGGTAGCGGCCGGAGACGAGTCTGCACGCCGACCGGAACGCGTCCCGACCAGCCCGGTCGAGACCGTTAGCCCAGGCAGGCCCATGAAGGGAATGGCGATCTGCGGCAATTGCGCGTGCCAGACGCGGGCAAAGGACGCCTCGTCCTTGCGGTCGAGCTGATCGGGGAACGGCAATTCGCCGGACACCGGCATCAGCAGCACGGCGTATTTCTCGAAGAACGCCAGCCATTGCGCGGGTCAGCGTCAGCGCGCCGCGTCAGCGCCTTCGACAGCGCCGGCCCATCGAACGGAAGCACTTTTGCCCTGTTGCCGCGCAGGCAGGCCAGCGCGCCGGGATCGCCCTCGCGTTCGGCGGCATTTCCAGTTGCGCCTCATAGCCGTCGCCGAGCCAGAGCTTGGTCTGGAGGTCGGCGGCCTCGCGCAGCGGCGGCGTGTTGGCGATTTCCTCGACCGTCCAGCCTGCGCGCTCCAGCCGCTTGCCGGCGTCGGCAACCGCGGCCTTCACTTCAGGCACGGGATCGAGTCCATCAGGATTGAGGCACATCGCGACGCGCTTCGGCATCGCCGGGCCCTTCCAGCGGCGCCGGCACCCACCAGGGATCGCGCGCAATCCTGCCCGACATCGCCGCGAGCGCGATCCTGAGATCGCCGATGGTGCGCGCCAGCGGGCCGGATACCGCGCTGATCTGCGGGCCCGATCGGGCGCTCCGGCAGCGCCGCGTTGAACGCCGCGATGCGGCCGATCGTCGGCCGCAGGCCGTGCACGCCGCAGGCGTAGGCGGGATAGCGGATCGAGCCCGCGATATCGGTGCCATGCGCGATGTGCCCGATGCCGGCCGCGACCGCCGCACCCGCGCCGCCGGACGAGCCGCCCGGCGTGATGCCGGGATCGCGCGGGTTCTTGGTGTCGCCATGCACGAGATTGGTGGTGAACCAGCGATAGGAAAACGCCGGGCAGTTGGTGCGCCCCAGAATGACGGCGCCGGCCTTGCGCAGATTGTCGATCACCGGGCTGTTGCTCTTGCGCGATGGCGTCGCGCTGCAGCTTCAGGCCGTTGGTGGTGGCAAAGCCTTCCTGGTCGATATTGACCTTCACCGTGACCGGCACGCCCGCCAGCGGACCGGCGTCCTCGCCGCGCCCGATCGCGGCATCGATGGCTGAGGCCTGCGCCAGCACCTCCGCCGGCCTGTGGTCGACGACGGCATTGATTTTTGGGTTGACCGCGTCCAGCCGCGCCAGCGCCGCGGTCGCCGCCTCCTTCGCCGAGACTTTCTTCGACCTGATCAGCGCAGCCAGGTCCGCAGCCGACAGGCGCCAGAGATCCTGCATGCAAAACTCCGTTTGATCGCCGCCCTTGTAGCGCCGCGCGAACGGCAACGCCAGCGGGGCGCCATGACACGAAGATTTAGCGGACGCGGGCGATAAAATAAGCGAGATCGGCGATCTGCTCCGGCGTGATCGGGCCCATCACGTCGGCCATGCTGCCGTCATAGCCGTGGCGGCTGTTGTCCTTGTACTCGCCAAGGGTCTTGGCGAGATAATCCTCGCGCTGGTTGGCGATGCGCGGCACGTTCTCCTTGCCGGAAAAATCGGGATTGTGGCAGGTGTTGCAGCGGTGCTGCTGCGCCAGCGCCTGGCCGCGCTGCATCCGCGCCGGATCGCCGGCGTCGGTCGGCGGCGCCGGCTTCGGCATCTTGGCGATGAAATCGGAAAAGGTGCGTAAGGTCGTCGTCGGTCAGCGCCTTCGCCATCTCGTTCATCGGCTCGAAGGTGCGCAGCTTCTCGCGAAACATGAAGAGCTGGATCAGTGCGTAAGGCGCCTGCTGCGCGCCGAGCGAGGGCGTGTTTTCGGTCTCGGACTGGCCCGCGCTCGCCGTGACAGGCGAGACAGGGCGCGACGCGCTCCTCGAACGTCTCTGCGCTTGCCGACGAAGCGATGCAGAGCAAACGCCAGCGCCGCTATTGTTCTTACGCATCGAGCCTATCCCGGTCGTTCTTGACGTCATTCCGAAGAGCGAAGCAGACGCGAAGCAATCCAGCATTTCGATGACGGTCTGGATTGCTCACGCTTCGCTCGCAATGACGATGCCAGTCTGACCACTCTACTGCCCGGCCACCTTCTGCTTGCCGTAGGTGATGCGATAGACGGCGCCGTTCCAGTCGTCGGAGACCAGCAGCGAACCGTCCTTCATCTGCAGCACATCGACCGGCCGGCCGATATACTTGTTGTCTTCGAGGAAGCCCGTGATGAACGGCTCCATCGACTTCACGGTGCCGTCCTTGTTCAGCTTGACGACGACGACGTCGCCGCCAACCTTCTTCGGTCCGGTTCCACGAGCCGTGCCGCGCGACGATGATCGCGTTCTTGTAGGCCTTCGGGAACATGCTGCCGGTATAGAAGCGCATGCCGAGCGAAGCGGAATGCGGACCCAGCAAGGCCGACCGGCGCGGTGTAGTCGCTGCAGGATTTGCCCCAGCCGAATTCGGGATCGACGATATTGCCCTGCAGGCAATAGGGCGCGCCGAAATGTTCGCCGACCTTGGTCACGCGGTTGAGCTCGTCCTCGGGCACGTCTTCCGACATCCAGTCGCGGCCGTTGTCGGTGAAGTAGAGCTGCTTGGTCTCGGGATTCCAGTCGAAGCCGACGGTGTTGCGGACGCCCCTGGCGATCACTTCCGCGCCGGAGCCGTCGAGATTGATGCGGCGGATCTGGCCGTGGGCGTCGTCATGCAGCACATTGTTGCCGGGCTGGCCGACCGGAACATAGAGCTTGTTGTCGGGACCGATGCCGATGAACTTCCAGCCGTGGGCTTCATCCTTCGGCAGATTGTCGTAGATCACGGTCGGCTTCGGCGGGATTGTCCAGATTGTCCTCGATCTTGTCGATCTTGGAGATCTTCGACAGTTCGGCGATGTAGAGCGTGCCGTTCTTGAAGGCGACGCCGTTCGGACGATAGAGGCCGGAGGCGATGACCTTGACCGAGCGCTTGCCGTCCTTGTTGACGATGGCAGTAGACCTTGTCGACGAGGCGGCTGCCGACGAACACCGTGCCCTTGTCGCCTTCGGCGAGCGAGCGCGCGTTGGCCATGCCGGCGGCATAGACCTCGATGTTGAAGCCGGCCGGCACCTTCAGCTTCGCCGTCGGCAGCTTGTCCGGTGCCGCGGGCATCGGCGGCGGCGCGATCGGCGCGAGCTTGGCGGCGGCTTCACTGTCCGCAGGCCGTCCGATCAAAGGCGAGCCCGGCGGAAGCGGCGCGGCGGCTGCCGGCGCTGCACCGGCGGCGGCGGCGTGGCGGGCTGCTGGGCGGCGGCACCCAACGTAAATGCACTGAAGAAAGCACCGGCCAGCAACAGGCTGCGCGGCGCCGACGAATAGCTCATCATGGCGTCCTCCCTGGCGGAAGCCTTATCTCCTCGCGCAGGCAAGCATGATGCCGGCGCCGGTGGCTTTCCGGACGGCAGTCTCCGATATTTTTCCGCCGATGCGCAATCGGAAACATGTTTGGCGAGGACCGGCCGCATGGCTGGAATGGACACGGGCGCGCGGTGTCGCGCCACGGCGTCGCGCGCGTCAATGCCTGGTGACGGAGCGATCGGGCGCGTCGAGGATCGCCTCGGCGAACGGAAACTCGAGCACGATCTCGCCCTCGTCGTCGGTCACTTCGATGGTCGCATTCAACAGCGCGCCGTCGGCGCCTTCGGTCTTCAGCAATTCCCGGATCATGGCGCGCGCCATTTCCCAAGCGCGATCGGGATCCCTGAGCACTTCGCCGTCGGGATCGGAAATCAGCTCATCGCCGATACGGGTGTTGAAATAATATCGTGGCATCGGCGGAAACGTACTCCGGTGGAGGCCTCGCAACCTCAAGGCCTGCTGCTTCTCACAAGTTCTTTATCGGAGCCGGCAGCGCTCGCGTCGCACCAAAATCGGCATTTGCGGCGCGGCGGGCAACCGCGAAACGCTTGATCCCACGCTGTTTTGAGCCGCGATGCCCAGCACAAGACCGTGAATTCTTTCGCGTTGCAACATAGACGAGCAGGAGGTCTGACCGAAAAAGATTTCACTGGCGAACTTTTCGATCCGCAGTACTTTAACCTCTGAGGGCGGAGTTCGTCCGGTATCAAAAGGAGAGCCTAAATGGCCTGAAAGCGCCAAAAATCGTCGAAGTGCCGGTCGGCATGGAAATCAACATGTATGCGTGCGCCGCCCGCAAGTAACCGGCAGCGATCGTTCGACGTCTAGCGCAGGTGGACTCCCGGGCCTGACACGTTCCCGATCGCGGAGCTGTGTCTCAA
>ERZ1370068.6139-contig-5140_pt1 | contig 19198 bp, 22 predicted proteins | sample MGYA00561227_ERZ1370068 | MGnify/ENA primary metagenome ERZ1370068 (study PRJEB38410, sample SAMEA6850437) | metagenome | study: Metagenomic assessment of the ecological functions of the soil: analysis of the soil microbiota associated with the...
TTACGTATTGCTCGGTTTTTCACCAAATCCGACGGCGGCTATCGCGTCACCAAGCCGGTGCGCGACCTCTGCATCTTCGCGCGCCAGGACCTCGCGCGCGACCCGCCGTTCTCGAAGCTCGACCTCGTGGTCTGCCGGAACGTGCTGCATCTACATGACGCTCGGCCCTGCAGCATCAGGCTCTTGTCCGGTCTTCCACTACGCCCTGAAGCCGAGCGGCTTTCTCGTGCTCGGCCATGCCGAGATCGATCGGCAACCTTCCGAGCTCTTCGCGATCGAGGACAAACGGCACCGGATCTACACGAAGAAGATGCCGGACGACCCGCCGATGCCGGCGCTGAGCTTCAACGCCGATCGGTCTGCCGCCGATCGCGACGCTGCGCACCGGCGAGCAAGCGCGACCGGCAGCGCCGGTCCAGCACGAAGCCGACCGCATCGTCGCTCGAACGCTACGCGCCCACCGGGCGTGATCGTCGACGACGAGCTGCAGAATCGTCCAGTTCCGCGGCCAGACCGGCGCTGTTCCTCGAGCCGGCGCCCGGCGACCCGAGCGTGAGCCTGCTCAAGATGGCGCGCGAAGGCTTGCTGCACGGCGTCCGCAGCGTCGTTCCACACCGCGCGCAAGAGCGGCAAGCCCGTCCGCAAAGACGGCGTCAAGGTCAGACAGAACGGCGACTGGCACGACGTCGGCGATCGAGGTCGATCCCGCTCGCCAGCGCGGGCGGCCGCACTTTCTCGGTGCTCTTCCACAACAGCCGCCCGCCGAGCCGAGCCGACGCCGGACGTGCCGCGCTCCGCCAAGGCGCGGCGCCAACGCGGCACGAAGGACGACGACCGAGTGCGCCGTCTCGAATCCGGAGCTGGCCGCGAGCCGCGACTATCTCCGCTCGATCATCCAAGAGGTCGAAGCCGCCAACGAGGAGCTGCAGTCCGCGAACGAGGAGATCCTCTCGAGCAACGAGGAGCTGCAGTCGCACCAACGAGGAGCTCGACACCGCGCAAGGAGGAGCTGCAGTCCACCAACGAGGAGCTCAACACGCTGAACGAGGAGCTGCACGGCCGCAACACCGAGCTCGAGCCGCGTCAACAGCGACCTCGTGAACCTCCTCGGCAGCATCGAGATCGCGATCGTGATCGTCGCGAGCGACCTCCGCATCCGCCGCTTCACGCCGATGGCCGAGCGCCTCTTCAACCTGATCGCGAGCTGACGTCGGCCGGCCGATCGGCCACATCAAGCCCGAACGATCGACATGCCCGACCTGAGAGGCTGATCACCCGCGTCGATCGACACCGTGATCGCCGCAAGAGCGCGAGGTGCAGGACGCCGAGGGCAGCTGGTTCCGCGATCCGCGTCCGGCCCTACAAGAACATCGAGAACCGCATCGACGGCGCGGTCCTCGCGCTCATCGACATCCAGACGAGCGAAGCAGCAGGACGGCGCGGTCCGCTACGCCGAGGCGGTCTTCGACGCGATGCCCGTGCCGCTCCTCGTGCTCGACCCCGAGCTCCGCATCCGCCAGGCGAACGACGCGTTCTGCAGCACGTTCGGTTATACGCCCGACAGCATCCAGAGCCGGAAGCTGCTCGACCTCGGCCAAGGCGCCTGGAGCATCCTTACAACTGCAGCGAGCGTCTCGACGCGCGCCCTCGCCGACGGCGCGCGCATCGACGACCTGCCCCTGACGCATCGTTTTCCCGGATCGGCTCCCAGACACTGCGGCTGATACTCCGCCGCCTCGACGGTGCGTCGACGAAGGTCCGCCGTCCCTGCTGCTCATGCTCGTCGGCGACGCCTCTGATCCGCGGGCAATTGAGTACGCCGTCATGCGCGAAACCAAAGCCGACCAAGCGTGAGCCGCCGACGGCTTCGAATCGGCCGAGATCTGGGACGAGCACACGTACCGGCGGCTGCTGACGAGCTGCGGGTGAACCGCGAGGAGCTTGCCGCCCAGCATGCGCAGCTGGTCGAGTCGCGGCGGGAAGTCGAGCTCGGGCACGACGAGTACGTCGAGCTTCGACGTCGGGCCGATCGCGTGCTTCATCCTCGACGCGCAACGGCGTCATCCAGCGCAGTAACCTCGCTGGAGCCGATCTGTCGGAAGCGAGCCCGCGCGTCTCCGCCACGGTCCCTGCTCGTCTTCGTCGTCGAGCGCGATCGCCGGATCTGGCTCGAGCACATGCGTCGCTGTCGCCGCTCCGACGCGGCGGTGTCGACGGAGCTGACGATCCGGACGCGGGGCGGCGTCGAGATCCTCGGTCGAGCTGACGAGTCGCGCCTTCAGCGTCCAGCGCGATCACCAACCCCGCTACTACACGAGCGTCGTCGACCTCCGGGGGCGGCAGCGGATCGAGAACGAGCGGCGACGCGTCAGCGAGGAGCGGCGACGGATCGACACGAACGCGCGGTCGCGCGGGCGGACAGCGACGTCCAGGGCGATCGCTTCATCGCCATTCTGAGCCACGAGCTCCGCACCCCGCTGACGCCGATCCTGCTCGCGACCGCGACGTGGAAGGACGACGCTACGCTGTCGAACCCTCCGCCAGGCCCTCGCCATGATCCACCGCAACATCACGGTGGAGCGCGCCTGATCGACGACCTCCTCGATCTGACGCGCATCACCCAGAACAAGCTCGTCGTCCGGATCGACCGACGTCGCCCTCCACGGCGTCATCGACGACGTCGTGCAGATCGCTGCAGTCGGACATCGACGCGGCGGGACTGACCCTCAACCTCGACTTGCGGGCGCGCCGGCGCCGTCCGCGCGGATCCGGTCCGGCTGAGCCAGATCGTCTGAACCTGATCCGAAACGCGATCCGCTTCACCGATCCCGGCGGACGCATCACCGGAGACCCGCAACACGACGCCGGCGACGACGACGGTGACGGTCGCCGACACCGGCATCGGCTTCGCTCCCGAGGAGCACGGCACTTCTTCGAGGCGTTCGATCAAGGACCGGACAGGGCGCCGCGGCGGGCTCGGACTCCAGGTTGGCGATCATCGAAGGGGCTTGGTCGTCGCGCACGGCGGTACGATCACGGCGGCGAGCTGCGACGGGCTCGGAACCGGCGCCCGGTTCTCGTTCGACTTGCCGACGAGCGACCAGCGGCGCGTATCGCGCCGGTGGCGGTCCCGCCGGATGCCGCGCCGGTACCGATGACGCGCGCGCCCCCTCACCGTGCTGTTGGTGGAAGACCACGAGGACAGCGCCATCGCGCTCTCGTACGTGCTGCAACAGCATGGCTACGCGGTGCAGCTCGCGCACTCGGTCGCGGAGGCGCTCGCGACGGCCTCGAGCTGCAACGTCGACGTGATCGTGAGCGACCTCGGTCTACCGGACGGGAGCGGCCTCGATCTCCTGCGCACGCTGCGGGCGCAGAAGCCGGTGCGCGGCATCGCGCTCACGCGGTTACAGCCGGCCCGAGGACGTCGACCAGAGCCGCGCCGCGGCTTCGAGCACCACCTCGACTGAAGCCGGTCGACCTCCCGGCAGCTCGTCGCCGCCATCGAGAGCTTGCGGCCGACGAACGCGTGAACGCCGAGCGCCCGCTACGTAGCTTCCCGTCTTGAGGAAGAATCACGGGCCGTTTCAGGTGCCTACCCATGCGTGACGGCTTGGTGGTGCTGAACGTCGCGGCGCGGCGCCGATGTTTCCGAAGTCGAGTCACCGGGCCCGCGGTTGACCATGCGACATCGCCGCTCTTACGCTCGATCCATGGCCGCGCCGCACCGCGACGCACGAGCGCGCGGTCAGGCCGCTCGAGAAGCGCGGCCGGGCTCGCTCATGCTGATCGAGCATGGCGACACGCACGAAATCGTGGCGGGCGCGGCCGTCTTCGAGACTTTGAACGTCTACGCATTGCCGGCGTACACCGCCGCCGACGGGACGAGCCCTGGCGCAGCGCAAAGCGGTAGCGCCCGCGTACGCCACCGTCGCCGGCGTGCTCGGTTTACACAATCTGCCAGCTGCCATCTTCCCGATATCCGACACCCGAACACGCCTCGAGCCCGCGTGGCTGTCTGAGGCATCAAATCTTGCGCCGACCTCCGCGCAGCACTGACGCGGCCGCGTCATCGCGGTCGCCACCGAACGAGATCGCGAGGAATCGTCGAGACGCGCCGCGCGCACCGGAGGACGTCACCGCGACAGAACGTCGCCACCGTCTTGCAGATCGAGGACGGCGGATCACGGAGCGCCGTTCCACGAGCGACCGTGCGGCCGACGCCAGTCACGGCCTTCTGCGGCCTCGATCAGCCTTCATCTGGACTCACGCACGTCTGGTTCGTCGGCTGGATCGGGTTCAACGTACTCGCGGGCGGGCGACCTTCGACCCGTTCCCGCTTCCCGCTGCTGACGCTGGTCGTCTCGCTGGAGGCGATCTTCCCCGTCGACCTTCATCCTGATCTCGGAAAACCGCCAGGCGCGGATCGGCGACCGCGCCGGAACCAGCTCGACCTGCAGATCAACCTTCTTGCCGAGCAGGAGAAACACCGAAGATGCTGGAGCTGCTCGGCGGATCGCCGAGCAGGTGGGCGTGGCGCTCGAGGATCGGAGACCGTCGCGCTCGAGGCGGCGACGGACACCGCCGAGCTCACCGACGAGAATCGATCGGCAGATGTCCGCCGTCGAGCGCGGCGGCATCGACGCCCCGGGCCCGCCACGACTCCGCCGTCAGCTCCGGCCCCGCGTCACCGACCTCACGATCGGTAACCTGCCTCGAACGCGACCAGTGTCGGGAATCCTGATGACGTGCCTCGAGCGCGATTGGCCTCGCGCCGACGACTCCGCCTGACGATCGCGAACGCGTCACACGCGACTGCGGTCGCTGAGCGACGCCAGCAAAGCGACCTTGCGCCACGCTGCCGAGCATGTAGCTTCCGCCGCCCATGAGCCCGCTCACCACGACCCGCTGTTCGCGTTCGACGTCGTCGTCGTGGTCGTCGTCGTCGGTCGTGGAGGCCGTCGCGTCCTAGCGGGGATCAACGAAACGCAATTCAACCCTGCCGGCGCGAAGGCCGGCGGGGGTTTCGTTTTTTGGCCCCGATCCGGAGCCCGAGCCGCGCAGGGAGCACGTCCGAAAAGGAGAGCTCCCATGAAGACCATGACCGGCGCGGAACTGACGCTGCGGCTGCTCGAGCGTCAGGGCATCGACGACGATCGCGGGCATTCCCGGCGGCTGCAACTTGCCGCTCTACGACGCGCTCCGCGCGAGCCGCATCCGCCACGTGCTGGCGCGGCACGAGCAAGGCGCGGGTTCATCGCGCAGGGGATGGCCCGCGCGACGGGCCGGCCGGCCGTCTGCTTCGGCACCTCGGGCCCGGGCGCGACGAATCTGCTCGACCGCGATCGCCGACGCCAAGCTCGACTCGATCCCGCTCGTCGCCGTCACCGGACAGGTGCCGCGCGCGATGATCGGCACCGACGCGTTCCAGGAGATCGACACCTACGGCCTCACGGTGCCGATCACGAAGCACAACTTCCTGGTGCGCTCGGCGGCCGAGCTGCTCGAGCGTCGTTCCGGACGCGTTTCGCATCGCCGCGTCCGGGCGGCCGGGGCCGGTCGTGATCGACATCCCGAAGGACGTGCAGAACGAGCCGATCGACGCTCGCGACGTTTGCCGGAGCCCGGCGCGCCCGATCCGCTGCCGCGCGCCGCGACGAGGACGTCGCGCGCGCCGCCGCGCTGATCGATCGCGGCGGAGCGGCCGATCGTTGCTGGTCGGCGCCGGCGTGATCGCCGGCGGGCGCGCTGCGACGCGCTCGCGCGGCTCGTCGAGACGGCGTCGATCCCCGTCGCCGCGACGCTGCTCGGCCTCGGCGCGCTGCCGCACGACCATCCGCTCTTCCTCGGCATGGTCGGCATGCACGCGGCCCGCTGCACCAACCTCGTGCTCGAGGAATGCGACCTCCTGGTCGGTCTCGGCATCCGCTTCGACGACCGCGCGACCGGCAAGGCGGCGGAGTTCTGTCCGCGCGCGCAGCATCGTCCACGTCGACATCGACCCGAGCGAGCTCGGCAAGATCAAGCAGCCGACTGCCTCGGCATCGAGGCCGACGTCGGCGACGACGCTGCGCGCGCGCTCGAGCCGCGCGTGCCGGCACGGCACGCGCTGCGTGGACGGCGCGCGTGGCGAGCTCCGCGCGGCACATCCGCTGCGCATGCCGGGCGCGGACGATCCGCGCGACGCCTACGGCGTCATCCGTCACACGCGCGGCGCTGGTGCCACCCGACGCGATCGTGACGACCGACGTCGGGCAGCACCAGATGTGGGCGGCGCAGGCGTATCCCGTTCTCGCGCCCGCGCCAGTGGCTGACCTCGGGCGGGCTCGGCACGATGGGATTCGGCTTGCCCGCCGCCATCGGCGCCGCCCTCGCCCTGCCCGATCGGACCGTCGTCTGCTTCAGCGGCGACGGCAGCCTGCTCATGAACGTGCAGGAGCTCGCGACGGCGGCGGAGGAGGGCGTCGACCGTCAAGGTCGTGCTCCTGAACAACGCCCACCTCGGGCTCGTGCGCCAGCAGCAGGAGCTCTTCTACGGCGGCCGCTATCACGCCTCGCGCTTTCACGCCGAGCCCGACTTCGCCGCGATCGCGCGTGGCTTCGGCATCGCGCGCCTGGGACCTCGGCGACCGCCGCCGACCCACTCGTCGACGCTGGCGCAGCGCGCTCACCGCGCCCGGACCCGCCTCGTCAACGTCCCGATCGACGCCGCAGTGCAACGTCTACCCGATGGTGCCGCCCGGCGCGCGCCAACCGAGACATGATCGGAGGAGAGCTCCATGCCGACCAATCCTGACGCCGTCCTGCGCCTGCGACGTGCGCAACCATCCCGGCGTGATGTCCCACGTGTGCGGTCTCTTCGCCCGCCGCGCGTTCAACGTGGAAGCCATCGTCTGCGTTCCGCGTCGGCGACGCGACGCGGAGCGCGATCCTGCTCTTGGTCCACGACGACGCCCGGCTCGAGCAGATGATCCGACCAGTTGCGGAAGCTCGAGGACGTCTGTCGCGATCGAACGGACCGACGCGGCACGCGCGGTGTTCAGCGCGGCGGCCCGGGGCCTCGTCAGCTGAGCCGGATCACCAGGGCGTACTTCTGCGGGGCGGCGGTGATCGCATGGGCGACGACGGACACCTGCACCTTGCCGGCCGGAATGGTGTCCCACATCACTTGCTCGACGTTGTTGACGCGATCGAAGGCCTTCGACACCGCGGGCATGTTGCCGTGCCGTTCGCGGTTGGTGCCGACGCTTGACGATCAAGTCGAGGTCGCTCTGCAGTCCCTCGCCGGGAGGATCGGTCCAGACGAGGGTCGCCTTGAGCTTCCGGACGCCGGTCGTGACGACGACCGTGCGGTCCTCGCGCTTGCCGGTGTCGAGCGCCTTGGCCTCGTCGAAGAAGAGTAGCTGACCGTGGGTGCCGTACGGCCCGACCACCGCTTGCAGGTCGACGCGACCGAAGCCCTCGCTGTTGTTGGGAATCCGGCCGGTTTCCGACGGCACGTACTGCCCCGCGAGGTCGCGCGCGCCGTTGATGATGAGCGCCTTCAAGAGCGCCGCGCTCGGGGTCTTGATCTTGTGCTGGAGTGCGGAGGAAGCGCGCGTACGACCGCCACGCACCCGGCCACGAGCGGCGTCGCCATACTCGTGCCGCCGTCGAACGTAGCGCTTGTCGCCCGGGATGCCCCATCCGGTCGACAGCGTGACCCGCGAGCGGGTCGAGAGGATGTACGAGCCTGGGGCGACGACGTCGGGCTTGATGCGGCCGTCGTTGGTCGGACCACGGCTGCTGAAGGCGACGATGCCCTCGGCATTGTCGGCGATCCGATCCGTGCGGATCGGATCGGCGGGAGAAGTCCGCCGGCCACGCGTCGCCGTAGGTATCGTCAGATGCTCGGACGACGGTTTTCACAGGCGCCGACGGTGAGACAGTTCTTGGCGGTGCCGGGCGGCGTCACGGAGACGGCGTCGACATCGTCCGTCGGCGTTGCCGTCCTTGCCCTCGTTGCCCGCCGCGAAGCAGATCAGGAGGTCGCGGTTCGTATGGACGAAATCGTCGACCTCGAACGCCTGCTGGTCGTACACGCCGAAGTCGCCGACGCTGCCCCAGGAGTTCATGTGCACGCGCGCTTGATCGTTGGTGTACGGGCTGGCTGAAGAGATCGTGCAGGTCGTTCGGCGGACCGCCGAGCCCGTTCCGGGAGTCGAGGACGCTGATTGCAGCTACGAAGCCTCGCGCGCGGCGCCGTCCCCCACCGGACCGTCGGTCGTCGAGACCCCGTCGCCGAGCACCGAGCCCGCGACGCTGGGTGCCGTGCCCGTGCGGATCGTCCCTTCAGTTCAGTGCGCCCGAGCGCGTACAGCTTAGCTTCACGCGTCCGCTGAAGGCCGGATGGACGCGTCGGTGGTCGATGCCCTTGTCGAAGCCCAGTGTCGGCGACTGCGACGATCTGCGCTCGCCTCGTCCCCGATCGGCGTGGCGCCGGTCGGGACGCGGAGGATGCCGCGGGCGATGTTGTTGCGGAGCTTCCGCGGCAGCACCGGCTCCACGTGGCGGACGACGTCGAGCGCCGCCACACATCCTCCAGCCGTCGCGTCTTCAGCGTGATGGCGCACCCCTGGCGCCTGACGCTGACCTCGTCGGCGTTCGGGTGGGCGGCCGCGGCGATCCGCTTGGCGGCCGCCTTCGCCGACAGCGTTCCGGTGCAGCACCACGTCGACGGTGAGCGTGACGTCGCGTCGAGGCTTTCCGGGCTTCGCGTGCGCGGCGACGGCGGCGGGGACGCCGCCCGGCGGTGCGTCGAGCTTCTTCAGCGCCGGCGCGATCTTGACGACATTCGGATCACAGATCGGCCCACGCCACGGCGAGTCGAGGCTCCGGACCTTCCGGAGGTCCGTCTTCGGGAAGTGGCGAGACGAACGCGCTCCCGGCACGGCCTCGAGGATCTTGGCGCCCGCTTTGCGCGAGCTTCCCGTCCGCTGCTCGCAGTTCAGCACGGATGCTTCAGTCTGCACGAGCACGTAGTCCGAGTCCTTGGCGTTCTTGTTGTGGTGCGCGAGCGCGGCGAGCGCGGGCTTCGGCGCGGCCCAGATCAGCCGCTGACGCCGGTTGATCATGATGCGGAGTCGTCATGGCAGCGTCCCTGATCGCCAAGGCACGTGCCACAACGGCGCTGGCGTCTGCTCGTGGCACACGTCACGCGGCGCAACACCCAGAACGCGCTCGGGGTGACCACGCGCCCCTCGCGTGACCGCGCTGCCACGCCCGCGCTCAGTGTCCTTGATCGCGACACCACGCGCCGCTCGGATTCTGCCCGAGAGGACGCCCGCGCTCAGCGAATCGTGCCGCGCCCGGGGATGAGCGGCAGGTCGAGCGCCGTCACCCACCCGGGCGGCAGCTCGTTCACGTACGGGCACGCGCGTTCAGCGCCCGCAGGCCCGTCGCCATGCAGCCCGCCGTCGACGCGTCGCGACCGCTGCCGTCGGTGAAGCGGAACGCGGTCTCCTGCGTGATCGACGGCGAGCCCTCGATCTCGACCCGGTAGACGTCGTCCTGGCTGCCGCGCGGCCAGTCGGGGCGCGGCGTCGCTGGCCGACGCGGTTCACGTGCTCGAGCTGGATGCGGGTCTCGCCCTTGTAGATGCCGTTGATGGTGAAATGGATGGCGGCGACCTCGCCGGGATTGATCGTGCCCTTCACGGTCGTGATCGCCTTCGGCGTCACCCACTTCTCCCAGGTGATCGTGATGTCGTCGAGCTCGATGCCGGCGGCGTGCGCCATCATCGGCACCGTCGCGCCCCAGGACATGACGAGGATGTCGGGGTTCTCGAGCAGCGCCTGGAACTCCGGGCGGCTTCCCGATCCCCATCTCGATCTCGTAGTCGCCCTCGTAGTTCAGGTAGTCGAGGATCTCGAGCGCGCGCACGACCCGCACCTCGGCGCAGAGGCCCCATGAGGGTCATCGGGAAGAGGTCGTTCGCGAACCCGGGTCGATGCCGGTCGTGAAGCACGACGCCCCGCCCTGCTCGCACGCTTCGGTGATCGGCGTGATCCATTGCGGCGGGTTCTGCGTCATCGTCCGGCCACACCCACGGCGTCATGGCGGTCGAGCAGACGTCGATGCCGGCGAGGCAGGAACTTCTTCATGAGCTTGATGTTGTCGCGCGCGTACGCCGCCGTCGGCCCGTAGTGCACGAGCGCGTCGGGGTCGGTCGCGATCAGCTGCGCGACGTCGTCGGTCGCCGCGAGGCCGATCGGCGCAATGCCGCAGATGGTGCCGACGTCCTGGCCGACCTTCTCCGGGTTGCTGACGCCGACCCCGACGAGCTCGAAGCCGGGATGGCGTAGGATCTCGGGGATCACGAGCTTCCCGACGAAGCCGGTGCCCCAGACGACGACGCGCTTCTTGGCCGCGCCGCTCATCGCGACATCTCTCCGGAGTTCACGAGCAGGTGCTGCCCGGTCACGGCCTTCGCGTAGTCGGAGGCGAAGAACATCACGACGTCGGCGACCTCGCCGTCCTCGGTCATGCGGCGGAGCGGAAAGCCGCCGACGATCTCCTGCAGGGCGTCCTCGCCGGGAGATCCGCTTCTGCTTCGCCTGACCCTTCACGAACATCTCGACCGGCGGTCCCCACATCCACGACGGCACCACCATGTTGCAGCGGATGTTGTCGGGCCCGAGCTCGTCGGCGAGGTAGTACATGGCGCGGAGAGCAGCGCGCCCTTCGACGCCGCGTAGCCCGCCTGCGGCAGCGACGGCTTGAACATCGACTGCGAGCCGATCAGCACGACCGCGCCGCCGCCGCGCGCCTTCATCGCCTCGGCCGCCGGGCGGATGACGGTGAGCGCGCCGAGCACGTTGGTCTCGAACGCCTGGCGCCAGGTCGCGAGGTCGGTCGCGTAGAGATCCGCCCCAGGCGTGCTCGTAGGCCGCGACCTGACGAGCGCGTCGACGCCGCCGAACCGGTCGCTGCGCGAGCTGGACGAGCGCCGCGCACTGCTCGGCGTCGGTGATGTCGGTCGCCCGTGCCGCGAGCTTCTCGCCCGTGGGATCGAGCTCGGCGAGCGCGGCGTCGAGGTTCGCCTGGGTGCGCGCGGCCATGACGACGTTCGCGCCTTCGCGGAGCGCGCTCGTGACGCACTCGCGTCCGAGCCCGACGCCGACGCCGGTCACGATGAGAGTCTTTCCGTGGAGGATCATGGGCGCGCACCCAGCATGCGACGCCCGAATTTCGACCTCCCCGCACGGCCGGGGTCGGCCTTCGCATTTGGCTCGCGATGAGCGAGCCGCTACCTTCGGTCGCGCCCATGCCGTCCCGTCTCTGCGGCGCTCGCCGCACTCCTCCTCGTTCTCGTCCTCGGCATCGGCGGCTGCGGCGACGGCGGTGGTCCCGACGCCGGCGATCCCGACCACGCGTTCCGCGGTGACGGCGCCTTCACGATCGACTTCGACGGCCGCTACGACTTCTCGACCGGGATCGTGCTGCAGCCGGACCGGATGATCCTGGTCGCCGCGACGTCGTGCGGCGGGTCGCCGCCCAATTGCGCGTTCGCCCTCGCCCGCATCCGTCCGAACGGCCGGCTCGACAAGACGTTCGGCGAGCGCGGCCTGGTGACGACCAACCTCGGTCCGATCGGCGGCGCCGAGCTCACGCGATCGCCCTCCAGCCCGACGGCAGGATCGTGCTCGCCGGCCTCGTGCGGACCGATCGGTTCGTCGGCAACCCGTCGAGCCTCGCCCTCGCCCGCTACGAGCCGAACGGCGATCTCGACCCGAGCTTCGGGACCGGCGGCACGGTCGTCACCCCCTACCGTGACGACCCGGAAAACCTGCGCAGCAGCCAGTTCAACGCGGTGTTCGTGCTGCCGGACGGCCGGCTCCTCGCCACGGGCTTCCACTACTCCCCGTCTCGACGAGGCGAGCTCGATGCTACTCGCGCGCTACGCGCCGGACGGCACCCTCGACCCGACCTTCGGCACGAACGGCATCGCGACCGCGAACGTCGGCCTGCCCTCCATCGGCTACGCCGCGGCATTGCAACGGAGCGGACGGATCGTCGTGGCCGGCTCGTTCATCACCATCAGCACCAACGAGCCGGCCCTCGTCGGCTTCGACCCCGACGGCCACGTCGACGAGCGCTTCGGCGATCACGGCGTCGTGACCTTCGACCTCGGCGATCAGGCGCTCTTCTACGGGCTCGTCACGACCCCCGACGACGGCTTGATCGCGGCGACGTCGGACGCGCTCCGGCGCGTCGACGCCGACGGCCGCCATGATCCGACCTTCCACGGCGACACCCTCGGCTACCCGTTCACCGTCTCGTCCCTCGCCGTCCAGGACGACGGCAGGCTCCTCGTGAGCGGTACGGCCCGCGCGCCGAACGACGCCTCCGACGGCTTCTACGTCGCACGGCTCCATCCCGACGGCACCATCGACCCGACGTTCGGCGCCGAGGGGTTCGCCATCACGCGCACCCTCTTCATCACCGACGGCGCCCGCAGCTTCGTGGCACTCCAGCCCGACGGCGACCCTGTCGTCGCCGCCGTACTGCCGCGCGAACGCGCCGACCTGCTCCTCCTGCGCTACCACGGCGGACCGTAGCGCTCCGCCCCCTGCATGGCTCAGCCGATGACGGGCCGGCCGAGGGCGCCACCCGTATCCCGCGGTCGCTCCCAGGCGCGGCCGCGAGGACACTCGCGACGTGATCGCAGCTCCTGCCCCCGTCACACTAGAGTCGACGCGCGGGTGCTCCGGGGTAAGGCGGGGCCGAGCAGGCGGCCTCTTTGGCAAAGGCCAGGAGCAGCAGGCGCCGGCGAATCACCGCCGACGACCAGAACGCAGCGTCATGCGTCGCGTCAGAAGCCGCTCGATCCGGTCGGCGAGCACCACGACATCATCGGTCACCTCGGCATCCTCGGACGTACGCTCAACTCGTGTGGCCATGATCCGCCTCTCTCGTGACGTACCCACGCGACACGCGTCGCGAATTGGGAGTCGCCCACGGTACAGAGGACGCGAGGCCGCCGTCAGATCGGACTAGTACGCGGGTACTCTTACGCACCGAGGACTCGCATTCGCGCAGGGCTCGCGCGCCATGACGGAGAGGGCCTTCGGGCTCCGTCGCCACAGCGTCGCGGCGCGCGCGGACGCGCAGCCGACCGGTGGGTGTGACGCGCTGTTGCAGTGCGACTGGACGGGCACGAATCCCGCGTCCGAACTCGGACTGGGCACTCCACGAAAGGAGACCGCGCGCGAGACTTCGCGGCTCGAGCCCGAGAATCTCGCAGGCATCGGAGAAGCTGACCGCGACGTCTTCGATCTCGTCTCGAATCCAGGAGGACGCATCGGCGACACTCCGCTCCGTCGCTACCGCTGCAACTGCACGATCGCGTCCATGAGGACGGCGAAGATCAATCGTTTCTCGGGCGTGTCCGACACGACCGTCCGCGTGAAGTACTGCACCGGAAGAACCGTATCCGGAACGTCTGGGCTTGGTGCCCGTTTCATGTTGCCCTCCATGCGCCGCCCTCGACCTGCTTCTTGCTAGCCGACGCATGGCGTCGTCGAAACGCCGGAGAAGTACGCGCGTGCTTGAACGCGCGTGGCTCTACGCGCGTACATCTACGCGGGAACCTGCGAGACATCGTCGGGTGGTGCGGGGGACATTTGTTTCCGACTACGTAGATCTTCCAAAACCCAGAGTAGCTATACCGAACCCATGGCCATGTGGTGCATCCTCTGCGAATCGGAGCTACCCGCTGAGACGTCGCTCGCGACCGTGACGCGGACGATGCCAGGGACGATCTGCATGGCCTGCGGGGCCCTATCGGCAGCCGAGCGGGACGTCCTCCGCTCGCATGCAATGACGCGCATCCTCCGCGAGGGCTGGTGACGAAGGACGACGAGGCGACCGTCCGTAACTCCCCAAGGTTTCGGTGGCTATGTCCAAGGAGATCGCCACCGCCCTGAAGGTCAGCGTGAGAACCGTCAAAGGACACCGGCGTGCGGTGCTCTCCAAAGCCCACGTATCGTCGGCTGCTCAGCTCGTTCGCGTGGTGCTGAGCGTCCGCAAGCCACCTCCCCGCCCCTGGGAACCTCTGCACAGGTGGGTTCCGAGCGAGAAGCGCGAGCCGCCGCGGAGCGCAAGGCGCGAAAGCCCGACCGCGTATCTGAATGATACGTCGAGGGCTTCGCGCCGCCGTCGATCGCGGATGGATCGCGTTTCGCAGCCGGGAGCCACCTGTGCAGAGGTTCCCTAGCGCGCAGATTGACCGGCTCAGCCGAGATACTCGGCTGGGTGCAGCGCCTCCGCCGTCAGCGTCAGCAGGAATGCTGCGTCGTCTTGCGCGTGCATGCTGTGGCGCAAACCCGAGCGGAGAATCAGCAACTGACCGGCGCTCAGCACGAACTCCTCCGCGCCAACCTGAATCGTCAATTGCCCTTCGAGCGCCTGCACGGTGATCGGGCCCTCCGTCTCGTGCGCTCCGATCTCGGCGCCCGCCTGCAGCGCGACGAGGACGACCCGAAAGATCGGTTGCTTGACGAGGGTCATGGCGTTCCGTCTCGCCGTCTGCCACGTGGGTTCCTGCTTCATGTTCCCGAGGATCGCCGGTAGGTCCAACGTCATGACCGGCCGATCGAGCGAGCGCTCCGTGGTCTGAGAAGTTCCCGCGTACGTCGTCATCGATCCACATCCCCCTGTCGTTTCATGTGCCACCCTACTCCGTGGCCATCGCGGTTGCATCGGAGAGTGCGCGGATCGTTGCGATCGTACTCCAGAGCGGCGCAGTCACCTCGCCTCGCGACCCGGGGCGTCGGCGGGGAAGCGGCGGGGGCGGACGGGTTCCGAGCAACTGCCTCGCCTCCCAGCGAAGCCGTCCGGCCCTCCGCCGCTCACGGCGGCGTCGGGCAAAGAAACGAGGACGCCGCTCAGTACGGAGCCGGGTCACTGCGCGCCGGCATGTTCCCGAACACGACGCTGTTGTCGACCTCGCGCACACCCGGCGTCGCGCGCGCGATGCGCTCGGCCGAGGTTGCGCTCGGTGTCCGTGGCGACGGAGCCCCGTCAGCCGGACGACGCCCGCCCTGGTATCGACCGCGATCTTCGGCGAAGCTCGCACCCGACTCGGCGGCGATACGCGCTTGGACGTCATTGGTGATTGCGACGTCGTCGCGCTCGACGACCGGTTGTCGAGCCGCGCATCCGATGGCACCGACCAACAGGGCGATGGCCAGCATCGCAGCAGCGTGCGGCGTTCGAACTCGACGTCGGCTCGACGTTACTCGTGACATTCGTTGCGAGTGTTCTCATCGGCGATAGACTCCTCTCCGTAAGCGACACTACGGAGTCTACCGAGACCGGGCGCGCGCTCAGTGAAGGTCGAGGAACTACGCGCGTAGTTGTACGGTCCGAGGACGACACTGCCAGCGGACGATCGATCTCGCCGGCAGCGCTCAGGGAACAGCGGGGCACGCTCCCGCCGGCGAGTTCGAGACGGCCACGAACTTCGTCGTCGTGTCGTTGGCCTCGGGCGGGGCCTTCGCCGGCGCGGCGCCGCAGTACTCGACGGCGGTCCCGAGATGGAGACGCATCGCCAGCGTGCCCTGGGGCGCGCCGGAGAGCGCGTACGAATCCTGACCGCTGAGCTTCACGCTGAGCTTCCCGGAGCCGACGCTGATCTGGACGCTGGTCGGGCACGCCGTGCGGCGAGCGATAGCGGTACTTCTCCTTCAGGATCGAGCCGCTGACGGTCCAGTTGGCGGCGGGGAGCGTCACTACGGTCCGATCGCCGCTCGTCGGGTTGTAGATCGTGAGCGTGCCGCCGCCGCCGGTCGCACCGACCGACGTCGGGTCGCCGGCCGAGTGCGAGACCGGCGGCGACGACGCCGCTGGCGCTGCCCTTGTACGGGCCGGAGCGGAACTGCGTCTTCCGCGACCGGACGGTGATCGGCGGCGTCACGTCGTCGCGCACGGTGAGACTTGCTCGCCGCGGACGCTGCTGACGGCGAGGGTCGGCATCGGCGACGGCGGTCGGCGTCGCGGTCGGCGTCGGCGTGATCGTCGCGGTCGGGGTCGCGGTTCTGGTGGGCGTCGCGGTCTTCGTGGCGGTGACGGTCGGCGTCGACGTCGCCGTCGCGGTCGGGGTGGCCGTGGCCGTCGGCGTCGGCGTCGCGGGTGACGGTCGGCGTCGGCGTCGCCGTCGCGGTCTGACCGGGACCGACGTCTGGGTCGCGGTCGGCGTCGGCGTGCGGGTCGGCGGTCGCGCGTGCGCGTCGCCGTCGGGGTCGGCGTCGGGGTCACGCCCGCGCGGGATGCTCCGGCGTCGGCCGGATCGGACTGCCGGCGTCGAGCTCGTCGCGGTCGCGAAAGCCGTCCTCGTCGCGATCGATGCCGATGCGCGTTCCCGAGCCGGGCGGCACGCAGGTGTAGGTGAGCTCCTGGCCGGCCGTCGCCGCGAGCCGCGCGGAGCGCGCCGTCGCTCTGCGCGGGCTCCGACGCGCGATCGCTCACGAACTCGCCCGGCGCCGTTCCGCAGCCAGCCGCGCGCCTGTCCGCGCGACCGTGCCCTTCACCACGAGGTCGCACTCGGTGACCATCCCGCCGAGCACCTTCGGAGACGAACGACGTCCCGGCGCGCTGCACCAGGAGATCGATGCGCGGCCCGGCCACCCGCACTGTTCGTCGACGTCAGCGTCACCTGCTGGCCGACGACCGGCGCCAGGTCGCTGTCGAACGCGCAGCAGGAACTGCTCCATCTGCCGGCGCTGCGCGTCGCCGCCGTTGAAGCCGCACGCCGTTGGCGTTGTTGAAGACGGTCGCCTGCAGGAAGCGGAAGACCGTGTCGACGCTGCCGTCGTGGAGGAAGCCGAAGCCGCGGACCTGATCGCCCTTGCTGCCGTTGTCGCCGCGCGTTCAGGAACGAGATCGCCGGCATGCCGAACATGCCGACCTTTTGGTAGAGGTTCCGGAGGTGCGCGACCTTGACGATCTGCTGCTCGTTCTCGAAGCTCGCGTCGCCGTTGGTGCCGAAGAAGCCCTGGCTCGGGTCGGTCACGTGGCAGCCGTTGCAGTTGAAGCCGAGGCCGTTGCCGAACGAGATGCCGTCGGCGCGCCGGCTGCCGAAGAAGAAGTCGTGGCCGGCCTGCTGATCGGTGTTGAGCGAGTTGTCGAGGCGCGCCGATCGGGGTTCGGCGGGCAGCGTCAGCGTCGAGCGCGAAGTCGGTGAACGCCTGCATGTCCGGCGGTGTCGATCGACGGTCTCGCGCCCGAGCAGGCCCTCGAAGGCGACGATGAAGTTGTCGAACGAGCAGCGCCTCGTCGGTGCCGACGCCGAAGAAGCCGTTGGCAGCGGTCGCCGCGCCAGTGCATCGGCCCGCTGTTCGAGAGCCCGCGCAGCGTCTGCGTCGTCATCGGGCCCTTCATCGGGTGGAACTCGTCGACGTTCGGCGCCGCCGTTCACGCTCGAGCCCCGCGGCGACCGAGAGCTTGATGCTCATCGGATTCGACCTCACGACGTCGTCGGGGTTGCCGAGGTCCCACGCCAGCTGGTCGAGGTCGCCGAAGACGTGGCAGCTCGAGCACGACGCCTCGCCGTTGCTCGAGGAGATCGCGGCGTCGTAGAGGAACGGCCGTCCGACGCAGGATCGTCGGCCGGCTCCGGATCGTAGCACGGCCACGTGCGCGATCTCCTGCTTCGTCGTCGTGTCGATGGTCGAGATCGCGTTGTCGAAGCGCGTGAACACGTAGAGCCGGCCGTTCGCCTCGTCGAGCACGAGGCCCGACGGCCCGCCGCCGCTCACGACCACGTGGTTGGCCGCGTTCGGGACGAACGTGTCGTTCTCGAGCGTCGCCGTGTCGAAGATGCCGACCTTGCTCGAGCCGAAGGCCGCGACGTACAGCGTGGCGCCGTTCGAGCTCAGCGCCATGCCGACGGGCGTCGCGAGGCTCTTCGCGATCGTGCCCGGCGGGCTCGGCCGCACGTCGTAGTCGATGTGCTTGTTCAGATGCCGTGACGTGACCGTCGCGCCGTCGAGGATGGTGATGCGCGACTCGGCGAGGTGCCCGCGGACGGTCGTCAGGCCGAGCGCCACGCCCGGCCCTTCGAAGCGGACCTCGTTCCGCGCGTCGGTGTTGCTGACGTAGACCTTGTCGGGATCGGTCGGGCTCGCGACCATGTTGAAGATCGTGGTTCCGACGCCGGTGTACGTCTGCACCTGCGTCGGCGTCGCCGCGTTCGCGTTCAGCGCGAACACGTCGTAGTCGGGCAGCGAGAAGCGCACGCCGTTGTTCCAGTTGCGGCCGAGCTCGTCGCGCCACTGCCCGGAGGCCGTGTCGTACTTGACGACCAGGCCGACCTCGGGGGCGGCGACGCCCTGGGCGTTGGCGTTCGGCGCCGGGAGGCCGCCCGGCATCGTGAAGCCGGAGACGCTGCACGACCCGGCACCCGCGCCGCCGTCGCAGACGACGCCTTCCGAGACCGTCGTCGTGCGGTTGCCGGAGTAGAAGACGGCCGCGTAGACGCGGCTCAGATCCGCGCTCGCCGCGAGCGCGCGCGGCGTGTCGCCGAAGAGCGTCACGATCGTGAGCGGCGTCCCGCCGAGCGAGGTGCCGAGGTTGGTCGCGTCGAAGACCCAGACGTCCGCACGGCCCGACGCCCCGACTTCGCGAGATCGCCCGTCGAGCACGTGCCGCTCGGACACTCCGTGACCGTCGTGCACGCACGCGCCGTCGTTCGCTCCCCCGTTGCACTTCAGCCCCTGGAACGGGGTGTTCTGCCCGCGGTGCGCGGTCGTGATGAAGGCGCGATTGCCGCCCGGGCCGGCGAAGACGATGTCGCGCGGCTCGTCGCCGACGAGCAGCGTCCGCGTCACGCGCGGCGGGCTCGCCGCCACGTCGACGATGCTGATCGAGTCGGAGAGGTGGTTCACGACCCACACCTCGGACGCGCGTGCGCGCCGCGACCGCCACCGGCTCGAGGCCGACCGGGACGGAGCCGGTGTGGGTCAGCCCGCCGGCGCCGACGGTGAAGATCTCGAGCCGGTTGTCGGGCGTGTTGACCGCGAAGAGCGGTGGCGCCGCCGGGCGCAGAGCGCCAGCGGCGCGCACCTGGCCCGACTCGAAGTTGACGAACGAGGTCTCTGCGCGAGCGACCGTCCCGGACGCGATCAGGACGATGGCGCCGGCTAGCGCGGCGACGAGC
>ERZ1370068.566-contig-10516_pt1 | contig 19196 bp, 30 predicted proteins | sample MGYA00561227_ERZ1370068 | MGnify/ENA primary metagenome ERZ1370068 (study PRJEB38410, sample SAMEA6850437) | metagenome | study: Metagenomic assessment of the ecological functions of the soil: analysis of the soil microbiota associated with the...
GAGCGAGTTGAAAGCCTTTCGCGCCGCCTGAACTCGGCGACGATCGCGGGATTGGCGGCGAGCACGTCGTCGACGATCTTCGATGGCGCCCTCGTCGGAAATTTGCGCAGGCCCTTGCGGCGATGATCGCATCCGGATCGCCTTCGCCGGCCCACATCGCATCGAAAACTCCTTGGCGATCTTGCCGCGAGATCGTGTTGTCGTCGATGCGCTCAGCAGGCCGGCAATGCGGCGCGACCGGCGAGCGTTCGATGTCGAGTCGCCGTTCAGCGCTGCAGCACTCACCCAGGACGGATTCGCGACAATCGTTTGCGGCGCTTGCCGGCTTACCAACGCTGACCGTTGCCGAAGTAGCGACCACGGCGCGTCGAGGTCAGCAGCGCGGCGTCTGACGCGGAATGCCGTGCTGCGCGACAAAGCGACGCTGCATCGCTTCCGGAAGCTCGGGCATCGCTTTCTGACCCGCGCGATCGCATCGTCGATCGCCAGCGGCGGCAGGTCGGGATCGGGAAGTAGCGGTAGTCCTGCGCGTCTTCCTTGCTGCGCATCGAGCGCGTCTCGTTGCGGTCGGGGTCGAACAGGCGCGTCTCCTGCACGACCGTGCCGCCGTCCTCGATCAGCTCGATCTGCCGGCGCACCTCGAACTCGATCGCCTGCTGCATGAAGCGGAAGCTGTTGAGGTTCTTGATCTCGCAGCGCGTGCCGAGCTTGGTCTCGCCCGCGCGGCGCACCGAGACGTTGGCGTCGCAGCGGAAGCTGCCTTCCTGCATGTTGCCGTCGCAGATGCCGATCCAGCGCACGAGCGCGTGCAGCGCCTTCGCGTAGGCGACCGCCTCGTCGGCGCTGCGCATGCTCGGGCTCGCGAGACGATCTCGAGCAGCGGCGTGCCGGCGCGGTTGAGATCGATGCCGGTCATGCCGTGGAAATCCTCGTGCAGCGATCTTGCCGGCGTCCTCCTCGAGGTGCGCGCGCGTGAGCACGCACCGGTCGCTCGCCGCGTCGGCGACGCGATCGTCGACGCCGCCGCCCTGCACCGACGGGAATCTCGTACTGCGCTGATCTGGTAGCCCTTCGGCAGGTCGGGGTAGAAGTAGTTCTTGCGCGCGAACACGCTGCGCCGGTTGATCGTCGCCGCCGACCGCGAGGCCGAAGCGGATCGCGCGCTCGACCGCGCCCTTGTTCAGCACCGGCAGCACGCCGGGCAGCGCGATGTCGACGGCCGAGGCCTGCGTGTTCGGCGCCGCGCCGAACGCCGTCGACGCGCCGGAGAAGATCTTCGACGCGGTCGACAGCTGCGCGTGCGTCTCGAGCCCGATGACGACTTCCCAGCGTCATCGCGCGACCTCCGGCGGCGCGGTCCGGACTCCTGAGCGTCGGCGCCTGGTGCCAATCGGTCGCCTGCTGGAACCGGTGCGCGACGTTGAGCAGCGTCGCCTCGGCGAAAGTAGTCGCCCTGCAATCTGCAGTCCGATCGGCAGGCCCGTTGCGATCGAAGCCGCAGGGATCGACATCGCCGGCGCGCCGGTCAGGTTCGCCGGCGATCGGTGAAGATGTCGTTCAGGTACATCTGCGACCGGATCGTCGACGTTCGCGCCGATCCTGAAGGCGGCCGTCGGCGCGGTCGGTCCCATGATCACGTCGCAGCTCGCGCGTACGCGCGCGCGAAAATCCTCGGCGATCAGCCGGCGCACCTGCTGCGCCTTCAGGTAGTACGCGTCGTAGTAGCCGTGCGACAGCACGTACGTCGCCGACGAGGATGCGCCGCTTCACTTCGGCGCCGAAGCCCTCGGCGCGCGACTTCTCGTACATGTCGGTGAGGTCGGCGTAGCGCGGCGGCGCGGTGGCCGTAGCGCACGCCGTCGAAGCGCGACAGGTTCGAGCGACGCCTCGGCCGGCGCGATCACGTAGTAGACCGGCACCGACGAGCTTGACGTTCGGGCAGCGCGATCGTCGACCGTCGTCGCGCCGAGCGTGCGGAACTCGCGCGAGCGCCGCGTCGATCGCGGCCGCGACATCGGCGATCGATGCCGCGCGCCGAAATATTCGGCGCGGCAGGCCGATCCGCAGCCCGGCGAGCGGCTTCGCCGCCGCGCCATCCGCGAAGCAGTCGCGCGTGTAGTCCTCGCGCGGGCGGTCGAGCGACGTCGAGTCGCGCGGATCGTGGCCGGCCATCGCGTTCAGCAGCAGCGCGCAGTCCTCGTGCGGTGCGCGCGAACGGGCCGGCCGTGATCGAGGCTCGACGCGAACGCGATCGAGGCCGTAGCGCGAGCAGATCGCCGTACGTCGGCTTCAATCCGCAGATGCCGGACAGCGACGCCGGCTGGCGAATCGATCCGCCGGTGTCGGTGCCGGTGCTGCCGCGGGCACGAGCCGCGCGGCGACGGCCGCCGCCGAGCCGCCGGAGCTGCCGCCGGGAACGCACGCGGCGTTCCACGGATTCTTCACCGGACCGAAGAACGACGTTTCGTTCGACGAGCCCATCGCGAACTCGTCCATGTTCGTCTTGCCGACCAGCACGGTGCCGCGCGCTTCCGAGGCCCGTCGACGACGTGCGCGTCGTACGGCGCGACGAAGTTCTCGAGCATCCGCGAGCCGCACGTCGTGCGCAGCCCTGCGGTCATCAGGACGTCCTTGTGCGCGATCGGCATGCCCGGTGAGCGGGCCGCGCTCGCCGCTGGGCGATGGCGCGCGTCGGCCGCCTTCGCCTGCGGCGAGCGCGCGCTTCGGCGATCGACGGTGATGAACGCGTTGAGCGCTCGGCTGCGCGATCTTCGCGATGCGGTCGAGCAGCGTCTGCGTCGACCGTCGACAGCTCGAGCAGCGTTCTGCGCCCGCGAGGTCGCCGCGGCGAGCCCGGCGACGGATGCGCGTGCGACGCTCGCGATCTCACTCGATCGACCTTGCGGCACGAGGTAGAGCCCGTCCTCGACCGCCGGCGCGATCGCTCTGGTAGACTGCGTGCGCGATCGGCTTCGGTGACCTTGTCGTCGCGCAGCGCGCAGCACGACGTCCTGCGCGTGCGACATCGGCACGACGCCGGTCGGTGTCGACCGCCTGCGAGCTCGTTGATCATCGCGAAGATCGCGTCGAGCTTCGCCGTGCACCTCGTCGCGCCTGCGCGGCGTCGATCTCGATGCGCGCGAGGTGCGCGATGCGGCGGACGTCGTCGATGCGATGAGCGTCATCGGCGGTCGGGCATGGCGGACGGGCGGAGGGCCGAAGCGGTGCGCGGCGGCGATCGCGGCGACGGCAGCTGCGACCGGGTAGCGGCAGAGCGCTTCCCGGATAACCGCACAATTTTCAGTGCAGTAGCGATGCGCGATAGGTTATCATAATGTCATATTTCGGCACGCACGTCCTTCTGACTCCCGGCGCGCCGTCCGCGCTTCCAGTAGCCGCAGGTAACCGCCACATGTTCGAGTTCTTTCAAAGGCTATTTCTCCAGCGATCTCGCGATCGACCTCGGCACCGCGAACACGCTGATCTACGTGCGCGGCAAGGGCATCGTGCTCGAACGAGCCGTCGGTCGTCGCCATCCGCCAGGAAGGCGGCCCGAACGGCAAGAAAGTGATCCAGGAAGTCGGGCTCGCGGCGAAGCAGATGCTCGGGCGCACGCCGGGCAACATCACCGCCATCCGGCCGATGAAGGACGGCGTCATCGCCGACTTCACCGTGACCGAGCAGATGCTGAAGCAGTTCATCAAGAAGGTGCTCGACTCGCGGCTGTTCTCGCCGTCGCCCGCGCATCATCATCTGCGTGCCGTGCGGCTCGACGCAGGTCGAGCGCCGCGCGATCCGCGAGTCGGCGCTCGGCGCCGGCGCATCGAAGGTGTACCTGATCGAGGAGCCGATGGCCGCGGCGATCGGCGCCGACCTGCCGATCTCGGACGCGACCGGCTCGATGGTCGTCGACATCGGCGGCGGCACGACCGAAGTGCGGCGTGATCTCGCTCGGCGGCATGGTGTACGCGGGCAGCGTGCGCGTCGGCGGCGACAAGTTCGACGAGGCGATCGTCAACTACATCCGCCGCAACTACGGCATGCTGATCGGCGAGACCACCGCCGAGCATGATCAAGAAGACGATCGGCTCCGCGTTTCCCGGCTCCGAAGTGCAGGAGATGGAAGTGAAGGGCCGCAACCTCGCCGAGGGCATCCCGCGCAGCTTCACCGTGTCGTCGCAACGAGATCCTCGAGGCGCTGACCGATCCGCTGAACAGCATCGTGTCGCGCGGTGAAGAGCGCGCTCGAGCGCACGCCGCCCGAGCTCGGCGCCGACATCGCCGAGCGCGGCATGGTGCTGACCGGCGGCGGCGCGCTGCTGCGCGACGTCGACCGCCTGCTGATGGAAGAGACCGGGCTGCCGGTGATCGTCGCCGACGATCCGCTCACCTGCGTCGTGCGCGGCTGCGGCAAGGCGCTCGAGAACATGGACAAGCTCTCGACGATCTTCACGTCGGATTGAGCACGGGATCGACGCGTCGATGCGACCGGCGTTAGCGCGATATGCGCCATATCCCGATCGAGCCGCCGGCGTTCTTCCACCGCGGCCCGTCGCCGCTCGCGCGGCTCGCCTTCTTCGGGTTGATCTCGATCGCGCTCCTGTTCGTCGACACCCGCTACCGACTATCTCGAGGGCATTCGCCGCGCGGTGGCCGTCGTGCTGTATCCGCTGCAGCGCGCCGCGCAGCTGCCCGGCGAGGCGGTGGCCGTACGTCGGCAGCTATTTCGCGTCGCAGCACGGCGTTGAGCGAGGAGAACGCCGGCGCTGAAGCGGCAACTCGTCGACCGCGCAGGCGGCCGCCGCAGGGCTTCACCGCGAGCGCGAGCAGGAGAACGCGCGGCTGCGCGCGCTGATCGATCTCGCGGTCGCGATATGCGGCAGGCGCGACCGCCGTCGACGTGCTCTACACGAGCCGCGATCCGTTCGCGCAGAAGCTCTTCGTCGACAAGGGCGGCGACGCTGAGCTGCACGCCGGGCGAGGCGGTCATCGATGCGGACGGCGTCGTCGGCCAGGTCACGCGCGTGTTCCCGAACATGGCCGAGGTCACGCTCGTCACCGACAAGGACCACGCGGTGCCGGTCAAGGTCCAGCGCAGCGGCGTGCGCTCGGTGCTCTACGGCGCCGGCGCGGGCGCGCCGCCCGAGCTCCGCTTCATGGCGCCCTCCGCGGACATCCAGGTCGGCGATCGTCCTCGTGACGTCCGGGCCTCGACGGCACGTATCCGCCGGGTCTCGCGGTCGCGCGCAGGTGCGCGACGCTCGATCGCGAGACCGGGCCAGATGTTCGCGCGCATCACATGCACGCCGCTGGCCGGCGTCGATCGCAGCGAGCACCTGCTCGTGCTCGCAAAGTCGACCGGCGACTGCCGCGCGCGCCCCGAGGAGCCAGCGGAAGCCGACGCAGCGAAGAAGGCAGTCGGCAAGGGCAGACGCAAGGGCGGAGGACGCCGTGATGGCGCTGCCCAACATCGGTCACGCTCGCGACCGCCGGCCCGGACGAGATCCTGCACCCGGTGCGGCCGTGGTTCATCGTCGCTCACGCTCGCGCTTGCGCTCGCTCGCGCAACCTGCTGCCGGTGTCGGGGATCGGCGCTCGCGCTGAAGCCCGACTTCGTCGCGCTTGCTGCTCCTCTACTGGTGCATCCAGGAGCCGCGCTACGTCGGCGTCGGCGTCGCGTGGTGGATGGGCCTCGTGATGGACGTCGGCGATGCGCACGCTGTTCGGCCAGCACGCGCTCGCGTACGCGTTGCTCGCCTACGCGCGCCGAATACTTCCGCCGGCGCGTGCTGCGCTTCCCGCTGTGGCAGCAGGCGGCGCAGGTCGCCGTGCTGCTCGTGCCTGTGCGCGGCGCTCGTGCTGCTGGTGCGCTTCGTCGGCGGCGCGCCGCTGCCGCGCGTGGACCTACGCGGTGCCGCCGGTGGTCGGCGCGCTGCTGTGGCCGCTCGCTCACGCGTCGTGCTCCAGTGGCCGCAGCGGCCGCACCTCGCTCGAACGCATTGTGACGGCACGCATTCTGCTACGCTGACGACAATGCCGCGTCGTCTCTTCACTCCCGACTGGCGCAGCGCAGCGACGCGCCGGCGGCTTCGGCTCGCCGGAGCTCCGCGAACCCGAGCGCGAGCTTTACCTGTTCCGGCGCACGGCTGTGCTCGCCGGCGCGTCTGTCGCTGCTCGCGTTCGCTGCGGCCTGCTCGGCCGCTTCTTCTACCTGCAGGTCGATCGAGCACGAGCACTATCAGAACGCTCGCCGAAACGAATCGCATCGCGATCGTGCCGATCGTCCCGAACCGCGGCGTCATCACGCGATCGCAACGGCGTCGTGCTCGCGCAGAGCTACTTCGGCCTACACGCTCGAGATCCAGCCGTCGCGCGTGCAAGAATCTCGAAGAGACGATCGACGCGCTGGCCGAGATCGTCGAGGTCCAGCCGCGCGATCGCAAGCGCTTCACGCAAGCTCCTCGACGAGTCGAAGAATTTCGAGAGCCTGCCGCTGCGCACGCGGCTCACCGACGACGAGGTCGCGCGCTTCGCCGTCAATCGCTACCGCTTTCCCGGCGTGGAGATCAAGGCGCGGCTGTTCCGCCAGTACCCGTACGGCGAAGTCGCGTCGCACGTCGTCGGCTACATCGGGCGCATCAACGATCGCGACCTGGTGCGCATCGACGAGTGGGACGAGACCGCCAACTACAAGGGCTCCGACTACATCGGCAAGGTCGGCGTCGAGCTCTCCTACGAGCGCGAGCTGCACGGGACGACCGGCGTCGAGGAAGTCGAGGTCGACGCCGGCGGGCCGCGCCGTGCGCACGCTGTCGCGCACGCCGCCGACGTCGGGCAACGATCTGACGCCTGTCGCTCGACATCAAGCTGCAGGAGGTCGCCGAAGCCGCGTTCGGCGACGCGGCGCGGCGCGCTCGTTGCGCATCGAGCCCGACCAACGGCGACGTCCTCGCGTTCGTCTCGAAGCCCGGCTTCGACCCGAATCTCTTCGTCGACGGCATCGACTCGGCGAACTGGGAGCTGCTGAACGAGTCGCCGGACAAGCCGCTGCTCAACCGGCCGCTGCGCGGCGCGTATCCGCCCGGCTCGACGATCAAGCCGTTCCTCGCGCTCGGCGCGCTGACGTCGGGCAAGCGCACGCCGACGCAGACGATCTCCGATCCCGGCTATTTCCAGCTCCCGGCGCCGGCGCACCGCTTCACGCGACGACAAGCCCGGCGGCCACGGCACGGTCGACATGTACAAGTCGATCGTCGTCTCCTGCGACACCTACTACTACGTTCTCGCGAGCGAGACCGACATCGACGACACGTACCGCTTCATGTCGCAGCTCGGATTCGGCCGCAAGACCGGCATCGACATCGAGGGCGAGCTGCCGGGCGTGCTGCCGTCGCGCGACTGGAAGCGGCAGCGTTTCGCCGGCGAGCGACTACCGCGAGGAGCACCGCAAGTGGTATCTCGGGCGACAGCATCTCGCGCGGGCATCGGTCAGGGCTACAACGCGTTCACGCCGATCCAGCTCGCGCACGCGATCGCGATGATCGCGAACGACGGCGTCGCGTATCCGCCGCATCTCGTCAAGACGCATCCGCAGCGTCGCGTACCGGCGCGGTCCGCGACGTCGCGCGCGAGCCGACGCAATACGATGGCGCTCAAGCCCGAGCACCTGGCCGTGATCAAGAAAGCGCTGGTCGGCGTGCCAATCGCGAGGGCACCAGCGCCGCGGCGTTCGTCAAGGCGCGCGTACATGAGCGGCGGCAAGACGGGCACTGCGCAGGTGTACTCGCTGAAGGGCGAGAAGTATTCGGCCGGCAAGATCGACGAGCGCCTGCGCGACCACGCGTGGTTCATCGCGTACGCGCCGGCCGACAGCACCGCGGATCGCGCTCGCGGTGCTGGTCGAGAACGGCGGCTTCGGTGCGCAGGCGGCGGCGCCGATCGCGCGGCAGGTCATCGACTACTACGCTGCTCGGCGAGCGAAACGGCCGGCGCCTGCGCCGGCGGTCGCGATGCCTGAGACACCGAAGACGCAGAGCGATTGATGGCGCGACTTCCTCGGCTCAGCTGCGGGACGTCGCTGACGCGGCGCATCGACAGCTTCTGCTCGGCGTCGCGCTGTCGATCGTCGGCGTCGGGCTCATCACGCTCTTCTCGGCCGTCCGACCAGAGCGTGCGCGCGGCTGTCGAGCCAGGCGGCGAGTCTCGCGTTTGCGCTGGTGCTGATGTGGATCGTCGCCAACATTCCGCCGCAGACGATCGCACGCGCGGCCGTTCCGCTCTACACGCTGGCGCATCGCGATGCTGGTCGGCGTCGCGCTGTTCGGCATCGATCGTCAACGGCTCGCGGCGCTGGCTCAACCTCGGCGTCGGCGCGCTTCCAGCCTTCCGAGCTCATGAAGATCGCCGTTGCCGCTGATGCTCGCGTGGTACTTCCAGAAATTCGAGGGTCGGATCGGCTGGAAGGATTTCGTGCTCGCCGCGGTGCTGATCGCGGTACCGGTGTATCTGATCAAGCGCCAGCCCGATCTCGGCACCGCGCTGCTGATCGGCGCATCGGGCTTCTACGTGCTCTACCTCGCCGGGCTGTCGTGGAAGGTCATCGTCGGCCTCGTCGCGGTCGCGTCGGCGGTCGCGCCGCTCGTCTGGCAACACCTGCACGACTACCAGCGCGAGCGGATCCTGACGTTCATCGATCCGACCCGCGACCCGCTCGGCGCCGGCTACCACTCGTCGCAGGCATCGATCGCGCTGGGTTCGGGCGGCATCGTCGGCAAGGGCTGGCTGAACGGCACGCAGACGCACCTCGACTTCCTGCCGGAGCGGCACACCGACTTCATCTTCGCCGTGTTCGGCGAGGAGTTCGGACTGATCGGCAACGTCGTGCTGGTCGTCCTCTACATGCTGCTGATCGGGCGCGCGATGATGATCACGGCGAACGCGTCGACGCTGTTCGCGCGGCTCATCGCCGGCGCGGTCACGCTGATGTTCTTCACCTACGCGTTCGTCAACATGGGGATGGTGAGCGGCGTGCTGCCGGTGGTCGGCGTGCCGCTGCCGCTCGTATCCTACGGCGGCACCGCGCTGATCTCGCTGTTCATCGGCCTCGGCATGCTGATGAGCGTGCAGGCGCACCGGAAGCTCGTCAACACGTAGCGTTTGCTGCTGCGTCTCGTTCAGGATGCGTCGCGGGAGGGTTGCGTCGCGGGAGGATTCGCGGCGGGCTTAGAGCGTTGCGAACCACGTCCATCCGCGGGTACCGACGCGGCAGACGGGCGGCCACCCACGGCCGCCACGTGGCCACGTCACCCGCGACGGATGGACCGCAGCTTATGGCGCCCGCGCGCGAACCTCCCGCTCCGCTCGAACGCGCCGCGCCGGGGCGAGAAGCATCCCGAACGCATTCGCGCAACGGATGCAAAGCGGGGCGAGGGCGAGAGCGAGGCCGGCGGGCGCATGCCTCATCCTAAACCCGCGGGCCTGTCCTCGCCCCACTCTGCACAACGGTCTCGCGCGGGAATTAGAAATCTTCGGCGAGCTTGGCGGCAGCGAGGCCGGCGTCGGAACGATTCTGGCGGCTGCTTGATCGCGATGAGGTCGCGCACGCGCTCGAGCGCGGTCTGCGTGGGCCGAGGCAGCCCGAGCCGTAGTGCCGAGCGGTGTCGTACGCTCGCCCCACCGTACGAGATGCGAGCTCCACGTGAGCCCGGCGCCGAACGCCGGCATCAGGATCAACCCGCCCGGCTGGACGCGACCTTCCTCGAGCGCATCGACCAGCGACACCGGTATGGTTGCCGATGACATGTTCCCGTAACGCTGCACGGTGACGTAGACGCGCTCCATTGGCGCGCCGACGCGCTTCGCGACCGATTCGATGATCCGCAGGTTCGCCTGGTGCGGATCACGAGGCCGACGTCTCCGACCGCGTGGCCGGTCTTTGCCAGCACCTCCTGCGACGCGTTCGCCATGGCGACAACGGCGCGCTTGAAGATCTCGGGGCCATCGAAATTCCACGACGTGCTCACCCAGCATGCGACGCCGTGGTGCGCGTACGCGGTCCCCATCCCGCGCACGCGCAGAATGCCGCGGACATCGGCGTCGCACCCCAGCTTCTCGCCGATCAGCTCTTCTCGCGGTCGGTCGCCTGCAGGACCACCGCTGCCGCGCCGTCACCGAACAGAACGGCGACGCCACGATTATTCCAGTCCATGAATTGCGAAATCAATTCGACGCCGATCACCACGGCGTTCTTGACGACGCCGGTGCGGATCAACGCCGGTCGCCGTCGAGAGACCGTACATGAAACTCGTGCAGGCGGTGTTGATGTCCATCGCCGCCGCCTTTGGGGTGCCGAGCCTCAGCTGGACGCCCGACGCGGAGTTGGGAACGGTCTCGTCGTTCGAACAGCTGCCGTAGACGATGAGCTCGACATCGCGGGCGTCGAGTCCCGCGCAGGCGAGCGCTCGGGCCGCCGCGACGTGCGAAAGCTCGATTCCGGTGACGTGCGAAACGCGTCGTTCCTTGATGCCGGTGCGCGACGTGATCCACTCGTCGTCGATTTCCATCAGCGACGCGAGGTCAGCGTTGGTGAGAATGGAGGGAGGCATGCACTTCCCCCAGCCGGTGATAGCCGCGTGCGTCATCGTTTCGTCCGATCGCTGCCTATCGCCGCTTCTTCCCGTGGCGCCTGGTTACTCAGGCTTTGATGCCGATCAGAAGCCGCTTTCGCCGGTGCGTCGTCCGCCTTCTTGTAGTCGCCGAATGACGCCCTTGACCGGGCAGACGGCGAAAATCGGGCACTTCCTGCAACCAACGGCGATGGCAATCAGCAGCATCGTCATGCGGTCTCCACGGGTGGGCGACGGAACAGCGGAGTCCCTTGCATGAATGGGGATCATTCCGCCGCGATCGAACTCGGCCGTGACTCGACCGGCGCCCGAGCCTGAGAGCCTACGCTGTTGTTCGTCGCGCGTCATGTGGCGCGTCGAATTTCATGTCCCGACACCGGCGTCGAGCCTCGATCGGCGCCATGCGAATGCATAGATGACGGCGTTGACGGCGACGATGCCGATGCCCAAGCCGAGTTGCGCATCCGGGGTCAGTCCTCCGGATAGATCAACGGCACGATGTAGTGCTCGACGAACCCGCCTTTGTACCCGCGCGTCGCCGGCCTCGGCGCGCAACGCGTTTTCCCACGGTGTCAGCGGGCATACGGTCGCGGTGAACTCCGTCCATGCGGCCCACGCGACGGCGGGCAGATGGACGAGCGCCCATCCTCGATGCTTCGAACGCGAGAATGCCCCCGGCGACGACGAAGCGCGATGAACGCGAAGTGGAGCGCAACGAGGACGTCGGCCGACAGACGCGCGGTCATGCACCACCACGGGCAGCGACGCAGCGCGCCGCGACAGCGCGAGCGCGCAAGCCGCGCGGGGACGCCTGCGGCGGACGTCACTCACGGCGCCGATTCTTGCTGAGCAGATCGGCGAGGTTGGCAAACGGCCGATGGGTTGCGGCTGCCGCCTCGTCGCGAGCGGCGGATGCATCGCGCGCCGCCGCCGCTTCGAGCTCGCGCGAGTGCTCGTTGTCAGCGGCAGTAGACGCAGAGAAGCTCCCAGTTGCTGCCATCGGGAGGGTTGTTGTCGTGATTGTGATCCTTGTGGTGAACGGTCAATTGCTGGACGTTGAGCGATCGAACTCGCGCGCGCAGCGCCCGCAGATCCACGGAAAGAGCTTGAGCGCTTGCTCGCGATACGTCTGGGCGCGCGCGTCGCTGTTCCGTCGCGCCTCGGCGACGATCACGATCGAGACGCGCGGCGTCCGGGGTTCGACGTTGGTTCGGCATCCGCTCAGTCCCGGTTGAGCCGCGGACCCTCCAGCGTACGCGCGGCGGATCCGCAAAACCCTCATTCGGTCGGGTATTCCTTGAATTTGGGAAGATCGTCGTTGATTTCCCACCACGGCGCTTTCGAATCGACGAACATGTGGATCGTCGGTCGAACGACCCGGGTCATCGTCGAAGAGTCCGGCGGGAATGAAGACCATCTTGTTGTCGGCCGATTTCGCCGGGGCGTTCGACCCGCAGACGGGACAGAACGCGCGATGGCTGCCGGGCGAGGATTCGTAGAGCTTGACCAGGTCTTCTCCGTCGACGAACCGGAACGTCCTCGGCGGGGACGCCGGCGAACGTCGCGAATGCGGCGCCGTGCGCCTTCCGGCACATCGAGCAGTGACAGTGACCGAAGAACGTCACCTGCCCGGCCTCGAAGCGAATCGCCCGGCAAAGGCAGCTTCCCTTGATCATTTCGACTTCCTTCGCAGCGCGTCGATCCCCGGTGTCCAGGTTCACTCGTGGCAGCGCGCCTAGGAGGCCGCTTCGAGACCCCACGGCGTATCGATGGCGAACAACCACGTGCCGTCGGCTTGCCGGCGCGCCACTTCCACGCTGCTGCCCGGACATCTGCACGGGCTTCCGTCGGCGGCGGTGCCGGATGAGCGTCCAACTCGCTGTGACCAGCGCGATGTCGTTGCACTTGTCCCAGAACCTTCGGCGCGAGATCGAGCGTCGGCTTCATCGCGATGAAGCCCGCTCAATGCGGCGCGTATCGCGGCGTGTCCCTGGACAACCTGCCCCGGCCCGGGACGCAGTGCAGCCTGCGGCTCGTAGAGGCGGACGAGCGCTTCCAGGTCGCCCGAGTTGAGGGCGAGCGGCGAACAGACGATCGAGGTCCTCAGGGAGTGCGTGCGGCCATGAAAGTGGACTCCTTCGCTGGGTGTGCGGACTGCGGGTCCCGGATCCTTGCAAGCTCGACAGATTAGTGCCGGACGACGGCAGTTGCCAATGGCCCGGCGTGGCGCGCTTCGAGCGAGCCGGTCCCGAGTCCCACGCGCGCGTGGTGAATCAGTGGCTCGATCCGCGCGCAAGTAAGCGACGTGGTGCGCGACCAGCCCGGCGGTGGCGCTGCGGCACTCCGCCGTCCCGTACATCGTCCGGTTGTGCCGGGCTTCAGCACCGTCGCGGCGCACGCAACGTCCTCGCCGCGGGCGCTGCGCAGGAACGCGGTCTTCATGTCGGAGGTGACCCACTGCTCGGCCATGCCGCGAAGCGTCGCATGATCGCAAGCCACATCGCGACGTCGGCGGCGCCCATCATCGTCAATCCGCTGACGATGCCTCCCGGCCGTTCGAGCGACGGTCGAAACGGGACGATAAGTGCGCACTCGCCGACTCCCGTCGATTCGACGCGAAACCCGCAGGGCCGCAGGAACGGCGTATCGGCAAGCAGCTGATTGAGTTCGGAAAGGCTCGGAGCCGGCGTGCTCATCGCATGCGGGTTCAGTGGTCGAGCTTGCGCTCGATGCGGCGTGTCCGGGACGAGCCAGGGAGCGCGACGAATGCGTAGAGCCCGAGGGCGACCCAGCGATTGACGAACGAAAGCGCAATCGCCGCGACGTAGATCACGACCGAAATCCTGCCCTTGAAGTCCTTCCTCACGGCGCTGCCGAGGATCGATTGGGCGTCCTTCGTGCGCGTGATCAGGCAGCGGCTCAGCACGTAATAGGAGATCGCCGACATCAACAGGACGCCGCCGTAAGTGGCAACGGGATTTCGGCAAAGTGATTCCCGCCCATCCAGCCAGTGACGAACGGTATCAACGACAACCAGAACAGCAGGTGCAGATTCGCCCAGAGCATCGCGCCGTTCACCTGTCTGGTCGCATGCAGCATGTGGTGGTGGTTGTTCCAGTAGATGCCGACGTACACGAAGCTCAGCACGTAGCTCAGGAACACCGGGATGAGCGGCACGAGCGCGGCCGAGGTCGTCGCCGTGCGGCACCTTCATCTCCAGCACCATGATCGTGATGATGATCGCGATCACGCCGTCGCTGAACGCCTCCAGTCGGCCTCTTTCCCATCAGAAGATTCCGTAGATCGCGTCAGGAGCGGTCGAGGCGCGATGCCCACGTCGGGAGCGCGCGAGGCGGATTTGCCGGGAAAGCGGCGCGTCAAGGAGGAAGCATCACGACCTTCTTGTACGCGGGGCGCTGCGCCAGCGCCGAACCAGCGCCTGACGTTCGGAAGGCTCGGGCGTTCGATCGGCAATGCCATCCAGCGCCAGATGCTGCACCCGAGCGGAATGTCGCCGATCGTCAAGCGTCTCCCGGCGAGAAAGGGTCGCGACGCGAGGTGCGAATCGACGATGCCGAGAACCTCGGCGGTCTTCAGGCGGGAATTCTCGATCGCTCGATGGTCGCGCTCGGCCTCCGGCGTGCGCACGAGACCCATGAAGAGCGGCCGGATCGTCGGCCAGAACAGCGACGACCTGCCAATCCATCCATTGGTCGGCGATCGCAAGCGCCCGCGGATCGCTCGGCAAGAGGCTGCCGCGCGCCGTGCTTGGCGGCGAGATAACGGACGATCGCGTTGATTCCCAGAGCGATGAACCCGTCGTCGTCGATGGTCGGGACGAGGCCGTTCGACTGAGCTTGCGGTACTCGGGCGTGTTCACGACGCCGAATGCTCCGCCGGCGTCGATGCGCCTGGTAGGCGAGGGCCATCTCCTCGCAGCACCAGAGCGCCTTTCTGCACGTTGACAGAATTGTTCCTTCCCCAGATCACGAGCATGGATGACCTCCCAGCGGGCACATCGGATCAATGCGATTCGATCATACCGGCAACTCCGGGCAGCATTGGCGCCGCCACGCGCCGTGCCCGCACCCGAGGCGGTACCGGAAATCCGTGGTGGCCTTCCCGCGAAGTCTCGGCCGGTTCGGTGCCGGCGCAGCGGAAACCAAGGCGCTCGAGGACGCGCAGCGATCTCGTGTTGCGCGTATCGACCGTCGCCAGGATCTCGGTGAGGACGAAGCCGTTCCTTGCAGCTCGGCGACGAGCCAGCGACAGGCCTTCGGTCGCGAAATCCCTGCCCCCAGGCCGAGGAGCGCGAGCACGTAGCCGATATACGCGTGCGAATCCGGCGTGACGGTCAGCCTCGCAGCGTGCCGATGTAAGCGCCGGTGTCCGCGCGCCGCAGCGCCCAGTTGAGCGCATATTTCACCGGCGACCGCGGGGCGCCGCGCTCGAGAAACGCGCAGCGACGCGTGCAATCGACGCATCGCATGGGCTTCGTCGGCAATGTAGGTGTAGATGCGCTGAATCGCGAGCGCAGCAAACAGAAGCGGATGCATGGGTCGATCGCAACGGCTCGATGCGAAGGCGAGCGTCCGCGCGGCGTGACTCCTCTGCGGACAGCTGATCCGTCACCGTCTTCAGCGCCGGGAGGCGTCGGCAGCGTGTCACGCGTCGACTGGTCGAGTGCAGCGCGATCCGGTTGCCTTCGCTGTCCACGGCACCGATGCGCGCGGAACCTGCGGTCCGATGGAACGCACGGGCTCTTCACCTTCCCTCCGCGCTGCTCGACCTGGGCAATCGACGTCGGCAGAATCGCGCCCGTCGACGTTGAGGTAGACGAGTATTCCGCCGCGTCGACTCATCTCTCCGCGCCCGGAACCAGGCAGCCGCCGTTGCCCTCGTCGTGGGCGAGAAAGCAGAACGCGAAACCGTCGAATTCCTGCTTCTGCACCGTCGATCCCGAGCACCGCGCGGTAGAACTCGCGGCGGCGCGGTCCAGATCGGCGACCTGGAATACTCGAACCACACGCACGGTTGTGCAGTGAATTGAACGTGCTCATCGAACTCCTTTCCGTGTTGCCGTATTGCAGCTGGATCCCGCCGTCGAACTCACGTCGATCTGCAGTCCGGGAACCTGCAACCTGACGGTTGCCGGAAACGACTCGGTGCCTCGCGACGCGGTCTGCCCTGCGATGGCTTTGGCGACCGCCTGCTCTGACTCTCGCTGCGAGCTGATGCCGACCATCTTGAGAAACTTCCGGATGCTGAGGTTGAATGTTCTCGTCGTTCATCGTGATCTCCGTTTGCGTCAAGCGTCCACGCCTGGCGCCGGCGCCGAACGACCACGGCGGTGCCGTAGCACAGGACCTCGGTTATCCCTGCCATCGACGTCCGTTGCGTCATAGCGCATCGCGACGATCGGCGTTGGCGCCGAGCTTCGGCATGCTCGCACATGAGGTCGAAGGCTCGCCGCGCCTGTTCGCACAGGTTCGTGTAGATCGTGATGTTGCCGCTGAACAGCGATTGCAGGCCGCCGAAGAAGTTGCCGACGATCGAACGCGAGCCGCACGGTGATTCCGCGACGATTCCCAGGTTCCGGGTCACCGTATGGGCCGGAAGCGCAAACGCGCCGGTAGATCATCGATCGTTGCATCACGTCTCCTCCGGAACTGCGCGATGCGGTCGCGGGGCCAGCGTGGATCGCGCGGCGCACCGTTGGGCGGTCGTCAGCGCGCGCGATCACGCGTCGCCGGACTCGGACATACCCTATCGGGTTGCCCGGACCGGGTCCTCCACGAGAATCTGCTTGCCGTCCGGGCCTGCGACGATCGCGCTGCGGAAATCGCACGCCGGACGCCCGAAGCGTTGCAACCAGCGCGTCGAGATCGTCCGTCTCGAGCACCAGCCTGTTCCATCCGCCCGGCCCGGTGAACCGAGCCGTCCGCGAGGGCGCGCGAAGCCGAGCCTTCCGGGACCGGAAAGCCACAACGTGAGGTCGCCGCGTCCGACCATGGCGAACGGCGGACCCTCATCGCTCGATCAGCTCGAAACCTAGCGTGTCGACGTAGAACGCGACCGCGTGCGTCGACGTCGCTTAGGACGAGGTATCGGCATGACGGCCATCAAGGGATCCTCCTAATCACTCGCCGGAGCTACGGGCTTCGCAGCGGACGTCGGCGGTCACGGAGTTGGCGATGAAGCACTCGGCGTGGCGCTTCGTGATGCATCGCCGCGATTTCATCGTTCGACGGCAGCCGGTCACCGACAAACGCGACCTTGGGTCGCAACGTGACCAGGGTCATCGCGAGCTTGCGCTGCCGCATTTCTGCCCATGACGCGACCCGCGCGTCGTCGACGTAGCCGTCCACGCAGAACCTGCGCGTCGCGCGCGCAATCGATGGTGGAACCAGAGCATGTGGCAGTAACTGACAGCGACGCGACGAACGCCTCGGGGTCGACCGCCCGCGACTCCGAATACGGCGGTGGCACCACCGGTAGGCGACGACGATCGGCGCGGACCTCGATGTCGCCGTCGAACGTCTCGTGTGTGCGCGACGGATATTGTGTTGTTTGTCGGTGAACGGCTGGCCCGCGCGCGCCCATCGCACGGTGACGATGTATTCGGACATGGCGTCGGTCGACGTCACCCGCCGCTGATCTGACTGAACGCCAAGCGTGTGCGAGCGCCGAGCGCCCGCCTGAACCGGTTTGCCGGCATCGGATCGTAGTAGCTACCGCGGATGTAGCACCACCCCATGGTCTCAGCGGCGGAGAGAGCGGCGATATGATCGGATGACCGGTCGAATTGAAGATGCCGGAAGCGCATGGCGCGTGTCTCGCGGAATCCTCGCAACATCCGACGTGACCGCAGGTGAGAGCAGACGCGCGAAGCTCCGTCCAGGTCGCGCCGATCGCGAGGCAATCCTCGCAGCCCCTTGCTGCGCCGGAGTCACGGGCTGAATGCGCGCTGACGTGCTCGCAAACTCCTGTCACTTCGGATCTCCCGGCTGCTCCGACAGCGCGCCATTGTAGATGCGAGCGGCGCCCACGCGTGGATGATCCGCACCGCCGTCGCGAACGCCCAGTTCTCCCACGCGGTCTCCTTGAAGACGACCATCACGTTGTCCGGATTCAGGCCCGGCGCTTGTCGCGAGGTCGCCGATGATGTCGCGAAAGAATCTTGCGCTTCACTTTGACGCTGCGTCCCACCGGAGAGCAGGACCTCGGATCAGAACGAAGTCGTCGGTCCGCGGGCGCTCAGCATCCGGGTAGCGTCGGGTCGAAGCGGAAGTCGTCCGGGCCAGAGCTCGAGCACCTGCTGGAATCGTATCCGCCTCGGGCACGCCGGATGCGACCAGCGCGCGATGGACCGCGCCGAGTACGGCGGACTTGAAGTCCGTGAGACTTGCCTTTGCGCACCGTGAACGTGACGAGTGGCATGAGATCTCCTCGGGACCGTCGGATCGGCGCGGGAGTCAGGTTCTCACCGCCCGTCGGTCGCCGATACATGGCAACCCGATCGCTTTCAGACGACCGAATTATAGCACAGGACGGAACGGGCAACCTTCGGGAAGCAGAGCGAACGGATGACGACATCGGATCGAGGCTTTTCCATGATGGAGATGATGGCCGTCATTGCGGTGATCGCCATTCTCGCAACGTTCGCCGTCCCGCTCGTACCGGAGCGCATCGTCCGCGGATCAGATCAAGAGCGCGTTGCCGCTCGCTGACATCGCGAAGCAGCCCGATCGCCGACGTGGTCCGCGCGACGCAGTCGTTTCCGGCCGACAACGCCGCCGCGGGATTGCCCGGTCCCGGAGAAGAATCGTCGCGAACCACGTGAGCTCGCTGACCGTGCGCGACGCGCAGCGTGATCTGGCGAAACATGACGTTTCGGCAACCGCGCGGGCGGCGCGATCTCGGGAAAGTTCTCTCGCCGCGTCTCGGCGGTCGCTGAAGATTTCGCACCGATCGTGCCGGCCGCGCGGGTGTGCGTGGATGCGGAGGCGCCGGACAAGTCTGAAAGTCACCGGCGCGAATGCGGGCGAGTAACCTGATGAAGCGATGGTCTGTTTGTCCACGCCGCCTGAATGTCGCGCCTTCAAACGCCTGTCGTCCCGCCTCGCGCCTGACGACCGGTCAGGGCGACGGTCCTCGCAGGCGATGCAGTGGACGCGATCGCGCCGGCCGACGGCGCTGCAGTCGGTCATGGCCTTCCGCCATCCCAGTAGTCGACGCTGCGTTGCGGGTGCGGCGCCCGGAATCGCGTCGAAGACGCCCAGCCCTCCGCGAGAGCGATGCCATCGCCAGGTATTTGTCGGAGTCAGGGTATTCGCAACCTCCGGCGATTCGCGCCGTGCTGATTGAAAAAGGTATTCTGGAGCGGCGCATCCGACGTTGATGATTCGATGCGGGTATTCCGCGCCCGGCGGAATGAAGGCGATGTCGCCCCCGCGCAGTGGAATCAGCTCGCCGGCAACGCGAAGGTGCCGCTGCCCTCGATCACGACGAACATCTCCTCCCGCGCATGGTGAAAATGGCATGAGCAATACGTAACTGAACGAAGCACAA
>ERZ1370068.2245-contig-1402_pt1 | contig 19193 bp, 33 predicted proteins | sample MGYA00561227_ERZ1370068 | MGnify/ENA primary metagenome ERZ1370068 (study PRJEB38410, sample SAMEA6850437) | metagenome | study: Metagenomic assessment of the ecological functions of the soil: analysis of the soil microbiota associated with the...
TGTGCATTCTGAAGTGAACGGCGAGAATCTGTTCTGACGGTCCAATCAGGCATCGACGCACCCATGAGAACCGCGCAACCAACAACCCGGTGGCCATAGTTCTCAGCGCGTTTGACAGCTTCCCGAATAGCTCGCCTGGCGTGCAACTGAGCTGCACTGATGCACGCTTCACTATTTGTCGCGCTTCTTTTGTCTCCAGTTGCTCGGCCGCATGATACGGTTGTTTGGCCCATTCCTCTTCCACTAGTTCCAAACGACGGCGATCGATTACCTCAAAATGAGGCGTCGTCAACCCTCGAGCACGATCAGTGACGCCCAACCCGAATGTGCTTTTAATCCGAATGCGACTTTCATGACGGCCTCTTGAACTGTGAAACCAACCTCTACAGCATCGCAAGTTCTATCATCTGTAATCGTTTCCTTCAGAACTCCAGAACTACCAACGCGCACAGCCTGACGCGGCAAAACCACATTGATGTGGCCCGTAGGAGTTTTCCGATCTTAACCTTCGACGAAGCTAACTCCGCGAGCTGTCCGGCATGCTTCGCGTTCTCTGTACTGCTGTGCTGACGGTTTTCTGAGGCGAGCCCATTCTTTGCCAGACGGCAAACGCATTGCTGTTCGTGCCGTCGATCCCGAACTGCACGCACTCTCAACACGGCGGTTCGTACAGGCAAAACCAGTTAGATCGATCTCGCACGTTCGCGTCTGGCCCCGGCAAGTCATCGTCGCGATAGTGCCACGCCAACACGTAGAGCTTGTTCTTTATCGATGAGGGGAGAATGCATGACGACGTCGGGACGACCGCGTACACCGTCTTTAATAATTGATTCGAGTGCGGAACCTCGTTATCGCTTCTCACCTTAAGACGATCGCCATTGAGTTTGCTAAACATCCTGAAGACATTCAGCACCGGCAGGTCGATACCGTTTGTCGCCAGCGCGCGAAAGCCGGCGAAGTAGCGGTTGCTCTTCAAACTCGAAAGCCCAGGTCAATGCACCTTCAAGGTTCACATCTGTACTTTTCAGCAAGTTCAAACTCCCGCGCGAAGCTTCGCAGCCGTGTAGCTCGAATACATCGTCGAGTTGCGATACGCCAGGTTGCGCACCCTGACATGCCGCACAACCATCTGGATCCGACTCGCCAATGACAATCGGCTTATTCTTCAGCTGCGGGTACCGACGCAAATGATCGCGAAACCCTGACTGATCGCCTGCAGTTGATTCGCGATTCCCATCTGCACATAACCATCGACAAACCTGGGAGCACCTTTGGCATGAAAGGAGATGAAATCGAGAGGAGTCCTGGTGGAACCGTTCGCGTAGTTCTTTCCACTCAAACAATGTTCGATGAAGTCGCGGGTAAACCGCTGCCCGCCGCTGCCTGCCAGTGTCAGCACCGCCAACTCTAGCCGTAGGTAGCGCACTGACGGACAGCGTCAATTGCGTAGTCGTGCAACTTGCGAAACTCTTCAGGCGTTCCACGCCAATATCCGATGTTGGCTTCATTCCAAACTTCCCAGTACCAGCTTTCAACTTCCTTCTTCCCGTACCCGCCAAGCACAGTGCTTCGCCCACTGATAAACGAGCTCAGCCCATTTGGAATAGTCTTTCGGAGGATAGCTCAGCCGGTGAAAATCTCGTCGTACCTTTGCAGTCGACGTCCAATGGTGCTGGTAAGGCTCTGCTTTTATCGATAATGCCTTAGGCATGGAAAACCTATTTGCACATACGGCTTCACAGCACAACGTTGAAGATAGGTGTCGAAGATACGAGGTCTACGATAGTCCAGTCACAGACAGGATTCCCGTTGAGTCTTCCGTGTACGCGTTGGTGCTTCCTCATTTCAACGCGGGCGTGCCCATCACCCGTCGTCAAGAGATTGTGGGTGCGGAAGTAGACACGGTGCGGACGCACATTCGCCGAGTTCCTTCAGAAGCTTCTGGCCGTTCTTCATAAGCATAGTTCGGTTCGTCCGCCCCGAAGAAACGCCAGATCGGTTTAAGTTCTCCCCGTCGTTGAGACGCATCGATTGTGATGTTGACCGGGAGGAGTTGGACTGCGAGACGGCGGTCGATGCAAGAGTAACCATACCGAGTGCAACGATGAGGCTTCTCAGATCGCTTTCAGCAATACGATCACTCAACTCTGATCCGGTCTTGCGCTTCGTCGGACTGTCTGTGCTCCACTATGTGCTCTTCCCCACCGACGGACCTCCTCGACGAAGCGGCGAGAACAGATCGTCCAAACTCAGTTAACGAATACTTAACTGGAGGCTGGAATTGGTCCCGTGGGTTCGCGGTGAACAATTGGTCAGCCATCGAGCTCACGAAGCTGTTCCGTAAGAACTTTCTGTGAGATGCCTGGCATGGCCAGTTTTAGAGCGGCAAAGTGTTTCGGCGACTCCGGCGAGAAAAGTAAACGATGATCATTCCTCACTCTACCACCAATCGCGCTTAATGCAGCGGTCAATGGACAACCACCAACTGGATTCGGTCGCGAGGGGTTACCTCGAGGTGCCTTCGCTGATGGAGCCATGGGCGGGCGCAATTCATATTCAATTTGAGTGAACAGTACTCAAACCCACAGGGAGGTTGTAATGATTGTTGAGGTCCGAAGCTATCGCGTCAAACCAGGAAAAACGTGACGCGTTTATCGAATTCTTCGAAACACGAGCAGTGCCTGCGTTGTGTTCCACATGGAACTGAAGATGTCCCCGGTCCACTGCTTGATATTGAGAATCCTAACAAGTTCGTTTTCTGCGCAGCTTTCCTTCACTTGAGGAGCGCGAACGTGCATGAAGAACGATTACTACAAAGGCGAACTATGGAAGAACGAACTAGAAAGCATCGCCATGCCAATGCTTGACAGTTACGACGTGATTCTCTGCGAGACATCGAAAGGTTACGTTGTGACGGCCCTAAAGAAGGCGAATATGCTGCCGGATGTCCGACGTGCTGCGTTAGCTATCGGCCAACGATACCTTAGTCTCGCCATTATCAGGCTGCCGACAAGCTAAAGCATATCGGACATTGCGCTACTAGATCTCAATCTTGAAAAGCGCCGCACGCTCCCACACCCAACAACACAAAAAAGCGACTACAACCAACACCGTCAGGTCAGCAACCGGCCAAAGTGACTGGCTCCGATCAAGACTGTGCGAACTCCGTCTACTCCATACGTCAATGGATCCAGTCGCGTCAGGACTGCCAGGACTTTGGGTAAGTTGCTCAACGGATACAGCGCGCCCGAAAGAAAGAAGATCGGCATAACCATGAAGTTCATGACCAATTGAAACCCCTGCATGTCTTTCAAGCTCGAGCCGATCACAGTCCCCAACGCGGCGAACACGATCGCGATCAGTGCCATGAAAAGCAGAGCCAGCGGAATCGACAAGGCGCTATAGCGGACGAAAACCAGCAATCAAACAGACCACGAATATCAAGCATCCCTGAATGATCGCCACCGTAGCCCACACCGATTGTTCGGCCCATCATGATGAACAGCCTGCGGACCGGAGCAACAAGAGTCTCTTTCAAAAACCCAAACTGGCGATCCCAAAGCAACGCGATGCCGGAAAACATCGACGTGAACAGCACCGTCATACCGATAACGCCATGGCGCCATAAACTGAAGATAACTTCCCTCGCCGGCTCGCTCAAACACAGGGCCGAGTCCAAAGCCAAGCACACCCAAATACATGATTGGAGAGCCCAGCGAAGCAATGATTTGCGTGCGTGAGCGTAAATACTTCTTCACTTCGCGCAACCAAAGAATGTAGATGACCTTCATCTTTTTATCTTCTCCACATACGAGCAATCTGTCGCATGCTGTCAGCGGCGGTAGCACTCTCGTCGCGAATTGATGTCCCAGTCAACGCAAGGAAGGCGTCTTCGAGTGAGTTCAGTTTTCGTTTGTTCCTTCAACTCCGCTTGAGGAACCAATCGCGACGACATGCCCGTGATCAATTACGCGATTCGATGAGCGACGCGATCGGCTTCATCCATGTAATGCGTAGTTAGGAACACAGTCACTTGATCTGTCTCGTTCAGCGCTTTGACATGTTTCCACATCTGATTTCGACTTTGCGGATCCAGCCCTAAAGTAGGCTCGTCAAGAAAGAGCACTTTGGGGGTATGAAGCAGACTCACGAGCGATCTCCAAACGCCGGCGCATACCTCCCGAGAAGGTCTTACCAGGCCGTCGCGCCTCTCCCAGAGCTCAAATAGCTGCAATGCAGAGTTGTACGTTCGCCCGTTTCTTTCGCGTGGCACACCGTGCTAAGACGCCATGAATCTCCATGCTTCTCCCGAGGCAGTCAGATCCTGATCAAGGCTCGGATCCTGAAAGACCACACCGAAGCGTTTGCGATACTCCATCGCGCTGAACCGTGGGATCAAGGCCATCCAACTCAAGTGAACCTTGAGTCGGCTTTAGTAGTGTAGTCAGCATTTTGATCGTCGATCGTTTCCCTGCCCCATTTGGACCGAGAAACGCGAAGATCTCTCCACGATGAACATCGAATGAAATGTCATCGACGGCAACCACGTCGCCGAAACGTTTAGTTAGGTTTTGAACTCCGAATCATCGCTACACCTTTCGATTGCGCGAAATAATACCTATGTAGACCAGAATGCGTAAAGATTTGATGAAGCTTGAGGGAGCTGATTTTGTCCGCAAGAAAACGTAGCGGACAAGTTCCGTGCGACACTATTTACGCTGAAAGCGTTCGTTAGTTCCAGCCCAGGGTTGTTATCAACCCTGGGCTATCGAAGGCCCAGTTAATTGACGCAACTCTGAAAGAGTTGCGTGGCGGTCGCGGGATTCTTTCATAAACCGCGAATGGTGTTAGCGGCGGCGCAACTCCTTCAGAGTTGCATCACGATTGTGTGAACATGAATCCCAGGGTTGTTCCAACCCTGGGCTGGAGCGCGAACGCCTTCGGCGTAAACGAAATGAATTTACTCCTGCCACTCCTCTCGGCGCCAAAGGTAGCGCACGAAGTCGAGTCTTAGTTGCAGCGAAGATAGCATTTCCACGGCCGGCGCCAGGCCCACGATTGAGTCTCACCCGCACCGGCTGAAGGAAGATCCTTTCGATCCAACAACACAACTTCGATGTTTGGTACGTCGCTGAACCGAGGCACGCGATAACGTGAGAAGCGCGCATTTAGAATCGCACCGTTGTTGAATTCTATGGCCTCGAACAGTGCGCCCCCGATAGCCATTACGACTGCACCTTCAACCTGATTCTCGAGATGCTTTGGATCTCACTATCGCGCCACATTCGAACGAAGCTACTACTTCGTTCCAACTTAACTTTGCCACCCGGAGATCCAATTGACACTTCGGCGCACGTCGCAACGTAACCGCCATTTTCAAAGCCGCACGCTATTCCAACTCCGCGTCCTGCACTCAACTTCTGCTTTCCCCAACCCAAACCGCGTTGCGGCTGCGTCCAAAACCGCTCGCATCCGCTCGTCCTTCAGGTTCTTCATTCGCGCAGCTCCAAAGGATCCATGTTCACTAGCGCGGCAAGCTCATCGATGTGGGTTTCTCTTGCGGAAGTGATTCGCCGTTGCCGCGCTAGTCCTCGATACGAACCCTGACGCAATGGCGACTTGCTCGGATGAAACTGTACGTTCTGATTAGGTATTGCGTAACTACCTTCAATACCCGACGGCCCAGAGTTGTAATTGTGAAACTCCCAGGCCGTAATTGTTCCATCGTTCTTGACGCCACTCTTTACATCAATCACACCAGCGGGTCGAAAGTAAGCCCAAGTGAATTCTTCTTCACGAGACCAAACAACTTTCACTGGTTTCTTTGTCGCGAGTGCGAGGCGAGCTGCTTCAATGGCGCACTCACCCGTGTGCTTGCCGCCATAGCCCGATCCTGTGTCGGGAACAATCACCCGAACCTTATCTTCGGAAATGCGAAAGGCTTCTGCCAATTCCCGACGTACTCCAAATGGTCGCTGGGTGCCCGTCCAAACCGTTACCTTTGTTGTCGACCCACTCAGCCACAGCCGCACGTGGCTCCAGCGGCGCATGGGCAATGTAAGCAATCGTGTATGTCTGCTCGAGTTTTTTGTCGGCTGCTGCAAGTCCATCAGCTACGGATCCCACTGGTCGGCCTGCACCTTCGTTAGCAGTGGTGTTTTTCCGCAAAAAGTCTGATAGCTGAGCGTTACCTGGCTGATCAGCGGCTTTCCATTGCGCACTGATCTCACCGGCCACCTGCACGGTTGTTTGCTGGTCCTGGGCTGCAACGCCAAGGAAATCTCCATCCTTCAATACCTGCACGCCGGGCTTTTCTTTAACTGGATCAGACGAAGCCAGTGTCGCATTGAACGCTGACGGTCGAACGACTTTGCCAAACAACATTCCGTCGCGCCGCACGTCTGACGTGTACTTGTGCCGGCCGGTAACGAAATCACGACCATCAATCTTCGGTGTTGACTGTCCTGCGATAGTCCACTCTTTTGCAGGAGTAATCTTAACGTCTGCCGGAATGGTCTTAACCAACTTCAATCCTTTGGCAAGATCGGAGATGGTCAATGACTTGCTACTGTCGTGATTAACAAAACGAGCGTCAACTATCCGGACGGCACTTGGTTCTGACCTGCCACCGTTGTGCTGCCAAAGCGATGAGAGTCTCTCTAGCCGCGACCGCAGCTTTGCCGTAACTGGGGCGCCATCGTTGGCGTGGTCCGACTTCCAAACGTTCCGGCGTCAAATGGGCTCACGTCAGTATCACCCATCACTAGACGAATTGATGAAACCGGCACATGTAACTCTTCTAGCGACTGCTTGCGTCAACGAGGTGCGAATGTTCTGGCCCATCTCAACTTTGCCTGTGTAGACCGTAATCGAGCCATCTTCGTCGATGTGTATCCACGCACCGATCTCCTCAGGCAGCTCTCGATTAAATCCACGACCGGCTTCGCCCTGGCGTTGTGGGGTCTGGGCCAGCAGGTTACTCAAGCGGCACTATCAACGCGCGATGCCGCCGCCAAATACCTTCATGAACTGGCGCCGATCAAAATTGAATTGATACTGATGGTCTTCGAATAACTCGTATCGTTCGACCTCTATCGTGTCAGTCATTGCGCACTCCTTCTGTTCCGCGGCCATCTGAATTGCTGCGATGATCCGCAAGTAAGTACCGCAACGACAAATGTTCCCATTCATATGACTGACAATGTCTTCGCGTGTTGGTTTCGGATTCTTATCAAGCAGCGCAACACCTGCGATGATCATGCCTGAGGTGCAGTAGCCGCACTGCAATGCGTCTGCTTTGAGAAACGCGTCTTGAAGCGGGTGTAGCTGCCCATCCTTCTCGAGACCTTCAATCGTGGTGATTTGTTTGTCCGCCACACGTCCTACATTCGTGACACACGAACGGGCTGGTTGGCCGTCAATGAGAACAGTGCAAGCGCCACACTGTGCTTCGCCGCACCCATATTTTGTACCCGTAAGGTTGAGGTTGTTGCGCAGGACCGTTAAGAGACTGGTCTGCGCGGGTCGACATCGACAGGTAGCTTCTTGCCGTTCACGTTGAGAGCGCTGATGTTGCTCACCTCAGAAACCTCCGGAGTTTTTTGGAAGGATTGTAGTACCAGACTACAGTTGTTTGGAAACGGACGGAAATGTTATCACCGCCGAGACGCAGAGGCCGCAGAGGTTTCGCAGAGAAATCACCAACTAGGGAAGGCCGCCCCTATTATCGAACCTGCCTTTAGGCTAAAATGGCGGCGACCCAGCAATCAGTTCCCTTTTCAGCGCAGTCAAAACAAGGACTGCGTTTTTAGCACTAATAAGAAGTCATCAGAACCCGTAAACCCTAAACTCGTATTCATTCTTAATGACTGACTCAGAAGATCCTGCAGGAAGACTCAAAGACGAACCTGCAGGAAAGAAACAACGCCAGGAAGCGTTACCCGAACGTTTGCTACGCCGCATCCTCGAAGGAATGGGCGATGTGGTGGATCGTAAGTTCGGCCGTACGGTCGAACCGAAGAGTGGTCTAACGACTTCCAAGCTAATCGAGCGAATGAAGCGTCTCATTGATGAGCGTGACTCGTGACGAAGGGCGTAAAGGTCGCATCGCGCCGCATCACCTCGTGCTGAGGGTTGAATGGGGAACGCACTCTGAAGCTCCACCCGAAATACTGAACGACCTAAAGAACGAGGTCCTCGCTGCCGCGATCGACCATATCAACGATCACCGCTATCGCACCCTGGCTCCTGTTTCTGTTGAAGCAGAGGTCGACATTTTTACCACCGGGCATTTCGGTTGACCCAAACTTTGGAGAGTTCGAAGAAGAACTTCGACGCGAGGATGAGGCGAAACGAGCAGCGAAAACGGGAGTGCCAATCCCGGCGGCGCTACTCCGATGCCCGACATCGAGGTCATTGCTCGCGTTACCCTGTCACACGGTACGCGCGAAGTTCCACTCGTATTTAAGCCTGGCGGTAAGCGATTGAATGTTGGACGCGCTTCTGACAATGAACTGATGTTGAATGAGACAAGCGTGTCCAAGATACACGCTGCGTTGCTGATGACTTCAGAAGGCACGTTACTTGTTGCTGACACCGGCTCGACCAACGGCACCTACATCAATGGAAGACGAATCGCGTATGGTGAATCACGATTGATCGAGGACGGCGACGTGGTTGGCTTCGGCGACGTTGAGGTGCGATTGAGAAGGGCGAGTAGCAGATGAACGCTGTTAGAGACAGAAGAAGCTATGGTGGACTCTCTTAAGTAGTTATGAACCCTGTCCCTTCATTCTTGTTTCTCTTATTCCAAACACCGTCTCCTTCCCCAACACCCGTTGTCACCGTGCCGGAACGAGATGCCGGCGATGTTTACGCTTATTTATCTTGGGGATTTGCTCTCGTCATTCTTCTTTGTTGCTGCTCGGCCTCGTCCGCAATCGACGTCGTCCGGTTTCCACTGCCGCCATTCCTGCGGACCTTCCGAAGGCTGTTAAGAAACGATTAGGGTCAACTTCAACTAACCGGGGACTGCGTGCCCTGCGTTGGTTGTTTGTGCTGCTCTCAGTAGGAATTTTCTCTTTTCACGTGTACTGGGCACAGTACGCAGCCGACCAGCAACGAAAAGTTTCAGGAACTCAGTTACAAAGATTTGCGCACTCGACGACTTTCTGAATCGACCCTTCGTGGTTGGATACTCGATCGCAGTGGACGTTTGGACCAGCCACTCGCTTATTACCGTCGCGATTCGAACGGCGACATTCATCGAGAGTATCCACTCGACAAAGCACTTTCGCACATATTCGGTTCAGACCGTGGGGATCCAGGTCTTGAAAGAGCATTGTTCGGCGTTCAGAGTGGCGCAATGCCAGAAGCACTCAGATGTGGTCAGAGGTCGGACACTTCAGTTTCAAGTGGCAATCAGGATGTTCGCGCTCGACCATCGATCGAACGCTTCAGCTGGCGGCTGTCGACCAACTCAAAGGTAAGCACGGCGCTGTCGTTGTCCTGAATCCGCAAACCGGAGAACTACTCGCGCTCTACAGTGAACCTTCCTACAGCTTGAAAGACGTTGAAGATGAAGCCACATGGATCCGTCTCGAAGCTAATCAACGCGACAATCCGCTGGTCAGTCGCGCGTTAGGTGCCTACTACATCCCTGGGTCCACTTTCAAAACCGTAACCATGACGGCGGCATTCCTCGCCGGACTTCAGGATACGGAGTTTACTTGTTCGAGCGGTGGATTTCAGGCTGCTCCGGGATCTAATCCCATTCTCGATGACGGTGGTGCAGGCGAAGTCCACGGGCGGATCGGCATCGATCACAGCTTTCGAGGTTTCGATGCAATCAGTATTTTGCTCAGATGGGTGTGCTGCTGGGAACGGAGCGATTGAAAACAAGCGGCTCAGTTACTCGGCATAGGAACCTACGACACCCCCTCAGAAGCTTTACGTGGACGGAAGGAGCCAGAGATTTGGAACGCCAGTACTGACGCAGTCAAACGCGCACTGGCACCGCGAGAGGCGACGATCGTAACCGGCAAGGGTGTCAACGCGTTACGATCTCAGCGCTGATGGGTTATGGACAGGAGTTACGCGGGCCAAATGACTCCATTTCAGATGGCCCTGGCGGCTGCGACGGTCGGAAACATGGACGGCAAGTTGATGAAGACGAAGATCGAGATTCAACCGGTCACCCGAGGTCTTCAACCAGGTCTTGCCGGCGTCGACCGCTTCTAAGATGAGATCGATCATGAACCTGGTGACGGGTGGGCCAAGAGGGACGGCTCGAGGAGTCTTTGCGCCAGTCGAATGCAGCTGGCATCAACACCGGAGGCAAGACGGGAACAGCCCAGAAAGTCGTGCCTTTGTACGATCCGAAGACTGGAGAACCAAAGACCAGACATCGGGTTGAGAAGGACAATCGCGGCAACATCATTCGCGAATACGATGAAGTCATAATGGACAACGAACATCCGCGGATCGATGCATGGTTTCTTGTGTATCGCACCCGATCGAGAAACCGCAGATTGCGATAGCGGTAATTGTTGAAGGAGGCGGCTACGGTTCGAAATCAGCTGCTCCCATTGCGGCAGCGTTGGTCCTGAAGGCACGTGACCTCGGTTACTTCAACGGCGCAAGAACAATTACGACTCCAATAAGTTAAGAATAAATAACGCAGACACTACACAAAGTGAAAAATCGCGCATCATCACATCTGTTTCGTCATCTTCATTATTCTCGGGCTCGAGATCACCGGTTACCTTGCGATTCATCGCGCCGCTTTACTGCGAGGTTACGAGACTTCCCACAATCGGTGCTGTCCGTGACTTGTTAATGTTTGTTCCTTTGATCGCACTTGTATTGTGGCTTTCTCGTTCAATGCGTTTCGCTGGTAATTGGATCCTCTATACGACAGCGATTCTCCTGTTCTCCTTCGGAATGCTGATTCAGTACCGGCTCTACAGCGACCCCGAATACAACGCACGCAACAAATCAGAAGCACGTGAAGAAAAGATGGAAGCGCTGCGACTGCGTTACATCATGGAGAACTATGATCCACTCAAGAAGCAGATGATGGGATTGCCACCTACACCGGCCCAGCCCATCTCGCTCGAACAGATTGCCACGCAAGCAGTCGAACTATTCACTCTGGAATGCGCTGACATCGAGCTACACCTGGATACCTGTCTTCTCCTTTTTTGCGTTTGCGCTTGCCTATGCTTTCTGTGCACGCGACGGCTTTCTTCTCTGGCTACAAAGAAACAGTTTCATCATAGTGCTGCTTACTCTTGTGCCACTAGCCGCAGCTGTCGTTACATCAAGCGCCGGTAAAGCGCTTGGGAACATGACGCCGTGGGAGCCGTCCAAGATTCCATTTCTGCGTGGGCTTCGCCGGTATTCTCACAGCGCGCTATAAAGACCTGGCGGAAACTTACTGGGGCATCCCACGCGCGCGAGACATTGTTCCTTTGCTCGTAATGGCGGCGCTGCCTTTTGTTCCTTTCTTTGCGCTGAAAGATTTTGGACAGATGTTAATTTTCAGTGGCGCCTACACGACGCTGTACCTGATCGCAGTAAGACGTTGGCCCCAGTTACTGCTGTTTGTCGGGTCAGTTCTGCTTGTCATCGCGATCCTTGTAGTGGGCGCTTTGCCGCGAGACATACAGGAAAAGGTGCCGTTACTCCCGACAATCGCGCGTCCAATCAGCGCCGCTCTACCATCACGTATCCAGCAGCGATTTCATCTCTGGTTGGATGGTTTTGATCCTCCGTCGCCGGAAGTTTCGTGGTGGAAGAAAGACTACGATGAAGCTCGCGAAGGATCCAACGATGAAGCAACTTGCAGAGCAAAGTCCGGCCATGCAAGAAGTCGGTGAATGTCGACATCTGGTTTGACAAGCTTGCCTTTCAACCTGCACAGGCCGTCTTTGGAATAGCATCCGGCAAAACAACCGGTCGCGGCCTTGGGTTGGGATACCCCGAAGTGATTCCGATTGCTGACTCCGACTACGTTTATGCTGCGATTGCTGAAGAGACTGGTCTAGCGGGCGGCGCGATTGTTATCGCAGCTGTGATTGTTTTCGTTATCGCTGGTGTTCGCACTTCGCTTGAGTCGCGTGATATGTTTACAAAGCTTTGTTCGGCTGGTCTGACTGCGTTCATTGGATTTCAAGCTTTAGTAAACATGGGTGGTATCCTACGAGCGCTACCGATGACCGGAATCACACTGCCGTTTGTCAGTCACGGCGGTTTCAGCTTGATTACCAGCTTTGCAATGTTGGGAATGTTGATGGCGTTTTCAAGTCGAAATGCCCGTGACCGAGTGATTGCAGATCGGCCGGCTCCAAAGAGTTCGTCTCCCCTCAAGTTGGAGGCAGTGCAATGAGCAAAAACGCGAAAGCCTTGACAGTTCAATCTGCGTCGCTTTCAGACCGTGGTCTAAACGAACGACGACCAATAAACGAAGACTCATTTCTGGCAGATCGCGAACGGTCTATCTTTGCGGTTGCTGATGGCGTTGGTGGTGCAGAAGCCGGCGAAGTGGCATCGCAAACTGCTATCGAAGTGCTGGACGAAGCCTTTCGACATCAAACAGAGGGCAGCGATGTCGAAGACTTGATGGAATTGGCCATTCAACGTGCCAACGCGTCAATCCATCAGATGGCCCAGGAGCACGCAAGGTTCGCGATGATGGCGACGACGATCGTTGCTCTTCATTTGAATGGCAATCTGGCGACAATCGGCCACGTCGGCGATTCAAGACTCTACCGCCTCTCTCCCGATGGTCAGCTCTACCGCGAGACTGAAGATCATTCGATCGTGGAAGAAGAAGTTCGCGCTGGTCGGATGACGCCGGAGCAGAGCCGCCAACCACCCAAGCAAGAATGTAATCAGCCGGGCTCTTGGAGCCGAAGACGTCGTCGAAGTCGACATGAAGACGATAGAAGTGCAGGAGGGCACTGAGTTCCTGCTGTGTAGCGACGGAATTACGCGTCACGTTTCTGATGGTGAAATCCGACAGCTTCTGATTTTGAACGATAACCTGGAATCGGCGTGTGCCCAACTCAAAGAACGCTGCTTCGAACGCGGGCGCCGAAGACAATCTGACCGTGGTAATAGTTCGACGTTGGTGAGCGAATTCCTGCAGACCAGAGATCAGATGATCTCCAACCTACGATCACTCCCGAAACGCAGGAGCTTTATCCTCAAGCACGGTAATCAAACCATGGTGGCTGCAAAGACCGCCGAGTACCTTGATACCACCATCACGTATTGCCTTCCTGCGCCTGAGGTCAGTGCCACTGACACGACGTCGCCTGCGCCCCAGCAAAGGCTCAATGTCGCCGAACCAATGCCGCAGAGTGCTGGCGGTAGTGTTGGCCGACCTCTTTTGTTCCTACTGACGTTGGCTCTTATCGTTGGTGCCTTCTATGCAGGCGCTCGCTTTAAAGAACGAATTCCCTTCCTCGCAACTCCAAAAGCTCCGCCGCCTCAGGTTGTAACCGCTAAGCCTGTCGAGGAACCCTTCGTACAGTTTGAACGTGCGCGACGTGAAGTTGACCGCGATCCAAGAGCCTGGCTCGCAAGTGATGTCGCGAAGGAATTACTGGCCTCAGGTGTCCAGAACGCCATCGATTCGCCAAACCCAGAGTTTCTGTATCTGTACGGACGGGCAAATCTGCTAACTGGAAATACCGACGAAGCATCAAAGGCTTTTGAAGCGGCCATCGCGAAGGCGGACGCCAATCCCTTCTCCGGCAAACGCCACGATAAAGAAGGAAGCTACACTCGGGCTTGCTGCCGCTAACCCTGAGGACGCTGAACGGGAGAGAAAGGCACTACGCCACTACGATGATCTGACTAAACCGCCCGCCAATCAGACCACCCCTTGAAACTGTTCCCTGATCTGTTTCGTTTTAGCATCTAAGGAGTGCAAATCAGGGCGAACTAATGTCGGAACTAAAACTTCAACAGAGCAGACTCGATGGGCGTTACGACATCGTTGAGTGTCTTGGACGCGGCAGTTACGCTGAAATCTATGTCGCTAACGACAATGCCGCGCACGATGGCGCTCCTCGCACAATCGTAATCAAAGCGCTAAACATCTTCCTCCAGGACGAACCAGATGCTGAATTGGAGCACACACTGGTCGCAAATTTCCAAAATGAAGCAGTCGCACTTGACCGAGTGCGACATCCAAACGTAATCAACCGTCTCGGACACGGCACACAGCAATCGACCTGGAAGGCACAACCTTCCACTACATTGTGCTTGAGTACTTGCCAGGCGGTGACATGGCGGCTTTGACACGCAACAGGCCGTTGCCAATGGAACGTGCAGTTCGCTACCTCGAGCAAGTCTGTTCAGGACTCGCTCACGCGCACAAGTGCGGTGTCATTCACCGCGACATCAAACCTCAGAATCTGCTTCTCACGGCTGACAGACAAATCTGTGAAGATTGCGGACTTTGGCGTCGCCCGTTTGGATGCTTCTGAAGGAGTAATTACTCGGGTCGGCACCAACATCTACTCGGCGCCTGAACACAATCCACTGGTCCAGACAAGTCAACTCGACACCGCGAGGCTTAACGCACCTCACGACTATCTGACGCCCGCCGCCGATATCTATTCCCTGGCGAAGCTGGTTGCGCGTTGCTCGCCGGGAGTGCGCCGCGAAGATTTGCGCAGCACACCGTGACCGAGCTTCCGGTTTCGATTAGCGACAAGTCCTGGTCAAGTTCTGTTTTGCGAGTTCTGGAAAAGGCAGCGCAGAGTCGACCGGAGAATCGATACCAAACTGTCGAGGATTTTTGGGACGAGTTTGCCGAAGCGAGTTTGCCTCCTACACGCCCATTGCGACCTGTCACAACGGAGATGGACTCCCATCGCAAGCCCAGTGAAGATCTCTCGATTGAGGCTTGAGGAATTTGCTGAGGCAGCTCCACCACGTCCCAATTCGAAGAATCTCAACCGCCAAACATTGCTAAATTGGATACGATCAAACGGCCGCGCATAGTTGTAGCCAATTAGCTCCGAAGTGCAGGCAGCAGATGGAACTCGAAGCGAGCCAGGAAGGGAAAGCTCAAAAGCATCTGTCAGTGCGCGCAAAGCTCCGGTAGGTGGGCCAGCGGTGTCGAGCCGGCCCGCAACCCGCGGTCGCAGAGCTCTCGTCGCGCTCGGTTTGATCATGGCTTTTCGGGTATGCTTTTGGCCACACACAAGTACGTTACATCACATTGGAATCCGCTAACGTCGGTTGCAAATCTGGGCGAGACCTTCGCAATCGGTAAGGAAGGTGTTACAACCACGGACGTGAACCTTCAGTCCGGTCGCAAACACGGCAAACGCACCGATTGGTGTTGCAGAAATAGGCTCGCGTGTGAAAATACTTAGTGTGGCTGAGAGCAACTGGGTCAGTACAGTGATGGTTGCCCACGGCCGCCCCAAGACTGATCCATATTCATCAGATCGAGGCTGGATCAATAAGCGTTATGTCGCGTTTGATTGAGATGACCTGCGCAGGAGAGTTTAAAGTTGGGCTTAATCGAATCAATTAGAAAGTGGATCGACGGCGAGAGTGGCGGATCACTTTCTAATTGATCGGTCGCTCTTTGGGTATTCAATCAAGGCGATATGGATCGATCGGGGCGGCGCCGTGAACGCCGCACTGCTCGACAGTTCTCGACACGCGTGCACGCGCGACGATATTCGCGGCACCAATCGGTGCGCCGTTTACGGCACCGGTTGGGCCGTCGTGACTGGGTGTCTGAATTGCTGTTTAGCTCAGCGTGATACCAAATGATCTCGGCGACGAACTCCATTTGGTTGGCTCACCACCGCAACCCCTGCGGAAGCTTACTGCGCACTGACTGTTTGGCTTTCTCATTCAATCTTGTTGCTGCACTCACAGTATTTTGTGTTTAGTAATGTTTGTTGAATTCTTCAGTGAGATTGTGTCAGTAAATGACTCCGAACAATCAGTCTCACTGAACATCCATCTCCCGCCCGACAGTCATGAGGCGTGGCTGGGGGCTGAGAGCTTCACAAACAAAATTTGAAATAGTTTAAATCGACATTTATTTCCGATCGTGCACGAAACTAAGCGAAATGTCGCCGTATATCGAACCGGTAGCTGCGCAAATCCACTCGCGACGACAACATTTAACGCCAGCTCGATCACAAGCCGAGGCTGATCTGGCGGCGGCGTCGATGTTAGGTGGTGTTACTTCGCGATATCATGACGTGCAGACCGGTGAGACCGCCGCCGGCTGTGGTGCCGACAATTACTCCTTCGAAGCATCAACGGGCATGAAATTTCACGGTGCGTTTATCTGTCAGCAAATGGCGCGATGACACCACGCACTTCACATGTCCTGGCTGAGCACCTTCAGTGGCTGGCTCACGGCACCGGCATGTGTCCAGCTCACTCTGCCTGACTCAGTCTGACAACTCCAGTTTGCCATCCCCTCCAGGCATTGATCCACAGTGGATCTGTCACACTCGTCCAATGCATTTCTTCACTTTAATTTGCTGTTGTTGCCAATTCGGCACGTGATAGATGCTGGAGGAAGATGTTTAGCGCTTGTTGATGTGCGAAGAATCGTCACGGCATTGTCGTCCAGCGATAGATTTCAGCGTAGCTCCGCGTCCAAACACTCAACAGCGCAAGCCTTCTGTTGGGCGGCATGCAGTTAACCACGATTCTTGTGCCCAAAACAGGCTGATCGAGTGGAGGAGTGTCGTGGCGGCGGTTTAATCAGATCGTCGCAGTGTGGCGTAGTACTCTCCCGTTCAGAAAATTATGTTCTTTATCGTGGCATTTGCCCAGGTGGTACGGCGACTTCCACTCAACGCACGATGCTCTTCCAGTTAGCTGGGCGTCCCGCCCCGAATACGAAACTCTGGGTGGCACCAACGTTACCTTCACTTCGCGACATCGGATCGCGGTCAGCTTCGTCGCACGCAGTTCGCTCTTGCAATATCTAGCGAAGATCATTAGCAAGAAGCCTCAAGCACCAGATCCGGCCTTCCTCCATAGCCTCCGGCTGGCTGCATGGGGCCCTTTGCTGGGGCACAGGCCGTCATGATCCAGTGACCTCAGGCACTGGCTGGGCCGATAATTGATCAAATCTGCGTGTACCACTTAGTGATTCCACAGTTTCATGAGGTTGGGAGGTCAGCTGATCTCTGAAGTCTTCTGCTTTGCAGGCTACCACGTCAGGTTTGGCACGCCATCAGCGACTCACAGTTGAACACACTGGGACCTGGGCCACGTTCAGCGTGAAATCACTTCCACGGCAGAACCTCACTCTGTGTGTCGACTAGGGCATCTCCACCCAGGCTCCAGGCGCCGGCTGTGCCTTTGGGTGGCGTGCTGTCATCCGACAGCTCTTTTGATCTCAGTGATCTTTCAGTCTCGCAGCTGACCATCAGCGGCCGTGGCCGACCTGTCACCAGACAATTCAGGCGGAGAGCATTTCGTCTTCCTAGGCCATCTGATAGTTGGCTGGCAACCAGACTGGTCATCACTACCTGGTTGTTGTCGAGGCTAGTCAGCACCTGCGCTTCACCGCCATGCAGAAACTGAGTGTTCATTTGGTATGGATGGTCGTTTAGACCACGGTCTGGCATTTTATCAGACGCTTTGCGATAATCTGGTCGCAGGCGTCATTTGAAAATTATTCCCAACATTAATCAACTGAAACCCACGTGACTGACAAGTAATTTCACCGCAAAGCGAGAATCAACAGTCACGTAACCATTGCTGTATATTGCGCGACTCCGGGGTGTCTGACACCAGCGACTAGCTGAAAACATTTAAAACTTGCGACAATCCGCGCCGCCCGCTAGTGCTCGGCAATCGCAGTATCAGTCAGAATCACTTCCAGAGTTACTGCAACCCAGGCATTTCACTTGGATATAATCCTTGTGTTTGTGAGGCTGGCAATCATTTCAGATAATCTACATTCACCGACTGCATGGCAAACAACAATCTTGGATCTGCGACTAGTTTCACCATTTGGGACTTCCTCCGGCCGAGAGATGAGATCGCTGCTGAGTGGCAGATGGTAGGCGGCTGCGTGTCGGGTATTTCTGGCATGTCTCTTGACAAATACCTACAGGATCATGTGTGCAGAACCCCATTCATTAGTGGGGCCAATGTTTACTGCGATCAGTAACTGTGATCAGTCTTTCGGCAAGCTGTTGCACCTGCAGCTGAAATTAATGTCTCGCGTGGGATGCTTGGTAAGTTTCCGCCGAAGATCGCTATGGCGCGCTCTATTTCGGCAGTAACGAAATGGAATCTTGGACTTCCCAGCATATGTTGGCGCTTTACCGGCGCTGATCACTGGCGGCTGAATAACGCAGAATAGCGGCGCTGCCATGATGAACTGTTTCTTTGTAACCAATAAGCGACCACTAGACAACAACTCGCGAGGTATCCGGTAAACTGATGTCGGTGTAATTCGACTGCTTTGCGTGGCGGCTGTTCAGCCCGTGGCACGTCCCCTGCGCCTGGCGGAGTGGATCATGGTTCTCCCATGTCTCAACAGTCGCCGGCGCTTCCAATCTTTCTTCAGTCTTCTGTTGTTGCGTGCCGTTTCTTTCTCAAACTTTATCAGCATTCAGAGGCTAGGCATATAAATTATGGCGAGCCTGTGTCCACAATTAGCACGTGGCTGTAAGCTGGGGCTGGACAGCTGAAGTCTCGCTGGCACCTCACTGGCAAGCAGCTCTGGGCTCAGCTCGACCAGATCACGGCTTGAAGATGGCTGGATGTGCGTTACTGTCTTCGAGCGTCTGCGTTATTTATCTTGTATTGGAGTCGTAATGCTGCGTAAACAACCGAGGTCAGCTGCTCAGAGACACAGTAAGTATTTGACCGCCTCAGCTAATCATAATCTACTGCTCTCAATGGGGTGCGATACACAGAAACATATCAGTCACTAGCGATCATGCCGCCTAATCACAGTATTACGATTGCTGTATATCATGATCGACAGGCACGACTCCTGCTATTCGTCTTGCCTCCGTGATGCCAGCTTTGACAACAAGGAACTCGGGCATCCCTCTTATTGTCGCCAGGTCATGTCGATCTCATCTTAGGGCGGTCGACTCAGACCTGTTGGTCTTCATCAGCACGTGTATATTCCGATAGCTCGCGCGCCGGAAGATAGAGTCGACAGCCTG
>ERZ1370068.8446-contig-7299_pt1 | contig 19190 bp, 29 predicted proteins | sample MGYA00561227_ERZ1370068 | MGnify/ENA primary metagenome ERZ1370068 (study PRJEB38410, sample SAMEA6850437) | metagenome | study: Metagenomic assessment of the ecological functions of the soil: analysis of the soil microbiota associated with the...
ACGTTCGCGCCGCCAGAGTCGCCGTACAACGCGCCGACCTCCCAGCGCCGCGCCGCGTAATCGTCGAGCCCGAGCGCGGGCAGATCGAACGCCTCGCCGTCGAGATCCAGCGTCGGTCTGCGAGCTGCTCGCGGTGCACCCAGCCTTCTTCGCCCGCGCGCCGCCTGCACCTTGAACCACTCCGTGCGCCGCATCAGCAGCTGCGATCTGCTCGCCGCGCTCGGCGACGAAGAACATCGGATAGCCGCGCCGGGGCCCGTGTGCAGCTCGATGTAACGGATCGGCGATCGTCGACTTCCTGGTGTTCCTGTTCTGCGCTTGCCGCATTCCCTGCGATCGACGAACTGGCCAGAGCGACAGAACGAGCAACACCCATCGCATCTACATCACCGGCACGTCGAACGGGTCGTTGTAGTACTGCGCACCGATGTCGAGCCATTCCGCGATCGAGGCGCAACTCGTCGACCGACAGATAGCTGACGTGCGACGCGCCGGGCAGCCCGTGCCGCCGACGTCGAAGCACGCGAAGAACGCGCGATTGACGCGCGCGCCGGCCGGCGCTCATCGGCGGACCGATCGACACGGGCGCACAGGATCGGATTGCCCATGGCGTCGACGCCGATCACGACCTGCTCGTCCACGAGCGCGCCGCCGACCAGAGATCTGCGCGGTCGTCGGCGAACAGCAGCTCGCGGTACGAGTTGAAGTGATCCGCCTCGTCGGGCGAGACACCGTCACGTCAGATCGAGCTGGCCCGCGGGCACCATCGGCGTGTTCATCGCGTTGACGGGCGCGTGACAACCGCCTTGCGCGCACGTGTTGTTGCCGAGCACGGTTGCGCCATCGGTCGATCCAACACTGAGCCGCGGCGCCTCCAGAGCGGATGGATGTGCGTCTCGTAGTTGATGATGATGCGGCAACGCGCGCGTCCACTTGCTGAATGCAGTTCGATGCTCCGTCGGCGCCAGCGTCGTCAGGTTCGAGTACAGATACGAGAACGGCGCGGCCGGCGTCGCGCACGGCCGGATCCGTCCACACGTCGTCGTAGATGCACGTCGACGCTCGGCTCGAGCGCCGCGCAATCGGTCTGGCAGCTCGACGCGCGTGCGCGTCTCCGCCATCGTCTCGCCGGCGTCCGGCGAGAACGTGCCGACCGATGTCGCGGAACGGCACGCCGGTGCTCGGTCGCGCCGGCATAGGCGGCGTTGAACGCCGTGCTGCGGCCGTGCGACGAGACCGCTCGCTGCGGGCGCGTGGCAGCCGTTGCACGTCAGCTCCTGGCCCGGCACGACCTGCAATCCAGTTCTGATGACGCGCGGTGATGCGCCGACCGTTGCCGTCGAGGACGCTCACGGCGAGCGCCACGTTCGCGGGCACCTTCACGCGCACGGAGCCGTCCGGCTCGATCGGCGCGTAGCCGATGACCTCGCGCATGCCCTGCTGGATGTTCGGGCCGAACGCGGTGTCGTCGAGATCGACGGTGTCCTCGTCCGGGATCGCGACAGCCTTCTCGATGCGCAGGAAGCGCGCGGGCCGGTTGCGCCGGCGGCGTGATCACGGGATTCGGCGACGGCCGCTATGTTCGACGCTCGCCGTGCCGTCGAGATCGTAGACGCTGCGAATGTTGATGATGCCACGCTTCTTCGGCGGCAAGATCGGCGTCGAAATCGACGCCGGGCAACTTGTCGGGGATCGAAGAGCGGATTGCGGCGCGGTTGCGCGGCGACGATGTCGGAGATCGATGCACGCCCTCTTCGCCGATCACGATCGGCTGCTGCGTCTGGGTCTGCGGGTCGTACATCCAGACGCCGTAGAGCGGCGGCGCGACGACGGGCGCAGGGTTCGTCGCGGCGAGGCGCTCGGCGTGCACGGCACGGTAGATCACCGCGGTCGGGTCGGTCGGGTTGGCCGGGTCCGGCTCCTCGAGCCGGCAGATCGCCCAGGTCGCGAGCACGCGGCCCGTGCCGTCCCACAGCGGGAACGCCGAGCTGAAGCGGCCGCCCGGCGACGGCGCGAGATCGGTGCGGACCTGATTCGGCGTGGCGGCCGATCTGTGCCGGGCCCGCCATGCCCGCCGAAGGTCGCGACGGGCTGCGTGTTCTCGACGTACGTTTTCGCGTCGATGATCGTGATCGCGCCGCCGAGCTCGGGGTGATCGAACGGCCGCAGGATCGCCATGATCCGGCCATCGAGCATCTCGCGCGCGCTGACGAACTGCACCGTGCCGTTGTTGGTGCCGGTCAGATGGCTCTCGGCGCCGTACAGCAGCTCGAGCTCCGTGCCGTCGGGATTCATCTGATATAGATGAATGCCGTTGACGCTGCCGGCGTGGTCCCAGCGGCTGAACAGCACCTTGCCGTTGTCGAGCGACGGTCGGCTCGTAGTCGCTGCTCTGGTTGAACGAGACTTGCTTGAACTCGTCGCGGCCGTCGTCGCGCATGACGTGCAGCACGAACGCCGGCTCGTCGCGATCCTCGTCGCGCGCGTCGTACTGCGGCTTGCCGTCATTGATGCAGAATGGCTTTAGCCGTCTGCTGCCGCGTCGAGACGAAGATGATGCGGCCATCGGGCAGATAGTGCGGCGAGAGATCGTGACCCTGCTGAGCCGTCAAATCGGAGACGATGAGCCGCCGCAGCCTATCGGTGGCAAGCTCGTACTCCCAGATGTTCCACGTCGGCTGGTCGGGATCGTCGAGCGTCGAGGCCTTCGGTCGACACGGGCCGCGCATCGCGAACAGCACCTTGCGCCGTCGCTCGAGATCTCGACGCCCGATGACGTCGCCCGGTCCCTTCCGTGAAGCGCATCGTGACGTTGCGCTCCGGCGCCGTCGGCGAAGCGCGATCGCGAACGTAGAGATCGGTGCCGACGGCGAAGCGCAGGATGTCGCGCAGGTCCGTGTTGACCTGCAGCTCGTCGTCCTCGTCGTTGAGCGGGCCCTTCGTGTACGCGATCGGGAAATCCGGGGCGACGGGATCGGGATCCTGGCCCGCGCCGACGCCGACGCTGCCGTCGCCGCTCGCCGCTGCAAGCGCGCGACGACCGCGGCGATGCAACGCGAGCGCCAGCAGCGCGGCCGTGCCGCATGCCAAGCCTGACAGACGCATCCTGTGTTTCGTAGCTCATGGAAGTCCCTCTCCATTACCTGGCGCTGATGCGAGGGTCGATCCAGGCTCAGTCGATGCGTCAACGGCAAACTCCGAACGCAGCGCGACGAGCAATCCTTCGCTCGTGGCGGACTGCATAATCCCGCGACCGCTCCGTCGCGATGCGACGTAATGCCGGCGCCCGGTAATCATGGGCATCGGCATCTACGCCTTCCGTTAACGTGATCACAGAACTCGCCCGGATCACCTCGCGAAAATAAGTGTGATCGACGTCTCCATGTCGTCACACTCACTGCGCGCGTCGTCGCACGAGACTTCACCTAATCGCACCGTGTTCGCACTTGATGGCATGCGAACGGTGCTTCCGATCACCGCGATGGAGCTTACACGCCGATATCAGCTTCTACCGAAACCGTCGCCAACTAGAGACGTCTGTGATTTCCCACATTACGCAGCGATTTTTTTGTGTTGCTAGTGCGCCCCGACTTCGCACCTGGGCCATCAACCTGACGGGACGATTGCGATGAGTAACCGGATGCACGTTGCGCCGTTAGCGCTCCTCGGCAGCCACGCGCTGCTGTGGCGGATTGTTCGTCGCGCTCGCCCTGCTCTTGTGCTGGCGTCGTCGATCGCGCTGGCTGGGCCGCGAGAGCAAGCCGCGCGCATTCATGACCGTTTGGCCGGCGTGCCTGCCGACGAAGCCACGCTGACCGCGATGGCGCGACGCTGCCGGGCAACCCGACGGCCGCCGCGAACATCGCGATGAATAACCCGAACTTCTATTCGGTGACGCTGAAGAACTTCGCGGCGCCCGTGGACGAACCGCGATCAGAACGCGTTCGTGCCGCTCAACGACTACATCGACGCTCGTCATGGGCATGGTGCGCGACGGCGTGCCGTTCAATCAGATCCTGACGGCGAATCTGCTCGTACACGGGCCAGGCAGCGTGACACCGGCGCCTTCGCCGACGAGCAATGCGCCATTACGAGGCGCTCGAGGCGCGCATGCGCGACTCCACGTTCAACCAGAGCCAGCTCGTCGCAGACGACCCAGTACGGCGGTCTACGGCACGCCCGCCGGCGGCCACGGCCGGCGCGATCACGACGCGCGCCGCGGCCGAGGCGTTCTTCATCGCCGGCACGAACCGCGCGATGTTCCGCTTCACGCTCGATCGAACCACATGTGCATGGACATGGAGCAGGTGCACGACACGAGCATCGCGCCGGACCGCATCCGCCAGGACGTCTCGCGCAGCCCGGGCGGCGACAGCCGCGTCTTCCTGAACAACTGCATCGGCTGCCACGCCGGCATGGACCCGCTGGCGCAGGCGTTCGCGTACTACGACTTCGACGAGACGTCGGCCGCGGCTGGTCTACGACTCGAGCGACCGTGCAGCTCGAAGTACTTCAACAACGACGCGACGTTCGGCGACGGCTTCGTGACGCCCGACGACTCGTGGCACAACCACTGGCGCCAGGGTCAGAACGCGTTGCTCGGTTGGAGCTCCACTCTTGCCGGTCAGGGCAGCGGCGCGAAGTCGCTCGGCGAGGAGCTCGCCGGCACGCAGGCGTTCGCGCAGTGCCAGGTCAGAAGGTCTTCAAAGCCGTCTGCCTGCGCGATCCCGTCGACGCGAACGACCGCAACCAGGTCGACGCGATGACCAATACGTTTCGGAACGACAACTACAACTTGAAGCAGGTGTTCGCCGAAGCCGCAGGGTATTGCATGGGCAACCAGCCCAGGCGCCAGGAGTGACGACGATGCAGTACGCAAGCTTGATGTCAGTCGAGTCGCCCGCCGTGGGAACCACGCGGCGCGGCGCATCGCTCCGCACCCGGCTCGTGGGCGCCGGCGCCGTGCTCGTCGCGGCCATGCTGTCCGCGTGCAGCGGCGGCAGCGGCGCTGACGTGGAGCAGAACCCGGGCGTGCCGGGCAACGTCCAGACCTCGAACTACAACGGCCCGGCTCCGTCGACGGCGGACGTGCAGCAGTTCAAGATCAATCTCTGGGACAACGTCCAGGCGAACAATCGCTGCGGCACGTGCCACAGCGATACGGGCGGTCAAGCGCCGATGTTCGCGCGCCGCGACGACATCAACCTCGCCTACTCGGCTGCCAACGGCGTCGTAACCCTCCCGTCGCCGAAAGACTCGAGGATGGTCGGCAAGGTCGGCGGCGGCCACAACTGCTGGCTGGCCGAGCAACGCCGCGTGCGGCGACATCTTGACGACGTGGATCACGAACTGGGCCGGGTCGACGGCTTCGTCGGCCGCTCGCAAGATCGAGCTCGAGCCGCCGGTGCTGCGCGACCCCGGCCAGAGCAAGAACTTCCCGTCCGACCAGGGCGCGTTGTTCGCGGCGACCGTGTACCCGGTGCTCGAGCAACACTGCTCCGAGCTGCCACGCGTCGGATACGGCGCTCAAGCAGCAGCCGTTCTTCGCGGAAGGCCCGCCGAGCGACAGCGACGCCGTCGAGCTCGCGTACGAAGCGGCGAAGCCGAAGATGGACCTCGACGATCCGTCACTCTCGCGTCTCGTCCTGCGCTTGCGCAACGAATCGCATAACTGCTGGACGTCGAGCTGCGCCAATGACGCGGAACGCGATGCAGGCCGCGATCCAGAGCTTCAGCGAACAACGTCGCTGCCGACATCGGTCGATCCGAGCTTGGTCACGAGCAAGGCCACGACGCTCTACGAGGGCACGATCGCCTCGGGCGGCAACCGCTACGAGGCGAATGTCGTCGCGATGTGCGAGTTCAAGACGGGCCAGACCTGCGGCACGTCGATCACGGGCGCCTGCTCGATTGCCTACGACACGAGCGGCGTCGATCCGGCCATGGACCTGACGCTGTCCGGCAACGTGCAGTGGTTCGGCGGCTGGGGCTTGAACTTCGCCGGCGGCAAGGCGCAGGCGACCACGGGCTCGAGCGCCAAGCTCAAGAACCTGATCCTGTCGACGGGCGAGTACTCGATCGAGGCGTGGGTCGCGCCCGGCAACGTCGTGCAAGAGGACATGCGCATCGTCAGCTACTCGGCGAGCCTGACGAACCGCAACTTCAACCTCGGCCAGACGATGTACGACTACGACTTCTTCACGCGCAGCAGCGTGAGCAACGCCAACGGCGATCCGCGGCTGTCGACGCCCGACTGCCGACGAGGTGCTGCAAGCGACGCTGCAGCACGTCGTCGCCACGTTCGATCCCGCGACCGGCCGCCGCATCTACGTGAACGGCGAGCTCGTCGCTCACCGATCCGGCGCCGGGCGGCACGATCACGAACTGGGATACGTCGTATGCCTTCGTGCTCGGCAACGAGGTGTCGGGCAACCGCATGTGGAACGGCGTCATCCGCCTCGTCGCGATCCACAATCGCGCGCTGACGCAGGAGCAGATCAAGCAGAACTTCGATGCGGGCGTCGGCGAGAAGTTCTTCCTGATGTTCGGCGTCGAGCATCTCACGAACATCAACGACAGCTTCATCGTGGTCGAGGCCGCTCAGTTCGACAGCTACGGCTACGTGTTCCGCAAGCCGTTCTTCATCAGCTTGGACGGCACGGCGCAGCCCGCGGGCCTCAACATCCGCGGCATGCGCGTCGGCTTGAACGGCGCCGAAGCGCACGTCGGCCAGGCGTTCTCCGTATCTCGACACGCAGATCTCGGGCACCGTCTACACGCCCGAGACGGGGCAGACGCTGCTGAACCTCGGCACCGTCTTGCCGCTCGAGAAGGGTCCGAACGATGACGAGTTCTTCCTGACGTTCGATACGCTCGGCACGCACGCCTACAACAGGCCGCCGCCGGCCGTGCCGCCTGCACCGACGCCGCCAAGACCTGCCTCCCGCGTCCGACATCGGCGTGCGCACGTTCGACGAGATCAGCGCGTCGATCGCGACTCTGACGGGCGTGAGCCAAAACGATCCGGGCGTGCGCGCGGCGGTCGACGAGGTGCGCCAATCGCTGCCGGCCGTGGCGTCGATCGACGCATACGTGTCGTCGCATCAGGCCGCCATCGCGACAGCTCGCGATCGAATACTGCCACGCGCTCATCGAGAACCCGACGCTGCGCGCCTCGACGTTCCCGGGCTTCAACTTCACGACGACGCCGGCTGCGGCGTTCGCCAACGAGAACGCGCTGTTCGATCCGTTGCTCAATCGCGTGCTCGGCGTAACCCAGCTCGGGCATCAGCCGGACAAGAACGCGGCTCGCACCGAGCTCAGCCACCTGGTCAACGGCTACCCCGACGACCCGACGCTCTCCGGAGTGGTGCGCGCCGGCCTGCTGAACACGCTGCCGCCGGGGCAGGTGAATGACGAGCAGCGGACGCGCGCGATCGCGAAGGCCGTCTGCGCGGCGTGCCGTCGGCGGCGCCCTGATGTTGGTCCAGTGATTCGCGCTTCGAATCCGAGGTAACGACCATGCTGATCAAAGTCAAACGCAAGCTCCGCCATCCCGACGCGCCGCAACGGCACGAGAACCATCGCCGTCCGATGACGCGCCGTGAGCTCATCGCGCAGGGCTTCATGACGGGCGGCGCAGCCGTGCTGACGACGGGGTTGTTCAGCCTGTTCGCGAATCCGCGCACGGCTCTCGCGCAGCTCGCCGAGGACTTGGCGGCAGACGCGAATCTGCTCGGCTGCGGCGTCGATCGGGCCGGCACGAAGATTCCGTTCATCTGCATCGACCTCGCGGGCGGTGCGAACCTCGCAGGCTCGAACGTGCTCGTCGGCAGGGGCGGCAGCTCGGCCAGCTCGACCTACTGTCGACGGCGGGCTACAGCAAGCTCGGCTTGCCCGGCGACCAGATCCCGGGCGTCGCCGAAACGGCCGCAAGCGCGACCGGCACGAGCAACGGCCATCCACGCGGACACGAGCCTCGGGCTCGCGTTCCATAGCGACAGCGCGTTCCTGCGCGGCATGTACCAGAGCTTCAAGACGGCCGGTATCGCGCGCGAGCATCAACGGCGCCGTGATCCCGCGCCCGCTCCGAGAACGACACGGGCAACAATCCGCACAACCCGCTGTACGGCATCCAGCGTGCGGGCGCCGAGGGCTCGATCCTCACGTTGATCGGCTCGCAGAACACGGACTCGGGCGGCAACTCGATGGCGCCGGCCATGATGATCAATCCGGAGTTCCGGCCGACGAAGGTCGACCGTCCGAGCGACGTCACGGGCCTCGTCGGCACGAGCGACCGGCCGAAGCGGTTGAGCCACCAGGACGAGGTCGCCGTCACCGAGGCGATCTATCGGCTCAGCAAGCGGCGGATGGACACCAACGTCGTCGACGGGCTTGAACTTCCCGACCCGGTCAGGGCGCCGATCACGCGCGACCAGGTCGTCGAGGAGCTCGTGAAGTGCGGCTACCTCGACGCCGCGTACATCGCAGGAAAAATTCGGCAACGTGGTGCTTGAACCCGGCCACGGACCCGAACATCGTCGGCGCGAGCGGCATCTTCACCGACGCCGAGTTCAACTCGAGCGGCACGGACGGTAACGAGTTCCGCAAGACCGCCTCGGTCATGAAGATGGTCATCGACGGCTACGCCGGCGCGGGCTGCATCACGATGGGCGGCTACGACTACCACGGCGGCATGCGCCAGGAAGGCGAGACGAAGGACTTCCGCGCGGGCCGCTGCATGGGCGCGATCCTCGAGTACGCGGCGCGCATGGACAAGCCCGTCATGCTGTACGTCTTCAGCGACGGCTCGCTTTCGAGCAACGGCGTCATCGACAACTCCGTCGCGGGCCGCGGCAAGGGCGAGTGGGTGAGCGACAACCAGGATACGGCGGCGCCGTTCTTCCTCGTCTACAACCCGCCCGCGCGGGCGGCCGCCCGCAGCTGCTCACGAGCCGAGGCCTGACCGCCGCGCAGCATCAGCAGCTCGGCGCTTTCTCGGCGGACGGCAACGTCGTGCGCTCGGGCACGCCCGGCGCCAACAACGTCAACCTGCTGGTCTACATGATGCTCCTGAACTACATGGCGCTGAACGGCGAGCAGGGCCAGTTCTCGACGGTGTTCCCGAACCACGGTCTCGGCGACCCGGCGCTGCTCGACCGGTTCATTGCATTCGGTCCGATCGCCTAGCGGTCGGACACCTTCCGGAGTCTCAGCGGTTCCTCTGTTCGTTACGACGGTTACTCGGCCAAGGATGGCCGGGTAACCGTTGTTCTTCTTGTCCCGCCGCTTTCACTTAACGTGAGCGGTGCACGGGCTCGACCTGCGAATCCCGGCGACGATTTCCGCTTGAGCGACGAACCGAACGCAATCACTGCCGCCGACGCGCTGCGCGAGCTTCTCGCGTGCCCGCGCTGCGACGCGCCGCTCGCCGAGGCCGGCGCTGCGTGGCGCTGCGCCGGCTGCGAGGTCGAGTTTCCGCGCGTCGCCGGCATTCCGTGGTTGTTCGCGGAGCCGAACGCCGCACTCGGCGAATGGCGCGGCCGCCTGCATTTCGCGCTGCAGAAACTCGAGCGCGATCGGCAGAGCGTGCAGCCGCGTCGCTCGCGGGCGCGTCGCTTCGGCCGGCGACGCGCGCGCGTCTCGAGAGCCTCGAGCGCGCCACGCGCGAGCATGGCGAGCGCCTGCGTGCGTTGCTCGCGCCGCTCGAGCTCGAGCAGCACTCCGCGAGCTACGAGACGTACCTCGCGCTCGCGCACTCGTCTGCCCTCGGATCAAGGCCTCACGACCTACTACGCGAACATCCATCGCGACTGGTGCTGGGGCGACGCGCGAGAACGCGGCGTCGTTCGAGGCACTCGCCGGCGCGTTGCACGATGCGCCGCCGAGCCGCGTGCTCGTGCTCGGCGCCGGCGCCGGACGGCTCGCTTACGACGTGCACATGCAAACGACGGCGCGCACGACGGTCGCGCTCGACTTCAATCCCCTGCTCTCGATCGTCGCCGACAGAGTCACGCGCGCCGAGACGCATAGAGCTCTACGAGTTCCCGATCGCGCCGCGCGCGCCGACGCAGCGGTGCTGCGTACGCTGGCGGCGCCCGCACCGGCGCGCGCGGGACTGGTATTCGTGGTCGCCGACGCGCATCGGCCGCCCTTCCGCCACGGCGCGTTCGACACCGTCGTCACGCCGTGGCTCGTCGACATCCTGCCCGGAGCGGTTCGACGTGCTCTGCGCGCGAGTCAACGCGCTGCTCGCCGACGGCGGCCGCTGGCTCAACTTCGGCTCGCTTGAGCTTTCACGATGCGGACCCCGCCGCGCGCTACGGTATCGACGAGTGCCGCGCGGCGCTCGAGGAAAACGGCTTCGGCGACGTCGCAGTCGAAGAGCGCGAGATCCCGTACTTGAGCTCGCCGGCGAGCCGGCACGCACGGCGCGAGCGCGTCGTGAGCTGGTCGGCGCCGCAAGCGGCGCGACGTCAAGAAGGTGCCGCGCTATCACGCGCTGCCGGAGTGGCTCGTGCGCGGCGCGGACCCCGTGCCGCTCAGCGACGCATTCCGCGGCCAAGCGGCCGCGACACGCATCCACGCGTTCCTGATGTCGCTGATCGACGGGCGCCGCTCGATCAAGGACATGGCGAAGCTGGTCGTCGAGCAGCGGCTGATGACGGCCGCCGAAGCCGAGCCGGCGCTGCGCTCCTTCTTCATCAAGATGCACGACGACAGCGCGCCGCGGCACGACTTACTAGGGTCGCGTCACCGCGTGCTGAGTGTCGATTGCAGCTCGGCGAGGATCGAGAGCGCGATCGACTCGGGCGAGTCGGCGCCGATGTCGAGGCCAACGGGCCCTTTGAGCCGCTGCTTGAGCTGCGGAGCCGCATCGGCAAGCTCGGCGAGCAGCCGATCGCGACGCGCGCGCGGGCCGAGCACGCCGAGATAGCGCGCGTCCACGGCCGCGAGCTCGGCGAGGTACTTGCGGTCGGTCGCGAGATGGTGGCTCATGACGACTATCGCGTCGAAGTCGCCGAGCCGCAGCGCTGCGGCGAGCTTGCCCGGCTCGACGAGCACGACCCGTTCCGCGCGCTCGAAGCCGCCGCGCGCGAGATAGCCCGGCCGGTGATCGGCGACCGTGACGAACCACCCGAGCTCGTCGGCCATCCCGACGAGCGGGATCGGCGTCGAGCCCGCCGCCGAGCACGAGCACTCGCGGAATGGGATACAAGGGCGCGCAGAGGATGCCGGCAGCCCTGCTCTGCCGCGAGCCGCGCGGCGCCGGTCTGCATGCTCGAGCGCGCCGCGGAGCGAAGGGTCGCGGCGGCAGCGGCGTCGGCGCCGAAGACTCGCTGCCGTCGTCTCGGCGATGACGGCCGTCGCCCCCACCGAGAGATCCGGCCGGTCGCTCTCGATGACCGTGGCCAGTCCGGCCGTTCGGGTGCCGGCGAGGCGCTCGGCGATCGCGGCGAACGGCTCATAGCCATTGGCCGGCAGCAGCGGCTGGAGAAACACTCGCAGCAACCCGTTGCAACCGACGCCGAGCCCCCAGAGGTCGTCGGCGGAATCGCGCAGATCGTAGGTCACGGCCGCGGCGCGCGCCGCCGCGATGCACGCCGCGCGCGCGCTCCGCCAGATCGCCTTCGAGGCAGCCGCCGCTGACCAGGCCGCGATAGTCGCCGTTCTCCGCGAGCAGGATTCGATGCCCCGCCTTGCTGTAAGTCGAGCCGAGCTGTCTCGTACACCGTCGCGAGCACGAGCGGCTCGCCGGCTGCGCGCCAGGTCTCGAACGATTGCAGAAGGTGACGGGCTCCCATGCGAGTCTCTCGGCAACGCTGGCGGCTGCGATTGAGGCATTGCGGCCGGCGTCAATATGCCAGCGCATCCGTTCGGTTGCACCACCTACGAGCGCAGACTTAGACTGCCGGCGACTCCGAGAACGAGAGGAACGCTGTGACGCGCCGCCAACGAGCCTCCACGGCCAAAGAAGGCAAAGCAAACCGCTCTCGCGACCGAAGCCGAAGCGGCCGTCCGCACTCTGCTGCGCTGGATCGGCGACGATCCGGACCGCGAAGGTCTCATCGAGCACACCGGCGCGCGTCGTCCGCGCCTACGAAGACTGGTTCAGCGGCTACAACGACGATCCGCTCGAGTTCCTGCGCCGCACGTTCCAGCGAGGTCGACGGCTACGACGAGATGATCGTGCTGCGCGACATCAGCTTCGAGTCGCACTGCGAGCATCACATGGCGCCGATCATCGGCAAGCGTGCACATCGGCTATCTGCCCGACCGCAACGTCGTCGGCATCAGCAAGCTCGCGCGCGTCGTCGAGACGTTCGCGCGGCGCTTGCAGGTGCAGGAGTCGCTGACGGCGCAGATCGCGCACTGCATCCAGGACGTGCTGAAGCCGCGCGGCGTGGGCGTCGTCGTCGAAGGCGTCCATCAATGCATGACGACGCGCGGCATCCGCAAGCACGGCGTATCGATGATCACGAGCCAGCTGCTCGGCCACTTTCGCTCGGATCCGCGCACGCGCGCCGAATTCTTGACGATGATCGGACGAGCCGGTGATCGCATCTGACGTCGACGTAGCGGAAGGCTGGGGCCGAAATCTGACCGCCATCGTCACCGCCGATAGACATAACGCAGCCCCCAAGCCCGCAAGACGGCCACGCACCGTCGCTGGCACACGTCTTGCTCCATATTCGGGCAGAACCTCGACACGTCGGCGCGCGAGCGCCTAGTCGATGCACCGGTAAAACTAGATGAACGATCGAGATAAAGCCGCAACTAGGATTCACGCTGATCGAGCTGATGATCGTGGTCGCGATCATCGGAATCCTCGCCGCCATCGCGATTCCGGCGTACCAAAACTACACGGTGCGCGCGCAGGTCGCCGAGGGCATCAATCTCGCCGCGGCGATACGAGCCGCGGTCACGACGTCGTTCGTCGACAACGGCGAAGCGCCCGCCAACCGCACCACGGCCGGGCTGTCCGTCAATGCGGCCGACTCGAGAGGTACCTACGTCTCGTCGATCGACGTCGCAGACGGCGTGCTCGTCGTCACGTACGGCGTTACGCGCGAGCGCGCTCATCACCGGTCAAACCGTGACGTTGACGCCGTACGAATCGGGCGACTTAAGCGTTGTTTGGCGCTGCGGCTACTCCGCCGCGCCGGCTGGCGGCTGAACGAGCTCGGCACGGCGAACGGCGGGAACGCTGCTACGTACATTCGCGCCACCATCCCCGTGCAGTACTTGCCTACGACCTGCCGGCCGTAGGCGAGCACCGCTCACCGCCGTCCGTCGAGCGCAACAATCGGCGCGCACCAGGAGCTCGCGCGCTCGGTGCGGCGGCGGCTCTGCGTTGACAATGCGCCGCGGCGCGATGGCTGCATGGGCCGGCCACGATCGCGGACGATTGAGATGCCGGAACTCGAGCTCGGACCTGTTTGGCTCAGCCTGCAGCTCGCGACCGTCGACGGTCCTCGTCCTTGCTCGTCGTCGCCACACCACTCGCGTGGTGGCTCGCGTTCACACGTAGCCGCGCTGCGCACCGTCGTCGAAGCCGTCGTCGCGATGCCGCTCGTGCTGCCGCCGACGGTGCTCGGCTTCTACTTGCTCGATGCTGCTCGGTCCGGCCGGCTTCATCGGCACGCCTTGGCTCAGCAGTCACCGATACCACGCTGACGTTTTCGTTCGCGGGCCTGGTTCGTCGCGTCGGTGATCTACTCGTTTCCGTTCGCGATCCAGCCGCTGCAAGCTGCGTTCGAGGCGTCGGGCGCGCACCGCTCGAAGCCGCGGCGACGCTCGGCGCCGAGCCCGCTTCGATCGTTTCTGGCACGTCGCCTCGCCGCTCGCGCTGCGCGGCTGCGTATCCGCGGTCGTTCTGACGTTCGCGCACACGCTCGGCGAGTTCGGCGTCGTGCTCATGGTCGGCGGCAACATCCCGGGCAGCACGAAGGTGCATTTCGATCGCGATCTACGAGCACGTCGAGACGATCGAGTATGCGCAGGCGCACATCCTCGTCGGCCGGCCTGCTCGTGTTCTCGTTCGCCGTGCTGCTGTCCGTCTACATCCTGAATCGCGCGCATGCCGCTCGTGCGCGTCTGAGCTGCGCGCATGAGCACGCTTTCACTCGACGTTGCGCTCGACCGACCCGCCTTCGCGCTGCGCGTCGCCAGCCGAGCTCGACGCTCGCCGGCATCACGGCGGTGTTCGGGCCGAGCGGCTCAGGCAAGACCGACCTTGCTGCGCATCATTGCCGGCCTCGAGCAAGAGCGCGCGCGGCACCGTCAGCGTTCGACGGCGAGACGTGGCAAAGCGGCGAGAGTCGGTGCCGACTCACCGCGCGCCGCGTCGGCTACGTGTTCCAGGACGGCCGGCTGTTCCCGCACATGACGGTGGCGCAGAACCTCGAGTTTGCGCAGCGCCGCAGCGCGCGCAGGGCGACGCCCCTCCATCGACCTCGAGGAGCGCGATCGAGGCGCTCGACCTTCGCCCGCTGCTCGGACGGCGCACGCCGTCGCTGTCCAGGCGGCGAGCAGCAGCGAGTCGCGATCGCACGCGCGCGCTGCTGCGAAGCCCGCGGCTCCTGCTCATGGACGAGCCGCTGTCCTCGCTCGACATCAAGCGCAAGCGGGAAATCCTGCCGCACATCGAGGCGCTGCCCGAGATCTTCGGCGTGCCGGTGCTGTCACGTCACGCACAATGTTGGACGAGGTCGCGCGACTCGCGACGCGACGTCGTGTTGCTCGCGGACGGCCGAGTCGCCGCGTACGGTAATGTCGGCCGAGATCTTCGAGCGCAGCGACTGGGTGTCCTGATGGGAGGCCTGCGAAGCGGGCGTCGTGCTCCGCGCGCGCGGCGAGCGCACGACAACGGCGTCGCGACGTTGATCGTCGGCTCGCAGCAGCTGCGCGTGCCGATGGCGACGGCGGAAATAGGCGCGACTCGGCCGATCCGCATCCACGCGCGCGACGTGGCGATCGCGACCGTGCGGCCGGAAAAGCTCAGCATCCGCAACGTGCTCATGGCGACGCATCCGGCTCATCGAGATCGTCGAGCAACATGAACGTCGAGATCTTCCTCGAAGTCGACGGCGAGCATTTACGTGCGAGAATTACGCGCGACGCCCTCGAGGAGCTCGATCTCGCCGTCGGCCAGCGAGGTCTTCGCGCTGATCAAGAGCGTGGCGCTCGAGAGCTCGTTGAGCTCGTAGCAGATTTGGATCGACATGAACGTCACGAACTTGGATTCCGTCACTTTCGGCGTCACCGGACCTCGCCGCGTGCCGCCGCTTCTGGACCGACTTCGGCCTCGTCGGAGAGCACGGCCGACGACGGCGCCACCGTCTTCAGCGTGCAAGAACGGCTCGAGCGTCGTGCTGCGCGACGCCGACGATCCGACGCTGCCGGCGCCGATCGAGCCCGGCGCGACGCAGCGCGAGGCCGACGTTCGGCGTGCAATCGCCGCCGCGGACCTGCGCGCCATCGCCGCCGAGCTCGAGCGCGACCGGCCGAGTGCGCGTCGACGCCGACGGCACGGTCCACGCCACGGATCCGCTCGGCTTCGGCGATCGCATTCCGCGTGGCGCGGCGCACGCCCGTCGCGGCGCCGGAGCTCAAGTTCAACACGCCGGGCCGGCCCGACCGCATCAACACGCGCGGCGAGTTCCTCAACTCGGCCGACGCCGCTCGAGATGACGCACACGGTGTTCATGATCGACGACGCCGACAAGATCGGTGCCGTTCTACACCGAGCGCCTGGGCTTCATCGCGAGCGACAGTTACTCCGGCCGCGGCTACTTCCTGCGCGGCGGCGCGTCGAACCATCATCACGATCTGTTCCTGCTCGAACGTCGGCAACAAGCGCGGCTTCCACCATCTCGCGTTCGAGCTCAGCTCGAGCATCCACGAGCTCTTCGGCGGCGGTCTCAACATGACGCGCGCGCGGCTGGCGCACGGCGCTCGGTCCCGGCCGGCATCCGATCTCGTCGTGCTACTTCTGGTATTTCCATTCAGCCCGTGCGGCGGCGCGGCCGAGTACGACTTCGACTCCGACGTCGTCGACGAGCGCTGGGTAGCCGGGCGTGTTCGAGCAGACGCCCGGAGCTGCTTCGCCGAGTGGTGCCTCGCCGAGGGCATGGCCGACTCGCTGCTGTACAAAGGCGATCCAAACAGGCCGACACGATCAAGCGCAAGAGTTGACACGAGCGGAGCCGAACGGTCTCATCACGACCATGAGCAAGAAACCGGAAGAGTCCGAAGACTCCCGAGTACGAAGACATCCCCGGCACGTGGGTGTTCGACGCCCAGCGTGCGCGCAAGGGCTACCATCTCGAACGCGTTCTTCTATTCCGCTGATGAAGGCAGAGAATCGCGCCGAGTTCCTCGCGGACGAGCGCAAGTACCTGCAGAAGTTTCCGATGACCGAGGCCCAGCGCGACGCGGTCATGAAGCGCGGCTGGAACACGCTGCTCGAGCTCGGCGGCGTCTCGTACGCGATCGTCAAGCTCGCGTTCACGGACAAGAAGTCCTATCAGTACATGGCGTCGCAGATGGTCGGCATGACGGAGAAGGAATACGTCGACGATGATGCAGGCGGGCGGACGCTCGCCGGACGGCTGGCGATCGAAGTCCGAGAGGAAAGGCTGATGGCCAAGATCATCGCCGGCATCGGCACGTCGCACACGCCCGGCGATCGGCGCCGCCGTGGACAACGGCCGCACGGCCGAGCCGTACTGGGTGCCGTTGTTCAAGGGCTACGAGCCGTCGAAGAAGTGGATGGCCGAAGACGGCGCCGGACGTCGCGATCGTCGTCTACAACGATCACGTCAACGCGTTCGATTTCAAAATCATCCCGACCTTCGCGGCTCGGCTGCGCCGCGGAGTTCCCGATCGCCGACGAGGGCTGGGGCGCGCGGCCCGTGCCCGTGGTCGAAGGGTATCCCGAGCTCGCCGCGCACATGGTGCAGTCGCTCGTGCTCGACGAGTTCGACATGACGATCGTCAACGAGATGCAGGTCGATCACGGCCTCACCGTGCCGCTGACGCTGCTGTTACGGCCAGCCGAAGGCGTGGCCCGTGCGCGTGATCCCGCTCGCCGTGAACGTGATCCAGTATCCCGCGCCGACGGGCAATCGCTGCTATCATGCTCGGCAAGGCGATCAAGAAAGCGGTCGAGAGCTGGCACGAGGACCTGAACGTCGTGATCTTCGGCACCGGCGGCATGTCGCACCAGATTCAGGGCCCGCGCGCCGGGCTCATCAACAAGAAATTCGACACGGCGTTCCTCGACGGTCTCGCGCGCGACCCCGAGCGGCTCGCGCAGCATTCCGCCGCTCGAGTACCTGCGCGACGCGGGCGCCGAGGCGCATCGAGCTCGTGATGTGGCTGATCATGCGCGGCGCGCTCGGCGAGCGCGTGCGCGAGGTCTACCGCTTCTATCACGTGCCCGCGTCGTCGACCGCCGTCGGCCACATCATCCTCGGCAGGCTGAGCAGGCGCGCGCCCGCAGCTCGAGGCACCGCCCTATCGAAAACAGCCGCCGCTTGTCAGTGGCCCGGCTTCAGCGCGCCCTTCGCGCGCGCGACCCTCGAGCAGATGTATTGTGAAACTGCACGAACGTGCGCTCGACAGCGGCGTTCTCGGAATGGCACGCGACACACGGCGCGACCGCCCGCCTGCGAGCGGGCTTGGCAGCGCGCGCTAGGTTGTCGCCCGGCCCGAACGCGTAGAACGCCCAGCCGTCGGGGAACCGCGCGTCCTTAACCTCCGTCGCCGATAAACGTCAGCTGCGTCGCGAACCGCCCGGCCCGATTGATCGAGCTCCCCGGTCTGCGACGCGCGAAACTCGAGCATGAACACGGTGCCGTCGGGCCAGCCGCCCGTCTGTGCATGAAGGCGCTCGTAGGCGTCCTGGTTGACGAACGCGTGCGTGAAGCGCGGATTATCGACCGCCGGCCTGCGTGCCGCGCTCGCCGTCGTAGGTCATGCCGAGCCCCGCGCCGATGAAGGGCCACGATCGATAGTCCGTGGGCAGCACGAGGTCCGTGCCGTTTTCGTAACGAGGCCCATCGTCGCAGTATGCTGCGCTGTGCGTCCGCCGCCATCGCGAGACCAAAGACCGCCACGAGCAGCTTCAATCGCCGCGTTCTCATTCTGCTACTGCGCGTCGATGACGCCGAGCATCGCGTCGAAGTCGAAGGTCTTGGCCCAAGCCTCGGCATCGGCGAGCGTCCCGTTCAGCTGAATGACGACGTGATACACGCCGGTGATGATCACGCCGTCATCGCCGTCCTGAGCTCGATCTTCGACAGCTCCTCGGTCGCCTTGAGAGCCACGGGGCTGATGTAGACTCGTCGCGTCACCCTTCGCGCCCTGCGGTCGCGCAGCACGATGATCGCCCGGCTTCGAAGCACGACGGCATCGGGATCGATGCCGCACCGTCGGGTTCTGGTTGAGCCGTGACAGCCGGAAGGCGATTCATCGAGCTCCTTTCTCTCGGCCGGAGCCATCGCGGCGGCCTGCCTGCGAGTGCGGGATTTCCTCGCTCATTCGCGTGATCTCCGCGACGTTGCCGCCCCGCGGCCGACCGTGGCCATGTCTTGGACTGTGACTCCGCGGCCGCTTTTTTCCATGTTGGCCTGCGCTTCAGCGGTCGCCTCTGTCCCCGTAACAGCGGCGACACTCCGGGGGTGATCTGGTCGTATGCTGCGCCGTCCTGAGCGGGGTTGGGGTTCGTCGGCGGGTCGAAGTACTCCGGACCTCCTTGAGATTACCAGCTCGGGTCGCGCCGCCCATCGCCTGCTGCACGGTGACGATCTTGGCCTTGATGGCGGCGACCTCGGAGCGCGTAGAGATTGGTCTCTTTGAGCGCCGGCCGTCGCAACCAGAAACACCGCGAGGCAAACACCGCTGACTGGCTGGATCTTTCATCTCCGTTCTCCTTGTTATTGTGTCGAGATGCGGCCGAAGTTCTATGACGCGCCTGATGGTAAACCACACTCTGCCTCGCCTCCAGTGACGCGCGCGAGCCACCGTCGGCCCGCTAAGGCGAACGCTCTATTCCCCGAGCTACCGGTCGAGCGCGTCGCAAAACGCGGCCGCCGCACTATTCCTGGATCAAAACTGTTATCCTTACGCCGCGCGAGGGATTCACTCGATGATTCGATCAGCAATACGTAACTGAACGAAGGCAA
>ERZ1370068.1176-contig-11073_pt1 | contig 19186 bp, 18 predicted proteins | sample MGYA00561227_ERZ1370068 | MGnify/ENA primary metagenome ERZ1370068 (study PRJEB38410, sample SAMEA6850437) | metagenome | study: Metagenomic assessment of the ecological functions of the soil: analysis of the soil microbiota associated with the...
TCAAGCTGACGGAGTACTCGGTCATCTTCTCGGTGGTGGCGCTGCCGCTCACCTACCTCCCGATCCTCCTGGTGGCCAACGACCGCAGCTACATGGGCTCGAACGTGAACGGGAGGCTCGCCAACGTCCTCGGCGTCGTCTACTTCGTCGTCATCCTCGCGATCGCGGTCGCCGCGATCCCGCTTGCTGCTGCTGACGAACGGAGGCCAGGGGTGAGCGAGGCCGTCGAGGTCGACATCGCGCTCGGCATCCTCGACCACCAGCTCGTCGATTCGGAGGGCGTCAACTGCGGCAAGGTCGACGACCTCGAGATCCAGGGGCTCGACAGCGGCTCGCCGGAGGTGACGGAGATCGTCGTCGGGGGCAACGCGTGGCGCTCGCGTGGCCTTCTCGGCAGGCTCGCCGCCCGCCTCTCGGGCAATGCGGTGCACGTGCCCTGGTCGGAGGTCGAGTCGGTCAGCTCCGTGGTGAAGCTGAAGCGGCCGGCGGGCGAGCTGCGCCTCGGCCGCGGCGACGTGCGCTGGGCGAGGCTCGTCGGGAAGGCACCCGGATCCTGATGCGGCTCTCGCAGCTCCTGAGACGGGAGGTGGTTAGCGAGTCGGGCTTGCCCTTCGGCCGGGTCCATGACGTCCGTGGCGAGCTCGAGGACGGCCGGTTGCGCGTTACCGGCCTCGTGGTCGGCGAGCTTCGGGTTCTTCGAGCGCTTCGGCGTCGGCACCGGCGGAAGCGGCGGCGCGAACAAGGCGAAGGTACACGGACACGCGGCGATCCCCTGGGAGCGGGTGGTGCGCGTGGGCTCGGAGATCGTGATCCGGGACTGAGGCGCCGCCCGGATGGGGCGACCCAAGGTGATTGAAGGGCGGCGTTGGCCGCCGCCCTTCGCGTGTTGTGGTCAGGCCGGGGTCGGAGCCGGCGTCGGCGCGGCTGCGGGAGTGCGCAGGTACAGCCACACGCTCACGATCAGGACCCCAGATCGAGTCGCGAAGATGAAAGCGGCCCAGCCGATCCGGGCCGATCAGGAGCACGATCCCGATCAGGATGCTGAACCAGCCGAGCCACTTCGGGAGCACCGCGTAGCGGAGCACGAGGATCGCGCTCGCGAAGAAGAAGACCGGCAACGTGTACTCGGCCGCGACGAAAAACCGTCGGAGAAGTGATGCAGCACCGAGGCTCCCGAGGCGTCGATGTCGTCTTTGTTCAGTGCGCCGACCTCGTCGGCGACCGGAATCAGCATCGCGATCGTCGCCGCCGCGATGCCGCCGCCGTAGGCGAGCGCCGTCAGCCGGCCGGCGCCGCCCTCGGCGGCCAGGTAGCGGCTGCGCAGGCTGCCCAGGAACCAGATGAAGAGCAGCGTGCCGATCGCCCACAGCAGGCCGGCGGCGAGGATCCCGTCGCTATGCTGCTGGTAGTGAGTGAGGATCTCGGGCCTTTGCTGCCCTTCACCTTCGTGGAGATGAGGGCGACGCTCGCCACCCAGAACGGAACCGCGAGCGCGCCTGACAGCGTGGCCCAACGTTCCCACTTCGAAGCCATCTTCCGTACCCCTTTCGGTCGTATCGGAGGCCGAATCATCTCGTTGCGATCGGACGAGTTCAAGGCGCAGATTCGGCACGAAGTGGACACACCCTTGCGACGGTTTCTCTGCTGCAATGGCGGACATGAAGAACGGGAAGCCGACGGTGCGCCAGGTCTACGCGCTCGCGGCGGCGCTCTGCGAGCGGGCAGGCGAGGAGTTTCCGGAGACGCGGGACGCGGCCTCGGAGCTGATCGAGCGCCTGCGGGTCGAGAACGGGCATCCCGGCGCCGCGGCTCGAGGACGTGCCATTGCGTCCAGCGCGGGCGACGGCGCCGCGCCGAGTCCGGAAGGAGCCGTGTAGCGTCAGAGTTGGTGCGCGAGATGCGCTGAGGCGCTCTGACATCGGCGGCGCTCGGAACCTCCGCCTGGCGCCCGGCCGCCGCGTGAACACGTTGTCCCGCGCCGCGGCCAGGCCGACCGCCAGGGCGCCGGTCAGGATCGCCGCCTCGCCCAGGGTCGAGACCTCGACGCGCGGCGGGTAGGGAGCCACTCGTCGAGCAGGCGGCCGACCGGGGCGAGGAGCAGGTCGCCGTTGGTGCCGATGCCGCCGCCGAGGACGACCAGCGAGACGTCGGCGACCGCCGCGACGGCGGCGATGTGCAGCGCGATGCGCCTCGCCACTTCCTCCACGACCGTGCGGGCGGTGTCGTCTCCGCCTCGTGCTGCCTCGAACACCGCGCGCGCGTCCGCGAGGCCCTCCGCGAGCGCCCTCCACCTGCGGGGCCGACGGGTCGACCTCCAGGCCGAGCCCGGCCAGCGCGAAGTCGATCTCGCCTGCTGCGCCGTGGCGGCCGCGGTGGAGCTCGCCGCCGAGCACGACGCCCGCGCCCATGCCGGTTCCGACCGACAGGAAGACGAAGTCGTCGACCCCGCGCGCGACGCCCTGCCACTGCTCACCGAGCGCCGCGAGGTTGATGTCGTTCTCGAGCGTGACCGGGAGGCCGAGCGCGTCCTGCAGCTCGTCGGCGAACCTGCGGCCCTCGAGGTCGGCGACGTTCTCGGCGAGGCGGAGCACCCCGGTCTCGCGGCTCGACGACGCCCGGGCACGCCGACGACGACGCCGTCGCACGAGCTCGGCGTCAGGCCGGCGGTCTCGAGCAGCGTTGCGCGGAGCCGCGAGATCGCCTCGACGGCGCCGGCGGCGTCGGCGACGCCCAGCTCGACGTCCTGCCGCGCACGCACCTGGCCCACCAGGTCGCAGATCGCCCCGCGCACGAAGCGCGCGCCCAGGTCGAGCCCGAGCACGAGTGCCGCCTCCGGAACCGGCTCGAAGTAGACCGCGCCGTAGCCAGGCCCGTCCGGCCCGCGCTCCGCCTCGCGCACGAGCCCCGATTGGAGCAGCGACTGCAGCGCGAGCGAGACGGTCGGCTTCGAGATCCCGGCCCGGCGCGAGATCTCCGCGCGGGAGATCGGCGCGCCGGCGCGAATGGTCTCGAGCACCTCCCGTTCGTTCAGGCGCTTGAGCAGGCCGGGGACGGCGCGAGCCTTGGTCACGTCAATAAACCTAACGAGAGAAGCTGATCGAGCGCTAGAGCGCTTGACTCAGAAAGCCAAACCGGTCATAAATCGCGTTCGGAACCTTAACGAGATCGGAGGAGCGGGATGAGACGGGTCGTTGCTGGCGTTCGGTGCACTGGCTCATGCTCACGGTCACGGGGTGCGGCGGCTCCGACAAGTCGGCGAGCTCGACGTCGAGCTCGACGACGAAGGTCGAGCCCGCGAACATCACGATCTGGACGCCGTTCGTCGACCCCGAGCTGATCACGTTCAAGAAGGTGGTCAAGGACTTCGAGACCAAGAACCCCGGTATCCACGTCAAGGTGATCGGCGGCACGAACGACGACAAGATCGTCGCGGCGATCCGCGGTGGAAATGCGCCCGACGTCGCGCAGTCGTTCACCTCCGACAACACCGGCGTCTTCTGCCCGAGCGGTGCCTGGATCGACCTCAAGTCCTACATGCAGAACGACGGGGTCAAGGACTCGATCTTCCCGGAGGCTCCGCGCGACTACTCGAAGTTCGAGGGCAAGCGCTGCGCGCTGCCGATGCTCGCCGACGCCTACGGTCTGTACTACAACAAGACGCTGCTGGCGAAGGCGGGATACTAAGAGTCCGCCCAAGACGATCTCGGAGCTGACCGCGATGGCGAAGAAGCTGACGCAGCGCGACTCGAGCGGCAAGCTGAAGGTCGTGGGCTTCAACCCGTTCCCGAGCTGGTACGAGAACGTCCCCGCGCACTTCGGGCCCTCCTGGGGAGCGAACTGGGTCGACAGCGACGGCAACTCGAACCTCAACACCCCGGCCTGGGCCGACCAGCTTCGTTGGCAGAAGAGCCTGATCGACTGGTACGGCTACGACAACCTCGTGCGCTGTCAACGCGGGCGCCGGCGACGAGTTCTCGGCCTCGAACGCCTTCGAGACGCGGCAAGGTCGCCATGCACATGGACGGCGAGTGGCGCGTCGCCTTCCTGAAGCGCGAGCACCCGGAGCTCGAAGTACGGCACGGCGCCGTTCCCGGTCGCCGACGACAAGGCAGACCTGTACGGCGCCGGCTACGTCACGGGCAGCATCATCGGCATCCCGAAGACCTCGAAGCACAAGGACCAGGCGTGGCTGCTGGTCAAGTACCTCGGGACGAACCCGACCGCCCTGGCGGAGCTCTCGAACGGGATCCAGAACGTGCCCGACGACCTCGGCGTCGCTGAAGTCGCCGGCGCTGAAGCCGCTGCCCGGCTTCCAGACCTTCCTGGACGTCTTCGGCAACAAGAACACCACGACGACGCCGATCACGCGCATCGGAGCCGCGAACCAGGAGACCTTCCAGTCGTTCATCGCCAAGTACCTCTCGGGCGTCGAAGAAGGATCTCGAGGGCGGGCTCAAGAACACCGACGAGCAGATCGACGCGATGGTGAAGCAGGCCGAGGCCGGGCAGGCACCGTGACGTGAGCGCGGTCGCCGCGCAAACGACCCAACCGGTCGACCGATCGCGGGCCAAGCGCCGCGCGGCCTGGCGGCGGCGCGGGATCGTGCTCGCGTTCGATGAGCCCGTGGCTCGTCGGCTTCTCGGTCTTCTTCGGCTATCCGCTCGTGATGAGCGCGTACCTGTCGTTCACGCACTACGACCTGCTCTCGCCGCCGCGCTGGGTCGGGCTCGCGAACTACCGGTTCATGTTCGAGCACGGACCAGCAGGTCTGGCCGGCGGTGAAGAACACGCTCTGGCTCATCGCGATCGTCGGTGCCGCTGCAGGTCATCTTCGCGTTCGGGATCGCGCTCATGCTCTCGCGCGCGCGACGCGGGGTCGGGGTCTTCCGGACGGTCTTCTACCTCCCGGCGCTCGCGCCGCCGGTCGCGGCGACGCTCGGCGTTCGTCTACCTCCTGAACCCCGCGACCGGCCCCGTGAACACGATTCTCGGGCAGCTCGGGATCCAGGGGCCCGCTCTGGTTCGACTCGCCGGCGTGGTCGAAGCCGTCGCTGACGCTGCTCGCGCTCTGGGGCGTCGGCAACACTGATGATCATCTTCCTGGCCGCGGTGATCGACGTGCCGAGGCACCTGTACGAGTCGGCGCGAGCTGGACGGCGCCGGGCCCGTTCTCAGCGGCTGCGCTTCGTCACGCTGCCCACGATCAGCCCGGTGATCCTGTTCGCGGTCGTGATCGGGGTGATCGACGGCCTGCAGTACTTCACGCAGGCCTACGTCGCCGCCGACGTCGCGCGGCGGCTCGGCGACGTACTCGGCCGAGCGGCGAACGAACCTCGGCTATCCGGAGGACTCGACGCTCTTCTACCCGGTGCTGCTCTACCAGCAGGGCTTCCGCTACTTCAACATGGGCTACGCCTCGGCGATGGCGATGCTGCTGCTCGCCGTCGCGCTCGCGGTCACGCTGCTGATCGTGCGCAACTCGCGCCGCTTCGGTGCACTACCAGGGGGCGGCGCGGTAGATGCAGCGCCGCCGCTCCGGTCGCGGCGCCGCTCGTCCGGCGGCGGCTCCCGGTCGCGGTGCGCCGCAAGCGGCTTCCTGATCGCGGTCGCGGACCACTAGCCTGCTGATCGCGACGGTCGATGATCTTCCTCGCGCCGTTCGTCTTCATCGTGCTCACCTCGCTGATGACGAGCGAGCAGGCGCTCTCGCCGAAGCTCTGGCCGAGCCCGTTCGCCGTGGCACAACTTCACCGACGTCTTCTCGACAGGCGCCGATCTGGCGCTACGCGCTCAACACGCTGCTCTACGCGGGGCTCGGCGACGCTCGGCGTGCTCGTCTCGAGCATCCCGGTCGCCTACGCGCTCTCGCGGCTGCGCTGGCGCGGGCCGCGACGTCGATCTTCCTGATCGTCGCTCATCGCGATGATGCTGCCGCCGCAGGTGACGATCGTCCCGGTCTACGTCCTCTGGGCGAAGCTGCACCTGGTCGGGTCGCTCTGGCCGCTCGATCTTCCCGAACTGGCTCGGCGACGCGTTCTCGATCTTCCTCCTGCGCCAGTTCTTCCTGACGATCCCCGAGGAGTACCTCGACGCCGCGCGCGTCGACGGCTGCGGCGAGCTGCGGATCCTGACCACCGTCGTCCTGCCGGCTGGCGAAGCCGGCGATCGCGGCGGTCGCGCTCTTCTCGTTCCTCTTCTGCTTCAACGACTTCTTCGGGCCGCTGCTCTGTACACGGGCGAGAACTCGCCGCACTGGACGCTCTCGCTCGGGCTGTCGCAGTTCCGCATCGCTCTACCAGGTGCAGTGGAACCTGACGATGGCGGCGACGCTGCATCGTGATGGCGCCGGTGATCATCGCTCTTCTTCCTCGCGCAGCGGGCCTTCGTCGAGGGCGTGACGCTGACGGGGGTGAAGGGATGAAGCTCGCCGTCGATCGGCGCCGGGTCGACCTACACGCCGGAGCTCGTGTCCGGGCTCGGCCGCGAGCGCGACGAGCTCGACGTGCGCGAGCTCGTGCTGCACGACATCGACGCGGAGCGGCTCGAGGTGGTCGGCGGGCTCGCGCGGCGGATGCTCGACGCGCCAGGGCTTCCACGGCCGAGCTCGACGCTGACGGACGAGCTCGACCGCGCGCTCGACGGCGCCGACTTCGTGCTCGTCCAGATCCGCGTCGGCGGGCAGGAGGCGCGGCTCCGCGACGAGACCGTCCCGCTCGCGTGCGGCTGCATCGGCCAGGAGACGACCGGCGCGGGCGGGCTGGCCAAGGCGCTGCCGCACGGTGCCGGTCGTGCTCGAGATCGCCGAGCGTGCGCGCGAGCTCGCCGCCGACGGCGCCTGGATCGTCGACTTCACGAACCCGGTCGGGATCGTCACGCGCGCGCTGCTCGACGCCGGCCACCGCGCGGTCGGCCTCTGCAACGTCGCGATCGGCTTCCAGCGCTCGTTCGCGCGGCTGCTCGGCGTCGAGCCGGCGGCGCGTCGTGGTCGACCAGGTCGGGCCTCAACCACCTGACCTGGGTGCGCGCGGTGCGCGTCGACGGCGAGGACGTGCTGCCCGCAGCTGCTCGCCGAGCACGGCGACGAGCTCGCCGGGCAGGCCGCGGGCTGCCGCGCGCGGCTGCTCGAGCGAGCTCGGCGTCGTCCCGTCCTACTACCTCGCGCTACTTCTACGCGCACGACCGCGTCCTCGCCGAGCAGCTCGGCGAGCGCGCCGCGCGCCGCGCGTGGTCGCAGGAGATCGAGCGCGAGCTGCTGGAGCTGTACCGCGACCCGGAGCTGACGGAGAAGCCGGCGCTGCTCGAGCAGCGCGGCGGCGCGTACTACAGCGAGGCAGCGGTCGGGCTCGTCGCGCTCGCTCGCGACCGGCGACGGCGCCGTGCACGAGGTCGACGTGCGGAACGAGGGCACGCTCGCCGGGCCTCGCCGACGACGACGTGGTCGAGGTGCCGGCGCGCGTCGGCGCGCGACTCGATCGAGCCGCTTCCGCAGGCGCCGCTCGCGCCCGAGCTGCTCGGCCTGACCCAGCACGTCGCCGCCTACGAGCGCCTCGCGGCGCAGGCCGCGGTGTCGCGCGACCCGGCGACCGCGCGCAAGGCGCTTGCTCGCGCATCCGCTGATCGGCCAGTACGAGCTCGTCGAAGAGCTGCTCGAGCCGCTGCTCGAGCCGCAGGAGGCACCGGCATGAGCGGCGCGCGTGCTCGCCGTGGACGGCGGCGCGTCGAAGACCGCACCTCGCGCTCGTCGGCGCCGACGGCGGCGCTGCTCGCAGCTCGATCCGCGGGCCGCGAGAGCTCGCCGCAGAACCTCGGCCTCGAGGGCGCGCTCGCGCGTGCTCGACGGCTGCTCGAGCGCGCGCGGCTGGCGGCTCGACGACGACGGCCCGGTCGAGGTCGGCGCAGCTGAACATGTCGCGGGCGTCGACTTCCCGAGCGAGGAGCGCGAGCTCGCGCGAGGCGGTCGAGGCGCGGCGCTGGGCCGAGACGGACGCATCGTCGACAACGACACGTTCGCGGTCCTGCGCGCGGGCACCGAGCAGCGGCTGGGGCGTCGCCGTCGTCTGCGGCACCGGGATCAACTGCGTCGGCGTCGCGCCCGACGGGCGGCACGCGCGCTTCCCGGCGCTCGGGCGCGATCACCGGCGACTGGGGCGGCGGCTACGACGTCGGCCTGCGCGGCGCTGTCTCGGCCGCCGCGCGCAGCGAGGACGGCCGCGGGCCGAAGACGTCGCTCGAGCAGGCGCGTGCCCGGCGCACTTCGGGCTCGCGACGCCCGACCGAGCTGGCGGAGGCGATCCACCGCGGCCGGATCCCGCAGCGGCGGCTCGCTCGAGCTGCCGCCGGTCGTCTTCGCCGAGGCCGCGCGACGACGAGGTCGCGGCCGGGATCGTCGAGCGCCTCGCCGGCGAGGTCGTCGCGATGGCGCGGGTCGCGCTCGAGCGGCTCGAGCTCACGGACGAGCCGGTCGAGGTGCTGCTCGGCGGCGGCCTGCTCCAGTCCGGGCGACGGCCGCCTCGAGAGCGGCGGTCGAGGCGGGGCTGCGGCGAGGTCGGCGCGCGATCGCCGTGCGTGACGACGCCGAGTCGCCGCCGATCGTCGGCGCCGCCCTGCTCGGGCTCGACGAGCTCGGCGCCTCCGCCGAGGCGCAGCAGCGCGCGCGCGCGAGGAGCTCGAGGCCGCAGCTCGAGGCGGAGAGGCGAGCCGATGGCTGACGTCCGCTTCGAGCGGGCGACGAGGGTCTACGCCGGGCAACGACGCGCCGGCGGTCGACGCGCTCGACCTCGCACGTCGAGGACGGCGAGTTCATGGTCCTCGTCGGCCCGTCGGGCTCCGGCAAGACGACGGCGCTGCGGATGCTCGCCGGGCTCGAGGAGGTCGACGCCGGCGCGCGTCTTCATCGGCGACCGCGACGTCACCGTACGTCCCGCCGAAGAAGCGCGACGTCGCGATGGTGTTCCAGAACTACGCGCTCTACCCGTACCTGACCGTCGCGCAGAACATCGGCTTCCCGCTCAAGATGGCCAGGCGTCAAGAAGGCCGAGCGCGAGCGCAGCGTGCGCGAGGTGGCGCGGATGCTCGGGCTCGAGCGACTACCTCGAGCGCAAGCCCGGCCAGCTCTCCGGCGGCGAGCGCCAGCGGCGTCGCGATGGGCCGCGCGATCGTCCGCGCAGCCGAGCGTCTTCCTGATGGACGAGCCGCTCTCGAACCTCGACGCGAAGCTGCGCGTCCAGATGCGCGCCGACATCGCCGCGCTGCAGGCGCGAGCTCGGCGTCACGACCGTCTACGTCACGCACGACCAGGCGGAGGCGATGACGCTCGGGCACCGCGTCGCCGTGCTCGACGACGGGCAGCTGCAGCAGTGCGGGACGCCGCGCGACGCTGTACGACCGGCCGGCGAACACGCTTCGTCGCCGGCTTCATCGGCTCGCCGGCGATGAACCTCGTGCCCGGTGCCGCTGGCGGACGAACGGCGTCGATCGCGCTCGGTCGGAGCAGGTCGCGATCGACGACGCGCTGACGGCGGAGTCACGCGGCGAACGGCCGCGACGGCGTCGTGCTCGGCCTGCGGCCCGAGTCGCTCGAGCTCGGCAGCGACGGCCTGCCCGCGCGGGTCGAGGTGGTCGAGGAGCTCGGCGCGGACGCGTACGTCGTTCTGCGTCGCCGAGGTCGGCGGCGAGGAGCTGAAGCTCGTCGCGCGGACGCAGGCGCGGAACGTCCCCGGCGCGGAGACAGTGTCGCGCTCAGCCCGCGGCCGAACGAGGGCGCACCTCTTCGACTCGGGCACCGGCGAGCGGCTGGAGCCGAAGTGACAGCCCGACTGCCCGCGGCGAGACCTTCCTCGCCGAGATCCGCGATCAGCCCCAGGCGCTGCTGCGCCTCGTCGAGCAGGCGCCCGCTCTACGAGGAGGCCGCACGCGCGGCGATCGAGCGCGGGCCGCACATCGTCCGGCTCGTCGGCCACGGCTCGTCCGACAACGCCGCGTCGTACGGCGTCTACGCGTTCGGGATCGCGCCGCGGCTGGACGGCGCTCGCGACTCGATCTCGCTCTCCGTGTACTACGGCGCGAAGCTCGACCTCGCGCGGTCGATCGTCGTCGCGCTCTCCCAGTCCGGCCGCACGCCGGACGTCGTCGCCTACGTGGAGCGGGCCCGCGAACGAGGCGCGCTCACGATCGCGGTCACGAACGAGACCGACTCCGAGCTCGCGCGCGCAGCCGAGTCTGACGCTCCCGCTCGCCGCCGGGCCCGAGCGCGCAGTCGCCGCCTCGAAGACGTACGTGAACCAGCTCGCGGCGATCCTGCTGCTCGCGGGCGCAGTCGCAGGCAGAGCGAGCGAGATCGTCGACCAGATCGGCCGGACAGCCGAGTCCGATGGCCGAGGCGCTCCCCGGCTTCGAGGACGCCGTCGCGTCGGTCGCAGGCGCGTTCGCATACGTTGGCCGCATGTTTGTGATCGGCCGCGGAATCGAGTTCGCCACGGCGCGCGAGATCGCGCTCAAGCTGACCGAGACCTGCCGCGTCGCCGCCGAGCCGCTCACCTCGACCGACCTCGGCGCACGGGCCCGATCGCCGCACTCGATCCCGCTGTTCCCCGTCTGGACGATCGCCTCGAAGGACGAAGCACTGCCAACGATCGTCGAAGCCGCCCGGAGAGCGCGCGCAGGCCGGGGCGACGCTGGTCGCCAGCGGCAACGCGCACTCGGAGATCGACGGCGCCGCGTACCGTCTCCCCGTCCCCGCGGCGCCGTCGCCGCTCTTGTCGCCGCTGCTCTCCGGTCGTCCCCGGCCAGCTCTTCGCCGGCGCGCTGGCCTCGGCGAAGGGCCTCGACTCCGGATCATCCGGTCGGCCTGACGAAGGTCACGCTGGCGCAGTGATGCAGGTCGCGCTCACCTTCGACACGGAGTTCCCGGGCCGCCCGAACCGGCCCGGCGGAGAGACCGCATCCTCGAGACGCTCGCCTCGAGCGAGATCCGTGGGATCGTTCTTCCTCCAGGGCCGCTGGACGCGCGCGAACCCCGAGCTCGCCCGGCGCATCGCCGCAGCCGGGCACCTGATCGGCAACCACTCGAACTACCACGCCCCGATGGACGCGCTCTCCGACGAGTGGCTGCGTGACGACATCAAGAAGGCCGAGGCGACGATCATCGAGACGACCGGGGTCGACCCGAAGCCCTGGTTCCGCTGCCCGTTCGGCTCCGGGATGGACGATCCGCGGGTCCTGGCCGCGATCGAGGAGCTCGGGCTACCGGCACGTGGGCTGGGACGAGGACCCGCGCGACTGGGACGACGGCCGCACGGTCGACGAGCTCGTCGCCGGAGTCGGGCCCGGGATCGTCCTGCTCCACGCCTGGCCGACGGTCACGGCCGATGGGCTCGGGCTCGTGATCGCCGGCCTGCGGGAGCGTGGAGCGGAGTTCGTGGGGGTCGACGAGCTGCTCTAGCCGACTGCCGTGCGCAGCGCGGGCGTGCAGCTCGAGCGGCCGCGCTTCTCGAGGTACTGCTGGTGGTAGTCCTCGGCCTCGTAGAACGGTCTGCGCGGGCTCGATCTGCGTGACGACCGGCCGCTTGTAGCGCGCCTGACGCTCGCTCCGCCTTCGAGCTCGGTCGGCAGTCTCCTGCTGCTCCTCGTCGTGGAAGAAGATCGCCGAGCGGTACTGGTCGCCGATGTCCCAGCCCTGGCGGTTCAGCTGCGTCGGATCGTGCTTGTCCCAGAAGACCTGGAGCAGATCGTCGTACGAGATCCGCTCGGGGTCGTAGGTGACCTCGACGACCTCTGCGTGTCCGGTCGTGTGCGAGCAGACGTCCTCGTAGGTCGGGTTCTCGAGCGTGCCCGCCCGCGTAGCCGACGCGGGTCTTCGGTGACGCCGTCGAGCTGCCGGAACGCCGCCTCGACGCCCCAGAAGCAGCCCGCTCCGAACGTTGCCTTCTCTCTCCACTACTCCTCCTCCAGTTTCAGTGCCGCCGAGTTGATGCAGTACCGCTGCCCGGTCGGGCGCGGTCCGTCCGGGAAGACGTGCCCGAGATGGCCGCCGCAGTTCGCGCACATGCACCTCGGTGCGGGTCATGCCGTGGCGTCGCGTCGGTCTCCTCGTCGATCGCGTCCTCGGTCGCCGGCGCGTAGAACGCCGGCCAGCCGCAGCCCGAGTCGTACTTCGTGTCGGACACGAAGAGCTCGGCTCCGCAGCCGGCGCAGTGGTACGTGCCCGGCTCGAAGACGTGGTCGTACTCACCTGTGAACGGACGCTCCGTGCCCTTCTCGCGCAGCACGCGGTACTGCTCCGGCGTGAGCTCGGCACGCCATTCCTGATCTGTCTTGCTGATCTTTGTCATCACCTGTTCAAACGGTAGCTCAGGACGAAAAGTTCCCGGCTGAGGGACAGGTCCTAACAAGGGACGGGCCGTTGTTAAGAAGGCGTACCGGAGGAGCTGCCGGTTGCCCTTGACGGATCTGTACGCGTGTGAGAAGGTGCGTTCGTCAAGTCCTGCAGGCCTTCGGGTCGGCGGGACTTGGCACATGTAGGAGCTCTTTTTAGTTGCAGATCGCCGCCATCTCGACCGGCTGCGGCATCGCCTGCTCGGCGGCGGCCTTCGACGCCCTTCACCGAAGGTCGGGAAGACGTGGTGCATCGCGGCCAGGTCGTCGACGGTCACGCCCAGGCGCAGGCCGAGCGCGAAGCCCTGGACGATGTCGGCGCCGTTCGGCGCGACGACGTGCAGGCCGAGGACGCGTCGCGTGCCGGTCTCGAAGACGATCTTGTACGAGCCCGCGCTTCTGCTCATTGTACGACGCAGCGCTGGACGTGCTTGATGTCGTGCGACGACGACCTCGTGCTCGATCCCCTGTTCCGCGAGCCTCCTGCTCCGTCAGCCCGACCGCCGGCGAGCTCGGGCTCGGTGAAGATCGCGGTCGGCAGCACGGAGTAGTCGGCACGTCGCGTCCGTCGCGCCCGAACATGTCGTCGATCGCGATCCGCGCCTGGTACTGCGCGATCGGCGTGAACTGGTAGCGGCCGGTCGACGTCGCCGGCGGCCCAGATCCCGTCGACGGGCGTGCGCATGCGGCTCGTCGACGACGATGCCCGCCGCGATCGTGCTCGATTCCGAGCTCGTCCAGCCGCGAGCTCCTCGACGTTCGGCGCCCGCCCGACGCCAGCAGGACGCTTGGCGACCGCGGATCTCCGCTCGAGCCGACCGACGGCCACGACCTCGTCGCCGTCGCGCGCGCACGACTCGACACGGTCGACGGAGCACGATCTCGATGCCGTCGTCCTCCTCGAGCGCGGCGTGCAGCATCCGCGGCGGCCTGCTCGTCGGAGCGCGGCGAGATGCGGTCGGCGCGCCTGGACGATCGTCACGCGCGAGCCGAAGCGCGCGAAGATCTGCGCGAACTCGAGCCCGACCGGGCCCGCCGCCGACGACGAGCAGCGACTCCGGGAGCTCCGTCAGCTCGAGCGCGGACACGTGGTCGATCCAGTCGATGTCCGTCGATGCCCGTCGATCGGCGGCACCGCGGTGCGCGAGCCGGTCGCGATCAGGATCGCGCTCGGCGCTCAGCTCCTCGTCGCCGACACGGACGGAGCTGCGGCCCGAGCAGCTCCGCCGTCGCCCTGGTGGATGTCGAACCCGGCGTCCTGGAGGTCCTCGCATCCACTTCGCGTCGCCCTTCTTGAGCGTGTCCTTGCGCGCCTTGAGCCCGTGCGAGGTCGAGGCTGGCGGGAGCCGACGTCGATTCCGAGCTTGCCGGCGAGGTGGTTCACGTCGTGGAAGAGCTCCGGCCACGACGAGGTAGGCCTTCGTCGGCTTGCAGGCCACGTTCGGGCAGCTGCCGCCCCAGCGCGTGCTCTCGACGAGCGCCACGCTCGCGTCGCACTGCTGGACGGCCTTCGCCGCCGCGTCGCGGGCCGCCGAGCCGGAGCCGAGGACGATCAGGTCGTAGCGGTTCACTCGAGTGCCTCCTTCCGAATCCACACAACGCGAGGAGTCTGACCGCAAGAACTCACAGCCTGCGGCATCCATCGACGTGAGTCGGGCGGCCCGGCCTGCGTGCGGAGTTCGAGCAAGTGCGGCCTTGCGCGCCTGTTTCGGTCCGGGAATCGCCCGGCTCATACCATGTGCCGCATGCGTTGCGCCGTGGCGCTGCTCGCCGCCCTGATCGTGTCACCGGCAGTCGCCGGCTCGGCGGCGAACTGGAAGAGCGGCGCACAGCTGCCGCTCGCCCGCGGCGAGGTGACCGCGGCCCGTGTGAGCAGCGAGATCTTCGTCGTCGGCGGGTTCACGGCAGACGGCACGAACTCGGCGCGCGTCGACGCCTACTCGCCCGGGCGAGACAGCTGGCGCCAGATTCGCGACCTGCCCGTGACCGTGGACCACCGCGATGAGCGCCGCTTGGCGCGGGAAGCTCTACGTCGCCGGGCGGGTACGCGGCCGACCGCTCGCGGCTGACGACGCTCTTTTCCTACTGCGAACGGGTCGTGGACACGCCTGCCGCCGCCATGCCCGAGGCGATGCGGCGGCGGGCGCCGCGATCGTTCGCGCGGAAAGCTTCTACGTGGTCGGTGGGGTGACCGCGGGCACATCCGGCGGGCGGGCGCTCGCGAGGACCGCGCTCGTCTACGACATCGCTCGGCGGCGCTGGAGCTCGATCCCGGGGCCGACTCACGCGCGAGCATCTCGGCGTGACGACCCTCGGCGGGCGCATCTATGCGGTCGGCGGACGGCTCGCGGGCGCGGACACGAACCTCGCGCTGCTCGAGTCCTACGTCCCGGGGCGACGAAGTGGCGGCGCTTGCGGTACGGTCACGTCGCGGCGCGCGGCGGCACCGCGGCGGCAGGCCTCGGACGCTGGCTCGTCTCCGCGGGCGGAGAGACGCCGACGGTCACGATCCGCACGGTCTACCGCTACGACGTCCGGAAGCGGCGCTGGTCGCGGCTCCCGAACCTGCCGACGCCTCGCCACGGGCTGGGCGTGGTCGCGTTCGGCAGCAAGGTCTACGTGCTCGCCGGCGGGACGACGCCCGGGCTCGCCGGTCAGCTCGGCAGAACGAGTCTCTGGCGATTCGATAGCGAGGCTGGTCACGGTGCGCCTGGCCGCCCGTGTCGTAGACGACGTCGACGCTGTCGTTCTGCCGGTACGTGCCGGCGATCCCGAGGAACAGCGAGAGCCAGCGCCGGAAGCCGAGCCGACCCTCGCGCGCAAGGTTGCGCTCGAACACGAGCTGCCGGCCCTCGACGCCGAAAGTCGCGTCCGGCCCGCTGAGGGACGCCGTTCAGGGAACACCTCGAAGGGCTCGCCGACCTCCGGTGGGAGCTCTACGAACGATCGTTCAGACATGAGACAGGAGACTCAATGTCGCTTCCCGCGACGCCCACCTTCTTAGAATGCCAGCGCCAGTGCGCCGGAAGCTCATCCTCGCCTGTCTGAGCACTCCGCGGCGCTGGCGCTCGTCCTCGCGGGGACGGCGTATGGCCGGCGATCACGGCCGGGCGCGCCAGCCCGCCGAGTCGCCGAATGCGAGAAGGGCATCACGTGACTTTACTGGATCGTCCTGGCCGTGACCGCCGTCGTTTTCGTCATCGTCGAGGCGCGCTGATCCTGTCTCATCGTGCGCTTCCCGCAACCGCGGCCGGCCGCGCACCGCGGAAGGCCCGCAGATCCGCGGCCACACGCGGCTCGAGCTGATCTGGACCGCGGTCCCGGCGCTGATCCTCGCCGGCGATCATGCGCTGTCGGTCTTCTACAAGCTGCCGGGTATCAGGACGTGCCGGCTGCAGGACCGCGGCCGGTCGAGGATGACCGTGCGGGTCGAAGGCCGGCAGTTCTACTGGCGCTACACGTATCGAACGGCGCAGTCTCGATCAACCAGATGCCGTCGTCCCGGCTCAACGCCCGATCTACCTCGTCGTCACGGCACCGACCTTCGACGTGATCCACAGCTGGTGGGTGCCGCAGCTCTGGGGGCAAGATGGACGCGATCCCCGGGCAAGGTGAACCACACCTGGTTCGAGGCGCCGCACCCCGGGCGATCTACCAGGGGCAGTGCGCCGAGTTCTGCGGGATCGAGCACGCGATGATGCTGACGCAGGTGCGCGGTCGGTCTCGAACAGCGAATACGAGCTGGGTTGCGACGGTCAGCTCCAGCAGCCGAACATCGGGCGGATGACCTTCGCAGGGCGCGTGCGCTCCCTGTCACGGGATGCAGGGCCAGGGCATCATCGGCCCGCCGCTGAAGGGACGCGACGCTGGCCAACGCAAGCAGCTGGCCGCGCTGCTCGCGAACGGGAAGGCAGATGCCGCCCGTCGGCAGGACTGGAGCCGCACGAGCTCGCATCGCTCGTCACTACCTGCAGGAGTTCGCCGGTGGCGGTTAGGGCGGCACGAACCCGTCTACCCGGTGCCGTTGGTACCGCGGACCGCTTCACAGCTGCGCTGGATCGACCGTCGACCACAAGCGGATCGGGATCCTCTACATCGTCGACGTGCCTCGCTCTTCTTCGGCGCCGGCGGGATCCTCGCGCTCCTGATGCGCGCGCAGCTCGCGCACGCCGAACGAGCACTTCGTCGACGAAGAACTCGCTACAACGAGCTCGTTCACGATGCACGGCACGACGATGGTCTTCCTCGTCGTCGTCCCGATCCTCGCCGGCTTCGGCGAACTTCCTCGTGCCGCTGATGATCGGCGCGCGCGACATGGCGTTCCCGCGGCTGAACGCGCTCTCGTACTGGCTGTTCCTGCTTCGGCGGCGATCGTCCTCTACGCTGAGCTTCTTCGCCGACGGGCGGCGCCGCGCGACGCCGGCTGGACGATCGTACCCGCCGCTCTCGGACGACTGTACAGCCCGGCCACGGCCAGGACCTACTGGATCCTCGCCTGCACATCCTGCACGCTCGCGTCGCTCGCGGGCGCGATCAACTTCATCGTCACGATCCACAACATGCGCGCGCCGGGCATGACGTGGATGCGCATGCCGCTCTTCGTCTGGTCGATCGACATCTACGCGTGCGCTGCTCGTCATCGTCGCTGCCGGCGCTCTCGGCCGGGCTGACGCTGCTGCTGCTCGACCGCCAGGTCGGGCACGCACTTCTTCATCCCGACCGAAGGGCGGCAGCGCCGCTGCTCTACCAGCACGTGTTCTGGTTCTTCGGGCACCCCGAGGTCTACATCATGATCCTGCCCGCGATGGGGATCATCTCGGAGGTCATCCCCGTCTTCGCGCGCAAGCCGATCTTCGGCTACAAGGCGGTCGCGTTCTCGACGGTCGGCGATCGCGTTCTATCTCGATGCTCGTCTGGGCGCACCACATGTTCACGGTCGGGCTGCCGATCGGCCTCGAACGTCTTCTTCATGATCGCGTCGATGATCGATCGCGGTGCCGACCGGGCGTCAAGATCTTCAACTGGCTCGCGACGACCTGGCGCGGCAACCTCATCTTCGACACGCCGATGCTGTTCGCGCTCGGCTTCATCGCGCGTGTTCACGATCGGCGGCCTGTCCGGGATCTTCCTCGCCGCGTTCCCGGTCGACTGGCAGGTGCACGACACGTACTACGTCGTCGCGCACCTGCACTACGTGCTCTTCGGCGGCTCGATCTTCGGCGATCTTCGGCGGCCTCTACTACTGGTGGCCGAAGATGTTCGGGCGCATGCTCGACGAGCGGCTCGGCAAGCTGGCACTTCTGGCTGCTGTTCATCGGCTTCAACCTCACCTTCTTGCCCGCAGCACATGCTCGGGCTGCTCGGGATGCCGCGGCGCGATCTACACGTACCACCACGGCGGGCTGCTGGGAGGCGTACAACCTCGATCTCGACGATCGGCTCCGTGCGTGATGGCGCTCGGCGATGCTCGTCTTCCTCGTCAACGTCTGGCGGACGATCGCGCAAGGGCGCGCGCGCCGGGAACGACCCGTGGCTCGCCGACACGCTCGAGTGGTACACGACCTCGCCGCCGCCGCCGCACAACTTCGACAAGGTGCCGTACGTGACGAGCGCGCGCCCGCTGCGCGACCTGCGCCGCAGGCTCGCGGAGCAGCGGCCGTGATCTGACGCTCCGGGCCCTGGCTGCGCCTGACGGCGCTCGCGCGCGGCGGCCGCGACGCTGCTCGCCGTCGTCGTCCGGTGCGGCGCCGGCTCGGCACGGCGCACCGGCTGCTCGCGGCGCTCGCGCTGCCGCCGCTCGCCGCGCTCGTCGTCGCCGCCTGGCGTCGCGCACCGGCGGCTGCTCGCGCCGCGCGCTCGCCGCGCTCGTCCTCTTCGGCGCTCGCCGCGCTGGTGACCGGCGCCGAGCGCTGCACCTCGCCGCTCGCGGCGCTCGCGTTCGCGGCGCTCGCTCGTCGCCGCCGCGCTGACGTTCCGCGGCGAGCCGGTGCCGCACGGCGTCGCTGGCGCGACTACGTGACGCTGACGAAGCCGCGCATCATGTCGCTGCTGCTCCTCACCGGCGTCGTGCGGGATGTTCGTCGGCGCGCAGGCGGCGCCGCTCGGCGATGGCGCTCGCGGCGCCGATGGTCGGCTCGCGCTCGCCTGCGGCGGCGCGAGCGCGCTCAACCACGTCCTCGATCGCGACATCGACCAGCTGATGGGCGAGCGCACGCGCGTCGCGCCCGGTCGCCGCGGGCCGCGTCGCGCCGAGCCGCGCGCTCGAGTTCGGGCTCGCGCTGTCGGCGCTCTCGTTCGTGCTGCTCGCGAGCGCTCGTCAACGTGCTCACGGCGGTGCTCGCGCTCGTCGGCAACCTCTTCTACGTCCTCGTCTACACGCGCTGGCTGAAGCGCACGACGCCGCAGAACATCGTCATCGGCGGCGCGGCCGGCGCGGTGCCGCCGCTCGTCGGCTGGGCGGCCGCGACCGGGAACCTCGACGCTGCCGGCGCTCGTCGCTGTTCGCTGATCGTCTTCTTCTGGACGCCGCCGCACTTCTGGGCGCTCGCGCTCCTGATCAAGGACAACTACCGCGCGGCCGGCGTGCCGATGCTGCCGGTCGTCCGCGGCGAGCGCGAGACGGCACGCCAGATCGTGCTCTACTCCGCCGCGCTCGTCGCGTTCACGATCGCGCCTCTGGGGCAGTTCGGGCTCGTCTACACCTCGTACGTCGCGGCACGGCGCTAAAGACCGGACTTTCCTGGGGCCCCTCGCGTGGAACCTGCGCCGTGAGCGGACCGCCCGCCCGTGCCGCGCTCCTCAAGTAATACATGA